>CXWJ01009554.1_pt1 | contig 12546 bp, 10 predicted proteins | sample 590841 | NCBI WGS metagenome assembly CXWJ01 (sample SAMEA3498367, study PRJEB10139) | wastewater metagenome | biome: wastewater treatment plant; material: activated sludge | place: Austria | collected 2015-01-21 | reverse complement strand
CATTCATACGCGCAGCCGATAAAAGCTGTCCTACACCATCGTGCAAATCTTTACCAATGCGCTGGCGTTCTTTTTCTTCGGCATCAATTACAGCCTGCGAGCGTATTTCCTGTTGCCTCATTAACTCCTTTTGATGCACCTTTTCCTGCTTTAATTTAAACTGCAACCACGCAAACCATCCTAAAATTAAAATGAGCGCTATTAAAGCAAGCAGCAATATTTTTTCGTTGCGCGATTTTGAAATTTCTGTATCCTTTTGCTTGTTTTCTACAGTTAATATTTTGTTTTCGGCTTCTTTTCTTTCCGTTTCATATTGTGTGCGAAGCTCTTCTATTTGACGGTTGCTGGTTTCGTCAAGTAACGAATCGTTGTATGCTCTGCTTAGTTTTTGATACTCCAATGCTTTTATAAAATTTCCCTTTTTTTCATAGACATTGGCAAGCATGGTGGTAACACCGGCTATGGTTTTTTTTGCACCAATCTCTAACGACAAATCAAGACACTCCTGAGCCTTTAAAATTGCATCATCATTTTTTTCGAGGTTAAAATAGATTTGAGAAATTTGTTTGGCAACTTCACTTAACGCATCGGCATTTCCAACCTCTCTCAATAGTTTTTCTGACTTTAAATAGTACGTGAGCGCTTCCGAGTCTTTTTTTTGTGCAGCGCACAATCCTGCTAACCCTTCGTATGCAGCGGCTTCAGCATTTTTATCACCGGTTTGTATTGCAAGCGGTAGTGCTTTGTTGTAATTGATTAATGCACTATCGGTATTATTGGTAACAGCATAAATTTTTCCAATGCTGTTATATGCCATAGCAATGTACTGTGGTTGGGGCGAAAGATTTTTTGTTACCTCAAAACACTTTTTAAAATAAGGCATGGCGGTTTGGTATTTCTCTAACTGATAAAACAATCCGCCCAGATTCATGTAAGAGGAACCAAGCCGTTCGGGATTGGCATACTGCTCTTCAATTTTTAACGATTGTAAGTAGAAGTCAATTGACTTGTTGTAATCACCTTTAAACAAATATACATTACCAATATTGTTGAATACCGAAGCTATTCCAAGAGAATCTTTTTGCTGCACATGAACTTCTTTACACAATAAATAATTTTCAATAGCAAGATTGTAGTTGCCAACTATAGTGGCATGTATGCCCTTCATTATATATCCTTTGGCAATACCAAAATAAAATTTGGCCTTTTTCGATTTCTCCAGTGCATCGTTTGCATAAACAAGCCCGGTATCGGGGTTGCTTTGTATATACTGCCAGCATATATCATACAGCAGTTTTATTTTAACGGTATCAATAGTTGCACTTCGTTCTGCTTTTTTTAGGCTGTCAATAATTGACATGTCTTGGGCAGATAATGTAACCGCCAAACAAACACACAAGCACACTAACAGGTTACGCATAAATTAAGGTTTAGTAATTTGACGGCTGCTAATCTAAGGGTATAAGGGATTTTACACAATGATATTTGTAATGATTATTAATGATAATGTTGGAATAGGATTTATGTGATTATCTTTTCCGGAAGCCGTTGACCCTTTGGGTTATCTAAACCTTAAATTTGTATCCGAAATAATTTTTATGACAACAAAACCATTTTACCATAAACTGTTATTGATTTTTATTGCCATATGGATTTATACTCCAGCAAATGCACAGGATACATTTTACAAAGCTTATGGCAATACACAAACTTATTCTTTTAAAGCCAATGCTATTTGTAATGTAAACGGAATGGGTAATGGCTATTTATTAGCCGGCCAGCGGTACACACCTACTACCGGCAGTAGTGATGTTTGTATTATGCACATTAACGACAGTGGTGCCGTGCATTGGAGCAAAACTTATGGAGGCAGTAATGATGATGTGGCTTGGGATATACGCCCAACACAAAATGGTAATTACATAATGGCAGGAAGCACAAAAAGCGCCAATGGTGCTTTTGATATGTATGTGTTGGTAATTGATTCTGCAGGAAATACAATTACGTCTAAAACTATTGGCGGACCTAATTTAGATATTGCTTATTGCATTTCTCCAACTGCCGATGGTGGGTACCTTTTGGCAGGACGCACACAAAGTTTTGGTGCGGGTAATGAAGAATTTTATCTCGTTAAACTGGATAGTTCACTTGTTGTTGAATGGAGCCCCACTGTTGGCGTCAACAATCCCGATTATGCATCGTGGGCAGAAGAATTAACCGACCGCAGCATTATTGCATGTGGATATACTGTTATAAACGGATGGGATATTTTGCTCGTAAAAACCGATAGTACAGGAAATGTTATCTGGAAAAAAAATTACGGAACACCACTTGATAACGAATATGCTTACGTTGTAAAACCCACTTCCGATGGAGGTTACATTACAGCAGGCGACCAAACATCAAATGGTGGCGCCATACGCAAAGCGTTAATCTCAAAAGTAAATACAGCAGGAAATGTAGTGTGGTGCAAAAGTTTTTTGGCAAACGGATTCAGCAAACTCAATGGCATTTATATAGATTCTACCGGATATGTTTTTACAGGTTATGTTGTAAACAACGGACAAACAGATGCGTTGGTTATTAAAACAGATTTTAATGGCGATACTTTATATGTAAAAGCGATTGGCAGCGCAACGGCATCTGACTATAGCGAAAAAATTATTGCAGGTACACAGGGCGGAATGGTTATAGCAGGACATACTTCTTATGTTGGAAACTACGGCACTGATTTTTTACTGATAAAAGCCGATAGCAATGCCAATGCAGGTTGTTACAGTAATTCTATTGCAGTAACGGTTACAAACCTGACAGTGAGCGCTGCCAATTTTGGAAATGCAGGTTCGGGTGCCAATGCTTTAAATTTTTCTACAACAGAATTAGTTGCTCCCGTAACCGACACCGTTTTTTGTAGCAGCATTTTATCATCCGTACCTGAATCTTCAAACAATAATTTCTTTTCTGTTTATCCTAATCCTGCCACTAATGAGTTGTATATTTCTTTTAAAGAAAACAACCTCATCAATGCCGAATACATTCTTTATAATGCAAGAGGCGAGGTTTCATCACACGGCATTCTTACATCTAAACAAAATATTTTGATTAATGAATTAAGCAATGGAGTTTACTATCTCAAAATAATTACAAAGGATTTTATCTTTATAAAAAAGGTGGTGAAAATGTGAGGTAAGTTAACAAGAACTTTGCAAGAGGTTAAATCTTTCCTTAAGTTACGCTGACAATAATTTTTTACACACCCCAAACATCTCCCACCCCAATTAAAACCATTAAAAACTACATTTGCCGTTTCAAAAAATGAAGAGTAAAAAATTATCAGAAGTTGCTGTAGGCAAAAGTTGTGTTATTGATTCTTACACCGATGATGAGATAAAACTCAAACTCATGGAAATGGGATGCCTGCCAGGTGAAGTAATTAAAGTAGAAAGGCTTGCTCCACTTGGCGACCCAATTGCCATTGAAGTAGCGGGCTATACTCTAACTGTCAGGAAAAGCGAAGCCCAAACCGTTTTAATAAATACAATTGATTAACTTTTTAAATGCTTTATCGCCCTGCGCGGAAATAAATTGTGAGCGAGAGAAAAATTAAGGTTGCTTTAATTGGAAATCCTAATAGTGGTAAATCTACTCTGTTTAATTCTTTAACAGGATTAAACCAGAAGGTTGCCAACTTTCCGGGCGTTACGGTTGAAAAACACGTAGGCAATTTTACTTACAGTGATGTAATGCTTGGTGTTAATTACAACATTGAGCTTACTGATTTACCCGGCACTTATTCCATTTACCCCAAAACGCTTGATGAGCAAATTCCTTTCAGGGTTTTAATTGATAAGAAAGATGAATCGCATCCCGATAAAGTAATTGTTATTGCCGATGCTACTAATCTTAAACGCAGTTTGTTCCTCTGCTCTCAAATTATTGATTTAAAAATTCCGGTGGTGTTGGTGTTGAATATGATGGACATGGTAAAGGAGCAGGGTATTAACATTGATATTCAGAAACTGCAAAATGCTTTAGGGGTTTTTGTAATACCATGCGTTGCACGCAAAGGAGAAGGAATTGATGATATAAGAAATGCTGTTGTCAATAACCACGATATGCTGCAAAACGATTTTATTGACAGCCGCTCGTTTGCTCCTCTTGTTACTGATAGTATTAAATATGCGCTTGATATTGATAACAACTATACCGCTTTTCAAATTGCTAATAATTTCCAAAAAGTTGATTTGCCTTTTATAAATGATGAAAAGAAAAAGGAGATTGGAAAAATAATTTCTCAAAGTAATTTTATTGCTTCATCTATGCAAGCTGCCGAAACACTTGAACGTTACAAGGTAATTAGCCTGCTGATGAAAAGTTGTGTTACACACAAAAGCGGCCAGCAACAAAAATCATTTACTTCAAGACTTGATAATATTCTTACACATAAAGTATGGGGCTATGCCATTTTTTTAACCATACTTTTTCTCATCTTCCAGGCAATATTCACCCTTGCACAAGTGCCTATGGATTTAATTGATGGCGCTTTTGCAAGCCTTAGCGATGCAGTAAAAAATGCTTTGCCTGCCGGTGAACTCAACGATTTAATTGTGAATGGGGTTTTAGCAGGGCTTGGCGGGATTGTAATTTTTGTTCCGCAAATTGCCATGTTGTTTTTGTTTATTGCCATATTGGAAGATACAGGGTACATGGCTCGAGTTAGTTTTATTATGGATAAACTGATGCGAAAGTTTGGGTTAAACGGACGCAGTGTAATTCCATTGATAAGTGGTGTGGCATGTGCGGTGCCGGCCATACTAGCCACACGCACAATTCAAAGCTGGAAAGAAAGACTCATTACCATTTTTGTTACGCCTTTAATGAGTTGCTCTGCAAGGCTTCCTGTTTACACTCTTTTAATTTCTATTATCATTCCTCGCGATTATGCTTTTGGCTTTTTAAGTATGCAGGCAATGGTAATGATGGCAATGTACCTGATAGGTTTTTTTGCAGCTATTGGTTCGGCATTACTTATGAAGTGGTTTGTAAAAGCACGCGAAAGAGATTTTTTTATTATGGAGTTGCCCGTTTACCGTTCGCCACGCTGGAAAAACATTTTGCAAACCATTATTGATAAGGTTAAAATATTTTTGTTTGATGCGGGTAAGGTTATCATAGCCATTTCGGTAGTGTTGTGGTATCTGGCATCACACGGTTCTGGCGAAACATTCAAATCTATTGACAAAAAATTACACATTAACGAAACCAACGGATTACTTTCCGAACAAGAAGTAAACAAACTAGAAGCGCAATGCCTTGAAACAAGTTATGCAGGCAAAATGGGAAAACTTTTAGAGCCTGCCATTGCACCACTTGGCTTCGATTGGAAAATTGGTATTGCCTTAATAACATCATTTGCTGCCCGTGAAGTTTTTGTGGGAACCATGTCAACCATTTACAGCGTGGGCAAAGACAATGAAGACACTGCCACCATTCGTGATAAGATGCTTACCGAAAAAACAGAAGTAGGAACACCGCGCTACTCACTTGCTACAGGTTGGTCGCTTATGTTGTTTTATGCGTTTGCCATGCAGTGCATGAGCACACTTGCGGTTGTAAAACGAGAAACGAATAGCTGGAAGTGGCCCTTGCTGCAATTTGTTTACATGAGTACATTGGCTTACATATCAAGTTTTATTGTTTTTAATTTATTGAAATAACGGGGTGAATAGTGAATTGTCAATGGTGAGGTATATTCAGGTATTATTTAACTCTTTCGTTTTAACTTAGAAGGGGCTTTTATGGCACAATTAAATATTGAACAATTAGAAACAGCACTAAAAAAATATGTGCCTGCAAAATCTCTTCACTATTGTGTTAACTGGATTGTGCAAAACAACATAAGCTTGCGCATTTCAAAAAGCAGGCATAGCAAGTATGGCGATTACCGCCCGCCATTTAAGGGAGCAGGGCATCGTATTTCTATAAATGGCGATTTAAATCCTTACGCTTTTCTTATAACCTTTGTGCACGAGGTGGCACACCTTAATCAGTGGAAACATTACAAAGCTATTTACGAGCCGCACGGCAAACTCTGGAAAAACGAATACAAAAAACTGATGATGCCTTTATTAAATGAACATATTTTTCCGGCAACAGTTGTTACTGCTTTAAAAAACTACATGCAAAACCCGGCTGCCACCAGTTGCACCGACCATGATTTGCTGAAAGCACTGCGCGAGTTTGATGCCGAAAAAGATGAATGGCTTACGCTTGAAGAAATTGAAATGAATGTAACATTCAGGATAAGAACAGGCAGGCGGTTTATTAAAAAACAAAAGCTGCGTAAAAATTATTCATGTGTTGATGTAAGAACAAAAAACATTTACATGATTAACCCTCTAACAGAGGTACAAGTTGTTTAACAAAATATTTTTCCACTTTTCTTTTTTCTTCAACCTGCTATTCTATTTTTGAAAAGCAAAATTAAGGCACATGTTAACTGAAACAATTACGGAGAGAAAATTACAGGCATCGGCAATGGCTGAATCATTAATTGGCTCTGAAATAATAAAGCTGGCAGCGGAGATAAACGAAAAAATAAAACAGGGCGAAAAGATTTACAACTTTACCATTGGCGATTTCGACTCCAAAATTTTTCCAATACCTGTTGAACTGCGCAATGAAATTATAAATGCATACATGGCAGGGCACACAAATTACCCTGCCGGCAATGGCGAAGCTGAGCTTCGCAAACATGTTGCTTCGTTTATTGAACACTATCAGGGTTTAAAATACAAGCCTGAGGAGTTTTTAATTTCCGGAGGAGCGCGCCCGCTTATTTACGCTATTTACAAAACAGTGCTTGATGCAAATGACAAAGTAATTTTTCCGGTGCCATCATGGAACAATAACCACTATTGCCACCTCACCAGTGCACAACAAATTTTAATAGACGCACTGCCACAAAATAATTTTATGCCAACGGCTGCATCCATTAAGCCGCATTTAAAAGATGCAACGCTTATTGCTCTATGCTCTCCGTTAAATCCTACAGGTACTGTTTTTACAGAAAACAACCTTCGCGAAATTTGCGAATTGGTGCTTGAAGAAAATAACCGCAGATCTGCTTCTCAAAAACCATTGTATGTAATGTATGATCAAATTTACTGGATGCTTACTGCCGGCAATACCAGGCATTTTGATCCGGTTTCGCTTTACCCCGAAATGCGCAACTACACCATTTATGTTGATGGTTTGTCAAAAGCATTTGCCGCCACTGGTGTTCGTGTGGGGTGGGCTTTTGGTCCGTTTGCTATCATTGATAAAATGAAATCTATTCTTTCGCATGTGGGTGCATGGTCTCCAAAGGCAGAGCAGGTTGCAACTGCAAAATATTTATCTGATCAAACAGCAATGAATAATTATTTATCTCATTTTAAAAGCGAGGTAAATAAACGGCTTATTGGTTTTTACGAAGGATTTGAAAAACTGAAAGCAGAAGGATTACCTGTTGAAGCAATAGAACCTCAGGGAGCCATCTATCTTACCGTGCGGTTTAATATTATTGGGAAAAAAACACCCGAAGGCGATGTAATTGCAAACTCAAGTAACATTACACACTACCTCATCAACAAAGCGAAAACAGCAATGGTTCCGTTTAGCGCATTTGGAGCAAAAGATAGTAGCGATTGGTTTCGCCTAAGTATTGGCACAAGTAAGGTTGAAGATATTGATACGGTTATTGACCTTATTGCAAATGCACTGCGCCAGCTGAAATAAAATTGCCGGTTACTCTTATGAAAAAAACCTTACTTGCATTATTTCTCTTTACTTTATCAATCAGCAGCCAAGCACAGGAATACTTTTTTAAGGAGATAAATGCTTTTAAGTTTTCGCCATTGCGTATGGTTGATCCCATAACACCGGGCTTGGAATTTTCTTTCGAAAAACAAATTCTTCCAATAGCATCTGTTCAACTAACGGGCGCCAAACTTATGATTATGTTTCCGGCATTGTCAAATCCAATTACAAATCTTGATGGCACACGCTGGGCGCTAGAACTGAAATATTTTTTAGCACAGGCAAAAAAATCTGTGTGGTATGTATCGTTTGAACCTGCATTTGTTAAATCGGAGTATAACACCATTTTAAATTTTAGTTATTATGATGATTCTATTCATGTAAAAAAGAAAACCACCTCCTTCAATTTTAAAACCGGTTTTTATTTTGACTTCAAGCCCGTTGTGTTAGATTTTTACGCAGGTATTGGCATAAAATTCCGCAATGTAAAGCATGAGCAAAGACTTAATCCTGATGACAATCTTTATAACGAAATTCTACCATACAATCCTCACTACTTTGCATCGCAGGAAACACGCAAACTTAAATTCAATGTTCCTTTAGGGGTTCGTGTGGGCTATAATTTTTAACTCTTTAGTGGCACAATTTTTCAACCACGTATTGTTTTATTGCATGCACTCGTTATATTTGAACAAACCTTTTGGGAAATGCGTAATATACTATCCTTCTTGTTTTTGATTGCTATGGCTGCAACACTAACATCGTGCGAATCAAATCACATGTTTAAATCCGAAAAAAAAATAAAAAGTGATATTCTAGGTACATGGGATATGATTATTTTTAAGACTGACGAACTTGATCAAAACTGGATTTTTACGGCTGATAGTTTATACATTTTAAGGCAAGAGGCTCTTGGCTCGGCTAACTTTGATACGGTTGATGTGGTTGATTATAAAATTGATGTTACCATATCCGCTCCATATATGATTGTAGATGGTATAGAGTTAGATCCTGAGTATAATAAAAAATGGACTATTACACAACTGGATACAAAAGTACTTGCTATGGCTTGCGATTATAAAAACGGAGGTGTATTGCAGAAGGAGTTTGTAAAAAAATAGCCTTTATTTTTATTAAATATTTTTCAGCTTCTTTCTTCTAAAAAGCAATATAATGGCAAAGGCTAAAGCAGTTTTTATCTGTCAGAATTGTGGGGCTAATTCTCCAAAATGGATTGGCAAATGCCCTTCGTGTAACGAGTGGAATACTTACGTTGAAGAAATTGTAACACCACAACCCAAAGAAGTTTCGCGCACTTCAACAAAAAATTCGCAGCCGCAGTTGCTTGAGCAGGTTGAACTGACAGAACAAAACCGGCTTGTTACACCCGATAATGAATTAAACCGTGTGCTAGGCGGAGGAATTGTTCCGGGTTCGTTGGTGTTAATTGGTGGAGAACCCGGTATAGGCAAATCAACGCTTATGCTGCAATTAGCACTTTCGTTATCAGGCAAAAAAATATTGTATGTATCTGGCGAAGAAAGTGAACAACAAATACGCATGCGTGCAGGCAGGGTTGATATGAAAAATCCAAACTGCTACGTACTTACCGAAACTACTTTGCAGGTAATTTTTAAGCATCTCGAAAACATTGAACCTGATATCTTAATTATTGATTCTATACAAACTCTATATTCTACACTTATTGAATCTGCTCCCGGCAGCGTTTCGCAAATAAGAGGTTGCGCGGGCGAGTTACTGCGCTATGCCAAAGAAGAAAACATTCCTGTTTTTTTAATTGGGCATATTACCAAAGATGGGGTTATTGCCGGACCAAAAGTTTTAGAGCACATGGTTGACACCGTTTTACAATTTGAAGGCGACCGTCATCATGTTTACCGCTTACTACGCTCTTCCAAAAATCGTTTTGGCTCTACTGCCGAACTGGGCATTTACGAAATGCATGGCAACGGCTTGCGCGAAGTTGCCGACCCCGGAGAAATACTTATCTCGCAACGCAATGCCGACCTCAGCGGCATAGCCATTGCCTGCAACCTGGAAGGCATGCGCACCATGCTTATAGAAACTCAGGCACTGGTTAGCAGCGCTGTTTACGGAACACCACAGCGCTCTGCAACGGGCTACGATATACGCAGACTAAATATGCTGCTTGCCGTTTTAGAAAAACGCTGTGGCTTCAGGCTTGGCGCAAAAGATGTTTTCCTGAATATAACAGGGGGCATACGTGTAGAAGACCCAGCCATAGACCTTGCCGTTACCTGTGCCATACTCAGCAGCACTAGCGATTTAGCCATTCCTCCTCAAACCTGCTTTGCTGGTGAAGTGGGTTTGTCTGGCGAAATACGCCCTGTATCGCGCATTGAGCAGCGCATTAAAGAAGCGGAAAAACTTGGCTTCAAAAAATTCTTTTATCCGTATTTTAATGAAGCTGCCATCAACAAAAAATCTTTTTCAAATATTGAACTTGTTCCAGTTTCTAAAATAGAAGAAGTTTTTCAGTTGCTTTTTGGGTAGGTTTTTTAAGAGCGATAGACCAATGTTGCAATAGCGAAATCAAAAACAATTATTGTCAGGAGCATTTTTTATCTTTTCTATGAACATTAAAGAACAAATTAAAGCATACACTACAAGCCAACCTGAACAAAAGTACAACGACTTGCAAACCTTGCACACTTTTATTCTGGAAATAATGCCTAATTGTAAACTATGGCTCTTAGATGGCAAAGACGAAAAAGGTAAAATAGTTTCTAACCCCAATATAGGATACGGGCTTTACACTATAAAATATGCTGACGGAAAAACCAGAGAATTTTATCAAATTGGATTAAGCGCTATCACCACCGGAATTTTTGTTTATATAATGGGTATTGAGGACAAGAAATATTTAACACGCATGTATGATAAAAAAATAGGCAAGGCAAGCGTGAGTGGTTATTGTATTAAATTTAAAACACTAATAAACCTACATACTGATGTTCTTAAAGCTGCAATACAGGATGGGCTTAACGCCACAAATCATTAACGATTATTTTACAAACACATTCTTTACTGACTACAATTTTAAAATCATATTTTTTAAAACTGGAAATTTATAACCAATGAACTTTGAAAAATTTGTCCCCAACATTTTTTATGTAAGCATTTCAGAAGGTTTAAAACCCTGGGTTGAGTGCTTAAAATTTAATATCGTGCATAATGAAATAAAATCTGCAAACCCATTTTGCGTTTTAGAAAAGGACGGGCTGAGGATAAACTTGTTTGAAAACTCACAGCTTGCTAAGGAGCACAACCCTGAATTTAGATTAGTAACTAAAAATATTGAGGATGTTTATGAAAGCGCTTCCAAATCTCATCCGCATTTTCTGCACCCTAATCTTAAACAAATTACACTTCGCCCTTGGGGTGCAAAAGAATTTGCATTAACAGATAAGCAAGTGGGAATTGTAATACAGCAATGGTAGATTGTTTATTGCCATTGATAGCTATGCGATTTTAAACAATTTCACTTTCGGTTTTCTTTATTTCAAAGTTTCGCAAAATTAAATTATCATTTACTAAATGTTGTTCACTTAACATCACACTAACCTAATTATAAAACCTTGGTAAACTAAAGGAAACCTTGCACACGGAGTTTTGCGCAACAAAATTTTAAAACCATTACCATGCGCAAAGTTTTACCAGCCATTGCACTATTATTTAGTGCTTACACCACCGTTGCTCAAAACGGGTTAGAAAATTTATTAGTTGAAAAATACTACATAGCCGAACCTAACGACACCAATGCTAATATAGATGGCGGAGTTTTGCCGCTTGGCTCTGTAACTTACAGGCTGTATGCCGATATGCTGCCAGGTTATAAGTTTCAGGCAGTGTATGGTGTGCCAGGTCATGAAATGAGAATTGAAACAACTACTTTGTTTTTTAATAATGAAGACAGGGGCTCAACCACACCAACATTTTCAAAAACAAATGCGCGTAATAATACCGTAATGCTTGATTCATGGTTGAGTGTAGGTGCAGCTTGTTCAAATAATTTCGGAATATTAAAAAGTGCTGACGATGGTGCAGCAACCATCGTTAATAATTATTCGCCAATGGTTTTGCAAAGCACTAATCCATTAGCAGGTATTCCTGTTATGCAGGAAGATGGAATTATTTCTGTAGCCGGAAGAAATCCTGAGCCTGTAACTGATGTGGGTATATCAACTGAAATAGCTGTGTTCAACGATCAAAACGATGGCACCAACGGACCGGTGTTTGCAACATCAAATGGTTCGTGGGCATCGCTAAATGGCTCTGTTGGTGCTGATACAATCGACAATAAAGTTTTAATTGCACAAATAACTACCGATGGAGTTTTGTGTTTTAAACTCAACATACAAATTGGTACGCCTGCGGGTGGAGTTGAAAACTATGTTGCCGACAGCGCTGTTGCCAGCGAAATTTTATTTGCTCCGTTAGTTTATTGTTCAAACACCGGCATTAGTTCACATGATAAACAAAACAACTTTTTTAAAATTTATCCAAACCCGACCAACAGCAACACCTATATTCAGATTAAAGATGTTGAAGCAAATACAAATTCTTTTTATACTATCAGCGATATAACCGGAAAAGTAGTTATTCAAAAGGAGTTAGGTTTTTTAAGCAAAGGACAAATTATAAAGATTGATGCCACTCAACTGCAAAACGGCTACTATTTTGTTTCATTACATGCAGGTAACA
>CXWJ01008755.1_pt1 | contig 12550 bp, 8 predicted proteins | sample 590841 | NCBI WGS metagenome assembly CXWJ01 (sample SAMEA3498367, study PRJEB10139) | wastewater metagenome | biome: wastewater treatment plant; material: activated sludge | place: Austria | collected 2015-01-21 | reverse complement strand
ACGCGATCCTTACATTGATATGCTGGGTGGAGAGTTCATTGTCCACGGGGCTCAGCAGAAAGCGACCATGACGGTGGTCGATCCGAAGTTCCCCGGCGCGGGCAGCTTGGGGGCAAACTTCGTGTTGCACGAAGAATGGTATTCGCTGAAGAATTTCGCGGACGATTTGCATGTCGTATTGGTAAATGAAACCAAAGACATGCACGACAAATGCTACGAGCGCCCCCCGTACCCGGCCAGTTGGGCTCGCAACTACGGAAAAGGTCGAGTGTTCTATACCTCCATGGGACACCGTGAAGATGTCTGGACNNATTTCAGAATCTGGTAGTTGGCGGAATAACGTGGGCGGTGGGAGATACTAAAGCAAGCACAACGCCAAACATCCAGGACATGACCCCGCAGGCGAATGTCATGCCCCCTAAGTAAACGACCCCGGCCATAGGCCGGGGAATTAGGAAGGCCCGTCCGTTCGGCCGATGGTTCAACAGTTCGAGGTGGATCCGCACCGTGCTCTTGCCTTCCAAAAACCAGATCGCAGGAACCACACGTACTTCGAATCCAAATTGACCTCGCTTTTAAACCGTGGCCTGTTGCGGCCGCCAATTGGCGTTTCCGTGGGAGCCTCGCTGGATGAACGCACTTCGAATCATGGTCAGCGCGCTACCCATAATCTTTCTGCCTTTGGAGATTACCGCTGAACCACCACCAGACCGCCCTTCGCTGCCCAATTCGTCCTTTGAAGAACCCGACGAGGTGGGAAATTCTCCTCGCGTCTGGGAGTTTCAGGGTCCATCCGGGGCATTGAATGCTGCCTGGACCCGTGAAACGCCTTTCGCGGGCGATCGCGCGCTGCGAATCGATGCTCGTCACGGCTCACAATTTTGGCAATCACAAGCCATTGAACTGCCTTCGCATAGCGAGTATTTACTAACCTGGCAGACCCGCTTTCATGGTGAGAAGAGTTGGCGATTCCAGGCAGCATTTTGCGGAGTTGAAATTGTTGTTCAGGACGAACGGGGACAGCCTCTCAAAAGCGTACGAACGCATTCCAGTTGCTGGCAGACGGTTGGTTGGCAAATCGCTTGGCAGCATTTCGCCATGCCTGACAACGCCAAATCGGTGGTTGTGCGATTCGGCATTGAGACGGATGATTCGCTGCCCGGCGGTTTTGACGTCGACTCCGTGGAATTGGCCCGCTGCCCTCTAACGTCGCCGGACGCCGATCAGACTTGCTTAACCTTGCAGGTTCGGAATGAAAAAGACCTGCCCACCGCTTGCCGCATGAGGGCTGTTTCATCTCAAAGGACAACAGTTCGCGCACCAGGTGCCATCCACTACCAAATCGGCGGTGCGTTTCATCCATTCGAGGAGGGGAAGTGCCAACTTCTTGTTCCACCAGACGTCTATTCAATGACGGTAACTAAGGGTTTTGAATACTGGCCTTGGCAGAAAACCGTAAGCGTAGGAACCGAAGAAACTCAGTTAGACATCGTGCTACAGCGGGCATGGGATTGGAGTCGCCGCGGTTGGTATTGCGGCGATCATCACGTACACCTCCATCGACACGGAGGAAGTTTGTTTCCGATGCTGAAATGGCAAGATGTTATGCGATCCGCAAGGAGCGAAGGGCTCGATTATTTACCATTCATGGGTGCTGATAGTTATCCGAGCGAGACGGCTGCATCGTCGGGCGAACTACAGAGAGCCGACTTCGTAGGAGAGCTAAGTGAGGAAATAACCGAAGATTTCTGGGGGCACGTTTGTCCTATCGGAGTGCCACCGGAGGGGCGCAATGATCCACGTTATGACAACGGCCCGATGAACTTGGACCGAGATGCTGGAATCGCTGGTAAGGGAATACTCTGTTACGCGCATCCTTATGGTCCACTTGGCGACGACGATGGGCTCGCCCCCATATCTGACCCAAAGCGAGGTCATGTAGCTCGTGAGTTTCCCATCGACTTGGCACTAGGCATGCGCTGCGGCTTTGACCTGCTAACGATGGAAGGCGACCGCAATCAACTTGAGCGCAAATTGAAGGATGTCTATCGTCTGTATAACCTTGGCTTTCGTCCGGCACTGACCGCGTCCACTGATTTCCACGTCGACCAGGCGCGTCAACCTATTGGTGCGGTACGTACGTATGTTCGCTGCAACGAATTGCGGATGTCGGCCGTTGCAGCCGCTTACCGTGATGGCCGCACATTTGCCACGAACGGGCCATTGATCGATTTGAGAGTAGGCGAAGCGGTGCCTGGCGATGAAATCTCGCTTGCCGACGGGAAGCAGTCCTTACCTGTAAGCGTAGAAGCGGTCTCGATCGGCCATTTAGAGCGCGTAGAGATTATCGTAAACGGTCGAACGGCCCACACGCTGAGCTCAACCGAACCGCACCGCATATCAGGGACATTTTCTCTGCTTGTCCAAGATAGTATGTGGGTCGCAGCGAGAGTGGTCGGGCCCGTGGATCCAAATCTTGCTACCGAGCTAGAAGGTCGCAAAATTGCGGCGGGGCAGTTTGCACACACATCGCCTGTGTACGTGCTGGTCGAGGGTCGGCCAATTTTGGCAGCTCAAAAAGAGGATGCCCACTACTTTGTTCGTTGGTGTGAAGCGACACAACAAGCCTGGCAGATTCATCTGTTAGAAAACCCATCGAAGGCACAAGATGATCAACTCGTTCGCCAGAGGATTGATCAGGCTAAGGCAACATTCCTGGAGTTGGCATCGCGATTAGAAGAGCGTTGATGAATTCGACAACTAGCTTTGCGAATTGATTTTCAGGGAACCTGACGTAGACTGCTCAGTTAATGAGAGTTTTTTAGGGTGCGTGAGGGAGTCTCGGTCGCATCGATCAGTTATTGTACTGCAAAGTGACGGCTCAAAACGACTTGACCGAGATTGTGCATTTGTGTGTCGCCGTACATCCGCAAGCGGTAAACTGTTAGCTATAGTCGCCTATCTTAGGATACAAGTTTCAGAGCGACTTCAATTTCGTAGCCCTTTAACGTCGCTGCCGCTGCCAAAGTACAGGAGTAAACCCATGAACACGATTCAGCGACAACCATATTCGTCGATAGGCAAAGCCCTCACACTCCACACGGGCCTGGCCGCTGGGTTGCTTGCCGCAACCCTTGCATTCATGGCAGAGGCTGCTGATCCGCCCGCCGTCACTCACCCCCGGCAGACAAGTGGCGATCGTGTTGTACAGCCAAAGTGGGAACAGAGGCTCTGCGTCACAGTCGGCCCCACAGAAGCCGACATCGTTGGCTCTGATCAACGCGCAATCCAGGCGGCAGTGGACTACGTGGCACGTCTGGGTGGCGGGATTGTCCGTCTTCGTACCGGGACTTACCACTTACGGAATGCTATCTATCTACAATCGGGAGTCGATCTGACGGGCGACGGGCCGGAGACGATCCTCATTAAAGCTCCCTCTGCCACAACGAACCTCAGCGCGGATAGCGATTGGTACGACCAGGAGATCACGCTCAGCGATTCGTCTGGCTTCCAAGTTGGCGATGGCATTTGTCTGCGATCAAAGGATAAGATATCCGGTGTGGAAACCGTCCTCAAACGTACGCTAATCGCCCAATCTGGCTCTCGCTTTAAGCTCGACAAGCCGCTCCGTGAAAACCTCTGGCAGGCCAACGAGGCCACCTGCTCCACATTGTTTCCGCTTGTGAGCGGCGAGTTTGTCGAGAACGTAAAAATCGAACGGCTTGTCTTGGATGGCAATCGCGAACAGAACGCAGAGCTTAATGGAAACTATGCCGGATGTGTCTTTCTCCAAGATTGCAACCACATTCAGATTCGCCATGTAACCGCGCGCAACTATCATGGCGATGGCATCAGCTGGCAGATTTGTCACGATGTGGCCGTCGAGAATTGCGTCAGCGAGAACAATACGGGACTAGGACTCCATCCGGGGTCTGGCTCTCAGCGGCCGCTTATCCGCAGCAATACTTTGCGAGGAAACGACATCGGCATCTTCTTTTGTTGGGGTGTGAAATATGGCCTCGCGGAACAGAATACCATTACAGGAAACCGTGTAGGGATTTCAATTGGTCATCGCGATACGGATAATTTGATCACCGAAAACCGAATCGAATCCAGCAACGAAGCGGGCGTCTTATTCCGACCTGAGCGCGGCCCGGACTTTGCCGGTCATAGAAACCGGGTCGAGAAGAACCAGTTTGTGAACAATGCCGCCGAGGGCGAAGCGGTGATTGATATCCAGGGTGGTACCGAATCGATCGTGATCAGTGATAATCAATTCAGCGACTCGCGCAGCGGCGTGCAGCGTGTGGCTGTGAAGCAAGGCCCTGAAACAAAAAACATCCTTGTTCAGAACAATCGGATTACGGGCCTGAAACCTTAACTCGGCCTCATGCATGCCGACCGACGCATTATACGGCACCTGCTCTCATGCAACACATGGATTTCAATCAATGCATCGCATCACTATGCTTGGCACTGGGCTGATCGGCATGTTCTACACGATGGCTCTTCACAGCCATCGCCGCTCGGACCGCGTCCAAGTGGCTTACTCACGCTCGTCAGTACGAGCGGAGAAGTTTGCCGCCGATTGGGGAATACCGCGGCACACGACCAATCTTGAAGAAGCCATTTCCGATGCCGACACCGACGTTATCGTCGTCGCCTTGCCAAACCATCTGCATGAAGAAGCTGTTCTCGCAGCAGCAACCGCCCGCAAGTCGGTCCTCGTCACAAAGCCGCTAGGCCGAAACGCCGGAGAAGCCCTCCGGATGCTTCAAGCCTGTGAACAGGCTGGGGTTTTCCATGGTTACCTCGAAGATCTCTGTTACACACCTAAGACCCTGAAAGCCCTCGAATCCGTCCGACACGGCGCATTAGGTAAGATCCTCTGGGTCCGCTCTCGCGAAACCCATTCCGGCCCCCACAGCGACTGGTTTTGGAATAAGGAGCTTTCCGGGGGCGGCGCAATCATCGACCTCGGATGTCACTGCATCGAGATTGCCCGCAGCTTCATCGGGAAAGAGATCCGTCCGGTTGAGGTGATGTGTTGGGGCGACACGCAAGTCCATCCGATTGAAGCTGAAGACCACGCCATCGGACTCGTACGTTACGAAAATGGGGCCGTCGGCCAATTCGAGGTCAGTTGGAACTTTCGCGGGGGCATGGACCTGCGTGACGAGATCGCCGGCACCGAGGGAACGATCTGGCTCAATCATTGGCTCCGAACTGGCATGGAGATGTTTACCGCCGCCGGTCAGGCTGGCTACGTATCCGAGAAGACCGAAGGCAATACGGGCTGGCTCTTTCCAGTCGGCGACGAAGTTGGCGCGCTTGGCTACTCCGACATGTTTACTGACATGTTCAACGCCATCGACGATCATTCCAGCCCTCGAGAAACTTTTTATGACGGCTACGTCGTCAACGCGATCATCGACGCGGCGTATGCTTCGATTCAAGCCAGGAAATGGCAATCCGTCGAACTTAATGCATGGCGTGGTCTCGAAGGTGACACAAACGACGCTAGCTTGCGCGACTACGATGCTGACCACGTGCTGATCAAGGAAGAACGTATGCCCGACGGCAGTCTCAAGTACATTGTCCGCAATAAGCACACCGGAACTATCAGCCAGCAGTCCGGCCCTGCTCCGATGAAGCGAGGTTAATTCGTTCTGCCTGCGAGTGGTCTGTCTGCAAACGTCTTTCCAACCTCCAGTTTTGCGCCACCAGGTGGCCAAATTTTCTTGTTGAAATTAGGCCACGACTTGTGCTAGGGTTGGGACGTTTACCCTCCACGCCCCTTGCTTGCCCCACGCGCCCTTCCCTTGTAACGCCCAGCTGCCCAATTTTGCATCAGATGCGCAAACAAGGTGGGGGCTTTTTTGACCCAAGAAACAAGGATCACCGAAGGTGCGCAAAATTAGTGGGGAGTTTTGCGCACCTTCGCGAAAACACCGAGAAATAGTGGCCAAACCAGGGGGGGAGGGATTTTGCGCACCTTCGACCGCATGGGCAGCGGCCATGTCAAGCGACCTCTTGATCCAGAAGGCGTATAGGAAGCGAGCGCCGCGACCGAATTCACGCCAGCACCCCCACGGCGTTTCCTCAAGAACCAGCTTTAGTGACGAGTTCGAACTGGCGGTCAGTGCGATTGAAAAGCAAATATCAGATCAGGTCGACGTTCAAGAAATACAAATGTTTCTCGAGTGAAAAGTTGGACAATTGATAGCCATACGGAATTCCTCGCCGAGTAGAGGCAAAGGATTATTTAGGAAACCATTGTTGCCGAAATGTTGAAGACGCGTAGGTGTTTCATTCGCGACGAATAGCCTATTATGGTTATAATTCAGTCGTGCCTCAGATTCCTCAATACTTCGAGCACCGCAATCTAACCATGCCGCCGACATTGAAAGGTTGTTGGTTTCACCGTGGGCTTCTTGCGACTGCAATTACGTGCTGTGCAGCGACGATTGGCTGCGAGAAAGCGGCCCCTTCAAAGATTGCAAAAGCTGTACCAGCCGTAGCGAAATCTGTGGAGGTTGTGCAGGCGAATTTAGAGCCTTGGCCAGAGACGATTCGTGTGCAGGGGAGTCTGCTTGCATACGAAGATGCAGTTGTTGGATCGAAGCTTGCTGGCCGAGTTGACGAGGTGGCTGTTGATCTCGGCTCAATCGTTAAACGAGGCGAACGACTTGTAAAGCTCGTGCGCAGCGAACTCGATCTCCGCGTTCAGCTTGCGGAGGCTCAGTTGCGACAAGCGTGCGCCACAATCGGCATTACCCCCACTGACGACGAGCACCTGTTTAACGTCAAGAGTGCTCCCGGCGTAATGATGGAGCAAGCACTCGTCACCGAGGCGCAGAATAACGTCAATCGCGCAAAACCCCTGATCACGTCAAGAGCCGTGACGGAAGGAGAATACGAAACCTTGGTGGCACAGCTGGGCGCGGCGCAAGCGCGTTACCAAGGCGCATTGAATCTGGTTAGCGAGCAAGTTTCGATAATTGGTGTGCGGCGTAAAGAGTTAGCGCTGGCTCAGCAGATGGTTTCTGACTCTCAGATCGTCGCGCCTTTCGACGGAGTTGTCGGCGACCGACGAGTTTCGCCGGGCGAGTACGTCGCAGCTGGCCAGGCGGTGGTAACGCTCGTCCGCGCAGACCGATTGCGCTTTACCGCGGGTGTGCCCGAAAGCCGTGCTGCAACGGTGCGAGTGGGGCAACGTGTTGAAATCGAAACTCATGGACGTGAATCGTCGCCTCTCGTAACGACGATCTCGCGAATTAGCCCAACCGTAATGCAATCGAGCCGCTCGATCATGATTGAAGCCGATGTGCCGAACGTAGCACTCGAGCTACAAGCGGGTCTATTCGCGGAGGCGGAGTTAGTCGTTAACCCCACGGCTCAGGCGATTAGTGTGCCCTCGTCGGCCATCAGCAGGTTTGCCGGCGTCGAGAAAGTGTGGATCATCGTCGATGGTATTGCCAAACAACAAACGGTGCAGACTGGCCGCGAGGAGCGAGGGAGAGTTGAGATTGTTGACGGGCTCTCAGCGGGCAGCCTCCTGGTGCGAAATTCCGGAGACGGTCACGACGGCCCGGTAGTCGCCATCGAGGCGCCTCAGGATAAACCGTTGCAAGCAGAGCTTCCCGAAACTAGCTCCACCGCGCAAAGCAAATCTACCGTCGGTGGAGCCCAGTGATTGAGCGTCGTCGCCGACTTGAAGGGCAGAGTGGAGCTTTTTCGTGCAGTTGCTAGCCCGAATCTGTGTTGAACGCCCAGTATTTGCCTTAATGCTGATTCTGGCTGTTGTCGTAGCCGGTGCAACTTCGTATCAACATCTTGGCATTGATCGCTTCCCTAACATCGACCTGCCGACGATTCGCGTGCAGACCACCTATCCCGGAGCTGCCTCGGCCGAGGTCGAGTCCGAGGTCACTCAGCCACTTGAAGATGCAGTAGCCACGGTCGCCGGATTGGACGAGCTACGCTCAATCTCAAATGACGACGTCTCCATGCTGCTGCTGACGTTTCGGCTCGACCAAAATATCAACGTTGCCGCGCAAGACGTCCGCGACGCGATTTCAGCGGTAATGAACCGATTGCCGCCCGACATTGATCCCCCGACCGTGCAAAAGCAGGATTTGGACGCTTCGCCGATTATGTCGATTGCCGTCTCCGGTCCGCGCGACGCTCGCGAGCTCTACCTCATGGCTGATCGCTATGTGAAAAGCACAATCGAGTCTGCCCGCGGAGTAGGCCAGGTGAGCATCGAAGGGGCCGTCGAACGTGCCATTCAGATTAACATAGACGCCGAGAAGCTCGCCGCCTACCGGACCTCAATCATGCAGGTTCACGATGCGATTATCGCTCAAAACGCTGAAGTTCCAGGAGGCCGGGTCGATGCGGGCTATCGCGAGCTTAGCCTACGTACGCTGGGCCGCATGCCCGAATCCCGCGATTTCAATCAACTCGTCGTTTCCACGGTCGACAACGTGCCAGTGCGAATCCGCGATCTAGGTGAGGCAGTCGATTCTACCAAAGAACGCCGCACGCTCGCCTTATTCGACGGCAAGCCAGCCGTCGTACTGCTCGTGCAGCGGCAATCCGGAATGAATACAGTCGAAGTCATCGATGCTGTGAAAAATCGGCTCGACGAAGCTCGCGCACTTTTGCCACCCGATGTCAATGTTGAGGTGCTCCAGGACCAATCGCGGTACATTCGCGCGGCCTTGCACGAGATTCAGAACCATTTGATTGTTGGCAGTGTGATGGCCAGCGTTATAGTTCTGCTTTTCATGCGATCCTGGCGTTCCACGATCATCGCGGCCATAGCCATTCCGACTTCGATCATCGGCGCTTTCGCCGTAATGAAGGCTCTGGATTTTACGATGAACAACGTCACCATGCTGGCCTTAGTGCTGATGGTCGGCGTGGTAATCGACGACGCCATCATCGTGCTGGAAAATGTATTCCGTGTGATTGAAGAAAAGGGGCTGCCACCAAAGGAAGCGACGATCGAAGGCACGCGGGAGATTGGCTTGGCCGTGCTCGCTACCACACTATCGCTTGTGATCGTCTTTCTGCCTGTATCGTTTTTGTCGAGCGTGACCGGGCGTCTGCTATACGAGTTCGGCATCACCGCCAGCGTTGCTGTGATGATCTCGATGCTGGTTAGTTTCTCGTTGACGCCGATGATGTGTAGCCGGATGCTGCGAGCTGCTCACGCTGATCCTGCAACAACGACTCAGCCAGCCTCGCGTCGTGGCTTCTACCGCTGGATTGAAGGCAGCTACATGTTTCTCCTGCGGCAATCCATGCGATTTCGCTGGCTAGTGATGATCTTAGTGGTCTTTGTGATCGCCGCCAATGTCCCGCTTTACGGTCTCGTCAAGCAAGACTACATCCCGACCGACGTCGATGAATCAGAATTCGAAGTCCGCATATCCGCACCCGAAGGCGTCAGCACATCTTCAATGGAAAAAATGATCGGCATCTTGGAGCCACAGATTCTGGCGGTCCCAGGTATCGAACACGTCCTCACAACTGTGGGGGGTGGCGGCGGGGTACGAGGCCCTAGTTCCGCCAGCATGTATATTCGTCTCGATGACATTGAGACCCGCTCTTTTTCTTGGCATCGTCTGTGGAGCGCAATCATGGCGGGCGATCCCTGGCAATCTGTGGCGGGAAATTTCAAGCAACGTGATAAAATGCGCGAAGTACGACAAATCATTGGGCAATATTCTGATCTCCGGGCCTCGGTGCGTAATCTCACCTCGTTTCGCCAAGGGGCTCCGGTCGACATCGACTTTGTCGTCACTGGGCCAGACTTGCTTACGCTAGCCGATTTCAGCTACCGCCTTCGCCAAAAAGCATCTGAACTTCCAGGCCTCGTGGACGTGGACACAACGCTCCGTATGGACAAGCCAAATCTTCTGGCACATATCGATCGTGAGCGGGCGGCGGCGCTGGGTGTAGACGTTCTGGAGATTGCCAATACACTCCGCGTGTCCGTCGGCGGCGACGATCGCGTGTCGCGTTTTTATGACGCGGGAGCCGACGATGCCTACGATGTGGAGCTCCGCCTCGTAGGCGTCGATCGGGCCGACACAAAGTCAATTTCTCAGCTGTATGTCCGCGCAATGCAGCCTGCCACCGACGTCAATATTGTGCCACTTGATTTGGCGGCCATGCCGCTTATCTCCGGGCTCGGCAACGACGGTCGCTCGAGCCCCCTTACGCGGATCGATAATGTCGTTAGTTTCGATGAAACCTTCAGTCCATCGCGCATCGATCGGCTCGACCGACAGCGGATGGCAGCGATCCGCGCGAATCTTGCGCCCGGTTATGCGCTCGCCGAGAGCATCGCCTCGGTGCAACAAGCCGCGGAAGCTCTTGGCCTGCCGCCAGGCTATTCGACCCGAGTGATGGGCCGAGCGCGGGAATTGGAAAAAACACTTGAAGAATTTGTATGGACCTGCGTACTTTCGTTCGTTTGCATGTACATAGTACTCGCGGCCCAATACGAGCATCTCATCCACCCAATCACGATCCTTCTCTCGCTGCCGATCGCAGTGCCGTTCGGATTATTGAGCCTGTGGATCGGTGGCGAAACACTGAATCTCTATTCGGCTTTAGGGATCCTCGTGCTGTTCGGGATGGTGAAAAAAGCGTCAATTCTACAGGTCGATCACATCAACCAGCTCCGCGCAACAGGTATGCCGCGCGACCAAGCAATTTTGGAAGGTAACCGCGACCGCTTGCGCCCGATCCTCATGACAGCTATGGCGTTCATCGCCGGTATGGTTCCACTGCTGATCGCGACCGGTCCCGGTGCAGAAGAACGCCGATCCATCGCGGTACTCGTTGTCGGTGGCATGGCCCTGTCGCTCTTGCTTACACTGCTCGCTGTCCCTGTGATCTATTCGATTCTGGACGATTTTGGTCCTTTGTTTCAAAGAAAAAAAGCCAATTGAAGTTGACCCGGCGGTAGCCTACCACTTTCAGACGGTGACGAGAACCGGATAATGGTTCTGAGAGTAGGCCCGAAGGATGATCGAGTTACAGCAGCAGCAGGAAGAGTCGCATCGGAAGCGACGTCTTAGCGAGGGTTTCAATCAAAATGCCGTGTGGCTGGTCGTCGAGGAAGGGGATGGATTTTCGGATCTCGTTGATTAGGCTGCTTAATTACTTGGAGCAACTATGAATCGCTTCGATCTTGATCGACGGACTTTTTTGCAATCGGCGAGCGTGGGACTTGCGGCGTTTGGCCTAGGAATGGCTAGACGAGAAAGCCTCATGGCGGCCGAACCGAAGCATAGCCTCAAGAAGGCGGTCAAATACGCGATGATTAAGGCGCCGAATGCTTCGATTGAAGACAAGCTCAATCTGGTCAAGGAGTTGGGTTTCCAGGGAGTTGAGATGGATAGTCCGAGCGATGTCGACTTTGCCGAGGCGGCCAAAGCGAGCGAGAAGACGGGAATCAAAATCCACGGCATCATTGATTCGAAGNNCTCAGACCCTGCCCCGGCTGTGAGGGCCAAGGGACTTGAGATTCTGAAGCAGGCGCTCAAGGATGCCAAAACAGTCGGCACCGACACGGTACTTTTGGTTCCGGGCAAAGTGACTAATAAAGACACCGAGAATTTTGAGCAGTGCTACTCCCGCAGTCAGGAGGAGATTCGCAAGGCAATTCCGCTGGCCGAAGAGCTGGACGTGAAGATTGCCATTGAAGTCGTCTGGAATGATTTCATCACTACGCCACAACAGTTCGTGCAATACATCGACGATTTCAAGAATCCGATTGTGGGTGGTTATTTTGATTGCAGCAACATGATCAAGTACGGGGTGCCGCCAGCCGATTGGATACGAGCCCTGGGGAAGCGGATGCTAAAGTTTGACCTCAAGGGCTATAGCCACGAGAAGAAGTGGGTGCCGATCGGCGAGGGAGACGAGGACTGGCCGGCGATCCTCCAGGCCTTGGACGAAATCGGATATCACGGCTGGGCCACCGCCGAGGTTGGCGGCGGCGACCGCGAGCATTTGAAAGTGGTTGCAGCGCAAATGAATCGATGCTTACAGTTGGAGTAAGAAGTGATTAATCGGAGAACGATGACGACTCAGCGTGGATGTGAAAGGCTGCTTCGATGGGAAGGAATCACTGCGGACACGACGTCGACATGCTTCGCTCTTAGCAGCTAGCCGACTGAGGGAGTGAACCGTAAAGATTGTCAAAAAGCTCAGCTTGCCGTCTGATGCGCGCTCGCGAAGCCTGGATCGTCTGCCGCGTCGCCCAAACATCCCAAAGGAGTCAGCAACATGCCCTGTTTTCGCCAAGCTTTGTTCGGCGCATTGATCTTTCTCGTGTCTACTGCAGCCTTCGCACACGATGGGCCCGATCCCGTTTCCCATTGGTTCTTCAGTAAGGCCACTGTGCAAGAGGGGAAGGTCAAGGCGCGGTTGGGGCTGGACGCCACGATCCATGGCCAGCCGAAGCTTGTGGAAGACGACCACGGCGCGGCCCTGCGTTTTGACGGTGCCCAGGATGCACTGATCG
>CXWJ01000978.1_pt1 | contig 12551 bp, 9 predicted proteins | sample 590841 | NCBI WGS metagenome assembly CXWJ01 (sample SAMEA3498367, study PRJEB10139) | wastewater metagenome | biome: wastewater treatment plant; material: activated sludge | place: Austria | collected 2015-01-21 | reverse complement strand
TAATCGTCAAATTGAATGGCGGCCGCATCGATTTTTCCTGCCAGCAGCAACGCTATGGAATTATCCGTGCTGCCCGAAAAGAAATAGCCGATCTCCTCCGGCGCCACGCTGGAGGTCGCTTCTTGTTTTTCTGTTACGGCGAAGCCTTGATTTTCAAACAACGCTTTGGGAAGGATATAACCGGATGTGGATGTTGGGTCTTCAAACGCCACCATCTTGCCTCTCACACCGCTGACCCCGCTAACGCTGCTGGATTTTAACGCGACAATCACCGAATAATATTCGCCGATGCCGCCCTTCCAACGTCTTAGCAGGGGAATTGCTCCGACAGCCTCATATGCCTGTGTTGCGCCATAAGGGCTTTCAAAGAACAGATCCACCTCTCCAGATATTAATTTCGCCTCCATATCTTCAAGGGTGGTTGTCACAACAACCTTGCCTGCCAGAATGTTCTGATCAGCCAGTTTTTCGGCAAGGTAACCTGCCAAAGGTTGGAAAGTTGCAATTGCATCCGCCGGATCATCAGAGACGATCCCGATGGTGATCGTTTGCTCAGGCGGCGCTTTGACAGCGACAGCCGGAGCCTGTTCATCAACTTGAGGAGCCGAAGGACTGCAGCCTGCGAAAACCAGTGTAAAAACCAACATGAGGATCAAAAACAGATTCTTGTTCATAAGATAATTCCTTCTCACAATTTTTCCTATTTCAAAAGGGTACTACTATCTTTCTATTCAGTAACGGTCTTGCTATCGTGACCGCCCAACGCAGACGGCTCAAGCGCGACCAAGGTCTGTCGTTTTCCCAGCGCGCGACCCAGTTCACGGGCGGCGACTTGCATAGCGTCCTCGATGGTCGTCGCGGCTTGGATTCTTTGCGAAATTAAGTTGATCGCTTCCTGCTGACGGGCGCGTTGCGCAACGGTTTGCTCTGTTTCCTTGCTGTCAGTGATGTCTGTATGCGATCCAGCCATTCGATACGGGGCGCCGGACGCATCGCGCATGGCTTTGCCGCGCGCGCGGATCCAGCGATACGAGTCATCCTTGTGGTGGAAGCGGAATTCAATATCGTATGTTTTGAGTTTGCCCGCCAGATAATCGTTTACAGAGGCAAGCGCGCGATCCTTATCGTCGGGGTGAAGAAGCGCTTCGAAGTCGGCAAAGCCGTTATTCAGTTCATCTTCTCCGTATCCTACGATTGCCTTCCAGCGCGGCGAGAAATACACTTCGTTGGTCTTGAGATCCCAGTCCCAGATGCCGTCATTGGAACCGTCCACGGCGAGGGAGAATTGATCCTGGAATTTTTGAGCCTCGGAAAATAATCTTGCATTCTGAAGCGAGATCGCAACCTGGCTGGCGAGCGATTCGAGCAAGGTAACGTCTTCGGGGAAGATGTCATTCGTTAAGTTATCTTGCACGTCCAGCGCTCCGAAAACTTTGTCGCCGATGACGATCGGAACGACCGCTTCAGCTTTGGTATCGGGCAGGAGTTCGTTCGGAAGCCAGCCTGAGTCTTGCGAGGTGTCCGAAACCAGAATGGACTCTTTCGTCTCGGCGGCGCGACCCACAAGACCGCGTCCTTTCGGGAGGCTGTGTCCGCGTCTCATCATTTCCGCGCCTGCTTCGCCCGTGCCTGCGGTTAACACCAAATTCTCTCCCGCTTGATCGAACAAATAGATTTGAGCGTAGTAATATTTAAAGGCTGTCTGCACTTGATTCACCACCGCGTCAGCCAGCTGTTGAGGGTCGAGGATGGATGCCAAACGGCGGCTAACCTCCGCCGAGGTCGCCAGCGCTTTGGTGCGATCCGATACGCGTTGTTCCAACGAAACGCTGAGTTGTTCCAACTCTCTCGCGTTCTTGCGGGCTTCATCCAACGCTGTTTGAAGTCTTGAAATGACGAACTGGTAGAGAAAACCGATCATTACGATCACGATGCTTGTAATTACGATATTTTCAAAACCGACCGCTGGAGCGCTGACGAGTTCGATCACCCCTTGCATTTGGAGATGGACGATGGCGGCATGGGTCACGACGATCAAGCCAGCCATCACAAGCGGCGCCCGCCTGCCAAGCAATAAGCCGCTCATGATGATCGCGAATGCCGTGATAAACGTCGAAGGCTGAATGTTACCGGCGTTTTGAACGTCGGCATACGCAAAAATGAGAAACACCATCGCCAAAATGATCGTGTTGGCAGAGCCTATCCAACCCATGCGAGTGACGACCATGAGAGCCGCAAGGACCAATGAAATAACAATTGCCGGAGGAATGACCTCTGTGCGACCGGCTGGGCTCAAAACGATCATGATGCCCAGCAGAACGGGAAGACCCCAAAATATCGTGATGATCTGATACAGTAATTTGGCTGAGCGCGTTTTTTCAGTGTCGCCTTCAAAGACCGGGGCGGTAAAGAAACGCCGAATGGAATTTAACATGGAAACATCTCCTTCGTGGTCCTATTTTCCACGAAAACGAAATAGCGATAGGCGGGGTCGGGCTTAGAAAAGTTGGCGATAGTTGGCGTGTTCATGATTGGTCCAAAAGCGGAAGATTCAAGGTAAAGCATGAACCCTTGCCGGGCTCGCTTTCGACAGCCACGCTTCCGCCCATCGACTCGGCAATGGATTTCACGATCGCCAGCCCAAGCCCATTCCCTTCGACATCATCATGTCCGTTGTTCCGCACCCGGTAAAAGCGTTTAAACAGGTTGGGAAGGTTGGTTGCGGGGATGCCATAGCCGGTATCTTGAATATGGACGCTGACCCAACCCGCCTTATTTTGGGAGGAAAGTGTAACCGTGCCGCCCTCGGGCGTGTATTTGATGGCATTGCCAATCAGGTTCCGCAATGCCTGGCGCAACTGCAACGGTTCGCCATTGACGATGGAACGTTCTTCTATTTCCTCGACCATAATCAACTGCCGTTTGGCTTCTGCCTGCGGCTGAAATTCGTCCGCGATCTGCCGCAGGATACTTGTCATATCAATGGCTTCATGCTTGGGTTGAGCTCCAAGGTCCATTTTTGCAAGGTCGAGCATGTTTTCCACTAACTGGGTCATGTGATCGGCGGCATGTTGGATGCGGTCGGTAAACTCAACCTGAGTTTCACTCAATGGTCCAGCCTGTTTGATCAGTTGACTAAAGCCTTTGATGGATGTGAGCGGGTTTCTCAGGTCGTGAGAAGCTGTAGCGATGAATTCGTCTTTCACTTTTTCGAGCTGTTTGAAATGTGTAACATCGTGCAACACAACGACACAGCCGCCCTCTTGCAGGGGAGTCAACGAGGCGGAGAAAATGCGTCGGTCGGGCCAAACAACCTCCCCCGTGGCGCGAAGCGAGTTTCCGTCGGCTTGCGCCAGCAGTTCGAGCAGGGAATCGTATCCGCTCCCGCGGGCGAGTGGCAAGCCCAGTTGAGTCTGATAATCGGCGAATAGTTTTTCTGCGGCGGGGTTCATGAGCGAGAGGCAGCGCGCCTCGTCGAATAAAAGGATGGCATCTGCCGCATTCTGCAAGACCGCGTCCAGCCGTTGGCGTTCGTTTGAAACGTTGAGATACAAGCTGGCGTTTTCCACCGCGCTTGCCGCCTGGCTTGCCATTGCCTGCAATAGGAGTTGATGCTCGAGGGTGAAGTACCCTTTTTGTTCGTTGGCAAAAATAAGCACGCCGATCAATTCATGCCTGCCAAACATGGGAACGACGATGATCGAACGCGCGGGATCATCCGCTTTTGCCTGCCAGCCGGGATGGTTTTGCGTGTCGGCGACGATCAGGCTCTGGCGGGTCTCTCGAATCTGTTCGAGAATGTCGTTCAACGGAGGCAGGTATGATTCGGAATTGGAGGATGCGGGGGCGGAAATGGAATATTGTTTATGAATCGGCGCCTTGGGGTCGAGAATGATGATGTGCCCCAGCATCGCTCCCAGCGTTTCGACCGTGCGGCGCAAAATAATGTCTGCAAGTTCGTTGATGTTGAGACGGGCGCTGATCTCCCTGCCGATCTCCGGTAATAAATTCAATTCGCGGTTGCGGCGGCGGATCGCATCCTCCGCTTGTTTGACGCGCAGTTTCGTGCGGATGCGCGCGAACAACTCGCGTTTGTCGAACGGTTTTGTCACATAATCGTCGGCGCCCAGGTTCAACCCGGACTGAATGTCTGTGGGGTCAATGCGCGCCGCCGTCAGGATGATGACAGGAACGTGCTCGGTGGCGGGGTCTGCGCGGATTTCCTCCAAAACAACGAAGCCGTCTTTCTTGGGCATGTTCACATCGAGAAGCACGAGGTCCGGCAATTCGGCGCGAACTTTTTCGAGAGTCTCCACCCCGTCTTTTGCTTTGATATACCCATACCCTTCCGATTCCAGATAACGCGACAACAACAGGAGGTTATCCGGCTGGTCGTCGGCGATCAAGATTTTGAACAACTTGTTTTGCGGGGTTTCGATCTTAACTGGCTTAGCCCGCTGCATTTCGTCAATCGCGCGCGTAACGATCTGACATACCCGTTCCGGGTGAACCGGCTTGATGATCACATCGTTCACCTTCAAGCGGCGAGCGGAGATCTTCAACCCTGGCACATCGTACGCGGTGATCAGAAACGAAAAGGTCGGCTTCCCCGCTGGGTGATTTTGCAGTTTCTCGATCAATTCCAAACCGGTCATCTCCGGCATCACCATATCGGTAATGACAATATCCGCGGCTTCTTCCTTTACCTGATCTAACGCCGTCGCGCCGCTGGTGGCGGAAACAACCTTCACCTGTGGACCCAATTGCGAAATGGCGCGCGCCAACATCGTTGCCGCGTTGGGGTGATCGTCTACAACAAGCACTTTTACCGGTCTGGCTAAAGCGGAGGAAGGGGATGGAAGCATTGCCCCTATTTTCCCCCCTCTTCATAGCGATAACGTTTGAATTAATTGGATAAAGTTGGCGAAAGTTTGTAATCCCCTGAGAAGCTGTTTCTGAACTTCTTTTTCTGGACACGGATTCAACGGATGGCGCTGAAATTCACAGAAAAGAACTTTTAAAAAGAGACTTTTTCCGTGTGTTCCGTGAACTCTGTGTACAAAATAAAAATTTTCGGACTTAAGAAACCCTCTCTTGCAAGCGTTTGTACGAGCAACTCAATCCAAGACGAGGCGGTAACCCGTTCCGCGCACATTGATCACATGGACCGGCTTGCGCGAGTCTGCCTCGATCGCCTGGCGGATGTGATGGATATGCCATTTGGTTAATTCCTGAGCCTCGCGCGCGTCCACCTCGTAGCCCTGCGCTTCGGAAACAAGCGTTTGATAATCCACCACATTTGGCGTATGACGCGCCAACGACAATAAATAATCGAACGAGGTGGGGGAGAGATTGACAACGCGGTTGTTCATCGTGACGCGGCGGGTGTGCAGGTCTAGGGTGAGCCCTCCGCGTTTGAGAAAGCGGTCATCCGACGTGTCAGCCTGTTGAGGCTTCGAGCCGGCTTTCTCGCCCTTTGGGCTTTCCAGATCGTTCAATTCGGCTTGCAAAGAATCAATTTGCCTTTGCAGTTCGCGCTTGCGTCGTTCTTGTTGTCGGTTTGCTAAAATGGAATTTGTGCGGTCGACCACAGCCTGAGGCTTGAGCGGCTTCAATAAATAATCGGTTGCCCCGCTTCGTAATGCCTCCACTGCCGAATTAAGGTCTGGTTGCGCTGTGAACAATATCACTGGGAGGTCTGGGTACTTCGCGTGGATGGATTTGAGAAGTTCCAACCCGCTCACATCCGGCATGCGAATATCGAGATAGATCATGTCAAATAGATGCTGTGAAACGAGAGAAAATCCCTCCGCCCCGTTGGCGGCGGTAGTCACTTCAAACCCTGCGCGTTGAAGAATTCGCGCTAACGTCTGGCGCAGGCTGGCTTCATCGTCAATGATCAGAATGCGACCGTTGGCAGTCATTCAAAGCCCTCCTCGTGAATCGGCAACCAAATGGTGAATATCGCCCCGCCTTGCGGGTCATTTGCCGCTTCAATGCGCCCATGATGCTGTTGGATGATGTCGTGCGTGATGGTCAGCCCAAGCCCGGTGCCTGTGTGTTTACTGGTGATGAAGGCATCGAATACCTTGGAGAGCATTTCAGGGTCGATGCCCGGACCTGTATCCTTGACGGTGAACAAAACCTCGTTTTGTGGGATCAAGAGATTCGTCTGCACGATGAGGCGTCCGCCGGGTTTCATCTCCTCGACCGCGTTGAGAAATAGATTCAAAACGACCTGTCGAATTTGGTCTGCTACGCCTGAAATGGTTGGAAGGTTGGCGTCTGGGAAGAATTCAAAAGCGATTTCTTTTTGACGCATGTGTGTGGAGATCAGGGCGTGGACGTCCTCGATCAAACCATTGAGTTCCACGGGCTGAAAATCCATCATGCGCATGGGACGATAGGCGCTGCGAAGACGCTCGATCAATGCCGCCATGCGCTCTGCCTCCGCCAGAATCACATCCAGATCCTGTCTCGCCTGAATGGAAAGATTGGTCTCTTCCTTTAAAAGGAATAAGGCGTTCTGAATCGCTTGCAAGGGATTGTTCAATTCGTGTGACACAGAAGCGAGCAAACGCCCGACAAGCGCGAGACGCTCGCTTTGAATCAGTTGCGAACGAACCGTTTGTTCCTGTTGTAGAGCGGTTTGCAGATTATTATATAAATTGGCTTTTTGCAGAACTACGGTCAACTGATCTGCAACGGCAACCATGAGTTGCAGATCGCTTTCCGTGAGGCGGTGCGGCGGCGTTTGCTGAATATCCAACACGCCCACCACTCGATCTTCGATCTTGATGGGTACGGCGATTTCGGACTGTGTTTCAGGTAGTAAAGGACTGCGCTTGAAGAAAACCACGTTGTCAACATTGTTGGATATAAACGGCTCACCAGTTTCTGCCACATGACCGGCGATCCCTTCCCCGGAAGGGAGGTAGTGCCCTTGTTGCACAAGCGTGTCTCCAATGTATCCACTGCCGTGGCGTATCACAAGGTTTCTGCTATCTGGTTCGATCAAATAGATCTGAACGTGGTAATAGCCGAAGTTTTGATGAAGAAGTTTTACGACTTCCTCGATGAGTTCGTCGGTATCCAGCGATGCCGCCAAGCCCCGGCTGGTTCGGTAGAGCGCGCCCACCTCTTTTAGCCGTTGTTGTGTGTTCTCGAATAAATTCGAGTTCTCGATGGCAATCGCGGCTTGTATGCCCAACGCGTTCAGCAACTCGGCATCTTTCATAGAAAAAGCGCTTGCTCGCGAACTTTGAACGCTGATCGTGCCAATTTGTCGACTGCCGCTTCGTACAGGCGCAACCATTAGGGATCGAAATTCAGGCAACGACTCGCCGCGTATGAAATCCGGATGAGTCCGTATATCCCCGATGTTAATTGTGATCCCCTCGCGGATCACCTGCCCGGCAACGCCTTCACCTAAACGCATTTTTACCCGCCCGAATTCTTTTTCATCCTCGCCAAAACCGGAGACAGCATGAGCGAATAGAGCCTGCTCTTCCGACTCTAATAGGTGAATGACGCTTTTCTCGACTTGCGGGATGAGTTCGCGAGCAGAATCAACGATCAGTTGTAACACTCCGCTGGTGCCCACGCGTTCGGTTTCACTGAGGGCGCGCCCGATCTTCGCGAGCGCATGGCTTTCATTGAGACGATGTTGTACTTCGGCGCTCTGTTGGAAGTTCCAAAGCGCTAATGAGATCAGGTTGCCGGCCTCCTCCGCTTGTTCGATTTCCTCGGCGGTAAATTGATGTGGCGTGTTATAGGCAATGATCGCCGCACCCAATTTGCGCCCCCTTGCTATAAGCGGAACGCCTAACACAGAACGGGCCGGATAGCGCTTTGCGATCTCAACACTGACATGGGGAGAATTGAATACATCTTCTACGACGAGGGCGCGTTCGGCTTTTAATACGGAGGCGGTGAGAGTAATTTCCTCGATATCACTTTCAGCATCCAACGAGTACTGGAATGGAAGTATTGCCGTCGTTATAGCGGGGAGAGTTAACTGCCTTTCCTCATCCCAGCGCGTGATGTAACAATCGTCCGCGCGGGTAAGCCTTGCCATCTCGCTCGCCAGCGTATTTAAAGTGGCGTCTAAATTGTCCGAGAGCAGGACGGCATGNNCCCTTCTGTGATCGATTGGTTTTCACAGTCTGTTTGCTCTCTTGTGTTGCTCTGCTTGTTTCCGGCTGAGCCATGTTACGCCTAACAGGTGCTGAGTATTATTTTGCGATCTCGGTGGAGCGCGTCTCGCGGATGACCGTTACCTTGATCTGACCGGGGTATTGCATGGTCTCTTCGATCTTTTTGGCCACATCGCGAGCCAGGCGAGCCGAAGCAAGATCGTCAATTGTCTCTGGCTTCACAATGATACGCACTTCGCGTCCCGCTTGTATTGCAAAAGCCTGTTGAACTCCGTCGAACGACATGGACATTTCCTCAAGCGAACGAATGCGTTTGATGTATGCCTCAAGATCTTCGCGCCGCGCGCCCGGTCTCGCGCCGGAGATGGCGTCAGCCGATTCGGTGATGATCGCTTCCACCGTAAGTTGATCCACCTCATGGTGATGCGACTCGATGGCGTTCACCACGATCGAGTTGACGCCATAACGCTTGCAATACTCTGCGCCGAGTTTCGCGTGTGTGCCATCCTGGTTATGATCCATGGCTTTGCCGATGTCGTGCAGGAAGCCGCCCAATTTCGATAGTTCGACGTTCGCTCCGATCTCTGCCGCCAGGATACCAGCCAGTTTGGAAACTTCGACCGCGTGCGCGAGCTGGTTCTGCCCATACGACGTGCGGAATTTGAGCCGCCCCATCATCCGTAGGATTTCCGGGTGCAAGCCCGAAACGTTTGCCTCATAGGCGGCTTGCTCGCCCGCTTCATTGATGATCTTTTCCACCGCTCGTGTTTCATCCTCCACGATCTTTTCGATATGCGCGGGGTGAATTCGTCCATCCAAAATCAATTTTGCCAATGCGCGCCGGCCAATTTCGCGGCGGACTGAGTCGAAGCATGATACGGTCACAGAGTCTGGTGTATCGTCCACGATCACATCCACGCCTGCGGCTTGCTCGAAGGCTTTGATGTTGCGCCCGTTGCGCCCAACAATGCGCCCCTTCATCTCTTCGCTGGGGAGGGTGACGACCGCGCGCGTCACCTCAGCCACGTGTTCGCTTGCCACGCGTTGGATGGCATCCGCGATCAACTTCCGGGCGCGTTTCTCGCCTTCCTCGCGTGCTTCCGCCTCGATCTGGCGGATGATGCGCGCCATATCACCGCGCGCTTCTTTTTCCACAGCCGCGAACAATTCCTTCTTGGCATCGTCTGGCGAAAGTTGGGCAATTTGTTCGAGTTTTTTGACCTGCTCTTCGTGCAGTTTGTCGATCTCGTTGCCGCGCCGGTCTACCTGCGACTGGCGCTTGTTGAGCTGTTGTTCGCGCTGTTCAAGGCGGTCACTGCGACCATCCACCTCCGAGCGGCGTTTATCCAGTCGTTCGGTCTCTTTGTTGAGTTCGATGCGCCGTTCTTTCATTTCCGCTTCGGCGGCTTGCACAATTTTTGTCGCGTTCTCACGCGCCTGGCTTTCGATCAGCCGCGCCTGTTCATTGGAAACCTTCAGGATGTTATCTGCCTTGTCCTGCTGGTTTTTCGCGGCGCGTTCTGCCTGGTAACGGTGAAGGAAATATCCCGCCACCAGACCCACGCCCAATACAAGTATGTCAACGATCAAGATAATCGGATTCATGGTGTATCCTCAGTTTCTTCAAAATATTTTTCGTTTTGATGTGTTTCGTTCCAGGTTCTTGTCACCACGGGCGCAATGGTCGAATAGGAAAAGCCGCGCCTTGCAAGAAACCCTGAAAGTTTTTTTCTATATTCCAGCCAGCCTAAATCTTTGAAGCGGTTTGATTTCTTCAACGCCGCTTCATATGCCAGCGCTTCATCATCCACATGTTGGAGGGCGGTTGATGTCGTTTCGTCGTCGATGCCTTTTTGTCGCATTTCCATCGTCAACATGCGACGACTGCGCGGGTGGAAGGCGCTTCGGTTTTCGACCCATGCCCGGGCAAACTGATTGTCGTTGGCCAGTCCATCTTGCCGCAAGCGCTCGATGGTTTGCTCGATCACATCCTCCGGGAACTCATGTTTCCGCAGGTTCTTGCGAATCTCCTCTTCGGACCTTGCCCGGTAACTCAAAAACAACAAGGCCTGTTGGATGGCTCGTTCTTTCGTATCCTCAGCCTGAAGTCGCTGAATTTTCGTGTCATCCAACCCGTCACCGACTTTGAGCCACGCGGCAGTGATGCGCGCCAGCCCGAAAGCGAATTCTCCATCGAGGTGCACATTGACTCGATTTGGGTTTCGCTTTTGCACTTCGAGAGCGGTGATCTTTTTCATTTAAAAAATAAAACAACCGAAGCACCGACTGTCGGTTTCGGCTGTCGAAGACTCCGCGTCAACGGAGAAAATGTCTGGGAATGTGGAGCAAGCCCAACGTCCCGATCGAAGCGTGCCGGGGTGGGTCAAACCGTGTGACGGTGGTCAGGTCACAGACGGCGAACGTGTTGTGGGGGTGAAGTCAGTTTCTTTTTCATAATGGTTGGTTTGACTTCTTCAAATAACTCCCAAAACGGGGAGGTTCTTGCTCGTAATATCCAGAAAGTGTACAGCCGAGCCGCAATGCGGCAGAAATAGACTTGTTCAATGCCTTNNCGTTTTCGACGCGCCAGGATTGGGACGATGATAATGAGGGAGATCACGCCTCCCATGACGATGATACCGTCGGTTGACCCGACTTCAGATTTATCTTCCGGCTCGGGGGTTGTGGTGGCTTGAAAGAAGAACGATGCCTCGGTATTTGCTTGTGTGAATGTTGCCCGGCTTGCCAGCGATTGCGTGAAGGCGGTAAGAACCATCGCCAATAACGATGCCAGAATAAAAATGATGAATACTCGGGTTGTTCTTTTCATGCGAGGCAAGTATATCACGCGCATTTTGTCGCTTTTTATGTACTTGCCTGTTCTTTTGAAGTATAATTTCGGCGCGCTTTCAGGGTGAATGATTACCCTGAATGCCGTTGTTTATTTGTGGTCGATTCACTGGTTCGATAAAAAATCAAAACGTCTGCGCGTGGTGTTCCTGACGATGTCCGGCAATCTGTTGTGCGCTCATGTTTACAAATTTGGTTCAATTAGGTAAAATCGTGCAATATTTCACGAATAAATCCTCGTTTCAGGAGAATGCATGATCCGAAAATTTTTTGAATGGGTGTTAAGCCCGATGGGGCGGATAGCAGTGGTGATCACAGTAATGTCGCTGTTCAGCCTTGCCGCATATGGGGTTTATCAAACTCAACAGCCTCCCGAACAACCGATCCAATTTACTCACAAGTTGCATGTGGGGCTGGGAATTCAATGTTTATATTGCCACCCTGGCGCTTTGCGCGGACCGTCTCCCGGTTTGCCAACCATCAATAAATGCTGGGGATGCCATCAGCAAATTGCAAAGACACAAACCAGTCCGCTTCTCAAGCCTATGGTCGACGCGATGAACGCCGGCGTGGGTTTCACGTGGGTTCCGGTGGCGCAAGTGCCGGACTTCGTACATTTCACACATCGTCCGCATGTTGCGGCGGGTCTCAATTGCGAAAATTGTCATGGCGATATGACCAAGGTGACCATCGCCGAGAACCCGCAGGTGATGAACATGGGGTGGTGTCTTAACTGCCATAAGTCGCGCACGGAGGATAACTTCCAAAACAATCCCACGGGCGATGCCGGCGTGTCTGCCCAGTTGGAGAAGAAGCGCACCAAGCTTACCGACTGCGGAACGTGTCATTATTAATCCGGGTACAGAGGAATATTCTATGAGTCAAAAAATTTCCCGGCGTGATTTTCTCAAATTAGCCACTGCAGGCGCGGCAACCACCGCGGTATTAACCGGTTGCGGTCCCGCTTCGCGTTATGTGACGCGCGAACCGTACACCAAAATGCCGGAGTACACCTACAATGGCTTGAGCACGTATTACGCCACCACATGCCGCGAATGCGCGGCTGGTTGCGGGCTGATTGTCCGCACCATGCAAGGGCGCGCCATCAAAGTGGAAGGCAACCCCGCGAACCCGATCAACCTCGGTAAGACTTGCGCGCGCGGGCAGGCAACCTTGCACGGCTTGTATAACCCCGACCGTGTTGAATTTCCCGTCAAGCAGGCGCGAAGCGCNNCACCTTTTTGATTTGGTCACCGACCTTGCAAAGGCGATCGGTGCGCCCGCACCGATCCGCTATGGCGCGTTGAGCATGTTCGAATCTCGCGCTACCTTGAGTAAGGCGGCTGAAAATCTTTTAGGAGAGGCTGGCTTACCGTTCTTTGATATGGCGGGAGCCGATCTAGTCGTTTCATTTGGATCAAACTTCCTCGAAACCTGGCTTTCGCCGGTGGCATATACGCGCGGCTTTGCAAAAATGCGCCGCGGCAACACCCAAAAACGCGGATACCTCATTCAGTTTGAATCGCAGATGTCGCAGACCGCCGC
>CXWJ01034264.1_pt1 | contig 12552 bp, 10 predicted proteins | sample 590841 | NCBI WGS metagenome assembly CXWJ01 (sample SAMEA3498367, study PRJEB10139) | wastewater metagenome | biome: wastewater treatment plant; material: activated sludge | place: Austria | collected 2015-01-21 | reverse complement strand
CCCATCAGCACCAGGTCGGGCGCGTGGTCGAGGTCGCCCAGCGTCGGGACGGTGGCTCGGCCCTGCACCTCGGCGTGACCCGGATGAACCAGGTCGACCCGCGAGACGCCGGTGCTGCGCAGCGCCTCGATGGCCAGCCGTTCGCCGAAGGATCCGGGGCGTGCGGACGCGCCCACGACCGCCACCGAGGCGGGGGTGAGCAGCCGGTCGAGCGGCGTACGGTTCATCGAGGAATCCTGACTGACGGTTCAGTCCACATCACGAGTACCGTAGCGCCACGACCCCGGCATCCGAAGTAGGTCTCATGCCCAAGGCAGTCCCACCCGATCCCGTGGAGCAGGGTGACTCCCGCCGCGCGCAGATGCTCGAGGCCGCGGCCCAGCTGATCGCCGAGCGCGGGCTCGCGCGCACCCGGATCGCGGACGTGGCCGAGCGGGTGGGGATCAGCCCCGCCCTGGTCGTCTACTACTTCCAGACCAAGGAGGCGCTGCTGATCGCGGCCCTGCGCGAGTCGGAGTCCGGGTTCTACGCCGCCGCGGAAGACCTGCTGCGCAGCCAGACGTCGGTGCGCAAGCGCATCGCCACCCTGGTCGAGCTGACCTTCACCGAGGAGTCCCAAGGCGAGGTGAAGGGTCAGTGGGGGCTGTGGTTCGACCTGTGGAACGAGGCCTTCCGGCACCCTGAGGTCGCGGCCGACCGCCGCGCGCTCGACGAGCAGTGGCGGGGCCTGATCGCGCGGATCGTCCGGGGTGGCATCGAGACGGGCGAGGTGTCGGCCGACCTCGATGTCGAGCGGTTCGCGATGACCTGGGCGGCGCTGCTCGACGGCCTGTCGGTCCAGGTGGCGCTGGGCGACCCGGTGGTGACCAAGAAGCGAGCGGTCGGCATCTCGCTGGACTTCGCCCGGCGCGAGCTCGGGCTGGGCTGAACCTGCGACCCTGCGGACCGCGACCCCGGTCGGGACTCAGGCCGGCAGCACCCGGAGCGCCGTGGACGAGATCCGGAGGCTGACCGGCTGGTCGACGGCGAGCCACGCAGGGGCGCTGCCGTGCATGTTCGGCACCTCGGCCTCCACCTCGAGCCCGCCGGCGGCGACCAGGACCGCGGTCTGCGCGCCCTGGTAGGTCAGGGTCCGCACCGTCGCCCGGAAGACGTTCACGCCCTCCAGCGGCGTGGTGGACGGCGCGAGCTCGACCCGCTCCGGCCGCACCATCAGCTTCACGGGGTCGCCGGCGGCCGGGTCCCCGTCGAGCAGGAGCGTCTGCCCGCCGACGTCGTACGCCGCCAGCCCGGGCTCGGGGCCGGCCCCGGCGGGGGTCGCGGCGAAGAGGTTGGCCGAACCGAGGAAGTTCGCGACGTAGGCGCTCGCCGGCTCGGCGTACACCTCGCTGGGCGTACCGACCTGCTCCACCCGGCCGGCCACGATGACCGCGAGTCGATCGCTCATCGTGAGCGCCTCCTCCTGGTCGTGGGTGACGTAGACGAACGTCGTACCGACCCGGTCGTGCAGCGCTCGCAGCTCGCGCTGCAGGGCCTTGCGCAGTCTGGCGTCCAGGGCGCCGAGCGGCTCGTCGAGCAGCAGCACGCGGGGCTCCAGGATCAACGCCCGGGCGAGCGCCACGCGTTGCTGCTGACCGCCGGAGAGCTGATGGGGCTTGCGGTTGGCGAGCTTGCCGAGCTCGACCAGCTCCAGCGCGGCGCCGACGCGGGAGGTCTCTTCGGTCTTCGTCACGGACTGGTAGCGCAGTCCGAACGCCACGTTGTCGCGCACCGACATGAACGGGAACAGCGCATAGGACTGGAAGACGGTGTTGACCGGCCGTTTGTGGGCCGACACGGTGGTCAGGTCGGCGCCGTCGAGCAGGATCTCCCCCTCGTCCGGGTGCTCGAACCCGGCGATCATCCGCAGCGTGGTGGTCTTACCGCAGCCGGACTCGCCCAGGAAGGAGAAGAACTCGCCGGCGGCGATGTCCAGCGAGAGCCCGTCCACCGCGTGGACGTCGTCGTACTGCTTGACCAGGCCCCGGAGGCTGAGCGCGCCGCCGGAGGGGACCCGCGTCACGGGGCCACCCTCAACGACCCCCTCAACGACCCACCGCGTCCGCCAGCGTCGCGACGTTGCCGACGAACCGGTCCACGTCCGCGTCGGTGTGCTGCACCGAGATCAGCCACTGCTCGATCTTGCCCCATGGCGGCAGGAACACCCCTCCGTTGTGCTGGACCAGCCAGTGCGCCTGACCCAGCCTGGAATCGACGCCGAGGAAGTCACGGTAGTTGTGGATCGGGTCCCGGCGGAAGGCGATGCAGCCCTTGGCACCCGCGGTGACGACGTGCCAGGGCAGGTCGCGCTCGGCGATGATCTCCTCGATCCCGTCGGTCATCCGCTGCCGGAGCCGTTCGAGATGGTCGTACGCCGCCGGCGTGGCCACGTCGGTCAGCATCGCGCGGGCGGCAGCCATCGCGAGCGGATTGCCGTTGAAGGTGCCGACCTGCTCGTAGGTGCCGTCCGCGATCAGCCCCATCAGCTCCTCGGTGCCACCGATCGCCGCGGTCGATACGCCGCCGCCGATGGCCTTGGCCAGGCAGACCAGGTCCGGCGTGACGCCGTGCCGGGCGGTCACCCCGCCGGGTCCCACGGTCAGCCCCGTCTTCACCTCGTCGAAGGCGAGCAGTGCGTCGTGCTCGTGGAGCACCTCCTTGAGCGCGGCGAGGTAGCCGGGCGCGGGGTGGATCACACCGGCGTTCATCATCAGCGGCTCGAGGATCATGCCGGCGATCTCGCCGCGGCGCTCCTCGAGCACCCGCCGGACGGCGGCGACGTCGTTGAACGGCACGACGTCGACCAGGTCGACCATCGCCTGGGGGATGGCGGCGCTCTCCGAGACGCTGGCGGGCCGCTCGACCGGCCCGATGTCCTCGGGCTCGGGGAGTACCGAGACCTCCACCGAGTCGTGGTGCCCGTGGTAGCAGCCCTCCACCTTGAGGATCCGCATCCGTCCGGTCGCGGCGCGCATCAGGTGGACGGCGTCCATCGTCGCCTCGGTGCCGGAGTTGGAGAACCGCCACAGCGGCAGCCCCCAGCGACGCTGCAGCTCCTCGGCGACCGCGATCGCATCCTCGGTGGGCTGGGCGAAGTGGGTGCCCTTGGTGACCCGGTCCTGGACGGCCGCCACGATCGCGGGGTGGGCGTGGCCGGCCAGCCCGACGCCGTACCCGCCGTGGAAGTCGGCGTACGCCGTCCCGTCGACGTCGTAGATCTGCGACCCGCGCCCGTGGCTGATCCACACGGCCTGCGGGTCGGCGATCTGCCAGTTCGACGTCGCCCCGCCCGCCAGCACGCGCGCGGACCGCTCGATGAGGGCCCCCGAGCGCGGTTGACGGTGCAGGAAGATCTCGGACTGCTCCTCGATGAAGGCATCCAGGTCCATGCGCGCCAGTGAAGCATTGAATGGTGGTTCAGTCCAGCGGTCCCGCGACCGGCGGCGCGCCGGGTCACGATCCGCCCACGTTCGTTGACTGGTCATTCAGTCCGTGTAACGCTGACCGCACCGCCAGGGGAAGGAAGGCCACATGGGGTCGCCGTACCATCTGCCGCAGCTCACCCGCCGCTCGTTCCTCCAGGCGAGCCTCGCCACCGCCGCCACCGGCACGCTGCTGGCCGCCTGCGGGGACGGAGGCGGCGGCGGGGGAACGACCGGCACCACGACGGAGCTGAAGATCGCCACCCCCAGCACCCCGGTGACCTGGCCCGTCGACGAGAGCCTGATCATCGAGTCCGGGCTGACCCCCGAGAAGGGGTCCACGCTCAAGGTCTACAACTACGCCGAGTATCTCTCCCCGCGCGTGATCAAGAACTTCGAGAAGGAGTACGGCGTCACCGTCGAGCTCTCGACGTTCAACGACACCGAGGAGGCGCTGAGCAAGATCGCCTCCGGGTCGCTGGAGTACGACCTCTACTACCCGTCGTACGACCAGATCGGGAAGCTGGTCGCCGCCGGGCTCGCCCGACCGCTGAACCAGGACTACCTCCCGCACATCAGCAACTGCTGGGAGCAGTTCACCAACCCGTTCTACGACCAGGGCTGGCAGTACTCCGTCCCCTACACGATCTACACGACCGGCATGGGCTGGAACACCGACCTGGTCCCCGACGACATCGGCGCGCTGAGCAACCCCTACGACGCGCTGTGGGACAGCCGGTACGCCAGCACGACGGCGGTCATCGACGACTGGCACACGATGATGGCGATGGTGCTGCTGCGCAACGGCATCCACGACATCAACACCGAGGACGACGCCCACATCGAGCTGATGCGGACCCAGATGCAGGACCTCTCGGCGGCCACCGACCCCAAGGTGACGGTCAACATGTTCAACGACCTGCCCGCGGGGCAGTTCGGGCTCTCCCAGATGTGGTCGGGCGACATCGTCAACGCCGTCTACTACCTGCCCAAGGGCAAGAAGCCCGACATCCTGCGCTACTGGTTCCCCCCCGACGGCCGGGGCCAGGTCGACAACGACCTGATGGTGCTGCTCAACCAGGGGAAGAACCCGGTCGCCGCCCACTTCTTCATGAACTACCTGCTCGACGAGAAGGTCTCGATCGAGAACTTCGGCTTCACCGGCTACCAGCCGCCCCAGAACCAGATCAACCCGAACCGGCTCGTGGAGGACGGCTTCATCCCCGACAACCTGCGCGAGGCCACGGTGCTCCCGGAGTGGTTCGACACCGGCGACCGGCTGCTCGGCATGCCGATCGAGGTCGAGCAGAAGTGGCTGGCCGTGTGGCAGGAGTTCAAGGCCGGTGGCTGACCCGGCGCCGGACCCCGCCGTCCCCGCCGCCCCCGCGGGCCGCCGCACGGCCCGGCGCAGCGACGACGGCTGGTTGTGGCGCGCGCTCGCCGCCCCGGGAGCCCTGTGGCTGCTCGCCTTCCTGGTCGCGCCGATGTACGTCGTGCTGGCGATCCTGTTCGGGACCATCGACCCGATCCTGCGGCGACCGGTGCCGGTGTGGAACCCGCTGGACTGGGATCCCAGCCAGTTCACCTACGTGCTCACCCGGATCGTGGGCGAGGACGCCATCTTCGGGCCCGCCATCGCCCGCACGGCGGTCTACGTCACCATCGCCAGCGTCCTCTGCCTGCTGATCGCCTACCCGGTCGCCTACTACGCCTCCCGGATCGTCACCCGTCGCAGGGGCCTGCTGCTCGCCGCGCTGATCGCGCCGTTCTGGATCTCCTACATGATGCGGATGCTGTCGTGGGTGAACCTGCTCCAAAACGACGGTCTGGTGAACCAGGTGATCACTCTCGGGGGACTCTGGGACACCGAGGTCGACTGGCTCAGTGGCCACCCCGCGGTGGTCGTGCTGGGTCTGGTCTACGGCTATGTGCCCTACATGCTGCTGCCGCTGTATGCCGGTCTCGACCGGATCCCGACCCCTCTGCTCGAGGCGGGGCGCGACCTCGGCGCGAGCGGCTTCCAGACCTTCCGGCGGGTGACCTGGCGGATGTCGCTGCCCGCCGTGATCACGGCGATCATCTTGACCTGTCTCCCGATGCTCGGCGACTACTTCACCTCCGACCTGCTCTCGGGGAACCCGCGGACCTCGATGGTCGGCAACCTGATCAACTCCGCCGTGCTGACGCCCGGCCAGACCGGGCAGGCCGCGGCGTTCGTGCTGCTGGTGCTGCTGGTCTCGCTCGTCCCGATGGCGGTCTATGTGCGCGTCTCGCGGGACGGGGAGGGGTTGCGCTCATGAGCACCGCAACCCGTCGACGACGGCGTACGGCACCGGTCCTCGCGACCATCACCGGGCTCTATCTGGTCTGGTCGCTCGCGCCGGTGCTGATCGCCGTGCTGTTCTCGTTCAACGCCGGCCGGTCGCGCACCAACTGGCAGGGCTTCTCGCTGCAGTGGTACGTCGGCGACCCGTTGCGCTCCGTCCTGCACGATCCCGCGCTGCAGCAGGCGGTGCTCCACACGTTCCGCCTCGGCGTGATCGTCACCCTGATCACGGTGCCGCTCGGCACCCTGCTCGCGCTGGGGCTCGACCGCTGGCGGGGGCCGCTCCCGGCGACCTCGAACTTCCTGGTGCTGCTGTCGTTCGTGCTGCCCGAGGTCCTGCTCGCGGTCAGCCTGCTCTTCGTCGCGACCACGATCCAGGCGTGGACCCCGGTGCAGCTGGGCACGCTCGGCCAGGTGATCGGGCTGATCACCTTCCAGCTGTCCTATCCCGTGATCATCGTGCGGGCGCGGCTGCTGACGATCGGGCGGCAGTACGAGCAGGCCGCGATCGACCTCGGGGCGTCCCCGGTCGGCGCGGTCAGGCGGGTGCTGCTGCCGATGATCAAGCCGGCCGTGATCGCCTCGGCGGTGCTGGTCTTCGCCGATGTCATCGACAACTTCGTGATCGCCCGGTACCTGTCGGGCGGGTCGACCACCGAACCGGTGTCGGTGAAGATCTACAGCACCGCCCGGGCGGCCCCGACGCCGGCGCTCAACGCCGCCGCGACGATCGTGCTGGTCGCCTCGCTGCTGGCGGTGACCGTCGGCTACCTCCTCTGGCGCCGGATGACCCGCGGCGAGGACGACCGGGGCGTCGACGCGTTCGTGGGCTGAGGCCTTTGCCGCTTCACCATGGGATGACGCCGAACCCGCGCTTCCCACGCCGTACACAGCGGNNTGGGAAGCGCAGGTTCGGCGTCATCCCATGGTGAAGCAACCCACGCCGCGCGCGGCACCCGCGCCCGGCACGCCGGGGTCGGGCTCTCGACACAGGGGCGCCCTCGCTCCTATCCTGAATGGGTGTTCAATCCCGCACCGGTCGACAAGTCCCAGCTCGCTGACGCGCTCCAGCCCTTCGGGCGGAGCAAGATGCTCCCCGTCGGGTCCTATCTCGACGAGGGCGTTCTCGCCTGGGAACGACAGCATCTCTTCGCGGGATGGGTGGCGCTGGGCCGCGCGGAGGAGATCGGCAAGCCGCGTCAGATGAAGGCCTTCGGCCTCGGGAACGCCGGCGTACTCGTCACCCGTGGTGACGACCTGGAGCTGCGTGGCTTCGAGAACGCGTGCCGGCACCGCGGCCACGAGCTGATGGCCTGCGACGCCACCGCCGAGGCGCGCGCGATCGTCTGCCCCTACCACGCCTGGGCCTACCGCCTCACCGGTGAGCTGATCGGTGCTCCGGGTCATCGCGAGGCCGAGCACTTCGATCCTGCCGACTACCCGCTGCACCCGGTCGAGGTGCGCGAGTGGCACGGCTGGCTGTTCGCCAACCGGGGCTCCGAGAAGACGTTCGAGGAGCATGTGGCCGGGCTCGACGCGATCCTGGCGAACTACGAAGGCGTGGAGCTCGTCACCGCCGAGACCCACGAGTACGACGTCGACGCCAACTGGAAGGTGATCGTCGAGAACTACCAGGAGTGCTACCACTGCTCCTCGATCCACCCCGAGCTGTGCGTCGTCAGCCCGCCCGAGTCCGGGGACAACATCGACCCCCAGGGCGACTGGATGGGCGGTGACATGGACCTGCGCGACGGCATGGCCACCATGTCCCTCGACGGTCACAGCGACGGCATCATGATGGGCAAGCTCGACGAGCGCGAGCAGCGCTCGGTGATGTACCTCGCCCTGCTGCCCAACATGCTTCTCTCGCTCCACCCCGACTACGTGATGACCCACCTGCTGACGCCGCTCTCGCCGGGGAAGACGCGGATCCGCTGCTCCTGGGCGTTCCCACGGTCGGCGGTGGAGCGCGAGGGCTTCGACCCGGCGTACGCCGTGGACTTCTGGGACCTCACCAACCGCCAGGACTGGGCGGCGTGCGAGTCGGTGCAGCGCGGGATGGCCACGCCGGGCTACGAGCCCGGTCCGCTGGCGCCCGCCGAGGACGGCGTCTACGACTTCGTGACGTACGTCGCCCGGGCCTACGCCGGGGAGTAGCTCCCGGCGACGCGGAGGGCTCGGAGCCCGACGCGTTCCCTAGGGTGGCTGCGTGCACCACTGGCCCGAGGAGTTCCGGGTCTTCCGGGCGACCCGGGAGGCGGAGCTNNAGCTCCGTGACGGCCGACCCGTGGCGGGCTCCGACACGCTGAGCGTCGCGGAGTACGCCCGGACCCCGTGGGTCGACCACGGCGAGGTCCGGATCGAGCTGTTGCGCCGCGGCGGCAGGCTGGCCGTGCGGGTCCGGTCGAGGACCTCGCCGGCGCGCGAGGCGTTCACCCACGTCCCCACCTTCGACTACGACCCCAGCTGGCGACTGCCCGCGACGTTCACGGCGTACGACGTGCCGCCCGCGGTCGGCGTCGACACCATCCGCCCCGATCTACGCCAGGTGGCGCACCCGATCGGCGAGGTCGCCCTCGGCCTCGGCGGGAGGGAGCACCGGCTGGCGGTGACGAAGGGGAAGTACGGCTGGGGCGTCGAGTTCCACGACCCCACCAACGGCCAGGAGACCGAGCGGTGGCGCCAGCTCCACTTCGCCCCGCCCCGGCCGGGCACGAACGACGTCGTCCTCGACTTCAACGAGGCGCTGAACATGTGGTTCGCGTTCACCGACTTCGCCACCTGCCCGGCGCCCATCTCCGGGAACGTGATCGCGATCCCGGTGCGGGCCGGCGAGCTCCGCTGGCGCTGAGCCCGCCGCTCAGGCGCGCAGTGCCTTGGCGAGCTCGGTGAAGTCCTCCACCAGGTGGGCCATGTCCTCGTCGGTGTGCGCGAGTGAGACCAGCCACTGCTCGTCGAGACCGGGTGGCGTCAGCAGGTTGCGGTTGACCCCCCACAGCCACGACAGCTCGGCGACGCCGAAGTCGGTGGCCTTGTAGTCGCGGTAGTTGCGCACCGGCGTTGTCGACCAGGTGACGCAGCCCTTCACGCCGAGGCCGACGGTGTGGGCGGGCAGGTCGTACTCCGCGATCACCTCGTCGATCGCGTTCATCGCGCGGACGTTGATCGCCTCGGCGGCGGCGAGCGCCTCGGGAGTACAGATCTCGTCCACGGCACGGGCCGCGGCCATCACCAGCGGGTTGCCGTTGTAGGTGCCGAAGTGGGCCATCCGACCGTCGACGACGACCTCCATCACCTCGCGCTTGCCGCCGAACGCCGCCAACGGCAGTCCGCCGCCGATCGACTTGGCCAGCGTGATCAGGTCGGGCTGTACGCCGAGGCGCTGCGCGGCGCCGGCGGCACCGGCGGTCAGGCCGGTCTTGACCTCGTCGAAGATCAGCACCACGCCGTGGCGGTCGCAGAGCTCTCGGACGCCGGCGAGGAAGCCCTCGTCGGGGAGCACGATCGCGAGGTTCTCGATCACCGGCTCGACCACCATGGCGGCGACCTCGGAGCCGTGCTCGGCCAGGATCCGCTCGAGCATGGGCAGGTCGTTGTAGGCGACGACGTGGACGGTGCCGGCCTCGACGTCGAACGGCACGTCGCCGATCGGGGCCTCCGCCGGGCCGATGTCGGCCAGCGCGGGCTTCACCGAGACCTGCAGCGGGTCGTAGCCGCCGTGGTAGCCGCCCTCGATCTTCACGATCGCCTTGCGGTGGGTGAAGGCGCGGGCCGCGCGGATGGCGTACATCAGCGACTCGGTGCCGGAGTTGGTGAAGCGGATCATGTCCAGGCCGAAGCGGCGGCAGAAGCGCTCGCTCATGTCGGTGGCCTGGGGCGAGGGGGTGACGAAGAGGGTGCCGGTGTCGTGGAGGGCTCGCTCGACGTGCTCGACCACGACCGGGTTGAGGTGACCCACGAGCATGGCGCCGAAGCCCATCGACAGGTCGAGCAGCTGTCGGCCGTCGACGTCGGTGAGCCAGGCGCCCTTGGCGGACTGGATCGAGATGGGGTAGGGCTCCCAGTGCTGGAACGAGGAGGTCACGCCGAGCGGCAACGTCTCGCTCGCGCGGGTGTTGTGCTCGCCGGAGGCCACGGTGGTGGAGGTGAACCTCTCCCACTCGACGCCGAGCAGCTGCTCGGCGCGACCCGGGGCTATCGGGGTGGAGCTCGCAGGCAGCCAGCGACGGGTGCCAGGGTCGTGGGCAGGCCAGCTGGTGGGCGTCGCAAGGTCGGTCATGGGGGAGCCTCCTGAGATCCTGGATCCGTCGGCAGTCAACCCTTTCACACGCGATAACGCAACACGATGGTGCGCAAATGCCAGGAATCCGCAGTCAGGACACGGGTCAGCGGCGTGACCAGGCCGGAACCGACTGGAACCCGGGCAGCCCCGAGACGGTGAACGGCTCCGGGTCGACGCCGCCGCTCACCGGCACCATCATCAGCGTCTGCCGGCTTCCGTCGTCCCCCGGATCGACGTGGCCGAAGACGAGAGTGCTGCCGTCGGGGGAGAACATCGGGTCCTGGTCCTTCCCGGCCGCCTCGGTCAGCCGGACGTCGTTGAGCCGGGTCCCGTCCGGCCGTGCGGAGAACACCTCGAAGTTCCCCTCCACGCTTTGCCGGTAGGCGATGGTCTGGCTGTCGACGGGTGAGAACACCGGGTCGCTGTAGACGTCGCCGTCCGCGGGCAGCATCTGGGTCCAGGTGTTGGTGGCGAGGTCGACGACGTAGAGCGACCCGCCATCGGCGTCGGTCTCGGTGCTGGCCCACAGCAGGAGGGTGGTGCTGTTGAGGTCGATCGACGGGTCGCCCAGCGAGCGCAGTCCCCACTCCGTGGGCGGGTCGAGCGACCCCAGGACCGCACCTGCGGTGTCGGTCAGCAGCAGGTGTGCCTGGAGGGAGGAGTCGACGCACGGGACCGCCAGCCGGTCGACGTGGGCGAACCAGGCCGGCCGCAGCGCCTCGAAGGCGCACTCGGCGGGAGGTCCCGAGCCGAACAGGGGACGTTCGCCGCTGCCGTCCAGGGCACCGGCCACGATCAGGTCGACTCCCCCCGCGGTGCCCGGCCGGGCACGCTGGAAGATCACGGTCGTCCGGTCGGGGCTGAGAGCCGGTGCGGCCTCGCGGGTGTCCCCGAAGGTGAGCTGCGTCGCCGCCGCCGGGTCGGCCGCGTCCACCAGCCAGACGTGCTGTCGGCGGACCCCGTCCCCCGCCGCGACGAGCAGCTGGCTCGGGGAGNNTCGGGGTGACCGGCGGGCTCGGCGGCGGAGTCGGAACCGGCTCGGCTGCCGGTGCTGGCGAGGGTGCTGGCGAAGGTGCTGGCGAAGGTGCCAGCGTCGGCGCTGGTGAGTCGGTCGGGGTCGCCAACTCCCGCGATCCCCCACCCGCGCCCCCCTGCTCAAGGTCCTGGTCCCCCGGCCGGCGGGCATGGACGTTGGTGAAGATGTCACCGTCGGGCGAGCGCATGAACAGCACCGGCGTCGCCCACTCCTCGCTGAAGTCCGCGAGGAGCGCCTTGCGGGCGCTGCTCACGGCCTGGTCGACCGGGAGCCCGTCGACCAGCGCGCCGTAGAACGCGCCGGTGAACGCCACCGCCGCCCGGTCGCTGATCGGGAACTGCATGGCCACCACGGCCGTGGAGTCCTGCTGGACCAGGCCCTGCGCCATTCCGGCGTACGGGTCTGTCATGTCCGCCCGGGCGGAGCGGCACGCATTGAGCACCACCATCCGCAGCGGGTCGTGATCGCGCAGGAACGGGCCGAGCACCGACGAGGACACGGCCTTGCTCCGGCCGCGGTCGTCCTGGAAGTAGATCACGCCTTCGCGCAGGCCCTTGTCGAAGTCGCCGTGCCCGACGAAGTGGATGACGTGGGTCTCATGCCGGCGCAACCACTCGCCCAGCTGGGGCAGGGTCGCCTCGGGGAGCCGGTCCACCGCGACGAGCCGTTCCTGCTCCGTGTTGCCCAGCGCCTCCTTGATGCGCGCCCACTCCGCCTCGACGTCGAGCTCGTCCAGGTCGGTCGGTGAGGAGATGATCACCAGCACCTGCAGCGGTCCGTCGACCGAGATCGGCCGGGGGACCGCCGGCAGGTCCATGAAGCGGACGACGGGGGTGCGCTCGGACTGGGCGAGGAAGCAGTTGGTGCGTACGTCGTACAACAGCTCCCACGGCAGCCCGGCGATCGCCGGCGCGTCGGTCAGCCGCAGTCGCAGCCGCAGGCCGTCGCCCTGCTCGCGGGCGACGTCTTGGCTTCGGGTCCAGGTGAGAAGCAGCTCGTCGGTGAACACCACGTCGAACAGGGGACCGCCGAAGTCCATCGTCGCCTGTTGCTGGCTGGACCCACCGAGGCGCCGGGTGCCCGACCTGCCCGGGTCGAGCTTGAGGAGAAGATTCTCCAGCGTGACGGCGTCGAACGGCAGTCGGAAGCGGACGCTGGGCGTCTCTCCGAGTGGAGACCCGGTCACCAGTGCCTGGTACTGCCCTTCGCCCTCCTGGTCCAGCCGGAGGTCGAAATTGAGGTAGCGCCTGGGAGCCATCCTGCATTCCTTGGGGTTGTGGTCTTCCCGAAGAGGAGCCACGGAATCCTTCGAAGATACTCTCGGCGGCTGATTCGGGCCATGATGTATCGACGGACCTCCTCTCCGGCTCCTGACTCCAGGAGGTGGGCATGAGCTCGGTGGATGCCTGGTTGGCCCTGGCGAACGGGGTCGCGGCCTGCCCTGAGG
>CXWJ01005604.1_pt1 | contig 12552 bp, 5 predicted proteins | sample 590841 | NCBI WGS metagenome assembly CXWJ01 (sample SAMEA3498367, study PRJEB10139) | wastewater metagenome | biome: wastewater treatment plant; material: activated sludge | place: Austria | collected 2015-01-21 | reverse complement strand
AGCGACGCCGAGAGGGCGGCGCTTATCGAAGGGCTGGCGGCGACGACCGGCGTTTCGCCGGCGGCGGCGGCTGGGGATAGCGACGACTAACCGCCAGGGCCAAACCAGACGAAGCGGGGAGTCAGCCGGTAGACGCGGCGGGGCGGCCGACGCCCGGTTGCCGGCTACCCCTGGCCCAAAATCTCGCCCACGATCGCTTCCAGATCGGCCGCCGGGCCGTCCGCCGGCTCGCCCCACTCGGCCAGCAGCGCGGTGATCTGTGGCCGGGTCTGGTTTTCGGTGGCCGGGTGGGCCAGCACCAGCCGCACCACCTCGGCCGCCCGCGCCGGCTCGCCCGTCGCGGCCAGATAGCGGCTGTAGACGAACAGCATCACCGTGACGCGCGGCAACAGCCCCAGCCGCCAGGCCAGCGCCAGCCCCTCGGCCAAATCGCGGCGGGCGGCCGGCCAGTCGCCCCGGTCGACGCCCGCCTCGGCCAGATTGCCCAGGGCCATGACCACCTGCTCCGAGCGGCCCAGTTCGCGGTAGTGGGCCAGCGCCGCGCGGTAATAGTCGAGGCCGCCGCCGGGGTCGCCCTGGCGGTAGGCCAGCGCGCCCAGGTTCATCAGCGCCGTCGCCTCCCGCTCCAGATTGCCGTTGCCGCGGGCCAGTTCCAGGCACGTCTCATAGTAGGCGCGGGCCGTGTCCAGATCGCCGCGCAGATAGGCCATCGTGCCCAGCCGATTGAGGGCCATCAATTCCAGCGTGGTGTTGCCCACGGCGCGGGCCAGGGTCAGACTTTCGGTGACGTAGGTGTGGAGCGTCTCCATATCGCCCATCTTCCAGGCCACGTCGGCCACGCCATAAAGCACCTGGGCCAGCGTGTCGGGGTCGGCGGCGCGGGCCAGCGGCAGCCCGTAGGCCAGCAACATGCGGGCGTGGGCATAATCGCCGCGACTGATGGCCACCCGGCTGAGCCAGTAGAGCGCATTGGCCTGACCGTGGACATCGCCGGCGCGGCGGGCGGCGTCGCGAGCAAAGAAGAGGGCGCGCTCGGCGGCCGGGAAGTCGCCCAGATTCCAGCACACCGCGCCCAGCTTCAGCCGCAACTCGGCCTGCTCGCCCTCGTTGGGGCGCAGCGTCAGCGCCCGCTCAAAGGCGGCGCGGGCCGATTGATAGGCGCCGCTACGTTGGGCGGCGTCGCCGGAGCGCTCCAGATAGGCGGCGGCGCGGGCATCGGCCCCGGCCAGGATGTAATGCTCGGCGATGAGGCCCAGGTATTCGGCCAACCGCGCCCCGGCGTTGACCTCCAGCCAGCGGGCCACACGGGCGTGGTGGCGCTTGCGGTCGCGGATGAGTACCGTCTCGTAGGCCACCTCGCGCAGCAGGTTGTGGCGGAAGGTGTACTCCTCGGTGCCGGCGAAGGCCGGGCGGTCGCGCCGGGTGATGAGTTCGCGCCCGGCCAGAGCGGCCAGCGTCCGGCTCAGCGCCTCGGCCGAGGCTGCCGCCGCCGGATCATCGGGCGCGTCGGGGTTGTTGGCGGTCGAGGTCTGGCCCAGCAAGGCGTGGACGGCGTTGTCCCAAAAGACACGGCCGACGACCGCCGCCCGCTGCAAGACGGCCTGCTCGGGCGGCGTCAGGGCATCGAGCCGGGCCTGCAACAGGGCGGTCAGCGTCGGCGGCACGCGCACCGCGCCCAGCATGGCCTCGTGGATGATCCACCGTTCGGGATGGGGGGGCAGCGCCGCGCCGGCCGGCTCGCGGGCGATGACCCCTTGCTCTACCAGCGTCTTGATCAGCTCCTCGATGTAGAACGGGTTGCCCTGGGCCTCGCGCACGACCAGATCGCGCAGGGCCTCGGGCACGCGGTCGGCACGCTGCATGATCTCGTCCACGAGGGCGCGGCTGCCGGGGTCATCCAGCGGCGACAGGCGAATTTCACGATAGCCGGGCAGCCCCTGGCCCCACTGCGGCCGTCGCTCATAGAGGGACGGCCGGGTCAGGCAGATGAGCAGCAGGTGGGCATCGGGCACGGCCTGGGCCAGACTTTCGATGAGGTCGAGCGAGGAGTCATCGGCCCAATGGATGTCTTCCAGCAGGACGGCCAGGCCGCGCTCCTGGGCCAGGACGCGGGCGTAACGCAGGAAATGGGCCTGGGCCAGCGCGGCGAAATCGGGGCTGCCGGACAGACGGGCCACTGACGGGCTGGCCGAGAAGTCGAAGCCCAGCCAGTGGCCGACGACATCGGCGGCGTGGCGGTTGGGCGATTCGGCCGTTTCGTCCACGGGCGCGCCGGTTTGGGCGACCGCGCTCGCCGGGTTGCCAACGCCCGTTGCTCCGGCAATGCCCGTTGCTCCGGCAACGCCCGTTGCTCCGGCAACGCCCATGCCCCGCCGGAACTTGCTGAGGGCCACCGCCGGGCTATCGCTATCGAGGATGTCGAAGCGAAAGGCCAGCAGATCGCGCCACAGGCTGTGGGGCACGCTTTGCAGGGCGGGGGTGGCCCGGCCCTTGAAGTAGCGCACCAGTTCCGGGCGCAACTCGACCCAGTTGTCGAATTCATAGAGCAGGCGGCTTTTGCCCACGCCGGCGTCGCCGACGATGGTGACGACGCGGGTCTGGCCGCCGGCAGTAACTACTTCCTCGAAGGCGGCTTGCAGCGCGGTCAGTTCGGCGTCGCGGCCGATCATGCGCGTCTCGATGCCCTCCACGCCGCGCGTGGGCGAGCGGAAGATGCGCGGCTTGGAGCGCAGCACGGTGTAGACCGGCGTGGCCTCGTGGCGGCCGCGCACCTGGAGCGGCCCCTGTGGTTGGGCGTCGAAGATGCCGCGCACGTGGCGATAGGTGTTGTGGGCGATGAGGATGCCGCCCAACGGCGCGGCCTGCTCCAGCCGGTTCGCCAGATTGACCGTGTCGCCCATGGCCGTGAATTCGCGGGTCAGGCCCACCTGGCCCAGCAGCACCGGGCCGGTGTTGATGCCGACGCGAATTTGCAGCTCGATGCCCGGCGGCAGGCGGCCGGCGACGCGGGCGGCCTCGCCGAAGAGTTCTACCTCGGCCTGAATTGCCAGGGCGGCGCGCACGGCCTGCTCGGGGTCGTCCTCGCGGGTCGTTTCGCTGCCCCACAGGGCCATGACGGCGTCGCCGATGTGCTTGTCGATGCGCCCGCCGAAGGTCGCCACCACGCCGTCGATGCGCTCCCACAGGTCGTTGATCAGTTCGGTCACTTCCTCGGCGTCGCGGTGCTCCGACAGGGCGGTGAAGCCCACGATGTCGGCGAAGAGGATGGTGGCCTGCTTGCGCTGCTGCTGGGGGGCGGGGCGGGCGGCGGCTTCCAGAGCCTCGAGTTGCGCCCGCATCGAACTGAGAGCGGCGTCGACGACGGCGTCGCCCAGGATCGGCCGTTGGGCATCCAGGGCGGTTATGGCGGCGCGTAGTTGGGCGGGATCGGCGTTCGTTGGCGGCATCGGCCTGATTGTAGCAGAGGCGGGTTTAATCTTGTAGAAGAAAGACTAGAACACGGATGACGCGGACAAAGCGGATTTTCGCGGGCAAGAAAGTTACTGATCCGCGTTAATCCGTTAAATCCGCGTCATCCGCGTTCTATTCTTACTGTTTATCCTCTATACTATCGCCACCTGTTGGCAATAACGGAGGCAAGCATATGGCATTCAACGAACTACTGGCTGACCTGGTCGCCTGGGCCCAGGAACAACTGCACGGCTGGGCAAACAACCTGAAGCCCGACGAGCGCGAGGCGGCCGGGCGGCCCGACGCCTGGGCCGCCCGCGATCTGCTCATCCACTTCGCCGAATGGGGCCAGGTGTCGCGCGAACAGCTCGTGGCCGGGGTTGAGGGGCGGGAGTTGCCCGCGCTTCCCTCGGACGACGAGATCAACCAGGTCTTTTTCGAGCGCAACCGCGGCCTGTCGTGGGCCGAGGCCATCGGCAAATTCGACGCGGCTTATGACGCCTTGCGGGCACAACTAATGGTGATGACGGACGAGTCGCTGACCCGGACGAATCCCCCCGATGGCGGCCGGCCGGTATGGTGGGACATCTCCTTCGGCACGGTGGATCATTTGGCGCGTCATCTGGCGGAGAACCACATGATCCGCGGCGAGCGCGAGGCGGCCGACGCGCTGATGCTGGCCGGGTCGGAGCGGCTGGCGGCTCTCGACCAGTCGCCGCGCTACAGCGGTCTGATCCGCTACAATCTGGCCTGCCATCACGCGCTGCAAGGCCGCCGCGACCAGGCGCTGGCGACGCTGGCCGAAGCGCTGACCATTCGCCCCGATACGGCCGAGTATGCCGGTCAAGACCCCGATCTCACCAGCCTATACGACGACCCGGCCTTCCTAGCGTTGATTCAGAAATAAATTAAACTCGGATAGGACACGGATTGGACGGCTCAACACGGATTGAGTTAATGCTCAATCTGTGATGATCCGTCTAATCCGTGCGATTCCGTGTTTAATTCTTGCTCCCGCTTCTCGATCCGCTCACGCACCAGGTGGATATGCTCGCGCAGGTCGGTCAGGGCTGGATGGGGCCGGTCGGACAGGAGGATGCGCTCCACCGCGTCGCGCTCCATGTCGTCGAGCACCGTTCGGGCGTCGGCGATTTCGGCCCGGCTCATCTTCAGCAGGCGCAGATCGATGCGGCGCAGCATGTCGAAGCATTGATCCACCCGGCGGCGGTCGAAATAGTCGCGCACCAGGGGCGAATAGACCAGTAGTAATAGCGCCAACAGGCCCAGCGGCGCGGCAAAGAGCGGCCAGCGGGCAAGCAGCGCCGTAGCCCAATAGGGCAAGTTGTCGGCCGGGGTCAATTCGCCGCGCTTGACGCGCTCCAGAAAGCCCCGCTCTTCGCGGCCGATGGGCAGGTCGGTGTGGTCATAGTTGGGGAATTCGAAGCGTTGCTCGAACAGGCCGCCGTCCTCGTGCGTTTCCACGGCGGCGACGGTCATCAGTCGCTGCAGTTCGGGGTGGAAGTCGTTACGGATGACCAGATTGGCCGCCGTGGCGATGAGCCGCTTCTCCTCGGCCGGGATGCCCAGCCGCAAATCGATAGCCCCGGCCGGCAGGACGAGAGCGGTCAGAAAGGGGAAGCGGTCGCGGTAGGCGGCGGCGCGGGCCACGCTCATCAGATCGAGCGACGGGTCGCGGGCCAGGGTGCGCACCGTGTCGGAGTTGGCCGAGACGACGAAGATAGCCGCGTCGAGCCGCCCCTCGCTCAGGGCCAGGGCGGCCTCATCAGCCGGCAATTCTACCAGCGTGCTGTTGCCGTCGTGAACGTCGTTAACCCCCAGCAATTGCCGGGCCAGATCATTAGCCCCGCTTTCCGGCTCGCCGATGTTGATCCGCCCCCCTTCCAATTCGTATAGATGAATCAACGGCTCGTCGGCGAAGTCGCGCCGGTAGAAGATCCACACCGGTTCATAAAATACACCGGCCAACGTGCTCAGTTCGGTTGGGTCGGCCCCAGCGGTCACGCCACCTTGCACGAAGCCGATGGCCGCCTCGCCCGCCTCCAGCAGGCGCAGCGTCTCCACCGAGCCGGACGTGGGCCGGATGGTAAGATCGTAGCCGCGCGCGGCGGCGATGCGGCGATATTCCTGGGCGGCGCGGAAATAACCCGCTCCCTCGCGGCCGGTCAGGATGGTGAACGCCCGCGGCGGCTGGGCGGCGATGATGATGACCGCGGCCAGGGCGACCAGCGCCAGCAGCACGGCGGCGATGATAGCGGCGAAGTGGCGTTCGATCCAGGTCAGCAATCTAGACATGGCGTTAATACGGTGTGGCTAAAAGAAGTTTAATCCGCAGATTTCGCAGATTACGCAGATAAAAGCGTACATCTGCGAAATCTGCGAAATCTGCGGATCATCATTCTTTTGTTATGGTGTATCAGTCGCAATAATCGGAATCTGTTATCCGTAAATTACGCGGAATTCTTTTCTTGAATCTGCGAAATCTGTGAAATCTGTGGTTTCTTATTCTTCTATCCGGCGATGCTATAGGCATACCGCCCGCGCACCGGCTCATCGTCGGCAAAGCGCCCCAGGCGGAACAGGCGGCTATCGAACAGCGGCTCGGCCACGCCCAGCACGCGCTCGGCCACGAGGCGGCCGACGGCCGGGCCGAGCTTGAAGCCGTGGCCGCTGGCCCCGCAACAGTGGTAGAAGCCGCTGCCCGGCGGGGCCTCGTCGATGATGGCGTGCCAGTCGGGCGTGACGTCGTAGAGGGCGGCGTAGCCCCCGGCGCTGGCACTGCGCTCCATGGCCGGGTAGCGGCGGATGAGGCGCTCGCCGCTGTCGAGGATGAAGTCGGTATCGACGCCCTCGGCGTAGTGGTCGGGATCGACGATGGCGTTGGCCTCGGCCGGGTCGACCAGGCCGACGAGAGTCAGGCCGCCGGTTTCGCTGCGGAAGTAGGTGGCGTGGATGAAATCGACCACGACGGGGTGGATGGCTTCTTCGCCGGCCGGGCGCTTGAAGAACGACACCTGGACGCGGCAGGCGCTGATGGGGATATCGACCCCGGCCAGCCGGGCCACCCGCGCCCCCCACGGCCCGGCGCAGTTGACCACGATCGGCGCGGCCAGATCGCCGGCGGCCGTCGCCACGCCCGTCACCCGGCCGCCGCTCTGGTGGATGGCGGTCACGGGCGTATTGGTCAACAGCCGCGCCCCGGCCCGTTTGGCGGCGGCGGCGTAGGCGTTGACGGTCAGATACGGGTCGGCGTAACCGCTATCCTCTTCCCAGGCGGCGGCCACCAGATCGTCGGTGGCGATGCCGGGCATGACCTCGCGCAGGGCCTCGGGCGACAGCAGTTCGGTGCGAATGCCGACGCCGCGCTGCAGGGCGACGTTGGCCGCCAGCCCGGCCTGGTCCTGGGCCGCGGCGATGGCGACGAAGCCGGTGCGACGGAAGCCGCATTCGCCGCCGACGCGTGCCTCGAACTCCTGGAACACGCCCAGGCTGTAGTGGGCCATGCGCGCCGTCAATTCGTTGGAGTAATGCTGGCGGATGATGGCCGACGAGCGGCCGGTGGGGCCGTCGCCGATGTTGTCTTTTTCCACCAGGGCGACGCGCACGCCGCGCTGGGCCAGTTCCAGGGCGGTGGAGCAACCATTGATGCCCCCGCCGATGATGATGACGTCGTAGGTGTTGGTCATAAGAGGAGAGTATCCACAGATTACACAGATTTCACAGAATAAAGAGGGATTATCCGCAGATTGGGCAGAATTAAAAGTAGTGGACAGTGGGCAGTGGGCAGTAACGAGACTGCCCACTGCCCACTGACCACTATTCTTAAATCTGTGAAATCTGTGTAATCTGTGGATTCTCTTTTTCTGCCTGGGCCAGGAAGGAAGCGCGCAGAGCATCGGGCCAGGTGTTGGCGGCCACGAAGGCGATCTCGGCCGCGGCCTCGGTGTGGAGGGTGGCCGCCGCCTCATTATGGCCGCGCCGCTCTTCCAGCGCCGCCGCCGCCGCCAGAAAGCGCCACAGCGCGCCGCGCATGTCCAACGCCCGCGCCAGGTCGATAGCCGCTGCCAGTAGTTCGGCGGCTTCATCGTCGCGGCCGGCGGCCAGCAGCGCCCTCGCCCGCAGGTGGTAGATGGGTGGCAAGATTCCCTGGCTGTTCATGGCTGTGAAGCGCTCGGCGGCGGCCTGGGCACGGGCCAACGTTGTGTCTATGTCCCCTTGCGCCAGGGCCAGTTCGATGCCCGCCAGCGAAAGATCGAATAACTGGAAAACTTGTTGTTGTTCCTGGTAGGCCGCCGTATCGGCATATAATTCGGCCGCGGCGTTGATTTCTCCCAGAGCGATCAGGCAGCTCACGTTTCGGCCGATGCACATGCCGGCGAATTGCGGCAATTGCTCGCGCGCCAGAGCCAGTGCCGCCCGCGCCCGCCGCAGCGCCCCGTCCAGATCGCCCGCTTCCTGCAACACGCGGGCCAGGAACGTATTGGACAGGATGTCCCCGGCCACGAAACCGGCCGCGCGGGTTTTCTCGTTGCCAATGGACAAATCCTCTGCGGCGCGCCCCAACTCGCCCAGCCAGCCCAGGATTTGGCCGCGCACCGCCTGGCTATAGGCCTCGCCCCAAATGTTGCCGATGCGCGTGGTGATGAGGAACGCTTCCTCGACCTTGACCAATCCGGCGCGGAAGTGGCCGCCAATCTGTTCCCAGACGGCCGAGCTGGTCAGGCTATCGGCCAGCATGGCCTCGTTGCCCAGCGCCCGCCAACGCTCGCGGGCCTCGCCCAGCAGTTCGCCGGCCCGGTCGAGCCGGCCGAACGTGCCGTACAGCTCACCCAGGTCGTTGACCAGGTAGGCCAGCTCCTCGCCCAGTTCCAATTCGCGGGCCAGGGCCAGACCGCGTTCGCCGTGGACGATGGCCCAGTCGAGACCATTCAGGTCGAAGCGGCCGATATTGAGCAGGTTCCAGAGGATACGCACCTCGGCCACCCGGTTGTCGGCGGCCTCGGCCAGCGCCACGGCCCGCTCCATCAGCGCCCGGCCGCGCGCCGGGTCGTAAAACGGGTTGACGTTGGCATATAGCCGCCCCTGAGCAATGACTGCCTCCAGTTCCAGGGCCATGTCGCCCCGTTCCTGCGCCAGCGCTTCCATCTCTTCGTAGAACGCTTTGGCCTCGGCGAAGCGCGACTGCAACTCCAGCGCCCGGCCGCGGTTGGTGGTGATGTCGATCAACGCCGCGCTGTGGCCGGCCGAACGGGCAACGGACAAGGCGCGCTCATAGAGGGCGATGGCCTCGGCCGTGGCGTGGAGGCGCAGCGCGCCGGCCGCGGCCAGCAGCAGATAGGGCAGCGCCCGCTCCGGCGCTTCTCCCTCCATGAAATGATGGGCCAGCACCGGCGCGACGCTGTTGACATCATTGGTGGCCAACGCCTCGGTCACCTCGGCCACGCGCCGGTGCATCATCCGTCGCTGCTTGAGGAGGATGGTGTGATAGACCGCCTCCTGGATCAGGTTATGACTGAAGGCGTAGCTCGGTTCCGGCAGGCGGCTCACCTCGTGCACGAGTTCCATGCGCTGCAACTCGCGCAGATGGCCATCGAGGGCGTCGGGTTCATCGACCAGGGCTTCCAGCGGTGGGCGGACGAAATTTCGGCCGATGACCGCCGCGGCCTGCAACACGCGGCGCGGGGCGTCGTCCAGCCGGTCGATGCGGGCCGTGATCAGCGCCTGGAGCGAGTCGGGCAGGGCCACGCCGGCCGGTGTGGCCGCCATCCAGGGGCCGCCGTTATTGCGGCTCAGTTCACCGCGCTCGATCAGGTGGCGCACGACCTCCTCCAGAAAGAGCGGGTTGCCCTCGGCCTTTTCCAGTATGGGGGCGGCCAGCGCGTCGGGCAGTTCGCCGTCGAGCAGCCCGGCCAGCAGTTGGCGGCTGTCGCCATCGTTCAGCGGGTGCAGGGCGATCTCGCTCAGGCGGTGGGGCAGGTCGCGCCCGGCCGTCTCCAGCAGGCTCCAGCCGGGGCTGCGGCGCTCGCGGCGCAGGGCGCAGAGGAAGAGGACGGGCGCGCTTTCGGTCAGATGAAACAGCGCGGCCAGCCGCTCGGCGGTGGAAGCATCGAGCCATTGCAACTCATCGAGGGCCAGCACCAGCGGCCCGGCGGCGGCCTGGGCGCGCCAGGAACGCTCCAGGCAGGCATCGAGCGCGGCGGCGAAGGCTTCACCGCTCAGTTCGTGGCCGTCGGGCGCGGCCACGCCGAACAGGGTTTCCATCAAGGCGCGGTCGTCGGGGGGCACGGCGGCGGCCAGCCGCTCGCGGACGCGCTCCGGGGGGTCGCCGGGCAGCAGGCCCAATGGCGGGCGCAGCAGGCGGATGAGGCTGCTATAGGGCCGGCTGGTCTCGTAGGACACGGCCGCGGCGTCGAACAGGCGCGCCGGGGGATCGAGCATGGGCAACAGGCGTTCGGCCACCTCGTCGATGAGGCGCGTCTTGCCCAGCCCGGCGTCGCCGGTCAGGAAGACGAGGCCGCCACGCCCGGCCGCCAACCCGGCGACGGCCCGTTCCAGCGCGCTCCACTCCATGCGCCGGTTGACGAGGGGGGCGCGGGCCACGGTGGCGGCGCGCCGCCCGCCGCCGGCCCGCCGCAGCACGCGATAGGCGGGCACGGGCGCGGCTTTGCCCTTGACGGCGATGGGGCCAAGCGGCTCGACTTCGAACAGCCCGGTGACGAGGCGATAGGTGTCCTCGGCGATCTGCACCGTGCCCGGCGCGGCTGTCTGCTCCATGCGCGCCGCCAGATTGATGGCGTCGCCGATGGCGCTATATTCCAGCCGCAAATCGGAGCCGACCGCGCCGACGACGACCAGGCCGGTGTTGATGCCCACGCGCACGTCAAGCTCGGCCGCGGCGGGCGGAAGCCCGGCGCGGTAGGCGCGGATGCCCTCGACGATGCTCAGCCCGGCCAGCACAGCGCGGCGCGGGTCGTCCTCGTGGGCGATGGGCGCGCCGAAGAAGGCCAGCAGGCCGTCGCCCATGAGGCGGGCCACCGTGCCCTCGTACTTGTAGATGGGCCGCACCATCTGCTCGAACGCGCCGTTGACGATCTCCGTCCACTCCTCGGGGTCAAGCTGCCCGGCCAGTGCGGTGGAACCCTGGATGTCGCAGAACAGCAGCGTGACGACGCGCCGCTCGGCCGAGGCGCCCCGGGCGGCGGTCAGCTTGCCCAGCAGTTCGCGGGGGATGTAGCGGTCGAGGTCGAGGGGCGCAAGGGAGCTGGGGGGCAGGGGAGCAGGGGAGCGGGGGAGCAGGGGAGAAGGGGCGCTTTCTGAATTCGTAATTCGTAATTCGTCATTCGTAATTTGCCCCATCCAGGCGCGAGGGCTGAGGGGCGCGCCGCAACTGTCACAGAAATTGGCTCCCGGCTCGGCCGCGGCGCGGCAGCGGGGGCAGACGGACAGGAGGAGGCGGCCGCAGTGGCGGCAGAAGGCCGCGTTGGATCGGTTGGTTGCGCCGCAGGTGGGGCAGGTCATGTATTGTCGCTGCTTGAGTTGCCTATTAGCGGTATGACCTCAATCAGGTGACTAAAGCGTTTGAAATCGGCCACGTTATGTGTCAGCAGATATCTAACCCGGTTGGCCAGCATCGTAGCCACGATGTTGCTATCGTGAACTTGCTTCCCTTTGATATCCAGTGATTCTATGAGCTGTAGTAAGTGAAAGGTTACTTGCGCCGTTTCGTTGGCAATAGAGAAGTTTTGCTCAAAAAATCGTGCGCGGGAGGCGGCAATTAATCCCGATGAAGGTGAACTAAATAGTTGTGGCCGAGTTATCACTACCAGGAACTCGCGTAACACTTGTCGGCTTACCCATACCGTGTTGCCGTTTTTCCAATATTCCAGAACGGCAGTTAGCGCTTCAACGTGAAATGGAGCCGAGGCAACATTGGCGTAGACAAGAATATTCGTATCGATGAAGATAGGTTCAGCGGCCGGTATCATCGTATAGGTCTTCTCGACTTAGGGACAGCGTAGCTGGCCAAGGGCCGTAGTCATCCACTGGGAAATCCAGCGTGGTCTGCGTCGCGTTATCATCCATCGGGTTCTGATCTATTATCACGACGACCCGATGCTGGCCCGGCGGCATGTCAAATGGCAATTGCACCGTTAGGCGCAAGGTGCGTTCATCTGTTACTGTTCCAACTAATTCAAGAGTCTTCATACCATATACCCTTTCCTCGATGACCAGATTATAACCGCCTGTCAGTCTTAGTGTCTATGGAGTCACAACCGAAACGCACAGATAGAGTCTATTCTTAGTGTTTCAAACTTTTAGCACCGTTATATCATGCCCTTCAACATCTCCAACGTATCCGCCTCCTCAATCCCCTTATCCCGCCGCCAACGCAGGATACGTGGGAAGCGCACCGCCACGCCCGACTTGTGCCGATTAGAGGCCTGGATAGCCTCGAAGGCGATCTCCATCACCAGCTCGGGCGTGACGGAACGGACGGGGCCGAAGCGGTCGGTGGTGTGGCTGGTGATGAAGCGGTCGACCTCGCGGATTTCGGCGTCGGTCAGACCGCCGTAGGCTTTGGTGAAGGGCACCAGCTCGCGGCCGGGGTCGTCGGGCGGGCCGTTCCAGAGGGCGAAGGTGTAGTCGGTGTAGAGACCGGCCCGCCGGCCGCTGCCCCGCTGGGCGTAGATGAGCACGGCGTCGATGCTGTAGGGATCGACCTTCCATTTCCACCAGTCGCCCCGGCGGCGGCCGACGCGATAGGGGGAAGAGCGGCGCTTGAGCATGAAGCCCTCGACGCCGCGCGCCCGGCTTTCTTCGCGTAGTCGAATTAGATCGTCCCAGGTGGTGGCCTCCACCAGCGAGGACAGGGGCAACCATTGGCTGTTGGCGGCGGCGATTACTTGGGCCAGCCGCGCCCGGCGCTCGGCCAGCGGCCGTTCGCGCCAATCCTCGCCGGCCCACTCCAGCAGGTCATAGGCCAGCAGGACGACGGGCGTGTCGGCCAGCGTCCGCCCGGTCACGTTCTTGCGGCCGATGCGCTGCTGGAGCGCGGCGAACGGCTGCGGCCGGTCGCCGGCGAAG
>CXWJ01002881.1_pt1 | contig 12566 bp, 16 predicted proteins | sample 590841 | NCBI WGS metagenome assembly CXWJ01 (sample SAMEA3498367, study PRJEB10139) | wastewater metagenome | biome: wastewater treatment plant; material: activated sludge | place: Austria | collected 2015-01-21 | reverse complement strand
CGGGCGGCCGACCGCGTGCTCTTCCTGGAGGACGGCCGCATCGTCGAGGACGGCACGGTCGACGGACTGCTGGCCGCGGAGGGACGCTTCGCCGCCTTCTGGCGGGAGCAGGACGCCGCCACCGGCTGGCGTCTCGGCAGCTGAGGTCGGTGGCTCAGTCGCCTGTGTTGAGGCGGATCGCTGCGGCGAGCCAGGCCCGCAACTGCCCGTCCAGCTCCTCGACCTGGGCCGCGGATTGCAGCTTGACGTGACGCATCGCCGCAGCGCCGGCGAGCAGCCCGTCCGGATCGGGCAGCCGAGCGCCCGCCATGAAGTGAAGGTTGACCCACTTCGCGTGGGGCGAGACGGCAGCCATGCCCCAGCCGTTGTAGCCGAACTGACGCGCGCCGTAGCCGATCTGCCCGTCCACCGTGGCCACGGACGCCTTGACCTCAGGCACCGCGTCCGCGATCAGCCGATGCACCGCCAGATAGGTCTCGCGCACGGCCTCCGGCCGCGCGGCCACGATCTCAGCCAGCTGACTCTCGTTCGGCTGATCGATGTGCGGATGTGACTTCGCCATGAACGACAGCCTAGGGCTGTTCAGCGAAACCTACAGCTTGTCCGATAAGGGACATTATGTCACAATATGCGCTGGCTGCCTGACTCTCGCGCTCCTCCTCGCTTGGCGCTGTCAGCGGCAAGCATGATCTGCCACCCCGCTTTCAGTGTGTCGTCGTGGTGGTTGTGGATCACGGAGGGTGAAGGATGGTGGGCATGCTGGAGACTCGCGAGCGTAACGACGCTGACTGTGAGATCGTGACGTCATGGATCGAGAACGCTGCCGCGCTCAACTTGTTCACGGGCCTGCGTTTGCAGTGGCCGTTGGATCCGCAGCAACTGGCAGGGATGAGCCAGGTAGCGGGATTCAGCGCTTGGGTCATGGTCGACAGCGCCTCAGGTTCCGTCGTAGGGCACTTCGACCTGACGATTCCTGACCGAACTGCGCGTCTCGGGCGCGTCATTCTCGATCCGGATCGCCGTGGGCTCGGTCTCGCGCACGCCCTGGTGGGCCTCGCTGAACACAAAGCTCGCCAACTGGGCGCGGTAGAGCTAGTGCTGAACGTGATCGATGGAAATCTTCCAGCGATTCGAACCTACGAGAACGCAGGTTTTCACCGGACGGCGCTATCCGATCGTCCAGACGTCATCACGATGACTTTGACCCTCTAGCTCGCACATTCTAGATATTGGTAGACATTCGAGCTATGGTCGGGTCTGTGAAGACGATCACGGTGGGCCAGTTACGGCAGAACCCGACGACGATGCTCGCGGACGTCGAGGCCGGCGAGATCTACCGGGTCACGCGGCACAACCGCGAGGTTGCCCGCGTCGTGCCGCGATCGCACGAGATCGAGCTGTTGCCCCGTAAGCGGTCGGGCGGTTCGCGACTGGCCGGGCTCCCCCGCCATGAACTGCGTACAGCCGCGTCGATCGACGAACTGCTCGCCGACGAGCGCGACCGGTGACGACCTACTACCTCGACACCTCCGTGGCCTTGCGCGCACTGCTTGGCCATTCGCCTGCGGCGGCGACCTGGATTGACCAGGTCAGCGCCGACGAGGAGCACCTGCTGGTTTCGTCGCGGATCCTTCGCACGGAACTCACCAGAGTCCTTCGTCGTGAAGGGTTGCCGGTGAGCCGGCGTGACGAGGTGCTGGACGTGCTCAGCCTGGTGCCGGTCACCGACGGGGTGCTGGCTGCGGCTGAGGCGATCGAACCGCACGTCAAGACCCTGGACGCGATCCACCTGGGCTCCGTGATCGCCGCCGGCCTTGACGCCACGATCGTCAGTCACGACATCGCGATGATCGGTGCGGCGACGTCCCTCGGCTACCAGACACTCGATCCGGTCATCGATTGACCACGCAGATTCCTTGCATATATCCGTAACGGATACATAGTGGAAGCATGGTAGCTCCGCTCACGCCAGCCGTGCTTCACATCTTGATCGCGCTGGCGCACGGGCATGCCCACGGCTACGCGATCATGAAGCGGGTCGAGGTCGATTCCGGCGGACGCGTGAAGATGGGCCCGGGCACGCTCTACGGCTCGCTCAAGCGGATGATCGACGCCGGCTTGGTCCGCGACTGCGACCCGCCTGCCGGCGCCGACGACCCCCGGCGGGTCTACTACGAGATCACGGCGCAAGGCAGCACCGCGCTGGAGGCCGAGCTCGAGCGGTACCGCGCGGTGGTCTCGTTGACCACGCCCGGGCTGGCGCCGTCATGAGGCGGCTGCACAGCTGGCTCGTCCAGCGCTATCCGCGCGAGTTCCGATCCCGCTTCGCCGAATCCATGGAACGCGACTTCGCGGACATCCTGACCGAGCGCCGCAGCACCCTCCGACCAATCCTGGACACCGCCTTCGGAGCACTCAGGGAGAACGCCATGAACACCCGACCGATCCTCGAGCGACCCCTGTTCATGACTCTGCTCGCCGCCCTGTTTGCAGCGCCGCTGCTGGTGATGAACCACATCGTGGTGTTCAGGATCGACCCGGTGTTCTCGTGGCTCCGTCCGGGCGTTCACACCGGACCTTACGAGTGGGCCGTCCTCTGGACGCTGCTCGGCCTGCTGCTCGTCGGCGCGGTCGTCGCACTGCTCCCCCTGGTTCGTGCTCGCGTCAACCGATGGTGGCTGCTCCCCAAGGTGCTGATCGGAGGCCTGCTTCTGGCCAGCTTCGTGCTGCTCTCGATCGCGCTCGGACACGACATGACCTGCGACGCCGTGGCCAGCAAAGCCTGCGACTAAGCGCCGAGGTGTACAGCCGACGCCGACGTCCCTTGTCTGGTAAAGCTATTTGGCTTAATATTATCAGATGAAGGTGATTGACTTCACATTTGCGGTGATAGCCGATCAAGTGTCCAGCCGGGCCGGGGCCGATCAGGTCCCAGCCGCTCTGACGCGCTTGGAACAGCTGCTCGGCGGCCGGATGGTGCTCACCTTCGAGCGGACGGCGGGCGACGAGATTCAGGGACTGTGCCGCGATCCGGCAGTCGTCGTGGATGCGATCTGCGAACTCACCCGGCTCGGCGGCTGGCGCATCGGGATCGGGGCCGGCGGGGTGGAGTCTCCTCTCCCCTCCTCCACCCGCGAAGCTCGAGGAACCGCCTATCTGGCCGCGCGAGAGGCCATCGGCGTCGCGCGCTCCTCGCCCACACAGCTGGCGTTGACCGGTGATGATGAGGCTGTCAGTGGCGATGGCTACGGTGAACCGAGAGAGAAACTCCAGGACGCGGAGACTGCGCTGTGGTTGCTGCGGGGAGCTCTGCAACAGCGCAGCAAGGAGGGCTGGGAGTTGGTGGACCTACTCGACCAGGGACTGACCGGCGTCGAGGCCGCGGCGAAGCTCGGCATCAGCCCTTCCGCGGTCAGTCAGCGCCTCGCCCACGCTCGTCGCACTGAGGTGGCCCGGGCACGGTCCCTCGCCACGCGCCTGCTCGCACAGCTCGGAAAGGCGGCCTGATGAACCCCGTTCTGGCGCTCGTCCTGAAGGCGGCCGTGGTTGCCGCGCTGGGCGCGCTCGCGGTCTTCGCCGGCAGCCCGCTGGTGCAGGCGGTCTTCCGCAAGGCGGATCCGCTGCCTTCGGCGGACGACAGCACCGCCGCGGTCGAAGAGGTGCTCGGCATCCGTGCCGCCGAGAAGACGCTGCGCGGCGGCAAGTGGATCGGGTGGTTCGAGCGACTCGCCGTGTACGCGTCCATCCTGGCCGGCTTCTCCGGCGGCATCGCCGTTGTGCTGGCCGTCAAAGGCCTCGCCCGCTATCCGGAACTGAAGGCGACCACGGGCGGCGCGGCGGAACGCTTCATCATCGGCACCTTCACCAGCGTTCTGTTCGCTGCCGCGTGCGCCGGTGTGGCTTGGTGGGTGGCAGGGCTATGGTGACTGTCGTGGACCGAGCAGTGCCGAACCTGCCTTCGCGGGACCTCGCCACCAGCCGCGAGTTCTACGAGGGTCTCGGGTTCAGCGAGCACTACCGCGACGAGCGCTGGATGATCCTGCGTCGGGGATCGCTTCAGCTCGAGTTCTTCGCTCATGCCGAACTCGAACCCAGCACCAGTGCCTTCCAGTGCACCGTCCGCGTTGCCGACCTCGATGAACTCTGGCAAGCGATCGTCGCGGCCGGCGTCCCGCTTCGCGACACCGGACGCCCACGATGTCACACTCCTCGGATCGAGAAATCCGGGCTGCGCATTGGGTACCTGATCGACCCCGACGGAACGCAACTCACCCTCATTCAGGAACCCGGCTGAGGATCGCCACGGCCATGCGATGGCAAACTTTCGCCATAGGTTTCATAGGGTGACTCAGCGCCGCGTCCTCACCACTAGGCGAGCGGACGAGGACATCCCAGCTGAGCTTGGCTAGCAGGTGCCGCCGGCGCGCGGGTGCTGCACTTACTCGGCTACTTGTTCGAGAAGGCGAACAAGCGCGTCAGCAGATCTGGCCGCCACTCTCGTGGACGAGGCACACGAGGTCGCCGCGGTCGTCCGTCTCGTCGTGGTCGTGGACGAACCCGATTCGTGCCAGGGCGCGAAGGGACCCGACATTGGATGGCCGGACAGTCGCCCAGACCCGTGCGAAGCCCGCCCGATGGGCCTCGTGGACGACCGCAGCCGCCACCTTCCCGCCATGGCCACGCCCCTGATCTACGGAGCGGATCTCGAATCCGATCTCTGGCTCATCGCCGGTTCGTCCCATGAACAGCCCTGCGTTCCCGATCAAGGTGCCGTCGGCGCGCCAGGCGCCGTACCAGGTCACGCCATGCTGTCGCCTTCGTTCGTCCCGTCCGCGAAGCCAATCGCGGGTTCCCTCGATGTCGGAGATCGGACCATTCCCGATCGTGTGGGTCGCGGGATCGGAGAAGATCGCATGGAGCGCATCAGCGTCACCCGAAGTCAGAACCCGGAGCGTTAGCTCGCCGGCAACCAGTTCATCGGCCATCGCCGGGTGACGGGAAGCAGCCGTGCGCCACGTCCACCGAAGCGCATCAGGAAGCAGCACTCCCCCATGGTTCGGGCTGTGGCCGCCATCACCGACGACGAGCCGGAAGTCGTAGCCGGCCTCGGCTAGGGCTGCGCCGACCCGCAGGCTTTCGGCCAGCCAGTTGTCGGTGGGCTGATTCCAGTTGAGATCGCGGTGGGCCGCCTGAAGGAAGATCCGCAGCGGCTTCGCGGATTCGGCGGCCAGCAGCGGCGGATAGGGATTGCCGCCAGGCATCTGGGCGAAGCTGGAGTTGAACGCGATCACCTTGGCGAAGACGTCCGGCCGCTGCCACGCCGCGGTGAAGGCCGCGTTTCCGCCGGAACTGCCACCGCAGATCCCTCGCTGCTCCAGATCGTCGGAAAGGTTCCAGCGCTGCTCGACCAGCGGCAGGACCTCGGTCGTGAGGAAGTCGGCGTACCTCGCATCAAAGGCGTCGTACTCGGTGTTCCGGTTCTTCGGCTCGTGCGGCGGGTCGAAGACGCCAGGGTCAACGAAGACCCCGATCATCGCGGGGATCTGGCCGGCGTGGACGAGATTGTCCAGCACGATGCCCCCGCGCACATCGCCTTCGGGGTCGAGGTACCACCAGCCGTCGTTGAACACCATCACGGGCGCGGGTGCCGCCGGATCCACCCCGTGCGGCACGTGCACCCACACTCTCCGGCGTGTGCCTGGATAGCTGGTGCTGTGATCGAGCGTCAGTTCCGTGGTGACGCCAGCGGGCACGTCGCGGCGGACGAATGAGTCGGGGCCGTGTTCGTACACCAGATCGCCCTGGATGGCCGGAATCCCGCTGAAGGGCACGCGGACTGTCACCTGGCGACACTAGCCGTGGTCGACCGGTATGCATAGTTGTGTGTCTATCGCCCGTAAGACACCGAAGCCCAAGTCTGCTTGTAGCAGACTGCTACGATGGGCGCGTCCCGTAGAAGGAGGGAGCAGGACGTGAGCATCACGCATCCCACGCGAATCGACCACGACCTCTACGAGTCGGCCAAGGCGCGTCCCGGGAGTGCGGCCGAGCGCATCAACATGTGGGCGCGGATAGGACGCGAACTGGAAGCTTCCCCGGGCGTCAGCCAGCGTGACATCGCTCGCGTGCTTGCCGGTGACGGCAGCTACGACGATCTCAGCGAGCGTGAGCAGGCCGTCGTCCGAGCGGTCTGGAGCGAACGCATCGTCACTCGAAGGGAGGCACTCAACTACGAGGATCAGTTTCTCGCAGCGGGTGAATCCTGGTCGGAGGCCGACGAGCATGGCAACCTGGTCGTCCGCAATCCCTGATGCCGATTCTCCATCTCTTTGCCGGTCCGAACGGCGCCGGCAAGTCGTCCTATGTTCGGGACGTCCTTCATCCTGTGATCCAGTTGCCTTTCGTGAACGCGGACCTCATCGCAGCGCAGCGGTGGCCGACGTCACAGGCCGAACATGCCTATGACGCGGCACGGGTCGCGGCCGCCGAACGGCTGCGCCTGATGGCCGAGCGCAGATCCTTCATCACGGAAACCGTATTCAGCCATCCCAGCAAGATCGACCTCGTGGATCAGGCCGTGCAGGCCGGGTACATGGTCCACCTTCACGTGATCATGGCGCCTCTTGAAACCACGATCAGGCGTGTGGCGGAGCGTGTGCGTCGTGGCGGTCACCATGTGCCGGAATCCAAGATTCGGGGGCGGTACGAGCGGCTCTGGCCCCTCGTCGCCAGAGCACGGGGTCGGGCTGATCGCGCCGACTTCTTTGACAACAGCGTGGCCGCAACCCCGTTTCGCATGGTCGCAGGCTACGAATGGGGAAAGCCTGTGGGCATACCGGAGTGGCCCGACTGGACACCTGCGCCACTGCGGTCGTAGCGGCGGAGTCCGCCGGGCGTGATCGTTGGATCTCCACCCCGGCCGAACGGTTTGCGCCGTCAGTGACCAGGTCGTCGCCTGGCCCGGCGCGGACCGGGCATACGCGAGCGAGGGCTCTGCTGGCGATCTCAGGATGGAAGATCGGCGGAGCCGGGCGTGGGGCGGTGGCCATCATGCGGCATGAGCGCGTTGAGCCAGTCGAGTCCTTCCGCCTTCGTCTCCCGGCTGCTGGATGTCATCGAGTACGACGTCCAGCCGATGACCCAGCGGGGGGTTGGCACCGGCAACAAGCTGTTCGGGGCCGCGATTCTGCTCAAGTCGGATCTGTCGCTGGTGCTGGCCGAGACCAACAACGAGTCGGAGAATCCGCTCTGGCATGGCGAGATCCACGCCATCAAGCGCTTCTACGAACTGCCGGCCGACACCCGGCCCAATCCGCGCGACTGCCTCTTCCTCGCCACCCATGAGCCCTGTTCGCTGTGCCTTTCCGGCATCACCTGGTCGGGGTTCGACAACTTCTACTACCTGTTCAGCTACGAGGACACCCGGGACAGCTTCGGCATCCCGCACGACATCCGCATTCTGCAGGAGGTCTATGCCGTGCCGGATCCCGATCGAGACGCGCCTGCCCCCGACCGTCCGCTCTACAACCGAGTCAACGCCTTCTTCGAGAGCCACGCCCTGCAGGGCATGATCGCGGCGGCGAGCGGCGACCAGCAGGAAGCACTCAGTGCCCGCGTCGACCACCTCAACGCGGCCTACAACGGACTTTCCGAGACCTACCAGCGCGGCAAGGGCAAGGTCGGCATCCCGCTGGACTGAGCCCGAACCGAGTTCAGTCCCCCGCGAGACGCCAGATGCCGACCGCGGGACCGTCGCCGGAGATCAGCACTTCCTCGCCGAAGACGGTCAGCTCAGGAGTTCCCGCGGCGGTGGCGCGGTACAGCAGTTCCGGACGCTCCCCCGCCAGCCAGGCGGGCAGGCTCGCGCCTTCCCAGGGGGCACGGGCGAGGACGACGAGCACCCGTTCCGCGGCGGTCTCGCGCAGGTAGGCGATGGCGTCGGCGGTCACCACGGCCCAGCGCAGGCCGCCCTCCTTCAGGGCGGCACTCCCCTGCCGCAGCGCGATCAGGCTGCGGAAACGCTCGAAGACGGATGCGTTCCAGCGCGGGCCACCGCCGGCGGCGATCTGGTCCCAGGGCATGGAAGTCCGGGAATGCTCGCCATTGCTGCCGACGGCACCACCCTCGTCCCCGGCGAAGACGGCAGGGATTCCTGGGTAGGTGAACAGCCAGGCCGCGCCCACCTCCACCAGGCGGGGGTCGTCGGTGATGGTCGCGATCCGCGCGGTGTCGTGGGAGCCNNATGTTCCACTGCCGGGAGTAGAGGGTCCAGGGCACGGAGCCGTCGAAATCCCGCATGGTCGCGACGACATCGGACGCCGAGCGCCGCGGGATGGGCAGCGGAAGATCGGCGAAGCCCAGATCGGTCTCCGGCTTGGTGAGCCATGACCACATCGGCTTGATGAACGCCTGGTAGTTCATCACCGACTGCCAGCCGTCGCCGAGCTGATCGTTGTACAGGTCGTAGAAGTGTTCGCCGACCAGCAGGCCGTCCACCTCGTCCACGGTCGCGCGGGCCGCCCGCGCGACCTCCGCGTAGTAGTCGTCGGCGGCGTACCGTCCGGTCATGTGGGCGACGTCGATGCGCCAGCCGTCCATCCCGAAGGGCTCGTGCAGGTAGCGTCCCACCACCGAATCCGGGCCTGACACCATCCGTCCCCAGAGTTCGGACGAACCCCAGTTGAGCTTCGGCAGCGAGGCCACGCCGAGCCAGGAGACGTAGTCGAAGGGCACTCCGTCCACGACGGTCTCGACCGGTCCGCCCCACTGGTCGGCCTGGGATTGCTGCCACCGCGCGAAGTCGATCGGGGCATCCTCGGCCCAGTAGTAGAAGCCGCCCTCGACCGAGCTCCGGTCGGCCAGCGCGGCCTGGAACCACTCGTGCCGATCGCCGGTGTGGTTGGTGGTCAGGTCGCCGATCACGTGCATCCCACGTTCGTGCGCAGCCTGCACCAGCCGGACGAGGGCCTCGTCCCCGCCCAGCGCCGGGTCGACATGGCTGAAGGTCGACGCGTCGTAACGATGCGCACTGCGGGAGGGGAAGAACGGCGTCAGGTAGAGCAGGTTGACCCCGAGCGACTGGAGGTAATCCAGCTTCGAGGCGATCCCGTCGAGGTCGCCGCCGAAGAACTGACGGACGGCCGGCTCGCCCTCCATCTCCGCCTCGTCGTCCCAGCTGGCCGGCCAGGCCCACTCCGGCGCGGGCCGGGTGTCGGCCGAGGCCGACCGGGCGAACCGGTCCGGGAAGATCTGATACCCGATGGCGTCCCGGGCCCAGGCCGGGGCGTCGGGGAAGACGGTCACCCGGAAATCCCCCACGTCCGAGACGTCCCGGGAGAACAATCCGCGGTTGGTCAGCCACTGATAGTCGTGGCCCCGGCGCAGCAGCCAGCGGTAGCTGACCACCGGGTTGTCCACCGGCAGGTCCGCCGCGTACCAGCGCTCGTGGGCGTCCTCCCGTTCCACCACCGCGGGCAGCTTCAGCGGGTCGCCGTCGCGCGAAACCCGTAGCAGGACGCCGGTTTCGCCGAAGCCCTGCGGAACGCGCAGGCGCACTCGCACGACGTCCCCGAGGACGAACTCCCTGGCCGAGACGTACAGGCTCGAACCGTCGTGATGGGGCAGGCCGAGCAGATGTGGTGCGGTCATCAGCCCTTCACGGCTCCACCGGTCAGCCCGGAGACGATGTACTTCTGCAAGAAGAGGAAGAGCAGCAGCACCGGCAGCGCCGCGATCGCCGCGCCGGCGGAGAAGAGCGTCAACTCGGGCGCCCGGCTGTCACCCACCAGTTGGTAGAGACCCATCGGCAGCGTCCAGGCCGCCTGCGAACCGCTGCCCAGCACCACGCTGGCGATGATGTACTCGCCGAAGGTCCCGATGAAGCTCAACAGCGCGGTCACCGCGAGGATCGGGATCACCAGCGGCATGATGATCGTCCAGTAGGTCTGGGCGTGGGTGGCGCCGTCGATCTTCGCGGCCTCGTCCAGGGTCTGCGGGATCGAGTTGAAGAAGCCGTACATCAGGAACGTGTTGGCCCCCAGCGCGCCGCCCAGATAGACCGCGACCAGCGCGACCGCCGAACCGGTGCCCAGGATCGGCGCCACCTCCCCCAGCGCCGTCATGAGGATGAGGATCGCGACGAAGGCCAGCATCTGCGGGAACATCTGGATCACGAGCAGGGCGGCCAGCCCGAACCGGCGCCCGGTGAAGCGGAACCGCGAGAACGCGTAGGCGGCCGCCGCACCCATCAGCAGAGTGCCGACGGCGGTGACCGTCGAGATCGCCAGCGAGTTGCCGAACCACTGATAGAAGTACTGCACCTTCGCGCACTTGTTCGCGTCGGCAGCCAGATCGGGGTTGCACCCGAGCATGGCGTAGTTCTCCCAGGTGAAGGTCGCGAACAGGTTGTTGGCGTCGGTCATGGTGTTCTTGGCCGACACCGAGGCGGAGATCACGTAGACGATCGGGAAGGCCGCGAAGAGGACGGCCACGACGCCCACGATGTGGCGCAGGCCCACGCTGCCGAACCACCGGCCGAAGCTCATCCGGTTCTGGTTCTCCAGCGTCGGGCTAGTCTTGCTCAGCGTTGACATCAGACCATCTCCTCCAGCTTGCGGGTCTGCCGGAACCCGATGATCGAGACCACGGCGACGATGACGAAGACAATGATCGACAGTGCCGCAGCCAGGCCGAGATCAGCCCGTGCCGCGCCACCGCCGACCCCCGATATCCGGTAGACCATCGAGATCAGGATGTCGGTGGCGCCGACCGGTTCGGTAGCCCCGAACGAGGGCCCGCCCTTGGTCAGCATGTAGATCAGCGTGAAGTTGTTGAAGTTGAAGGCGAAGGAGGCCACCAGCACCGGCGCGGTCGCGATCAGCAGCAGCGGGCCGGTGACATGCAGCCACATCCTGGCCGGGCCGGCGCCGTCCACGATGGCGGCCTCCTTGATCTCGCTGGAGAGCGACTGCAGCGCTCCGGTGGAGATCAGGAACATGTACGGGAAGCCCAGCCACAGCTGCACCAGCAGCAAGGCGCCGCGAGCCAGCCAATAGCCGCCCTCGGTCTGGGTCTGCAGCCAGTCGATGTCGACGCCGCCGAGAATCTGGTTGACGAAGCCGTCCACGTTCAGCATGTTGCGCCAGACCAGCGCGCCCAGGAAGGACGGGAAGGCGTATGGCAAGAGCAGCAGGGTGCGGTAGAGCTTGCGTCCCTGCACCCGCTCGTCATTGAGGACGATGGCCAGGAAGGTGCCGAGGATGAAGGTGAGCAGCACCGAGAGCAGGGCGAAGGAGAAGGTCCAGATCGTCACCGACAGGAAGTACTGGCCGTATTCGGAGCCGGAGAAGAAGGCGCGGGTGAAGTTGTCGAAGCCGACGAAGACCTGCCAGCCGGTGCGGAAGCGATGCGAGCCGGCGTTCTCGCCGTCGGCGAGGAAGAAGCCCTGATCGGTCGCGTGGTAGACCGTGCCGGTGGCGGCGTCGGTGATGGTCTGTGCGGACGCATCCCAGGAGAGTGTGGACGCGGCTTCGCAGGCCATCACTCCGGCAGCCTGGATCACCTGACCCGGCACGTCCCCGATCGGCGCCTTCAAGCCCTGCAACTGCTGACCGATCTCGGCCGGCGGCACGATCGCGTAGCCCGGCACCGAAACGATCTGTCCCTCGGCGCCCACTTCGGCCCCCGGAACCTCGGCCATCGGCGTTGCCTCGTTGCCGACCCAGACGGTGGCGTCGGGCTTCGAGATGGCGATGAAGATCTCGGCGTCCTGGCGGACGGCGGCCATCGGGAAGTAGGCGCCGCCCGGGACGCACTTGGTGNNCCGTCGCCGTAGTTGGTGAAGGCGATGTAGCCGTTGTAGAAGACCGCGAGCACCTGGAAGATCAGCAGGAAGACGATGCCCGGGAGCATGTACTTCGCGGGCAGCGTGAAGCGGTTGGTGAAGTAGGTGTAGTTGACCGCGACCAGGATGGCGGCCATCCCGGCGAGGATCCACCAGGATTGGTTGGAGTAGGCCGCGTAGACGATGTAGAGGCCGAAGGCGTTCACCAAGCACATCAGCAGGAGCTTCACCACGAAGCCCCACGAGAATGTCTTGGAGTTCCACGCCTCCACCGGGGGTTTGGCTGGCTTGGTCTGCTCTGACACGGCCACGGGATCCGTTCCTCCCACGCGATTCTGCTAGCGATCAGCATGCCGGGCAGGAGGCCTCGTGGCAACGCCGATCAGAGGTATTTCGTTGGACGATCCAGCGATGCGGAAGGGAACCCCCGCAACGCGAACCGGAGATGCTGACGCCGACCGGCATTGCGGGAGCAATCCTTGCCCCCGCAATGCCGATCAGGTGATCGGACCTACTTCTTGAGGTCCTTCTCGATGGCGGCGATCATGTCGTCCCAGGCCTTGGCCGGATCCTTGGCCTTGCCGGAGATGATCTCGACCTGGGTCTTGCCCCAGTAGGTCCACACCGCGTTCATCTCGGGGATGGCCGGCATCGGCACGGCCTGCGCGGCGACGGCAGCGAAGCCCGCGGTGATCGGGTCGTTGGCCAGCGCCTTGTCAGCGGC
>CXWJ01002124.1_pt1 | contig 12568 bp, 13 predicted proteins | sample 590841 | NCBI WGS metagenome assembly CXWJ01 (sample SAMEA3498367, study PRJEB10139) | wastewater metagenome | biome: wastewater treatment plant; material: activated sludge | place: Austria | collected 2015-01-21 | reverse complement strand
TCGTAAACCCGGTAACGGAAACGACCCTGCGCTGGCGGAGCTAACGGCATCGCGCTTGCGACATGCCCCCTGAACGCTGCCGTTTCTGTCCCGTTTGGGGACAGCGGCGCCGTTGGGGCACCAAAGCATGTCGCTTCCCACACTCGGCGAACTTCGTTTCGCGCAAGCGCTTTTCGAAAGCGAGCGCGTCGCACGCCGCCGCCGCGTCACGATTGGTGAATTGTGGCACAAGTCCTTCGACATGGCGGTCGTGGTGACGTTCGTCTTCTTCCTGTTCATGTAGCGAAAAAGGCGCGCCCCTCGAAGGGACGCGCCTGCAATCTGCCCGCACGGTTCGCGCGTTAGAGAATCTAGTGCGTTCCGGCGATCCCGCCCGATGCACCGAAGTCGCGCTTGGCCGCAACGATCGTAACCGTGAAGCCCGCGATGACGTCAAGGATCGTCATCACCGACAACATGAAGAAAACGGAGTTCGAGAAGCCCTGCATCGTGATGAACTGGATGATGCAGACGACCGCAAGCAGCATCGACAAACCGTGGTTGATGATCGACATAGCGTCCGTGCGCGTCGACTTCACGATCTCCACGAAAAGCAGAAGCAGGCTCAAGCCCATAAAGACGTCGGCGAAGGAAACGCCCCAGGCATCGCCTGAGAACATGCCGACCGTGAAGATCGGAGCCGCCATCCAAGCGCTGACGTTGCCCGGCGTGGCAATGCCGGTCAGCACGACGAAATTGTAGAGAACGAGCGGAAATACCAACAACGGGATGATATTCAACGCCGACAAACCTCTGCCCATGAAACCCTCAATCCTCCAGTTAAAAGCCCCCGGCTTTGTGCCCGGAAGCTTAACAGCCCAACGAAGTACATGCCAAGCTGAGGATCGGAAATGGCTATTTTGTGGCGGATGGAGGTTCGTTGCCGTTTTCCTGGCCCGCCGCGGCCCTTTCAGCAAATATGAGGTAGAGGTTGCGCGCGTAGACAATCAGGCCAAGAGCTTGGCCTGAGATAAAGACCGGATCCTTCTTGTATATGGCGTAGATGAGCAGCACGACGCCGCCGCCCACGCTGAAGTACCAGAACATCACCGGAACCACGCTGCGCCCGGCCTTCTCGCTCGCCCACCACTGCACAAGAAAGCGCGACATGAAGAGCGCCTGACCGGCGAACCCGATCAGCAGCCAGACGTGTTCCCAAGTGAGCCAGTCGAACATCTAAATCTCTTCTACCCGTTCTGGGTTGCGCGACCGCCGTCGAAGCCAGCGCACGCCGCGCAAATCCGAAAGCGACACGATCAGGCGGTCGATTGTGCCGTACTTCGAAACGCCATGCGAACGAGGCCGGTGGTTCACGTCGACGTGCGTAATCCTGAACCCTTCACGTAGCATCAATGCCGGCATGAAGCGGTGAATATGATCGAAGTAGGGCAGCCTTAGGAACGCTTCGCGCGAAAAGAGCTTGAGCCCGCACCCGGTGTCGCGCGTGTTGTCTTGAAGCAACCACTGCCGCACGCCGTTGCCCACACGCGACGCCATGCGCTTCATGAAATTGTCCTGCCGCTTACGCCGCTGCCCGGCGACGAGGCCGAGCGGCGAATCCCCGGCCGAGGCCGATCGCCAGGCCGCCAAGAGGTTGGGAATGTCGGCGGGGTCGTTTTGCCCGTCGCCGTCGAGTGTCGCGATCAACGTCCCCCGTGCCGCCAACACACCAGACCTGACGGCACGGCTTTGCCCGGAGTTTTTAACATGCTTCAAGACCCGCAACTCGGGCGCCTGCGCCTGCGCCGACTTCAGCGACGCGACGGTCGCATCCTTGCTGGCGTCGTCGACGAAGATAACCTCAAAAGCGACTTTGCCCCTAAGAGCCGCGCAGATTTCGTTGAGAAGCGGAACCGCGTTCTCGACCTCGTTCATGACCGGGACTACGACGGAAAGCTCGGGCGCTGCGCTCACGCAGACCTCCAAGTCGCTTCGGCGATCGCAAATCGGCTGAACAAGTTTTCCTGAACTCCCTAAAGAAGGTGGCCGGGCTTATACAGGCGCCGGGCACCCAACCGCTAGGCCCCGACGCTCGGCTCTCGACGAGTGCCCATGATGACAGGTATGACNNCTGCTGTTCGTGCCTGGGATAGCAACTATTCCGCCGCTCGACCGCGATGAGGCACGCTTCACCCAAGCAACGAAGCAGATGCTCGAGACCGGCGACTTCATTGAGATTCGCTTCCAGGAAGACGCGCGCAACAAAAAGCCCATCGGCATCTACTGGATGCAGTCCATTACGGCGGGCTGGCTCACCAGCGAACCGCACAATTCTGTCTGGGCGTATCGGATACCGTCCATCTTGGGCGGCATCTTTGCGGTGCTGTTCTTGTTCGCCCTCGGACGACGCCTCTTTGACGAAGAGACCGCGATGATAGGCGCAGGCTTATTTGCCTGCTCCATGCTCATGATTGGTGAGGCCCACATAGCCAAGACCGACGCCGTCTTGGTGGCATGCGTCACCGCTGCCCAACTCCTTGTCGCCCACTTCTTTATAGCGGCGCGGCAGGGTTCGCCCCAGCCCATGGTCAGGTTCTCTGCCCTACTAGGGCTGGCGATTGGCATCGGCATCTTGGTCAAGGGGCCTATGATCCTCTACTTCGTGGGCCTGACGGTCATCGCTCTCTCCGCTTGGGAGCGCCGATGGGGCTGGATCGCCTTGATGCGCCCGATGTTTGCACTGGCCATCATCGTCTTGATCAACGTCCCCTGGCTCGTTGCCATCGGCCTCGTCACCAAGGGCGCTTACTTCTCGGAAGCGATCGGCCAAGACTTCCTCGGCAAGGCGATCAGCGGACAGGAATCGCATTGGGGGCCGCCCGGCTATTATTTGGTGTCGCTCTTGGTAGGCTTCTGGCCGGGCTGGTTGTTCCTGGCACCGGGCGTCGTCTACGCAATGGCACGCGTCCGCGAGGGATCCGTGCGCTTCCTGCTCGCCTGGATCGTACCAGCCTGGATCATCCTCGAACTCGCACCCACGAAGTTGCCGCACTACCCGCTTCCGCTATATCCGGCGATCGCGTTGCTCTGCGGGGCGGCGGTAATGGCCGGCGTTCGCGAAAGCCGCAGCTTCCTCGATAACATGCCAGTCAAGCTCGGCGCCGTTGCTTGGGTCATGGTCACTCTCGCGCTCATCGCGGGTGCGCTGTTCTACGTCCCCGGGCAATTCGGCAGCGGCGGCGGCATCTTCTTGACGCTGCTTTCTCTCCCTATTCTGGCCGCCGCCGGCACGGCAGTCTTCTTCCTGTTGCGCGGCGAGGGGGAGAACGCGACCGCAGCGACAGTAGCGACGGGCGCCCTTTTCGCGGCGGTGTTGCTGGCTGCGGTTCTCCCGCGCCTTGACGACCTAATGCTGAGCCGCAAAGCCGCCGATCTGATCTTGCGCTCCGGCGCCAAGCCGGAAAACACGACTGTGGCCGGGTTCAACGAGCCCAGCATCGTCTTTCAAGTCGGCACCAAGATTACGCTCTCGCCGAACGGAGCTGAGGCCGCGGACTTCATCACGAAACACCCGGATGCCCGCGCGCTGATCGACCAGCGCATGGATGCCGAGTTCCAAGCGACACTTCGCAAGCTGAACGTCTCCGCCGAGGCGCTGGGTAGCGTGAAGGGCCTGAACTACTCCAAGGGCAAGGACCTGTCGCTGACACTCTACCGGCTACGCAAAACCGGGCCGTGACCGCACTGACCCAGCGCCTGGCGAAGCTTCCGCCGCTGGCGTGGCTCGCGGCGCTCGTCGCCGTCCTGACCGTCTTTCGCCTGATCGTCCTTTGGACCACGCCGCTGAACTTAGGCCCCGACGAAGCGCAGTACTGGTCCTGGAGCCTGACCCCCGCCTTTGGCTATTTTTCGAAGCCGCCGATGATCGCCTGGATCATCGGCTTGACCACCGGCCTCTGCGGTGAGAGCGAAGCCTGCATCCGCGCAGGCGCACCCTTCATGCACGCGGCGACTGCCTTTCTGATCTTCTTCGCGGCAAGAGCGCTCTATGACGAGCGCGTCGGCCTTTGGTCGGCCGTAGCCTACACGCTGATGCCTGGCACAAGCTTCTCCGCGCTTCTGATCACAACCGACGTGCCGCTCTTGCTGTTTTGGACGCTGGCTCTCTGGGCGCTCGCCGAACTGCGCAAGGAAGCCAACGTCACGTGGGCGATCGTCTTCGGCGTCGCCATCGGCCTTGGTCTCTTGTCGAAATACGCGATGCTTTACTTCGTGCTCGGTATGGCCATCGCGCTCTTGCCGACATCCAACGGCCAGGCGCTTCTCTTCTCCCGCTTCGGAGCCGTCGCAGCCCTGGCAACTCTCACAGTGTTTGCCCCGAATGTGATCTGGAACGCCCTCAACAGCTTCGCCACCGTCGGTCACACGGCGGCGAACGCAAACTGGAGCTGGGCGAAGCTCTTCAACCTTCCGAACATGTTGAGCTTCGTTGCCGCGCAATTCGGCATTGCGGGTCCGATCGCAGGCGGCATCTTCGCGTGGGGGCTGATACGCAGCTGGCGCGACAAGAAGTGGCAGAGCGCCGACACGCTGCTACTCGCGCTCACGCTGCCGATCTTCGCTATCGTAACCCTGCAGGCATTCATCTCACGAGCAAATGCGAACTGGGCAGCGCCTGCATTCGTTGCACTAACGATACTCTTCACCGCCTGGGCGATGCGCCGAGGCCACACTTTAGCATTGAAGGCGAACGTCTGTTTGAATGCGGCACTTGCCCTCTTTCTCGGCGCACTCGCGATGTCGCCCACGCTTGTCGCCGCAATCGGCCAAGAAAATGCAGTGAAACGCTTGCGCGGATGGGAAGAAGCGGGCCGAACGATCGTCTCCGTCGCCGCATCGGGCCCCTTCGACGCGATCATGAGCGACGATCGCGAAGACATGGCGTCGCTCTTCTATTACACGCGCGTTAGAAACCTTCCGCTGCGCATGTGGCCGAGCGAAACGGCGCGAAACGAGTACGAAGTGTCGCATCGATTGCGTGCGGATGAGACCGCAAACGTGCTTTTCGTCACGCGACAGAGCGATGTGAGCGCAATCACGAACGCCTTCGCATCGTCAATGCGCATCGGAACGCTCGAAACGCGACTCGATTCGAAACGGAAGCGCATTTTTTTCCTCTTCGCGCTCAAAGGACCGGTCGATTCGACTCTTTTTCCAAAATTTTCCAATCGTCCGTCTACGGACGATCGCTGATTCGACTCAAATCATCGTTTTGCGCGCGCCCCACGCATGCGCACTGTTCACATCAACATCGCAAGTGATTAACGCAAAGCGTCGGCAGTCGATCGCTCGCGCGCGGAATAAAAATAGTATCGGAGGCGAGTGACATTTCGCTTGGTCGTGCGATTACGCCGTTTCGCCTAGAGAAGAATTGAGCGATTAGATTCTCGTTGTCCATGTCAATATGCGATTACTTCACTAACACGCACATCGAATACACACTCGATCACGCGAACGACCATCACTAATCCAATCTTTACTCACTCGATCTATTTGACGATCGCCGAATCGTGCTGCATGATTCGAAACAGTTGGGGAAGCGCTGGCTGCGCGCTGAATTTGGGGATCGCAGTCGACCAACTTTAAGGGGCGTCAGAGCTGCCTATGACAGTGCATACCTTCGTAAAGGGCGCCAACACGGCCGCGCACTTAAGGCCTCCGACCAAGCGCAAGGTGATAGAACGAAGTCCGTCCGCCGGCACCGATGTCGGCGTTCAGACTTCTCTCTTCTTCCCACCTCCCGCCTCCACCGCCCTTCCCACCCAAATCGATTCCGGAACGCCGGCGCGCAAAGCGAACCGTTTCCCGGTCAGCGCTCAGGCCCGCGAGTTCTACAAACGGAATTTCCCGGGCACGACACCCGACGACTGGAACGACTGGCGCTGGCAAGCGCGCAGCCGCATCCGCACGCTTGAGCAGCTTGAGCGGATGTTCGACCTGTCGAAGGACGAAAGATCCGCAGCTTTGCGCCATAAAGGCTCGCTGCCGGTCGGCATCACACCTTATTACGCAAGCCTGATGGCCCATGCCGATGCGTCGGAGCCGCTCCGCCGCACGCACATCATGGTCAACGATGAATACGTGCGTCTCCCCGGGGAAGAAGACGATCCCTTGGGCGAAGACCACGACACCGTGGCCCCCGGCTTGGTGCATCGCTACCCTGATCGCGTTTTGTTCCTCACGACCGGCTTCTGCTCGACTTACTGCCGCTACTGCACGCGCTCCAGAATGGTCGGAAATCCGGGCGGCGAGTACAATTTCTCGACCTCGCAGTGGGAAAAGGCGCTCCAGTACCTGGAAGCCCATACCGAGGTTCGCGACGTCCTTCTCTCGGGCGGTGATCCGCTATCGATCGGCGACGACAAGCTGGATTGGCTCTTAACGCGTCTGCGCAAGATCAAGCACATCGAGTTCATTCGCATCGGTTCTAAGATCCCGGCCGTGCTGCCCATGCGCATCACCCGCGATCTCGTGAAGATGCTTCGCAAGCACCACCCCTTGTGGATGAGTGTCCACTTCACGCACCCGAGTGAAATCACACCCGAAACGCGCGAAGCGGCGTCTCGTTTGGCCGATGCGGGTATCCCCCTCGGCTCCCAGACGGTGCTCCTCAAGGACATCAACGACGACGCCGCGGTGATGCGCGAGCTGATGCACGGCCTGCTGACCATGCGCATCAAGCCCTATTACCTCTATCAGTGCGACCCGATTAAGGGCTCCGGTCATTTCCGAACGCCGGTGCATAAGGGCCTTGAGATCATCCAATCGCTCCGCGGTCACACGACGGGCTATGCATGCCCAATGTTTGTCGTCGACGCGCCGGGCGGCGGCGGGAAAATCCTTCTGGCGCCGGACGCCGTCGCGGGCCGGAACGGCGACGACCTCCTGCTCAGGAACTTCGAAGGCAAAATTTTCCGCTATCCGGACCCGGGCGGTACGCTCGGGCGCAACAAGGTCGCACGGGCTGCCGCCGCTGAGTAAGCGGCGGCTCTCGCCCGTTCGGATGGCCCCAACAGGCGAGGCCGGATGCAAGACGCGCCCCATATCCTAATTCTCATACCCGAACTCAAAGAGATCGAGCCGGACGACAACCTCGCGACCATTTCGACAGCCCGCGAAGTCGCCAAGCACTACGAGCGCTTGGGCTATACGAATTCGATCCGCTACTTCGAGTACCAGCCGCAGACGTTCAAGACCGTGGTCGACGAAGAACAACCTGACTGCGTCTTCAACCTAGTCGAATCGGTGTCCGGCACCAGCCGCCTGATCCACGTGCCGCCGATCTATTTGGAAGAGTTGCGCGTCCCGTACACTGGCTGCCCGGCCCATGCGATCGAGCTTTCGAACGACAAGGCGCTGGCCAAGCACATCCTTCAGCTACTGAAGGTCCCGACCCCTCGATGGGGCACACCGAAGACGCTGCCTGCGGGCGAAGGCGGCACCTGGATCGTCAAAGCGCAGCACGAGCACGCTTCGTTCGGCCTCAGCCAAGCAAACGTCGTCCAAGGCACGACCGCGGCGATCGCCCGCGCGCACGAACTCGCCAAAGAGCACAAGATCGAGTGGATCATCGAGGAGTTCGTCGACGGCCGCGAATTCAACGTCTCGATGGTCGAAACGCAGGAAGGCCCGCGCGTTCTGCCCTCGGCCGAAATCGTCTTCCAAAATTACGGCAGCGACTTGCATAAGATCATCGACTACCGCGCCAAGTGGGATGAGAAGAGTTTTGAGTACCAGAACACCGTCCGCCGCGCGGAATTCTCGGCCGCCGACCGCAAGCTGCTCAAGCAACTCGATGACATCAGCCTGAAGGTCTGGGAAGGCTTCGACCTGCGCGGCTGGGCCCGTGTCGACTTCCGCATCGACAAGGCGAACAACCCGTTCGTCATCGACGTTAACGCGAACCCGGACCTTTCGCTTGACGCCGGGTTCATGGCCGCCGCCGGTCGCGCCCAGATTGCCCCGCATGAGGCGATCCGCATGATCACCGATGCCGCTATGATGGCGGGATGACCGCGCAGCACTTCCGTGCCAAACCGACGCCCGACGACCCCCAGGCCGTCCGCGAGCTCGTGACTGCAACCGGGGTCTTCTCCGGCACCGAAGTCGGCTGGGCCGCCGAACTGGTGGAAACCGCACTCGCCCGTGGCCAAGGAGCTGGCTACCACTTCATGTTCGCAGATGGACCCGCAGGCCTCGANNCGCCCGCGCCCTCTACGAAGCGCTGGGGTTCACCCGAATGGGAACGCTGGTCGACTTCTACAGCGACGGCGACGGCAAGGCGCTGTTTGGCCGCAAACTCTAACCGGGCTCCACCATCTCTTCGGCACGCCTCAGTCCAAGCTGCCGCTCACGCCACACGATGAAGAGCCCCGACCCAATCACCACGACCGCTCCCACATAAACCGCCACCGCCGGCAGCTCGCCGAAGAAGAGCCACCCGAGCACGATCGCCCAAATCATCGCCGCATAGTCGAAATTGGCGAGCGTCGAGGCCTCCGCATAGCGATAGGAGTTCGTCATCAAAAGCTGCCCCACCCCGCCCAATATGCCGAGTGTCACGAGCAAGAGCAGCTCGCCTGCCGACGGCGTCACCCACGCAAACGGCAGAGTACAGGCGCTGACCAGGGTGCAAGCCAGCTGAAAATAGAAGGCGATCACGAGCGCGGGCTCCGACCCGGACATCAGCCGGATGAAGATCATCGTGAACGCAACCAAAAGCGCATTGGCGAAGGCAAGCATCACGCCGGTCGAAGCGCCCGCGCCCGAAAGCCCTTCGCCCAGATGCGGCGAAACCATGATGAGAACCCCGGCGAACCCCGCGGCCACCGCGCTCCATCGATAGGCGCGAACAGTCTCGCCTAGAATGAACGCCGCCAAGACCACGACGATCAACGGTGAAGTGAAGCTGATCGCCGTCACGTCCGCGATCGGCAGGTACATCAGCGATCCGAAATACGTGAACATGGCAAGCACGCCGCTCGTCGCCCGCCGCGCATGCGCCCACGGTGCCTTTGTTGCAAGGTCGGCCAACCGCATGCCCGAATAGATCATCACGATCGCGATCGGCACGAACGCAAACAGCGAGCGGAAGAACACGATTTGACCCACCGGAAACCTGTCGCCGAACGAGCGCGCAATCACCGCCATAAACATGAAGATGAGCGTCGCGGCGACCTTCAGCGCAATACCGAGAAGCGGGCGAGACGACGTCGTGAGATTGACCGCCTGTCTCACAACCACTTGCGCCAGCGGAAAAACAGGATCGGTAGGATCGCCGATAGCACGATCATAACTATGGCGAACCCGTAGCCGTAGGGTGACTCAAGCTCCGGCATGTATTTGAAATTCATGCCCCAGACGCTCGCCAAAAACGTCGGCGGCAGAAACACGGTCGCCGCAACCGAGAGGATACGGATGATCCGGCTCTGCTCGATATTGACGATGCCAAGCACCGCGTCGAGCAAGAACGTGATCTTGTTGGCGAGATAGGTCGTGTGATCGGCGAGCGACTGCACGTCGCGCGTCATCGTCTTCACGTGCGCCTTCACGTCCTTCGACACCTTGCCTTCGATCGTGAGCGTGAAGAACGCGAGCATCCGGCCGAGGCTAATCAAGCTTTCGCGCGCCTTCGACGTCAGATCGTTGCGATTGCCGAGGTTGACCAGGACCTTCTGATAGTCGCGCGCCGGGCTGTTGCCGTTCTGCTGGAAAACCTGCTTCGACAGCACCTCGACCTCGGCGCCGACCTTTTCCAGCACATCAGCTGTTCGGTCGATGATGACCTCAAGCAACCCGGTCAGGATCGAATCCCCACGCTGCCAAAGATGCGCCTGCCTATCCGCGCGATTGGCGAATGTGTTGAAGGGCTGCGGCTCGGAATAGCGTACCGTCAGCAGGCGATCCCCCGCCAAAATGAAGCTGACGCCTTGGCACTCCGGCTCCGAGGTCTCGGTCTTTGAAAGCACCAACGCCGTCATGAACGTGGCGCCATCCTCGTTGTAGAGGCGGCTTGAGATCTCGATCTCGTCCATGTCGTCGCGCGTCGGCGGATCAAACCCGAAGACCGCCTTGACCGCCTCACGTTCTTGAGGCGACGGGTCGAGCATGTCGACCCATAACGATTCCTGCGGGATCACGATCGGCTCAACCGCCTCGCCTGTACACGTGAGGTTGCGCCTGAGGCAGTTCTCGCGCAGGCCGAAGGAGCGAAGCATGGGCGGCTCTCGGATGGCTGTTGAGGGCGGCGATAGGAACAAATCGTCGCCACCTTATAGCCACGCTCCAAAGCCCCCCGCCAGTCGATTTCGCCAGCAAAACCAAGGCGCGGCATTGTTACCTCCCACGTAGGGACACGACGCCGAAGGTGCGGCTTTCGAGTCACGCCTGGGCACCGACCGCATTGCGTTTACGACCCGAAAACGCTTTAGAGGGCATAGGTTGTCCGCAGACGGCCTAGGACAGAACGAGGTACCCATGGAATTCGGCGATCTTTTCAGCTTCGACAAGAAAATCACGCCGACGATTATCAAGCCGGTCTACTGGATCGGGCTGATGCTCATCCCGCTCCTGGGCGTCATCTATTTCTTCGCCGGTTTCGGCAAGTTGTTCACGGTCGGTTTCTTCACCGGCGTTTGGGACATGATCGCCGCAATCGTGTTCGTGGTCTTCGGCGTATTGGCCCTCAGGATCGGCGCTGAGCTGTGCCTCGCAATCTTCGACATACAGGAAAAGGGAACGCCCGCTCCGCCCTCGCTGTGAGCGGCTAAAGGCGCTTGACCGTCTCGCGATCCGCCTCGGTCCCCTGGGCCGGGGCGGTTTCCTTTTGCGGCACCCCGCCTTCTCCGCGCCGGTGGAAATACACCCGTTGCGCAAAGGCTTGGAACGGTGCCATTCCAACTGCCAGATCCCAAACCCAATTGGGCGGCGCAAGGTCGAGGGCGCGCCGAAGCCAAAGTTTCGTGCGGAATCGCGGCGCCTCGCGCTGCAGCGCCAGCGCCGGATGCTCCCCGCCGGCATTGATCCAATCCGCTGCAAGCTGCGCGGTCCGCCGCCCAAGCCGAAGCGTCTGCACGATCCCCCCGCCTGTCATCGGCGAGACATGCCCCGCCGCGTCGCCGACCAACATCACGCGACCGGTATGCGTCCGCTTAAGTGTGGCCCCCGCGGGAATGAGCCCGCTGCGCCGCGCAAGAATGCGCCGCTCTGGCAGGTTGAGCCGTTTGCGGTAGACCTCCAGAAACGCTCGCGCATCCGGCCGAAAGCCATGCCGTGCGGCAAGTCCCACCTGCGTAACACCAACGCTTGGCGCCGCCCATGCGATGTACCCGGGTGCAAGCTCGCTATCGAGAAAGCAATGCAGGAACCGCCCGTCGAGTCCGGGCTCCGGCTCCAATTCGAACTCGACACCACCAAGAAATCGTCGGTTCGCATCAAGGCCGAACGCGCGCGCCACCGCCGACGTCGCACCGTCCGCGCCGACAAGCAGTCGCCCCGACAACCCGAGGTCGGGAAGCGTGACCGCGCCGTCATTCTGCTCGGCGCGTTTGAAAGCGGCGCCAAGCATCAACGAAGCACCTGCCCGCTCAGCCTCGCCCGCCATCCACCGCAAGAGGTTCGGTGTGTCGGTGGTCAGGAAGTAATACCCGGCCGACGAATGATCTGTGAACCTTCCGTTTGGCGCGTAGAGGCGCACACCGCGCACAAGCCGCGTCAAATGCGACGGAACATCCATCTCTTCCGCAGCTTCCTTGACGAGAATGCCGGTCGTTCGCACCGCCTCGCCGGGATCGTGTTTTCGTTCGACGACCGCAACCTTCAAGCCACGCAACGCCGCGGTGCGTGCGCACGCAAGCCCCGCGAAACTCCCACCCACAATGATCAGATCGAAGTGGCGCACGCCCCGGCGCTACTTCTTCTTTGCCGCTTTCTTCGCTGGCGCCTTTTTCGGCTTCGGAAGCGGTGCACCGAACTGCCAGGAATGACCATAAGGGTCCGAGATCACGCCGAATCGATCGCCCCAAAACTGATCTGACGCCGGCATCGTGACTGTCGCCCCGGCCTTCACGGCGCGCGCCATCCACTGATCAACCTCTTTTGGAGCTTTCAGCTGAATGAAAAGCCCGACCGGTGTCATCCCACCCGGCTTCGGCGCGCGATTTGTTCCGCCCGCGTACTCCGGGAAATCGTCCGACATATAGACCGCATGCCCATTGATCTCGAGCTGTGCGTGCATGAGGCGCTTGCCGTCGTCCGCCGGCATACGCATCACTTCCTTGGCGCCCAGCCCTTTCTTGTAGAAGGTAATCGCCCCCTTCGCATCGTTGACGGTGAGGTAAGGCACGATGTTCTTCTGAGCAGCGGGCATGAGCACCTCCTGAAGCCGGAGGACGTTCTACGCCTACCGCCGTGCGTTCGCCACCAAATCCTGCACCACCGCGGGGTCGGCAAGCGTCGTCGTATCGCCGAGATTTGAGGTGTCGCCCTCCGCAATCTTGCGAAGGATACGCCGCATGATTTTTCCCGACCG
>CXWJ01001742.1_pt1 | contig 12568 bp, 14 predicted proteins | sample 590841 | NCBI WGS metagenome assembly CXWJ01 (sample SAMEA3498367, study PRJEB10139) | wastewater metagenome | biome: wastewater treatment plant; material: activated sludge | place: Austria | collected 2015-01-21 | reverse complement strand
ATTTAAAACAGCCATATAAATTCTTTTCTCATCAGAGCTCCATGCAATATTTGTCAGGTATTGATCTTTGGGCTCACCGGTTTGCAGGTAAACAATTTTTTTTGAGGTTAAGTCATAAACTCCAACCGTTACAAAATGACTGGTAGCACCAGCCATAGGATATTTAATGTTATTTGCAACGGCAGGTTGCTGCGTAAAATCAATAATTGGATAATCGGTTACCCGTGTTTGATCCATTCGGTAAAACGCAAGTTTGTTTCCTTGCTCACTCCAAAAGATTCCTTTTGCAATTCCAAATTCATCGCGGTGCACACTTCTGCCGTAAATAATATTTTTGTTTTCATCGATAGCAATCGGTACAGTGTTTTGTCCATCGTAAATGTACAATCCGTTATCAACGTTAAATGCTATTTTGCCTGATGCAGTATGCTCGTCATTATTTTCAGCCTTGTCGTTTAAGTTTAAGGAGCGGTTAAAGTAGACCTGCTTTTTTTCTATGTTGCAGATGTATTCGTTGTTCTTTACCCGGAAATAAAACTGATTTTCATTTTTCCAGTTTATTGTGGGAAATTTTGCAAGTGAATCAATTTTATTTTTGGTAAGCTCGTTGTTCACCTCCATTAAATCAATTGCCATTTTTTCTGCAACAGAAGATGAGCCAATCACCAAAGCTTCGTTCTTTGTGGTATTATCAAAATAGAAATATTTATCTGTTCCCTTTATCCAATTGAGTTGTGGCAATCTCTTAGGAGCAAGTGCAGTTCTTATGTTTACAATTGCATCTTCCATTGTTAGTTTTTTTGATTGTGCAAAAACCGTGTTGAATAATGCAACGGCAACAAACAGTAAGTTGATTTTCTTAATCATAGCCATGATAAATTTTAAGTGTTTGCGAACTTAAAAAAACAAGTTAATAGGAAATGATACTGTTAAGTTAAATTCTTGAGTTTTTATAGAAAATTTATTTCCCACAAAGACACAAAGAACCATAAAGAAAATTAGTTGAAAAACTTTGTGTTCTTTGTGTCTTTGCGGGAAACTCCATTACCGCCCCGCATCCAACTTCTCAAACTCAGAGTTGTTGCTAATATATTCCGGCACCAAATCTTTAAGCTTTGCCACCAAAGAATAGTTATCCTGACCTTTAAAAAGGTTAATTACTTCATTTACCTTATGAGAAATTTCGGTGAAATTATAAGTACGCACTTTGGCAATTAAAATTTTAGGATGATGTGTATGAGTAGTATTCTCTTCTTCGTTTAATACTTCTTCAAAAAGTTTTTCCCCGGGGCGCAGTCCTGTAAACTCAATTTTAATATCAAGGTCCGGTTCAAGCCCCGCAAGTTTTATCATTTTACGTGCAAGATCAACAACTTTAACAGGCTGCCCCATGTCAAAAACATAAATTTCGCCACCATTGCCCATGGCGCCTGCTTCCAATACAAGGCGGCACGCTTCTGGTATAGTCATAAAAAAGCGAGTAATATCGGGGTGTGTAACCGTAACGGGCTGCCGTTTTTCTATTTGAGATTTAAAGCGAGGAATAACAGAACCTGCACTTCCCAGTACATTTCCAAAACGTGTTGTAACAAATTTGGTATTGCTGTTTTCATTCAAACTCTGGCAATAAATTTCTGCCACACGCTTGCTTGCAGNNCATTACGTTAGTTGGGTTAACGGCTTTGTCAGTAGAAATTAAAATAAATTTTTCAACGTTAAACTTTACAGCAAGATCGGCAAGAATTTTTGTGCCTGCAATGTTTGTTAAAATTGCTTCTGAGGGATTATTCTCTACCAAAGGTACATGCTTGTATGCTGCTGCATGAAAAACCAGGTGAGGAGTAAAATGTGCAAACACCCGTTGCATACGCTCCTCGTTACGAATATCAGCCAAGACAACTTCTGTATTTGAGGCTCGAAAAAAATCTTTCATCTCAATATCCAACTCGTGCAAAGGAGACTCAGCCGAATCCAGCAATACAAGTTTTGCAGGTTTAAATGCAAGAACCTGTCGTGCAATTTCGCTGCCAATTGAGCCGGCAGCACCTGTTACTAAAATTGTTTTGTAAGCAAGAACTTCGTTTACATTTTTCTCATCAAGTACAATTGGATCGCGTTCCAATAAGTCTTCAATATTTATTTCTTTAATCTGATTAAAAGTTAGTTTGCCATTGATAAGGTTGCGCAAAGGAGGCACAGTAAGCAGCCGGGTGTTGTAATGGCTGCACAACTCAACCAATTGGTTAATACGTTCAATAGAAAACGTGCCGGAAGGAACCACAAGATAGTCTATTGCATTTATGCGGAGCAATGTTTCCAAATCTGTGGCGGCATTAAAAACCTCCACGCCTTCCAGTTTTCTACCAGTTAACTTAGAATTATCATCAACAAATGCATTTACTGCATATCTTTCGATTGCATTTTGCTGAAATGCTCTTTTAACCAGCAGGCCTTCTTCTCCGGCACCGTAAATAATTGTACGCTTAATTTTTCTTCCGCGATGTGCATATTCATCATATAACATTTTTACTATTACCCGATAGCTTGTCATGAAGAGCACTGAAATAAAAAAATCAATTATTAGAATAGAGTATGGCACAATATACTTTCCATTGTAACCAAAACTTATTTTATTAAAAACACCAATAAGGATGGTTCCGGCAAGTAATGTTAAAAATATGCGTTGCGAATCCTTATAATTAGAAAATCGGATGATGCCTTGATATGTTTTTGAAATAATAAAACCAACAAATCTTACAGACACAACCCAGGTTACCGCTATTGCCATTAAATCTACCTCATGCAGTGGTATGCGAAAATTAAAACGAAGCAAATAGGCAAGCAATACAGACACAGAGCAAATAATAACATCTGCAAAAAAAATAAGCCAGCGTGGTGTGTTTGCTTTAAACATTTTAGCGAAAGCAAAGGTAATTTATTATGCTTCTGGTAATAATCAATTCACACAATTTATAATCAACCTACCTTTTAATTGTGTTTTGTATAATTGCGAGTAGGTAAAATGATAGAAGTTAATTACAAAGATTTCATTTCAGGCTTAAAACAAAAACTTAAAGGTGCTCTTCCCGGAGAAGCAGCGCAGTATAAACTTGCACCACAGTACAGGGGTAAAATAAACATACATGAGTTAGCCGGGCACAAAACCGGCAGCGTTATGCTTTTTATATTCCCTGAAAAAAATACTCCGCACATTTTATTTATTGAACGTGCCAATGACGGAAAAGTACACTCGGGTCAAATTGCTTTTCCGGGCGGTAAGCACGATTTAACGGACGAAAGTTTTATGCATACAGCCCTTAGAGAAACTTTTGAGGAGACTGGAGCAGAACTTAACTCATCTGATATTATCGGGCAGCTTACTCCACTTTACATTCCGCCAAGCAATTTTTTGGTTTACCCTTTTGTGGCCTTTAAAAATTATAAACCTGAGTTTATTCCATCGGCAACCGAGGTTAAAAATATTGTAAGCATTTCTGTAACTGATTTAATAGGAGAAAATGTAGTTAGTTTAACTGAAAAGCATCAAACACACTTAGGAGAAGTAACAGCACCGGCATACGTTATTGGCAATATTAAAATTTGGGGAGCAACAAGTATGATACTTTCAGAGTTCTTGAACTTAATAGTTGATTAGTTTCATTTTGTACTGCTCAATTTGGTAGCGGTAGCTGTAAGGTTTAATTTTTTCGTGCAACAGCTGTCCTGACAGGTTTTGTTTTTGAGGTTTAAGCTTTACACTTTTAACATCCTGCACAAGCATATTGGCAAGGTAGCCCATGGCGCCAAATGAAACGCTCCAAATGATCAGGTTTTTTGACTTGTCTTTTTCAAATTTTTTGATGCTACCGCCACTTCCTATTAATGCTCCAGATGCAAAACCTGTTAATGGAAAAGCTACTTCATTAATACGGGAATAGCGCCTGCGTATAATTTTAATTTTTTAGATTTGTCTTAGCTGCAAGTAAGATCGTGTTTCAGCACTTAAGTTTCTTTGATCCTGGTTAATGGTAAGTAACGTATCGTTTACATCCTCAACTATTCCGCTTACAAAAGAGGTATCGGCATACCATACATCAGCTTTATAAAATTTACTGCGTAGAACTTTTTGTGCCAAGGCTAATTCTACAATACATATAAAAAAAGCTATTGAAAAAAAATACCTCACAACTCTAATACTTGTTCTCTAACCAAACTAATTATTTCAGTCTCATCAATATCGTTCATACATTTAAAATGTTTGCGCGGGCATTTTTTAAATCCAATTTTAGAACAAGGGCGGCACTTTAAATTTTTAACTTCAACAATGCTAAACGGAGCAGATCCTTGCGGCAGATAAGGGTACATGCCAAACTCGGGGACGGTATTCCCCCAAACAGAAATAATTCGTTTGCGCAATGCAGCAGCTACGTGCATTAAACCTGTATCGTGAGTAATAACCAACTCTGATTGTTTAATAACGGATGCACTTTGACCTAAGGTATATTTTCCGCAGGTGCTTATAACATGATTACCTGCAGCGGCTGCAATTTCAGCACCTCGCATTTTATCCTCTGATCCGCCAACGAGCATAACGGGAACATTAATTTTTTTACAAATAGAAATAACTTTTTCTGTAGGCAATTGCTTTGTGGCATGTTTGGCACCAATAACAAATGCAATGTATCCATTAGCAAATTGTGATGGAAAACCTTCGCTGATATTTATTTCATCATGCGTACTTATAAAAAAATCGAGCCCTTCGCCATCGTTAACCACTCCCATTTTTGCAATACCCTCAAAGTAACGGTCAACAATATGTTTGTGGGGCAAACGGTTTAATTTGAAACTTGTAAGTAACCATTTTTCAACATTCAGTTTTTGGAACGAAATTTTTTTCCCTTTCAGCCTTCCTTTAATGCGCCACGTTCTAAAATTCTTATGTAGATCAATCACATAATCAAACCCGGTATTTTTTAACTGAGTAATTACTTGTACTGTATTATCCTGCAAGTAATAGAACCCGCTCAGGTAAGGGTTGTTATAAATAATATCGCTAAACTGGTATTTGGTCAGGTAATACAATTCTGCACCCGGAATCTGTTTTTTAATACAGCGGATTATTGGAGTGGTAAGAATTATATCACCAATAGAAGAAAGGCGTACTATTAAAATTTTAGGCAATGCTTTTGGTGGTTAAGTTTTTCTTTTAACATGCCAAATCTAAAAAATGTTTTGCCTTTGTAAGCATTAAGTTTTTTAGTTATTAATTTTACGCAATGAATCTTGTTGACACGCATATTCATTTATATGCCAAAGAATTTAATACGGACCGAACAGAATTAATCAAGCAAGCCTTTGATAATAACGTTACATCTTTTTATATGCCTAACATTGATTCTACAAGTATTGCTGGCATGTATGAGTTAGAAGAAAAATATCCCACAAATTGTTTTGCCATGATGGGGTTGCACCCATGTTATGTAAAAGAAAATTATAGAGAAGAATTAAACGTAATAGAAAAGGAACTTTCAAAAAGAAAGTTTTGCGCCATTGGAGAAATAGGAATTGATTTGTATTGGGATAAAACTTTTTATAAGCAACAGGAAGAAGTTTTTGCAAAACAAATGCAATGGGCCTGTGAATTAAACATTCCAATTGTTATTCACTCCCGCAATTCAACTGAAGAAATTATTTCCATCATAAAACGAAACCAACACATTAAACCAAAAGGTATTTTTCATTGCTTTAGCGGAGATGTAAACCAGGCTAAAGAAATTACTGAACTTGATTTTTATTTAGGTATTGGCGGAGTGGTAACTTTTAAAAACGGTGGGTTAGATAAAGTTTTGTCTGAAATTAATATTGATAAAATAGTTTTGGAAACGGATGCACCTTACTTGGCACCTGTGCCACACAGAGGAAAAAGAAATATACCGGCTTATCTTATGTTAGTGGCAGAAAAAATTGCACAATTAAAAAATATGGATATTAAAGAAGTGGCCTCAACAACATCAGGAAATTCAAAAAAAATATTTGTTAAATGACCAGAATAACAAGTGTGGCAAAAAACGTTTTAATCATTTATACGGGCGGAACCATTGGCATGGTGCACGATAAAAAAACAGGCTCACTAAAGCCGTTTAACTTCAGCAAAATTACTTCGTTGCTGCCAGAAGTAAGTAATTTTAAATGCAAAATAGATTTTGTTTCGCTAAGCCCTTTGGTAGACAGCAGCAACATGAAACCCGAAATATGGAAGAAACTTGCTTTACTAATTGAGAAGAATTACAACGGCTATGATGGCTTTATTATTTTGCACGGAACAGATACGATGGCTTATACATCATCTGCATTAAGTTTTATGTTGCGCGATTTAGGAAAGCCGGTGATTTTAACAGGTTCTCAATTGCCTATTGGCGCTATAAGAACAGATGCAAGGAGAAACTTGGTTACCTCTATTGAAATAGTTTCGGGAAATGTAAATGTGCCCGAGGTTTGTGTTTTTTTTAATGCGCAATTATTCAGAGGTAACAGGGTTGAGAAATTTACATCTTCAAAATTTGATGCTTTTAGCTCTCCTAACTATGCAGTGCTTGCAGAGGCAGGCGTTGAAATTGTTTTTAACCACGAGTTTATAAAGAAACAAACCAATGACGCACTGGTAGTAAATGCTAAATTGAATACCAACGTTGCCATACTTAAACTTTTTCCGGGCTTATCTAAAGAAACTGCAGATGCAGTTATGCAAACAAAAAATTTAAAAGCGCTTATCCTTGAAACATATGGATCGGGCAATGCACCAACAGATAAATGGTTTTTGCAATGCCTTAAAAAAACTATTGAAAAAAATATTGCCATAATTAATGTTTCGCAATGCACAGGTGGAGTTGTTGAAATGGGAAAATATGAAACAAGTAGCGCCCTAAAAAAGATGGGCGTTATTGGCGCGCATGACATGACACTTGAAGCTGCTCTTACAAAAACCATGTTTTTATTTGGACAAGGACTTACGGCAGCAGGGATTAGAGCTGAATTTGAAAAGCCAATGGCAGGTGAAATGAGTGGTGAATAACCATGTTAATAACTGCAATGTTGCCATGAGTTTGGAAAGGGCATACCCCATTACTTTTGGTGCAACAAAATCAAGAAATAAATTCGCTTAGCGAAATATTAAAATAGGTTTGGTTTTAGGTTCTCAGCCTGTCGCTTTTAAACGGCAGGCTTTTTTATCCGGCATACTATTTCTTGTACGTCCCGTTTTCTGTAATAATTACCAGTTGGTTTTTGCCAAGTGCTTCCTTTACCCTATCAATAAAGTTATTTTTTGATTTTTCGTCTTCGTTTAAAAGTTTAAAGCACATTATGTACTCACCTTCTCTTCCACGCTGAAAACGATCGTAACGCAACGGCATCCCAAAAGCTGATTCATGTTGCTTTATTATTTCCAATAGTTTTTCGCCAGCAGCACCATCAACACCTTCACCTATGCTTATAAAAGAAACTATAAGGCGATAAGAGGTTGCATCACCATCTGCTTCCTGGTCATAAGCAACTGTAACAGTATCAGAAAGTGCGGCCGGTTGTTGAATGGTTTGTACGGATTCTATTGGTTTTGCAGCAATAGAAACTTGTGTTTCTGTAGCTTTTTTTTGTTGCTTACATGAGCAGCCAAACAAAACTGCACTAAATGTAAACAGTAAGATTCTATTTCTCATACTATTTTATTTAAAGATTGATGGAATACAAATTTGCATATTTTTCTTTTACATAATTCATAAAAAAATCAATGTTGAGCTCCGAGCTAGTGGCATTTCTGCATAATTGATTTACTGAAAATGTCTTACCATAACAGTGAATTTTTTCACGAAGCCATTTGAGCAGCGGAACACAATTGCCCGATTCTAATTCTGAGTAAAGATTATTAATTTCCCTTTTTGCTGTGGCAAAAAATTGCGCGGCATACATGCTGCCTAAACTATAAGTTGGAAAATAGCCGAACATACCATGGCTCCAATGCACATCTTGTAAAATTCCATTGGCATCATCTTCCACCTTCAATCCCAAATAGTCGTAGTATTTATTATTCCAGGCATCTTTTAAATCAGTTACAGAAATTTTGCCTTCAAACAAATCACGCTCCAACTCAAACCTTATCATTATATGTAAGTGGTAAGTTAATTCATCGGAATTGGTTCTGATAAAAGACGTTTTAACTGTGTTGATAGCTGCGTAAAATTGTTGCAGGGAGATATCCTTTAACACATTGTGAAAAGTATTTTTTAGAACAGGAAAGTTATACTTCCAAAACGGAAGCGAACGCCCGACATTGTTTTCCCATAACCTTGACTGTGATTCGTGTATAGCAAGGCTTAGGAACTCCCCTGATGGTAACCCATAATCACTCACCGGCAAACCCTGCTCATAAAGTGCATGACCACATTCATGAATACTGCTGCCAATCATTTCAAACAAATCGTTTTCGTTTAAGCGTGTGGTAATACGCACATCGTTAGCATTAAAACCTGTAGTGAAAGGGTGCGTTGAAATATCCTGCCTGCCTTTATTGAAATCGTAGTTGAGTTGTTTAAGAAGCATTAAGCTGAATTCCCACTGTTTGTTTTTATCATATTGAGCATGCAGAAAGCCGGTATTTGGTTGTTGTGCTCCAGTAATTTTTTTTATGATTGGAATCAATTTGTCGCGAAGGTTGAAGAATATTGCAGAAACTTCCTTTGTCTTTAAGCCGGGCTCAAACTGATTTAGCATAGCATCGTAAGGATGCTCAGCATAGCCCAACAACTCACACTCTTTTTTCTTTAAATCAACAAGTTTGGAGAGAAATGGCAGAAAGAGATTAAAATCCTTTTTGCCCTTTGCTTCCTGCCAGGCAATAAAAGATTCGGAAGTTGTTTTGCTAAGTTCAATAACAAATGTAGTGTCGTATTTTTTTTTATCGTTATAAACTCTGAGTGTTTCAGCTACGTTTGCTTTTTCAATAGTGTTTAAAGATTGGGAATTGTTTAGTTCCTGAAGTAATGTTCCTAATTTCCTTTCTATGCCTAATTCATGCGCTATGCCGCTGAGTGTTGCCAATTGTTGCGCGCGTAATGTTGCACCCATTGCGGGCATATACACCTCCTGATCCCACTGCAGCACAGCCATAGCCGCATTAAGGTCGGCTATTTGCGTGAGTTTTGTTTTGTACAAATCGTAAGCAGAATTTGATGCAGGCATAGTTGTTACTTTATTTTACTAACGGAAATAAATAACATTACCCAACCCATAATAAAACACAAACCACCAATGGGTGTAATAGGCCCAAAGAATTTCAGCGGTACGCCATTTATGCTTGTTAATACCAAACCATACAAAGAGCCGCTAAAAAGAACTATACCGGCAATAAAAAATGCGGCAACGTAACCAAAGTTTACTTCCGGAAAATTCTTGATCAGAAGTGCAACGCAAATTAATGCAATGGTGTGATAGAACTGGTATTGTACGCCTTTTTCATAGGCATTAAACATTACATCAGTTAACACAGGTTTTAGTTTGTGTGCACCAAATGCACCAATAATTATGCTTAGTACTCCCGATGCAACAGCTACCTGTAAGATGGTTTTAGATGTCATTATTATTCCTTAAAAATTAGAATGAAATAAAAAAACTTTAAGAAGATTTTTCGCCTACAAAATGGTCTTCGTCATTCTTAAATAATATGTTGAAGGTGGTTAAACTCCCGTAAATGCGAGTGAGATATTGCTGGAGGTTAACTTTATCTTCTTCGGTAAGTTTATCGTGTGCATTAATGCGTTGCTCCATTACCCGAAGCCTGTCGCGCAGCATAATTATTTTGTTGAAGAAAACTTCCACAGGAATTTCTTTGGGTTTGATGCTTTGGTTGGCAGGTTGCAAAATAAGTTTGCCGCCAATCCACTTGCCGCCAAGCGATACAGTTTCCTGCACATCGGAAAATTTACGGATAATTTTTGTAAGTGATGTTTCAATATCAGCCATGCTAACAGGATCGCCTGTGGGTTCTATTGCTTCTATCACTTGTACGTTTTGGTAAGATTTTGCTACTTCCATTTTACCTTTTTCGGTAAACACTACCATGTATGTACGTGGCTTTACGTTTACCACTACGCCCAGGCCATGCTCCGGATGCTTTATGCGTGAGCCTATTCCTAATTCTTCAAACATTTTTTTTGGGTTTTGGCAAACGTAAGAATTTTGATGTGTATATCATCAATACACAATTCACCATTTTTAGTTAAAATCATTTATTCGTTTAACAGTAAATTAATTTTTAGTGGTAGCAATCAGCAAAAACAACAACCCGTAACAAAATTTTAAATCAGATGGACTAAATGTAACTATGTTAGTGGTGTTTTAATTGAAATGAAATTTTTGGCTGAAATTTCCGTACTTTACAAAGTTGCATACTTAAACGTAAGGTGCTTTGCAACATTAAACACAACAACAAAATATAAAAACATGAACAGAGAAATTACAACATATAATAACAACCATTCAGCCAACGACAAACTAATTTGCCAAGTGCTTTCCCAAACAATTGATAATGAATTAACGGAAGCTGAGAATAAAATCTGGCACGCACACCCTGTTTGGTTTTTAGATGGCAACCCTATAGTAGGGTACAGCAAACAAAAAGCGGGAATCAGACTTATGTTTTGGAGCGGTGCTGATTTTGAAGAAGAAGCACTGAGCAAAAGAGGAGAAAAATTTAAAGACGCATCTGTTTTTTACAATGATGTTTCAGAAGTAAAAATAAAAGATTTAAAGCGTTGGCTAAAAAAATCAAAAGAAATACAATGGGACTACAAAAACATTGTAAAACGAAAAGGAAAACTAATAAGATTGAAATAACATGGAACCGACAAATGAGCATAACACCCGAATTGCGAATATGACCTTTGCTTCGGTTTACCCGCACTATGTTTCTAAAATCACAAAAAAAGGACGGACGGTTGAAGAATTACATCAGGTTATAGAATGGCTTACTGGCTTCAAAAGTAAAAACCTTCAACAGCTTATAGATGAGAAAGCAACTTTTGAAACATTTTTTAAGAAAGCAAAACTAAATCCTAATGCTCATTTAATTACAGNNAACACGATATTTAGACAAGTTAGTGGATGAATTGGCAAAAGGCAGAAAAATGGATAAAATTTTAAGAACGTAATTTCAATTACTATTTATTAAAAAACTTTCTACACACTCCTTTAAAAGCAACCTTTTTATCACATTTGCAGAAATGATAACGACTTAAATTTTTAATTGACAGACAATTTTCAACAAACAAAAAGTATGGCACTTATTAATCCTCACATCAACTTTAATGGAAATGCCCAAGAAGCGTTTAATTTTTACAAATCGGTATTTGGCGGAGAGTTCACAAAAATTATTCGCATAAAAGATATTTCAATTCAAGGATTTGAAGTATCGGAAAATGATGCCGATAAAATAATGCACATTGCCTTGCCCATTGGTAAAAACACCTTAATGGGCAACGATATTCCTGAAGGCATGGGAAGGGTAAATGAAAACGAAAACAGATCTAAAATAACCGTAAGTACCGAAAGCCGTGAAGAGGCTAACAAGATATTTAACGGGCTTTCAGAAGGTGGAAGCATTGAAGTGCCCATTGGTGACAGCCCATGGGGTACTTATTTTGGAATGTTCCGCGATAAATTTGGAATTGAATGGATGGTGGATTACGATCCTAATCACAAAGGATAAACATACGCTAAAACCTATAGCGTGTTTTCCTTTGTATTAAATACTACAAAGTGAATTAATTATCACTCAAAAAATAAAGTTTTAGTTATTAGTGCTTGCATGTTAAGCTCCTCTAAATTTAAATATGAAACTACCGGAATAACAATTCCATTAAAATAAATGATAAAAATTGACAACCCTGCATTTAACTACGATAAGTTTGGTAAAAAATATGCAGCTCACAGGCAAACGGATGAACAAATTGCCGGTTATGTTAACAGAGAATTAGCCGGAGCAAAAACAATTTTAAATGTAGGTGCAGGTGCGGGTTCTTATGAGCCTGAAGGAAAATACATTGTAGCTGTTGAGCCATCTGAAACAATGAGGCAACAACGGTTAAGAAAAAACAAAGTTCCCGCTATAAATGCTAAGGCAGATAATTTGCCTTTTGATGATAAAGCTTTTGATGCTTCAATGGCGTTGGTTACTGTACACCATTGGCCTGATATGGGTAAAGGTTTAAATGAATTAAGGCGTGTTACAAAAAATCAGGTTATAGTTATGACTTTTGATCCTGACTTACTAAATAATTTTTGGAACGCAGCATATTTTCCAGAAGTTATTGAAGTAGAAAAAGCAAGATACCCAACCATTAATTTTATTAAAGAGAGTTTAGGTGGAAACTGCAGCGTAATTCAAATTCCAATACCGTTAAATTGCAAAGATGGTTTTCAGGAAGCGTTTTATGGACGACCTGAAGCTTTTTTAGAAAAAGAAGTTCGTTTATCACAATCGGCATGGGGTTTTATTCCAGAGCAAAAACAAGATGAA
>CXWJ01002961.1_pt1 | contig 12572 bp, 11 predicted proteins | sample 590841 | NCBI WGS metagenome assembly CXWJ01 (sample SAMEA3498367, study PRJEB10139) | wastewater metagenome | biome: wastewater treatment plant; material: activated sludge | place: Austria | collected 2015-01-21 | reverse complement strand
ACTCAGGGCTTGCGCCATTCCTTAGGCGGAGCGCCTGTCATCGAGCGATGGGTGGCCAGTCGTCAGAGACTTCATCTCAGGCCGTGCGATCGTCTGCGATTGAGTTTGGACCTCTTGTGATCAGAGTCAAGGGTGAAAGGGGGTTACAAGATTGCGCAGCGAAGAAACAATGTTGCGGCGATGTGACTTCTTATTATGTCACTGTAATTTTATTGTAGACTTGTGCTGGTTGGCTAATTCGAGAACAGCTTCGACTTTAGGGTGGTGCAGAGGTGGGGACAATTGGATTTGTTGGCTGTGACCGTACGTTCTCTCCCACAATTGGGCGTTCATTGTTGGCTTGAAGTCTTGCCAGATTCTGAACGTATATGAAGGCCAAGCCTACGCCGATCACTGTGAGCGTGATCTTGCTGACCTCCCATCCTACCTTCTTTGTGCCTGACGCGAGCGCTCCTGCACTGAGGGCTACTAATGCGATGCCGGCGAGGCCTGTGGCCAGCACTGGCCATGCTGAGGGGGGGATTCCGGCGACTGTTTGATCGCCCCCGATAACAAATTTGACGAGGGCCAAGGCGAAGGCAGCGCCACCGGCGATTGCAGCGATTGTGCTTGTGAAATTGCGATAGTTGTTGGTTCGCATGAGGTTGCACTCCTATTTGGTTGTTCCTGGAGCGAGGCCGCAGCGATTCCGGTCCATGCAGAGCAAGCGAGGAGCGCAAGCAGAATTTCGTCCCACCCTGGTTTCTTGGTGGGATGGGCCCTTAGCGCTCTCTTCTTTTGGTCGAACATTAGAGCAGCAAGGAACACAGTGATCACCAAAAGGGTGATCATCCACTGTAGGGAGGCAATCTCCGTCCCGATTCTGTAGCGCATGAAGCCGACAAGCACGAGGCCAAGAGTTCCGATGCAGATCTCCAAGCTGACACAGAAAAACTCGCGAGGCGGCATGCCGGATCGCCCATGAGCGCGCGATTCGGCCATGGCGCTGAGCGCCGCGAGGCACAGCGGCAGATAAAAGCCTGCCAGAACAGGTTCCAGGAACGGGTCGAGTTGTTTCCAGCGCTCGCCGCTGAGCCAAACGCCCGCTACTTGGGTGGCGAAAGACGACACCCATCCCACCAAATCCCCCAAAGCGCCCCTCCCCCGAGAGATGCATCCCCATGAGCGATCCGTTCGGCGCGCCGAACTGGATCACACTACCCCCCAGCCGCTTGCTCTGTTTCAGGGACATAGTGAGCCCTGCTTTGCGACATTGAATAGCGGCCGGGACGCTAGCGCCAGTTGAGCCGCAAATGCAAGGTGGTATTGTGGTGGTTTCTGTTTGTTCTCCACCGCTTCTCCTTTAGCGTGCATTTCGAAGGACCCGATCCAGGGAGGCCTGACTTGCTGTAGCATTGCCTTCTCCTGTCCGGTTACCTTGAGCTGCGTCAATGCATCGTGCGCGAGAGGCGCCTGAGCGGGATCCACGTCGTTTGCGCGGGCGGCGGGTTGACTTTGCGCCAGAGGCTGGCGAAGCCGCGCCAGCTTAGACTCGCGAAGAGCTTTGCGAAGCCGGCGCGTTTGGCGCGCTTGTCGCAGAGATCGGCGTAGGCGTCGCCGCTCTTGTGGGCGAGGCGGACGACGGTCGCGAATTCGCCCACGGTGCGGCCGGTGAAGGAGAGACCGAACGCGGGCCGCCCGAACGCTTCGAGTTGACGCGAGAGTTGGACGGGCAGCGTCGTCTTGCCTTGCGGGCCCTCGATCGTGAGCTGGCCGGCGAGGGCGCGCGCGGGCAGGTCGACCGCTTCGTTGGCGATGAATTGCGCGCCGTGGACGGAGACGTCGGCGAGACGGCCTGCGACTGTATTGCCGCCGATGAGAAGCTCGGCGCTCATGCGGCGTTTGACGCGCGGGGCGAGCCGGCGTTGGCGCGGTTCGGCGATAGCGCCAAGCAGGCAGGCAAGCAGTGCCGCGGTGAACAGCGTGAGGCCCAGCATCGGCGCAATCGCGCCTTGCAGTTCGGGACGCATGAACCAGGCGGTGATGCCGAGCGTCGTGCCGGCGAGCGCTACGGCGAACACGACGACGAGCAGGCCGTTCGCGTGTTCGGGTGAGGGCGCGCGTTCGGCCTTGGCGCGGCGGGTGATGATCTGCAGCAACGAGGGCGCGGTCAGGAACGACTCCAGGATCTCGCTCCAGGTGCCGATCAGCCGGCCACGCATGCCGGCGTTGAGTGCGCCGGCCATGGCGATCGCCGTAATCGCTGCGATCAGCGAGAAGGCCGTGGCGACCGTCGGGTCCACGTTGCCGAAGATCGGAATTCTAAGCAGCAGCGCCAGCGGCGGCAGCGCGAACGCCAGCGCCCAGGCAAACGGCATCAACGCGCCGAACAACGCCGGCAACCACGACAGGCGCTCGCGCAGCGGAAGGCCGCGGCGTGTGAGCGTGTCTTGCGTCAGTGCGGCCTCGATCGTGCCGATGCGCTGGCCCATGCGCGTGCGCAGGTAGTCGCGCACCGTGTCGGGCGCCAACGCCGCCACCAGCGGACGCGTGACGATGCCGCGGATCCAACCGGTCTCGGCCGCGCGGATGCGCGCGGTCGCGTCGGGGCGGAGGTTCCAGCGCGAGCACGAGCCGCTGTTCGAGAGCGCGGTGCGGCGCCAGATCGTGCGGTGGTTCAAGCCCAGCGCTCCGGTCGCCGCGCCGATCGTCTTCAGGCAGGTCTTGAAGAACGCGCCCGGATCGTTCGGCAGGCGGCGGTTCACGTCGATGTCGCTGAGCGCCGGGTCGCCGTCGATCGCGAATACGGGGATGTCGCAGAACGCGAGGTCGGCTTGGCCCGCAAAGCCGCCGGCGACGCGGCGCAGGAGGTCGGGCGTGGGTGCTTCGCCCGCGTTCAAAACGAGGACGAGCGTGCCGGCGGTGCGGGCGAGGGCCGCGTTGATCGCTTGACCCACGGTTGCTTCCGGCGATGCGGCGAGCCACGAGACGCGCATGCGTTCGGCCAGCGCCGCCAGCGATTCTTGTTCGCTCGCGCGGTCGACGCCCACGAGGTGGAGCCGCACGCGGTCGCGCGGATAGTCGAGCTGGCCCGCGGCCGCGAGCGAGTAGGCGGCCTTCGGCGCGAGCTTGGGATCGTTGATCACGAAGAAGATGTCGGCGGACGGCAAGTCGCTGTCGCGCATGCCTTCGGGTTTGATCTCGATGGCGGCGGGCAGGATGTCGGCGAGCGCGGACAATGTGAGCCCGATCGCGATGAAGGCCTCGACCGCGAAGAGGACGATCGACAGCGTGAAGCCCGCGGTCGTGAGCCCGGCCAGCGTGGCGTCTGCACGCCAGAGTAGGTGGACGATCAGGATGGCGGCACCGATCCCGAACGCCAGAGAACGCTGCAAGGGAACACCCCGAAAAACGAGACGTTCTGATGGGTTAGCCGACTCTTCGCTCGTCACTGAACTGCCCCTACGCACGCGCGAATCGCCCCGAATCGCGTCGTTCGATGGAATCGCAAGTTGTGTGACCGGCGAAGTGGCAATATTGACTCAGTCAGGTTCAAACGCCGGAGGACATGCATCAACATGGAGCACATGTGACGGAGCCCAGGATCAAGACGTCGATCTGGGCCGCAGCGCTGATCCGGCGCGCGGAAGTGAACGGTGCGTCCGCTTACGTCGCAAAAAAAGGCGATCCGGACTCCGGCGCGGTTCTCGTGAAGGTGTCCCTGCTTAACGGCACGGCGCGTGTTTGGTCGGCGGCGTATGGCGACGAAGGCCAGCGCCGGTGGGTGAAGGCGACGGGGGCGGAGGCGGTGGCGGATTCCGTCGCGGAGGACTACATCGCGCGTGCGCGCAAGCGGGACGAGGATCTCTGGGTGGTGGAGGTCGAGGATCGCCAGGGGCGGGATTTTCTCACAGAGGAGAAGGAGTAGGCACTTCCCTCATCCGCGGCGCGCCGCGCAGCTGCGTGCGGATGAGGGTCGCTGAGTCTGCACGCCCTGCGCGTATGGTGCTTGGCGCCCGGGCCGGTACAATTCCGTCGACACAATAAGGTGGTGGCGATGGAGACGATCGGCTTGGCGTTTCGGACGTTTGCGGTGGCGCTCGCGTTGCTTGGCGCCATGTGGGTGGCGTGGGCGTTTGCGCCGGGGATGTTTCCGTCGTTCCACAAGGCCGACCCGCGCACGATTACGGTGCAGGGTTTGGCGTCGCTCGACGTGCAGCCCGACAAGGTGGAAGTTTCCGGCGCCGTGACGACTTCGGCAAAGTCGGCGGCCGATGCGCTCGATCAGAACAACCTTGTTACAGCGCGTATCCTTGAAGGGTTGAGCGCGGACGGGATCGATCGCGACAAGATTCGCACGCAAGGATTCTCAATCACGCCCCAGCATCCGCCGGAGGGGGCGGGCGGCTATCAGCAGAACGAGATGATTACGACGGGCTATGTGGTCAAGAACTCGATCAAGGTGACGCTGCCGGTTGGGCAGTATTCGGGGAAGCTGCTGGACCGGATGATCCGGTTGGGAGCGACGAACATCGCCGAGGTGTCGTTTTCGACGAAGGATGCGGTGAAGTTCGAAGATCAAGTGCGTGCGCTCGCAGCGAAGGATGCGCTGCGCCGGGCGACGATCGCCGCGAAGGCTTTGGGTCAGCGCGTGGGGCGCGTGATGAAAGTCGATCCGGAGACGGCGTCTGAGTCGCCGATTTGGCGTGCGGACAACTACGCGGATGCTCCGCCCAAAGGCGCACTCCAGACAATCGCCCGCGAACAGACGTTCAGTGCGAACATCTCCGTCGTGTTCGAGTTGGAACCGGCGGCGAAGTAGCGAGCCTGGGAGCGCCGGCATCTTGCCGGCCCTTGCAGAATCTCCATCGCCCAAAGAGCCGGCTGGAAGCCGGCGCTCCCAGGCTTTGCGCTTACAGGCTTAGCGCAGCTGGAACTCGAACGTACCTTCGCCGCCCAACTCGGCTGCGAACTTGCCGCCGGTGAGATAGGTTTTCGCGTCCGTGTTGCCTTTCAGATAGGCATCCCAGAACGCGAGCGAGGCTTTTTGGATCCAGGCGTGGAAGCGCGGGTCGTTCGGGCGCGGTCCGCCGCGAAAGTCGCGGCCGGAGAAGATCATGTGATCGCCGTCTTTGAACACCAGCAGGAATTTGTCGGCGTTCGCGAGGTGGCGGTAGGGGACTTGGCGCTCCGACGCGGGTTCGCTCGGGTCGAGCGGGTTTTGGTCGTTCGTGCCGGTCATATGAAACATCGGCATGCGAATGTTCGCAAGCGCTTGGGCCGGGTCGCCGCGGCGCGGCTTTGACGGGCTGTAGACGATCGCCGCCTTGATGCGCGCGTCGGCGAAGCTCATGAAGCCGCCGGCGAACGCCTGGCCGCCGAGCGCCATCGTCGTGATCGCACCGTAGGAGTGGCCGGACATGCCGATGCGGCCCATGTCGAGGCGGCCTTTGAGACGCGTGTCGCTTGCGTTCATCTTCGTCAGCTCGTCGAGCGCGAAGGGGATGTCGCGGAAGCGGTCTGCGGCTTTTCCGGGCGAGGTCGCCTCGCGCACGCCCGCTTGGTTCATCGTGCCGCTCGAAAACACTGCCGGTGTGTCGGAGCCCGCATGCTGCACCGCGACCGCGACATAACCGTTTTCGGCGAGGTGGTTGAGCAGATAAACCGCGCCGTCGCGATTTCCGCCAAGGCCATGGCTGAAGACCACCACAGGCGCGGGGCCACGCGCCTCGCGCGGGAGGTAGATTTTGTACGGCACGACGCGGTTGGTGCGCGCAGTGTCGGTCCATTCGCCGGTGAGTGTGTCGACGGGGCCTGCATGTACGGCGCCGGCTACAAGCAGAAAAGCGAGAGCGGTAATGATGCGTGCGAGCATGGTGAAGCCTCCCTGGAGTATGGGCCTAGCGGGGCGAAGCTGAACGGTACATGACCGGCTCGGACGGTTGGTGTAAAGTGGGGGCTTCTGAGGGGGACAGCATGCGGTCCGTCGGGTTTGGCTTTTCGTTTCCCGCTGGGTGACGACGATCGGGGTGAAGCCGGAGCCGCTCGCGCTGAAGCTCGCGACGTTCGTCGTCGTACCGCTTTCGTGTTTCGCGCCTTGTTTGGCTTGACGTGGGCTAGTTCGCCTGGCGCCATCGGCTTGCGACCGTGCGCCAAGTCAGAGCGCCAAGGCCGATGACTGTCAGGACGGCGAGCGCCAAGATCCACCAATAGAAGCTCAGCTGGCGGGCCATCGCGTTTCTTTCAACTTGGCGTTGGACGTTATAGCCGTCGGGCATGGGAAGGACGCCCATTTGCTCCGTGTACGCCTTATAGGCGGCGAGCATGCCCTTCAGCCGCTCGGGGTCTTGCGCCGATAGGTCCTTCGTTTCGCCGGGGTCGGCCGCCAGGTTGTAGAGGCGCCATTCACTGTCGCCGAGAGCGCCGCCGTTCTTCACGATTTTGTAGTCGCCTTTGAAGAGCGCCGCGTTGCCTGCAACCTCGATACCGATACCGGAATCCTCAGGGTGGGTGCGCTGGGCCGCACCTTCGAGCACAGGACGCAGCGAACGGCCGTTGATGGGTACCGTGCCCTCGCCCGCGGTCGCGTCGCCGCCGGCGAAGTCGAGAATGGTCGGCGTCACGTCCGTAACGAAGGCGGGCGCTTGCTGTTTCGACGGCGCAATGCCGGGGCCGGCGATGACGAAGGGCACGCGTAGACCACCTTCGCTGGTGTAGAACTTGAAGAGCTTGCCGGGCGACGACACGGATGCCGCCCATTCGGGGCCGATGAAGGCGAGGCTTCCTTTTTCTCCCAAGGTCTCGACGTTCCAGTCGTAGCCGTTCAGCGCCATCCAGATGTTCATGCCGGTGGCGTGGACCGGGTCTGAGGGCTCCGGCCCGTTGTCGGAGGTGACGATGAAGATGGTGTTCTCGAGTTCGCCCTTCTTCTTTACGTGGTCGATCAGGCGGCCGATGGCGCTGTCCATCGCCTCCAACATGCCGGAATAGACGGCCATCGCCTTGGCGTAGATTTTCTTTTCGTCCGCGGTGAGCGCATCCCATTTGCGCATCGTCTCCGGCAATGCCGCGAGCGGGGCGTCTTGCGGGATGAGGCCCAAGGTCTTCGCGCGCTGCCAGCGAGCTTCGCGCAGTTTGGCCCAGCCTTCGTCGAACTTGCTCTCATAGCGTGCGATGTATTCGCGCGGCGCCTGCACGGGGATGTGCACCGCTTGAAACGCGACGTAGGCAAAGAAAGGTGCGTCCTTGGTGGTGTCCGTGCTTATGTAGTCGATCATGCGGTCGACGATGAGATCGGAGGAGTAGAACGCCTTCGGCATGTCCGCACGCTTGCCGTCCTCGAACCATGGCGCATCGCGGTAGTAGGGCATGTAGGGTTTGGCTTCCCAATTGTCCGCACCCGACGCATCGAGTGCGAGCGACCGGTCGAAGCCGTGTGCGCTGGGCAAGTCGCCCGGTCCGTGGCCGAGATGCCACTTGCCCGTCATATACGTGCGATAGCCGGCGGCTTTCAGGCGCGTGGCGACGGTGGTGACGCCGGGCTCCAAGCGCAAGCTGTAACCGGGTTTGTCTTTCTGCTCAGGAGGCAGGACTTCTTCGATCGTCGCTACGCCGGTCCTGTGATTGTCGATGCCGGTCAAAAGCATCGCGCGCGAGGGCGAGCAGAGCGGCGACGTGTGGTAGCTCGTGAACAGCGCACCGCTGCCCGCCAACGCATCGATGTTGGGCGTGCGCGCCTCGCCGCCATAGGCGCCGAAGTCCATCAGCGCCGCGTCGTCGACGAGGATGAGTACGACGTTGGGACGCTTCGCGGGTACGGGTGTCGTGTCCGCATGCGCCGCGGCGGTTAATGCCGCGACGAGCGCGATCAGAGTGGCGATGAGTCTTATGGCCGTACACTCCGGAATGTTCGCCGTTTCTTTCGCGGCGGCGTCGATGGGTTCAAGAGTACGCGGGTCTATGCACTGGCCGCTACTTTCGGTGTCGCGAAATCTTCTTTCCAGCGTGCGATCAGCGCGCGGTTGTCGTGATCCCAAGGGTGGAAGCCCGGGCGGTACCAGGAGAAATACGTCCGCCAGCCCTTTGAGAAGATGCCGGGACTGCGCCAGACGTAATTCTTCACGGCTTTTCTCGCGTCCCTCGGGCTATAGCCGTCCGCTTCCAGCAACCGCGCGGCATAGGTCGTGATGTTTGCCGTAAACATATACGTGATCAGGGCCATCGCAATCACGCGGCGCGCATAGCGCCTCAGCGGCGACCAGTGGCGCGTCGCATGCATGAACACATCAAATGCAACGCCTTTGTGTTCGGTTTCTTCCATGGCGTGCCAACGCCAGAGGCGCTCGAGCTCCGGCGATACGCCGTCAAAGAGGCTGATGTTGTCCGCGTGCACGTCTGCCATCATGGCGGTGAAGTGCTCAAGCGCAATCGTTGCCATCAACATTGCCATCGGCCCACGCGATCGCGCCTCGTCGGTGCGCCCCTTCACGAGTGTCTCAATCTCGCTGACGGGATAGCGTTCACGGTCAACGAGAAGATTGAGCTGGTGATGCTCGCGCGAATGGATCGCTTCCTGGGCAATGAACCCGCGAACGTCCTCGGCGAGTTTGCCGGTGAGGTCCTTGCGATAGTTTTTCACCGCGTCCATGAACATGCGTTCGCCTTCCGGGAAGGTCAGCGACAGCGCGTTGAACACTGCCGTGCCGACCGGATCGCCGCCGAGCCAGTGACCGTTCTTCGCGCTGGCGAGGTCGAAGCGGATGTCGCGCGCGGGCACCAGGATGTCGGCGGGGGTCGATTTTGCGGTCATGGGGGAAGGTCCTGCGTTTGAACTTGCTTGATGCTCAAATAAGTGCTATCGAAAAAAATGTCAATAGCGAGTGAGCTAGATCGCCGATGTCTGCAAAAAAGCCTCCGTCGCCGCGGGTGCGACGCCTGCCTGAGGCCGCGCGCGAGAACATTCTCACGGCCGCGGAAGGGCTGCTGGTGAGCGAAGGCCCCCTCGCGCTGAAGCTCGTGGACGTGGCGGCTGCTGCGGGCGTCGCAAACGCAACCGTGATGCATCATTTCGGTTCGATCGATGGGCTGCACGCGGCGCTGATGGAGCGTATGACAGGTGAACTTGTCGAAGCGGCGCTTGCCGCGGTCGAAGAAGCCGATAAGAACCCCGACCGCGCTATTGAACTGACCGTGCAGGCGCTATTCGATACCTTTGAATCCCGTGGCGCTGCACGCCTCGCGGCTTGGCTGGAGCTGACGGGGGAGTGGCGCCGCCTAACAGGTGTTCGCGACGCCATCGGTCAAGTCGCCAAGCGACAGGGTCAGCGCATGGGGGTGAGTGTTGCAGCCGCCGAGGAAATGGTGCTCGTCGGTGTTGCTCTTGCCCTAGGCGCGGGTCTGTTCGGCAGTTCGCTCGGGCAACTGATGGGCAAGCCGAAATCTCTCGTCCGGGAACTTGCCGCCATGCTGCTCAGAGAAAGGGCCGTCGCACTCAAGCGGCTGGCAGGCTCAAAGTGATTTCGTCGCGTCGTCAGTTGGGTCCGGCCGCATCCAGCACGGTGCGCAAGCCGACGTGGCTGGTGCCGAGGCCGTCTTCTTGCGGTTGGCGAGCGGCGGGGCGGTAGCGCAGGCAGTAGTTCGGGGCGCAGAGGAACGAGCCGCCTTTGATGACGTGTGCCGGCGGCGTTTGATTCTCGTAGGCGTCGGCCGTGTATTCCCAGACGTTGCCGATCATGTCGTGCAGGCCGTAGGCGTTCGGTCCGAAGCACCCGACCGGGGCGATGCCGGTGAAGCCGTCCTCGGCCGTGTCGATGATCGGAAAGACGCCTTGCCAGGTGTTTGCGTCTTTCGGCTGTTCGCGTTCGGCAAGTGTCGCGGCGCCGGCGCGGGCGGCGTGTTCCCATTCGGCTTCAGTGGGCAGACGGCGGCCTTTCCATTTGGCGTAGGCTTGGGCGTCTTCCAGGGTGATCGCGACGACGGGGAAGTGATCGCGGCCTTTGATCGTTGTGTCGGGGCCGCCGGGATGGCGCCAGTTCGCGCCTTCGACGTAGCGCCACCAGTTTGCGGCTGACGACAGATCGGTGTTGCCTGAGGGCAGTACGAAGACGGCGGCGCCTTTCGTCCCTTGGCGCTCGGCGACGGTGACGTATTTCGTCGCTTTGACGAAGGCGGCGAACTCGGCGTTCGTGACTTCGGTGCGGTCGATCCAGAAGCCTTTCACGGTGACGGTGCGGTGGGTTTCTTCAGGATAGACGTCGGAGCCCATCGTGACAGTGCCCGCGGGAACCCAGACCATGCCGGGACGCTGGGCGCGTTCGTCCGGCGGCAGCGGGCAAGCGAGGGTGAGCGGCGGCGTTGCCGCGCGGGTGAGATAGTAGACTGTAAACGCAAGGAGCAACGCGGCGGCAGCGACGATGGCCCATGTGCGCGTCGCCATGCGCGCTAGCTCCAACAAACGTCGTCATGGCCGGGCTTGACCCGGCCACCCAGGGATATGTGTGCCCGGGATGAAAGAGAGATTGAACCACCAAGCGCACCAAGAACACCAAGATGCTCGGATATGCTGCTGACTCTTGGTGTGCTTGGTGATCTTGGTGGTTCAGTTCCTAATGCGTTGAAGCAACGGCTCTGGGTGGCCGGGTCAAGCCCGGCCATGACGACTATGGAGGTGGCCGCTAGTTCGACCAATAGATGTACTCCTCGTCCTTCACTTCCGGTGTGTCGAGCGGGCGGTCGATGGCGATGGCGCCTTCTTGGAGGGAGGGCCACAAGGGCTTTGCTTGTTNNAGCTTCCAATCGCCGGCGAGCAGCACTTTGTAGTGGCCGGAGCGCCAGAACATCGTCTGGTGCGGAAGGCCTTGCGCCTCGCCGTTGATGAAGGGCACGAGGTTGACGCCATCCATCGTCTTGCCTTCCGGCGCGGCGGCGCCTGCGGCTGCTGCGGCGGTCGCGAAGATGTCGACGTGGCCGGCGGCGCCCGCGAACGTGGCGCCGGGTTTGATCTTCGCGGGCCATTTGACCAGCATTGGCACGCGGATGCCGCCTTCGAAGAATGTCGCCTTCCAGCCGCGGAACGGCTTGTTGATCTCGGGCAGGCCGATGTAATGCGCGCCGCCGTTGTCGCTGGTGAAGATGATCAGCGTGTTGTCTTCGATGCCGGCGTCCTTGACGGCTTGGAGCACGGTGCCTACGCCGCGGTCGAGCGACTTGATCATCGCCGCATAGACGCGCAGGCGGTGGTTTTCGATGCCCGAGAGCGCGTCGTAGTCCGACTTCAACGCCTGCAGCGGCGTGTGCGGCGCGTTGTAGGCGACGTACATGAAGAACGGGCGGTTCTTGTTCGCGTCGATTGCCTTCGCGGCTTCGTCGGAGAGATAGTCCGTCATGTATTTCGACGGTTTGAAGCGGCCGGGCTTGTTGTTGTTGACGACCGCGAAGGGCAGGTTCGCCCAGAGGAATTTGTCGATCGGGTCGAAGTCCTGGCGCGCCTCGACGATGTTCGGGTCGCTCGAGTCGCCAAACAGCGCCGCGCCGCCGAGGAAGCCCAAATACTCGTCGAAGCCGCGCGCTTCTGGACGCGTCGCCGCGGTCTCGCCCAAGTGCCATTTGCCCAGCATCAGCGTGCGGTAACCCTTCGTCTTCAGCATTTCGGGCAGCGTGGTTTCGCTCGTCGGCACCGTCATCTCGGCCATGACGGGGACATTCTTCTCCTGATCCGCGTGATAGATCGGTGGGTGCGCGCCGTTCGTCGACATGTGGCTCAAAAGCTTGGCGAACTGCACGGGCACGGGCGTGAATTCGAAGCCGAAGCGCGTGGCGTAGCGGCCTGTCAGCATCGCCGCGCGCGACGGTGCGCAGGTCGCGTTGCCGGAGTAGGACTGAGTCAGGTTCGCGCCGGTCTTGGCGATGCCGTCGATGTTGGGCGTCGGCACGGCGCCGTTTGCCACGCCGGTGCCCGAGAGCGTGATGTCGTTGTAGCCGAGGTCGTCGGCGACGATGAGGATAATGTTCGGTGGACGCTCGCTGACCGTTGTGGCCGGCGCGTCGGGCCCTTTTTCCCACACGACTTCGCGGCTCGCCTGAATGGGATCGCGGATCGCGGCCATGATGCCGGGCAGGTAGTACCAATAGTTCTGAAACGCGATGTAGCCGCCCGCACCGAGCACGGCGACGACGGAGGCGGTTCCGATGACCCAACGGCGAAGTGACATGGCGTTCGTTCCCTTCAAGCGATGGCGAGTTTGTTTTCGATGCGGGTGAGGCGGCGCGCGAGCTTCAGGTCGAGCAGGCTTTCGCCGCCCGCTTCCGCGAACAGGGCGCGGGCTTGGGCTTTCTCAGGCGCGCTCGCGGCGGCGTAGGCATCGAGNNTCTCGAGCGAATATTCGATCGGGCCGAACGTCGGCTGGTCGTCGCCCTTGTCGGAGACGAGCGCGCCTGACGGCTTGTCGGCGTGCGCGGCGGCCCATTTCGCGAAGGCTTGCGCCGTTGCCTCGACCTCGCCGGCGTATTCGGCGACGGCTTGCTTTAGGATGACGCGGAACGTCGGCGGGGCGTTCGCGGCGTCGAAGAACGCGAGGGGGCGATCCGGGTATTCG
>CXWJ01010376.1_pt1 | contig 12577 bp, 11 predicted proteins | sample 590841 | NCBI WGS metagenome assembly CXWJ01 (sample SAMEA3498367, study PRJEB10139) | wastewater metagenome | biome: wastewater treatment plant; material: activated sludge | place: Austria | collected 2015-01-21 | reverse complement strand
GACGATGAACTGCTTCATCTGATTCCTTCAGGCTTGTTCGCGGCCGCCGTGGTCGGGTGGTCGTGGGCTTGGGGTGTGCTCGCCCAACTCGCCAGCAGGCTGAACGCCTCGGCAGAGGGGGTGCCGGGTTCGGCGATGTAGGCGTTGAGGCGGAGGCCGGAGTCGGCGGCAACGTCCAGGCCCTCGTAGGCCAGCGTCAGTTCGCCCACGACGGGGTGGTGGAACCGCTTGGTCCCGGTGCGGTGCAGCCGGACGTCGTGCCGCGCCCACAGCTGCCGGAAGACCTCGCTGCGGGTGGAGAGCTCCCCCACCAGTTCGGTCAGGCCGTGGTCGTACGGGTTCTCGCCGGCGAGGGTGCGCAGCAGCGCGGCCGCCTCGGCGGCGACCTTGTCCCACTCCACGAAGAACTCCGGGGCGCGCGGGTCGAGGAAGACGAACCGGGCCACGTTCGGCCGTCCGGGCTGGTCGTACACCGGCGCGTAGAGGGCTCGTCCGAGCCGGTTGGCTGCGAGCAGGTCGGTACGGGCATTGCGGACGTAGGCCGCCGAGGAGTCCATCGCGTCCAGCAACCACTGCACCGGCGGCCGGACCCTGGGGCGCGCCGCCGCCCGCGGGCCCTTGGTGGACGCGGCCCGCGCCAGGTCGGCCAGGTGCGAGCGCTCGGCCTCGTCCAGCTGCAGGGCGCTGGCCACCGCCTCCAGCACCTGCTCGGAGACGCCGGCCAGGTTCCCCCGTTCCAGCCGGACGTAGTAGTCGACGCTCACCCCCGCCAGCAGCGCCACTTCCTCCCGGCGCAGCCCGGGCACCCGGCGGTTCTCCGCCCAGGTCGGCAGCCCGGCCTGCTCCGGCGTGATCCGCGCACGCCGGGAGGACAGGAAGTCGCTCACTTCGGCCCGGTTCATGCCGGCCGCCTCACGATCGCCGGCCAACGGCCGCCCTCGTCCCCGCGTCCACCCGTCTCACGGGCCGTCGAACGTAGCGAGTTTTCGGCTTCTCGCGCGGGAAGCCGAAAACTCGCTACGTTCGATCGGGTCAGGGCCACAGCAGAGCCTTGATGGCGCGGCGGGAGTCCATCGCGTCGTAGGCCTCGGCCACCTCGCTCAACGGCAACTCCAGGTCGAAGACCAGGCCGGGGTCGATCCGGCGCTCCCAGACAAGGTCCATCAGGTGGGGCAGGTAGGCGCGGACGTGCGCCGGGCCGCCCTTGATGCCGACATTGCGCCAGAACAGCCGGTCGGTCGGCAGGCTGCCGTGCGGGACGCCGACCAGGCCGATGTTCCCGCCGTCCCGGACGCAGCCGACCGCTTGCAGCCGGGCGCCCTCGGTGCCGACGCACTCCAGCACGCAGTCCGCGCCGATGCCGTCGGTCAGCTCCTTCACCGCCTCGATCCCGGCCGCGTCCCGGTCGGCGACGAGGTGCGTCGCGCCGAACTCCCGGGCCACCCGCTGCCGGTCCGCGTGCCGGCTCATGGCGATGATCGTGGTGGCGCCGAGTTCCCGGCAGGCCAGCACCGCGCACAGCCCCACCGCGCCGTCGCCTACCACGGCGACGCTCGAGCCCGGCCCGACACCGGCCGAGACGGCGGCGTGCCAGCCGGTGCACATCACGTCCGAGAGCGCCAGCAGGCTCGGGATGAGTTCGGCCGCGGGCTGTTCCGGGGTGGCGACCAGGGTGCCGCCCGCCCACGGGATCCGGATCCGCTCGGCCTGCGCGCCGTCGTAGTGGGAGCCGTGCTGGCAGTTCGCCTGCGCCCCCTTGCGGCACACCGCGCACGTGTTGTCGGAGGGGTTGAAGCCGCCGACCACGAAGTCGCCCGGCCTCACGGTGGTCACCGCGTCCCCGACCTGCTCGACCACCCCGCAGAACTCGTGCCCGATCGGGGTCGGCCGGGGCACCGCCGAGATGCCGCGGTAGCGCCACAGGTCCGACCCGCAGACGCAGGCCGCGACCGTCCGCACCACGGCGTCGGTCGGTTCCAGGATGACCGGGTCGGGACGCTCCTCGTAGCGGACGTCTCCCGGCGCGTAGATCACTGCTCCATGCATGGCATCCAGTCCACCACGTCCCTGCTCGGAGTGACAGGCACTGGCATTGCTTCCCTTGGCCCCGCGGAGCCGGCCCGCGGCCCGCCCGGTCAGGCCTGGAACGCCACCTCGGGGAAGTCCACCGGCACGTCCAGGGCGATGTTGACGTAGTTGGTGAACAGGTTGAGCGCGACCTGGGCGATCGTCTCGACGATCTGCTCGTCGCTCCAGCCGTGCGCTCGCAGCGACCGGACACTCTCCAGGTCGATCTCGCCCCGCTGTTCGACCAGCGCGATGGCGAACTCGAGCAGCGCCTGCGTCCGCGGCTCGACGGCATGGCCCTGCTGGGCTGCGGCGAGGCTGCCCTGGTCCAGGCCCGCCTTGGCGCCCAGCGCGGTGTGGGCGGCCAGGCAGTACCGGCAGCGGTTGCGCTCGGCCACGGCGACCGCGATCTGCTCGGTGAGCGCCGGGCCGAGCGAGCCGGTCGAGAAGGCGCCGAAGGCGCCCCACATCGACTGCAGCGCGGCGGGAGAGTTCGCCACCGCGCGGAACATATTAGGGACGCCGCCGAAGGCGGCCTCGATCCGGCTCAGCGGGGCGGCGACCCGGGCATCGGCGGCGGCCGGATCGATCAGGGGTACGCGTGACATGGGATTTCTCCTTCGTTCGGGATCGGCCGCGGCTGCGGCCATCACCAGCTTCACGTAGATCGGAAGCCGATTCGCATCTTTTCGTCGCGTTTTCTTGCCAGATCGTCTACCGTTGCGCCATGGAGCCGCTGAACCGCCTCGATGCCCTGCTGGAGCGGTTCACCGTCCGCGCGCAGCAGTTCCACATCGGCCCGCTGTGCGGCGTCCGTCGATTCCAGGCCGTGCCCGGCCACGGCTTCCTGCACATCCTGCGTTCGGGCGACCTGACCGTGACGGACGGGCGGACTCCGATCCCGCGGGCGGTCACCGAGCCGAGCCTGCTGTTCTATCCGCGGCCGCACGACCACGTCTTCACCGCGAGCTTCGAACCGGGCGTGGATCTGGCCTGCGCGACGCTGGAGTTCGACGGCGGGGACACGCACCCGCTGGTGCGCGCGCTGCCCGACGTGGTCACCGTGCCGATCGCGCAGGTGCCGGGCCTGGATCAGTCACTCGACCTGCTGTTCACCGAGATCGACGAGTTCCGGTGCGGCCACCGCTACGTGGTCGACCGCCTGTTCGAGATCGCCCTGCTGAAGCTGCTGCGCTGGCTGCTCGACCATCCCCGCGAGATCGGCCTGCCACCAGGGCTCTTCACCGGACTCTCCGATCCGCAGCTCGCCCGCGCCCTGGCCGGCATGCACGCCGACCCCGGGCAGCCGTGGACGCTCGACTCGCTCGGAGGCCTCGCCGCGATGTCTCGCAGCGCCTTCGCCGCCCGCTTCCGCGAACTGGTCGGCACCACCCCCTACGACTACCTGACGGCCTGGCGGATGACGGTCGCCCAGCAGTTGCTCCGCGAGGGGCGTCCGGTCGCCTGGGTCGCGGCCGAGCTCGGCTACACCAGCAGCTCCTTCTCCCGGGTGTTCACACAACGCCACGGAAGGCCGCCGCGGGTCTGGGCCGAGGGCCGGCGCGACCGGTCGTCCGACCCGACCTCGGCGATGGCCCTGCCAAGCTGAGCAGTCGCCGGTAATGTCTTGCCATGGAACCCGTGCAACTGAAGCCCGACGAAGCGCTTCCGGCACTGCGCCGGGCGATGCTCGTCGACGGCCTGCAGATCGTCCTCGACCTGGAGGCTTCGCAGGGCTGCGAACTGGTCGACGCGGCGACCGGCGAGCGGTACCTGGACCTGTTCGGATTCGTCTCCTCCAACGCGCTGGGCATGAACCATCCGCGCCTCACCGAGCCCGCGGTCGCCGCCGAGATCGGACGGATCGCGCTGCACAAGCCGAGCAATTCCGACATCTACAACGTCGCGATGGCCGAGTTCGTCGAAACCTTCCGCCGGGTGCTCGGCGACCCGCGGCTGCCGCACCACTTCTTCATCGAGGGCGGCGGACTGGCGATCGAGAACGCGCTGAAGGCGGCCTTCGACTACAAGAGCCGGCTGAACGAGGCCCGCGGCCTCTCCCCCGACCTCGGCGCCCAGGTGGTGCACCTGCGTCACGCCTTCCACGGCCGCACCGGCTACACCATGTCGCTGACCAACACCGACCCGGTCAAGACCGCCCGCTACCCGAAGTTCGACTGGCCGCGCATCACCGCCCCCTACCTCGGCACCGACGACAAGGGGAGCCCCCGCCCTGTCGAGCAGCTGGAGGCCATCTCGCTGCGGGCTGCCGAGAAGGCCTTCGCCACCTACGGGCCAGACATCGCCGCCTGCATCGTCGAGCCGATCCAGAGCGAGGGCGGCGACCACCACTTCCGCCCCGAGTACCTGCAGGCGCTACAGCGCATCACCCACGCCCACGACGCCCTCTTCATCGTGGACGAGGTGCAGACCGGGGTCGGCATGACCGGGACCGCCTGGGCCTACCAGCAGCTGGGCCTGGAGCCCGACATCGTCGCCTTCGGCAAGAAGACCCAGGTCTGCGGGATCATGGCCGGCGGCAAGCTGGACGAGGTCCGCGACAACGTCTTCGCCGTCAGCGGCCGGCTGAACTCCACCTGGGGCGGCGGGCTGGTGGACATGGTGCGCGCCAAGCACATTCTGGCCACGATCGAGACCGACGGCCTGATCGAGCGCGCCGCCGAGGTGGGCCGCTGGCTGCTGGCCGAACTCGAGGCGCTGGCCGGGCGTCAGCCACTGCTCACCGACCCGCGCGGACGTGGCCTGCTCTGCGCCTTCAGCCTGCCCAGCCCCGAGTTCCGCACCCGGTTCCTGAGCGAGCTGCTGAAGCGCGGCGTGATCATGCTCGGCTGCGGAGACCGCAGCGTCCGCCTCCGTCCGCCCCTGGTGATCACCGTGGCTGAGCTGCGCCGTGGCTTGGCCGCCATCGAGGACACTCTGGCCTCCCTGCGGAGCGGCGGCTGAGCGGGCCACGATCGTCGCCCGCTGAACGATCCCTGAGCTCGGTTTACCCTGAGCCTGTCGTCGGGTCGCCGGGTCGCCGGGTCGCCGGGTCGCCGGGTCGCCGGGTCGCCGGGTCGCCGGGAACGCTACTTGACGCGGATGGCGTGGAGTTCGCCGATCGGCAGGTCGCGGCTGGCCGAGTGAGTGCCCGGGAGGGTGCCAGAGTAGCCGGCGACGCTCCACGCGACGTCCCAGTGCGTGGTGGCCGTCACGGTGTAGGCGCCTTTCGGAGCGGCCTGTTGGTAGGTGTAGCCGCAGGTCGGCGACTTCGCCCCCGGCGTCACGCTGCTGCGATACGGAGTGGTCTTCGTGCACTGCTTGGCGTGCCCGTCGCCCATGGTGAAGGTGGTCGACCGGTAGGTCGCGCGCAGGGTGAACGTGTGGCCGAACGCCGACTCGCTGGCGGTGACGGTGGTGGGTCCTTCGGTCCACAGCCAGACCGGGAACCCGACGGCCAGCATGTTCCATTCGTTCACGCTCGGATCCGGCCCGAACTGCGGGGTGGGGGTCGGGAGTTGCAGGTGGACGATGAGCTGCCGGACGTACTGCTCCGCGGCAGCCGGGTCGAGCCCGGCGGTCATGCTGGCGCACCCGGCGGTAGTCGCACAAGGATCGGGATCTCGGGCAGGTTGCACCTTCGCAGGCCTGTCCGGCGTCCTGCCCGGCTTCGACTCCTTCTTCTTTCTGCTGTCGCCGCCAGGCACCGCGTGGACTCCACGGACAAACCCCTCATCATCGGCGTTCACGTCTGTCTCCGCAGGCGGCTGTGCCATAGGAACTGGTCCGAGTCCATCGGCCCGCGCCGTGCCAGGCGTGAAGGCAAGCCACATCGCGGCCAAGACCACTGCAAGCATCGCCGCTGCTAGACGTCGCACTTCTCCACCCACCTGCCTTCGACATAGACAGCCTTCAGGTTCTCCCCGAAGCGGCTGAAGTAGACCCGGTCCTCGCCCACTCTTCCTCGCGACTCCAGCTTGTCGCCGCGGTAGAAGCTCCATCCGGAGGAGTCCACGCAGACTCTGAGCGCCACAATCGAACCTTCCCGAGAGATGCCCGGCTCACGTCTCATCGCCAACGTCGGATCGTCACCGATCGCGCGCAAGCCGTCCTCTGCAAAGCTCTCAAACGTCGCCATGAAGTCGTCCCGAGCCTTGCCTTCCGTTGTGGCGAGGATCACCTCGGTCGGCTCCGTCACGCCTCCGGCCCGTATGATCCGCGTGCTCTCGTCGAGGATCCTGCGATACACCGCCTCCGCTTCGGCGTAGAGCCGGTCTTTGGCTTTCATGTCTTCGTACTGGATCTGAGAGCAGGGCGTGGCTTCCCCACCAGCCTCCGGGGTGCACTGGTACGTCGGCGTCGGGACCGGCGACACGGTCGAGGCTGAGGGGGAAGTCGACGGGGACGTGGTCGCCGTGGGTTGGCAGCCCGCGAGCAGGACGGCGGCCAGCATCGCTGCCGTCGCAGTCGCGGATCGCCTCATCGTGACTCCTTGGGGTGGGGAGTGGCCGCCAGTCTGGCAGATCGACTCCTCGCCTGAAAGAGGAACCCGGGGTTATCCACAGGCGAACACGTCATCCACAGGCATCCTGTGACTTCTGAGACGCATGTGACAGAACCCGCTCCCGGGACCACCCCCGCCTGCCGAGACCGCCAGAAGACCACTGCTGGCGTCGCACTTGCTCGGCTTCGGCCCAGCAGAAGAACAGATGCGACACGAGATGGCACGCCGGGCTCGGCGGAGTAAGGTCTCGGCCATGGCCCTGAGCCAACCAGCCCTGGACGAGTTGTGGGACTTCGCCGATCCGGCCACGAGCCTCGAGCGCATCGAAGCAGCGATTGGCGGGGCCGTCGACGTGTCCGACCGCGCCGAGTTGCAGACCCAGCGGGCGCGAGCACTCGGTCTGCTTGATCGCTTCGATGAAGCCGACGCAGCGCTGGCTGAGGTGGACGAGGTCTCCCCGCTAGTGGCAGCCCGGGTGACGCTGGAACGCGGACGGGTGCGCAACTCCGCGGACGATCCGGCAGCAGCGATCGCGTTGTTCCAGATCGCCGCCGAACTCGCCGAGGCCGCGGGCTCGCTGTTCCTGCAGGTGGACGCCCTGCACATGCTCGCCATCGCCGATCAGGACCAATCCCAGCGGTGGACNNCCGCCTCCAGCGCTGGCGGGTGGCGCTGCACACCAACGCCGGCTGGACACTGTTCGACGCCGGCCGGGTTGCGGAAGCGCGCACCCGATTCCAGTCGGCCCGGGAAGCCGCCGAACGGTGGGGCACGCCGCAGCAGGTCGCCTTCGCGGACGAAGCGATCGCGGAGTGCGACGCGGCCTGAGGCAAGCGGGACGGCCAGCCGACGGACTCAGAGGATGATGTCGTCCAGCAGATCGGTCACCATAGCGGCGATCGGGGAACGCTCGGAGCGGTTCAGCGTGACGTGGGCGAACAGCGGGTGGCCCCTCAGCTTCTCCACCACGGCGACCACCCCGTCATGGCGCCCCACCCGCAGGTTGTCGCGCTGGGCGACGTCGTGGGTGAGCACCACGCGCGAGTTCTGGCCGATCCGGCTGAGCACGGTGAGCAGGACGTTGCGCTCCAGCGACTGCGCCTCGTCCACGATCACGAAGGCGTCATGCAGGGAGCGTCCGCGGATGTGGGTGAGCGGCAGCACCTCCAGCATGTCGCGGGCGAGCACCTCGTCGATCACGTTCCGGCTGGTCACCGAGCCCAGGGTGTCGAACACCGCCTGCGCCCAGGGCGACATCTTCTCCCCCTCGGAGCCGGGCAGGTAGCCGAGCTCCTGCCCGCCGACTGCGTACAGCGGACGGAACACCAGCACCTTGGAGTGGATCTGCCGCTCCAGGACGGCCTCCAGCCCGGCGCACAGCGCGAGCGCCGACTTGCCGGTGCCGGCGCGGCCACCCAGCGAGACGATGCCGACCTCGGGGTCGAGCAGCAGATCCAGCGCCACCCGCTGCTCGGCGGAGCGGCCGTGGATGCCGAAGGCCTCCCGGTCGCCGCGGATCAGTCGCACCGAGCCGTCCGGCAGCACCCGTCCGAGCGCGGACGAGGCAGAGCCGTGCAGCACCACCCCGGCGTGCACCGGCAGGTCGAGGGCCTCCGGCACCACCGCGGCCCCCTCGGCGTAGAGTCGGTCGACGGTCGCCGCGGGCACGTCCACCTCGGCCATGCCGGTCCAGCCGGCCTCCGAGGCCAGCTCGTGGCGGTACTCCTCGGCGGCGAGTCCGACGGCGGAGGCCTTGACCCGCATCGGGACGTCCTTGCTGATCAGCACCACGTCGTTGCCTTCGTCGCGGTAGTTCAGCGCGACGGCGAGGATGCGGGAGTCGTTGTCGCCGAGCCGGAAGCCGACCGGCAGCACCTCGGCGTCGGTGTGGTTGAGCTCGACGCGCAGCGTCCCCTCGGTCTCGTTGACCGGCACCGGCGAGTCGAGGGTGCCGAACCGGGCGCGCAGGTCGTCCAGGAAGCGCAGCGCGGCGCGGGCGAAGTAGCCGAGTTCGGGGTGGTGCCGTTTGGCCTCCAGTTCGGCGATCACCACGATCGGGATCACCACGCTGTGTTCGGCGAAGTTGCGCAGGGCTCCCGGATCGCTCAGCAGCACGGAGGTGTCGAGCACGTAGGTCTTCAGCCCGGCGGCGATCGCAGGCGATCCGGTGAAGGCTGTGCGAGTGGTCGAGCGCGGCACGATGTTCTCGTTTCCGGGGACGAACCTCACCGCGTCCGGCCCCACCTGGTGGTGTTCAGCCGGAGGTGACGGGGCCTGGTGCGGGCCCGCGAGTCTGGCTCGTCAGAGCTGGACGACGCATGGACGTGGTTGCCTCCCGACGCTCCGGCGGCCGCCGGAACTCTTGCAGAGTAAGTCGAGGATTCCCGCTGGCAAGGAGCGACACGCCCAGCGTTACCGAGCCGTCACCTGCCGAAGCGGCGCTCGCGCTGGGAGTAGTCGCGCAGGGCGCGGATGAAGTCGACCTTGCGGAAGTCGGGCCACAGCGCCTCGCAGAAGTAGAACTCGCTGTGTGCCGACTGCCAGATCAGGAACCCGGAGAGCCGCTGCTCCCCCGAGGTGCGGATGATCAGGTCGGGGTCGGGCTGACCGGCCGTGTAGAGGTGCCCGGAGATGTGGTCGATCTCCAGGGTGTCGGCGAGTTCGGCCAGGTCGGTGCCCTTGGCGGCCTCGTCGGCGAGCAGCGAACGGACGGCGTCGCGCAGTTCATGGCGTCCGCCGTAGGAGACGGCGATGTTCACGTGCATGCCCGAGGCGTCGGCGCAGGACTGCTCGGCGGCGCGGAGGTCGTCGGCGACGCCGGCGGGCAGCAGGTTGAGGTCGCCCACCACCTGCACCCGGCGGCGTCCGTCGGCCGCCAGATCGACCACCAGATCGCGGATCACGTCGAGCAGCGGGTCGAGCTCCGCCTCGGCCGCCCGCTCCAGGTTCTCGGTCGACAGCACCCACAGGGTGACGATCGGAACCCCGACCTCCTCGCACCAGCCGATGAACTGCTTGAGCTTGTCGGCCCCCGCTCGGTAGCCGAGGACCAGTTCCTGCCCAGGGGCGTTGGCTCTAGCCCATCGCCGGTTCCCGTCGGCAAGCACCGCGACGTGCTGCGGCAGCCGGTTGCGATCCAGGTCGCGCAGCAGCCGCTGCTCGTAGGTTGCATACAGGAGGCCACGGGGCACGAGTGCCTTCACCGCAGCCTTCAGGCCGGGGGCCAACGACATGCCCGAAGCCTATCGCCCCGCCCCGCAATCCCCCACAGACCCACGCGCCGACCGGTCGTCAGCTGTCGCGCGCCGATTTCGTGGCTACCAGCCCGCCCATCTGCCCTCGTTCGAGATGACCGCGCCGGGACGGTGGTTACCAGCTCGGATCCCTGCTCNNACGGCCCCGGCCGCCTCGGGGCGGCGGTGTGGCTGGCCGGCTCGCTGGTGCTCTTCGGCACCAGCGCCGTCTACCACCGCGGACGCTGGACACCTGCCGTCCACTCCTGGCTGCAGCGCGCCGACCACTCCAACATCTTCCTGTTCATCGCCGCGACCTACACGCCCTTTGCGCTCGCCCTGCTGGAGGGCGCCCAGCGCGTCCTGCTGCTGAGCCTGGTGTGGGGCATCGCCGCCGCCGGGGTCGCGCTGACCCTGCTGTGGCCGGGCCGCCCCCGCTGGCTGGACGTGGCGCTGTACGTGCCGATGGGCTGGGTCGCGCTGGGCTGGCTCGGAGCCTTCTGGGCCGCCGGCGGGCCCGCGGTGGTGATCCTGCTGCTGCTCGGCGGCGTGATCTACACCTTCGGCGCCGGCGTCTACGCCCTGAAGCGCCCCAACCCGTCACCGCGGCTCTTCGGCTACCACGAGATCTTCCACGCCTGCACCATCGCCGCGGCCGCCTGCCACTTCGCCGCCATCGCCGTGGCGGTGCTGGGGTAGTCACCCCTTAGCCCGGATCGACCGATGGCCGCCGTCGCGAGCGGCGCCAGACGGGTGCAATGGCAAGACGATCCGCGCGAAGACAGACCGGGTCGTCTTTCGAGCGTGGNNGAAGCGAGGAACAGTGCGCCCGTATGGGGCCGCGCAGCAGGCGGAAATCGGTGGATCCGGGCTTAGGCGCGGCTCCACAGAGCGGTGCGCAGGCCGGCGATGTCGGACACCGGAGCGAAACAGACCGTCCCACGGCAGACGTAGACCAGGCCGGACTCCCATGCCGGTCGGTCGTCGAAGTGGTGGGCGAAGCCGGTCGTCCCGGGGCGGCCCACGACCACCGCGGTGCCGACCGGCGCCATCCGCCAGGTCGCGCGCGCCAACTCAGCCAAAGAGTCGCCGTCGGGGGTGACCACCACAGCGACGGCCGGCGACAACCCGGTGCGGGCCTCGTCGGCGACCACCAAGTCGGTCAGCGCCGAGCCGGCGAACCGAGGCGCAGTGGCGACCAGTCCGCGGGTGGTGAGGGCCGCGGCATCGGCCCGCTCCAGGTAGTCGGAGCGATCGGCCAGCAGCCCCGCCAGCCGCAGCGCGGCCACCAGCGCGCTGGTCCCCGACGGGGTCGGGTTGTCCGACACGTCACGTGGCCGGACGTAGAGCGTCTCGGCGTCGTCGGCGGTGTCGAAGAAGCCCCCGTCGTCGGCGCCGAATCGGGCCAGCGCCACGTCCAGCAACTCCACCGCCCGCTCCAGCCAGACCGCGTCGCCCAGCGCGCCGGCCAGCCGCGCGAAGCCCTGCGCGACAGCGCCGTAGTCCTCGGCGAGGCCTTCGGTGTCGCCGGCCACGCCGTCCAGCGAGGTGCGGCGCAGCCGTCCGTCCACCCAGTGGGTCTCCCACAGCGCACCGGCTGCCCGCTCGGCAAGTCGCAGCCAGCCGGGCTCGTCGAAGACGGTGGCGGCCCAGACCAGGGCGTCGATCGTCCAGCCGCTCCAGGCGGAGACCAGCTTGTCGTCCCGGTCGGGCGCCCACCGGCGGCGGCGGACGGCGAGCAGCTTCTCGCTCACCTGGGCCAGCCGCTCGGCGTCCGGGTGGCCGCGCAGTTGCAGGGTGGAGAGCCCGTGCTCGAAGGTGCCGGCGGTGGTGACGTGGAAGACCCCGGCCGCCCAGTCGGCGTCCTCCGCGCCGAGCGCATCGGCCAGCAACTCAGGGTTCCAGGCGTAGTAGACGCCCTCGTGCTTCACCCCGCGAACGTCGAGGCTGTCGGCATCCAGACTGGCCGCGAACCCGCCGCCGGGCAGCTCCATCTCGCGCTCCAGCCAACCGACGATGCCGCGCACCGTCCGCTCGAAGAGGGCGCGGACCAGCGGCTCATGGTCGGGCACCCGCCGCCAGCCGCGGACGTAGGTCCCGAGCAGCAGGGCGTTGTCGTAGAGCATCTTCTCGAAGTGCGGCACCACCCAGCCGGCGTCCACGCTGTACCGGTGGAAGCCGCCGCCCAGCTGGTCGCAGATGCCGCCGCGGGCCATCGCCTCCAGGCTGCGCTGCGCGACGTCCAGCGAGCCGGGCTCGCCCTTCACCAGCAGCGCGTCGATCGCGCCGGGCTGCGGGAACTTGGGCGCCCGCCCGAAGCCTCCGTGGACGGCGTCGAAGTCCTTGCCGAGCTCCCCCAGCGCACCCCACACATCGATCGAAGCGGGAGCTTCCGGCGGCACGAACTCACCCGCCAGGTGCTCACGGATCACCCCTGCCGAGGCCACCGCCTCGTCCCGCCGGTTCCGCCAGGCCCCGGTGATCGCCTCGACGAGTTCGGTGAAGGACGGCACCCCGCGTCCGGACGTCGGCGGGTAGTACGTCCCCGCGAAGAAGGGCAGCCCGTCCGGGGTGCAGAAGACGGTCATCGGCCACCCGCCCTGCCCGGTCAGCGCCTGGGTGGCCTTCATGTAAATGGCGTCGATGTCCGGACGCTCCTCGCGGTCGACCTTGATCGCCACGAAGTTCGGGTTGACCAGCTCGGCCACCGCCGGATCGCTGAACGACTCGTGCGCCATGACATGGCACCAGTGGCAGGCCGAGTACCCCACCG
>CXWJ01041240.1_pt1 | contig 12580 bp, 11 predicted proteins | sample 590841 | NCBI WGS metagenome assembly CXWJ01 (sample SAMEA3498367, study PRJEB10139) | wastewater metagenome | biome: wastewater treatment plant; material: activated sludge | place: Austria | collected 2015-01-21 | reverse complement strand
GATCGCGGCACCGCGGAGCATCCACGTCATCAGCGTCGACCGTTCGTTGTGTTTGCGTTTGTTTGAGGTGATTAAACAAAGATGACGATGGCTCGTCAACAGCTTCTCCACAGCCCTCGCAGCCCCGGCTCTCCGGGTCCGGCTCGGGGATGGCAGGCTCCGGCCATGGCCTGGGACGACGAGCTCGCGACGCTGTTCGCGGACCTGGAGCGTCAGGCGGAGGCGCTGTACGGCGACGAGCGCGCGGCCGAGCTCGCCGACCGCAGCGCCGCGGAGTACGCCGCGGTCAGCCTCGCCGGACGTCTGATGGCCTCACTCGACCAGGAGCTCACGCTCGACGTGCTCGGTGTCGGGTCGGTGAGCGGTCGCCTCGAGCGGATCGGCAGCGGCTGGTGTCTGCTGCGCTCGCTCGGCACCGACTGGGTCGTCGTCGCCGAGGCGGTGGCTGCCGTTCGCGGTGCCTCCGACCGGGCGGTGCCCGAAGCGGCGTGGTCGCCGCTCACCCGGCTCGGTCTCGGGTCGACCCTGCGCGGCCTGGCCGCCGCCTCGGCGCGCTGCGTCGTGCATCGGCGCGACGGTGCCCGGCACGAGGGCCTGCTGGGGCGGGTGGGCGCGGACTTCGTCGAGGTCAGGCCCGAGGTGGGCCGGGTGCAGCTGGTGTCCTATGCGGCGCTCGCCGCGGTGGCCAGCCGCGACTGACGCGCCCCTAGGTCGCGTCGACGTCGTACGGCGGGAGCTCGCCGGCCGCGAGCGGCCGCTCGCGAGGCCGATCGGGAGCCCGCTCGTCGTCCTCCTCCTCCATCGCCTCCATCACGTGGCGGCGCACGATGGCCCGCGGGTCGAGGTCGCGCAGCTCGAGGTCGGCGTAGTCGGGGCCGAGCTCGGTGCGCAGGTCGTCCCGGGCGGTGTTGGCCATCGTGCGCAGCTGTCGGAGGAACCGTCCGGCCTGACGGGCGAGGTCGGGCAGCTTGTCGGGACCGACCACGATCACCGCGACGAACGCGAGGACCGCGAGCTCCGGCAGACCGACCCCGAACATCGGCCTAGCGCTTGCCGGTGGGGGTCAGCCCGAGCTGAAGCCCGGCCAGGCCGCGGCCCTTGTCGACCAGGGCCGTGGCGATCCGGGTCAGCTCGGTGGCCGCGGCGGCGGTCGGGTCGGACTCGACGATCGGCTTGCCGGCGTCGCCGCCCTCGCGCAGCGAGGTGTCCAGCGGCACCTGGCCCAGCACGGGGACGGGGTAGCCGAAGCGCTCCGTCAGCGTCGCCGCCACCCGGTCCCCGCCACCGGAGCCGAAGATCTCCAGCCGGTGCTCGGGCCCACAGTGGGGGCAGGGCAGGTAGCTCATGTTCTCGACCACGCCGACCACGCGCTGGTTCATCATCGAGGCCATCGTCCCGGCCCGCTCGGCCACCTCGGCGGCCGCCTCCTGCGGGGTGGTGACCACCACGACCTCGGCATTGGGGAGGTGCTGGCCCAGGGACAGGGCGATGTCGCCGGTGCCGGGCGGCAGGTCGAGGAGCAGCACGTCGAGGTCTCCCCAGTAGACGTCGCTCAGCATCTGCACGAGGGCCCGGTCGAGCATGGGGCCACGCCAGGCGACGACCTGGTCGCGGCGCGGCTTGAGCATGCCGATCGAGATCACCGAGACGCCCGAGGGTGTCGGGACCGGCATGATCATCTCCTCGACCTGGGTCGGCCGGGCGTCGGCCACCCCCAGCATCGCGGGGACGGAGTGGCCGTAGATGTCGGCGTCGACGATCCCGACCTTGCGCCCCTGCGCGGCCATCGCCAGCGCCAGGTTGACCGTCAGCGAGGACTTGCCGACCCCACCCTTGCCGCTGGCGACCGCGATCACCCGGGTCAGCGAACCGGCCTGGGCGAAGGGGATCTCGCGCGCCGGCTGGCCTCCACGCAGGGAGGTCTGGAGCGCGGAGCGCTGCTCGTCGGACATCACGCCCATCGTCACGCTGACCCCGGTGACGTCGGCGACCTTGCCGACGGCCGCCGTCACGTCGCGGGTGATGGCGTCTCGCATCGGGCAGCCGGCCACCGTGAGCAGGACATGGACGGAGACCGTCCCGTCTCCGGCGACGTCGATCGTGTCCACCATCCCGAGGTCGGTGATCGGCCGCTTGATCTCCGGGTCGATGACGGTGCCGAGGGCGGCCCAGATCGCGGGGTGGTCCTGCTCGAGGGTGGGGGTGCTCATGATGTCCAAGGGTACGGTGCGGCGTCAGTCGTCCTCGGCCGGGGAGTCGTCCTCCGAGCCCGACAGCCGTTCCTCCAGCTCNNCCGTTCCTCCAGCTCACCGGCGAAGCTCCGCAGCTCTGAGCGCAGGAAGTCGCGGGTGGCCACCTCGCCGACCGCCATCCGCAGCGAGGCGACCTCGCGGGCCAGGAACTCCATGTCGGCGTGCGCCCGGGCGTTCGCCTGCCGGTCCTGCTCGGCGATGACCTTGTCCCGGGTCTCCTGGCGGTTCTGGGCGAGCAGGATCAGGGGTGCGGCGTACGACGCCTGCAGCGACAGCATGAGCGTCAAGAAGATGAACGGGTAGTCGTCCCAGCGCAGCCGGTCGGGCGCCAGGGAGTTCCAGCCGATCCACGCCACCACGAAGACGGTCATCCAGAACAGGAAGCGTGCCGTGCCCATGAAACGGGCGAAGCCCTCGGCGAAGACCCCGATCGTGTCCGCCTCGGGGTCGGGGCGACGCAGCAGCAGCCGCCGCTGCTCGCGGGGGGTGTCCAGGCGTGCGCGCGAGGACCGGAGCTCGCTCACGAGTCGGCCCTGCGCCGGTCGCGGACCACGTCGCCGATCGCCTGGTCGCGCCAGCCGTCCGGCAGCATGTGGTCGAGGAGGTCGTCCACGGTGACCACGCCGAGCAGCCGCCCCTGGTCGTCGACCACGGGGGCCGCGGTGAGGTTGTAGTAGGCGACGTGCGCCGCCACCTCCTGCAGGGTCGCGTCGGGGTGGATGTAGGTCGTCTCCTGGTCGAGCACGCCGGCGACCAGCCCGGAGGGCGGCTCGCGCAGCAGCCGCTGGATGTGGGCCAGCCCCAGGAGCCGTCCGGTCGGGGTCTCCAGGGGCGGCCGGCAGACATAGACCTGGGCCGCCAGCGAGGTGGGCAGCTCCTCGCGCCGTACGTGCGCCAGCGCCTCGGCGATGGTCGCGTCCGGCGGCAGGATCACGGGCTCCGGCGTCATCATGCCGCCGGCCGTCTCCTCGTCGTACTCCAGCAGCCGCTTGACGTCCTCGGCGTCCTCCGGCTCCATCAGCGCCAGCAGGCGACTGGCGGTGTCGGGGGGCAGGTCGGCGATCAGGTCGGCCGCGTCGTCGGCGGACATCTCCTCGAGGATGTCGGCGGCCCGCTCGGGGTCGAGGTGGCTCAGGATCTCCACCTGGTCCGCCTCGGGCAGCTCCTCGAGCACGTCCGCGAGGCGCTCGTCGTCGAGCTGCGCGACCACCGCCGTACGCCGCTCCGGAGGCAGGTCGTGCAGCGTGCTCGCGGCGTCCGCGGGCCGCATCTCGTTGAGCGCGGCCACCAGCTGCGTCGCGCCCTGGCCCTCGGCGGGACTCGCGAGGCCGCGCACGGCGTTCCAGTCGACCACCTGGGTGTGCCCACGGCGACGCAGGCCGCGTCCGGGCTCCTGCACCGCCAGCCGGCTGATGACCCAGTCCCGGTTGCGGTTCTGCTCCAGGCCGATGTCATAGATCGTGCCGACGGTGTCGTTCTCCTTGAGAGCGACCTGCTTGTCGAGCATCTGGCCCATCACCAGCGTCTCGGTGGGTCGCTGCTCGAAGCGGCGCAGGTTCAGCAGACCGGTCGTGTAGACCTGGCCGCTGTCGATGTTGGTGACCCGGGTCATCGGCACGAAGATGCGGCGCCGGCCGAAGACCTCCACGACCAGGCCGAGCACGCGGGGCTGGTGCGCGTCCGAGCGCACCGTGACCACGAGGTCGCGGACCTTCCCGACCTGTTCCCCGCGCGGGTCGAACACCGGCAGGCCGACGAGCCGGGCGGCGTACATGCGCGAGGGAGCGGTGGTCACGGAAGCACGTTACTGAGCGGGCTCGAAGACCGTGAAGGCCCGTCCCGGGTCCAGCGTGCCGCCCGGGACGGCGGGCAGGCCCAGCGCCTTGGTGACGACGCTGGCCACGTGCGCGGTGCGGACCGGCTGCTTGCCGCCGTACCCCCTCCACTCGCCGCCGGGGTCCCTCAGCTGAGGGTTCAGGTCGTAGATGTCGGCTCCCGCGACGACCCCCGGACCCCAGACCAGGAACGGCACCCGGATGTTGGGCAGCGCCCGCGGGTTCGAGGCGAGCGTCTTGGAGCCCCCGTGGTCGGAGACGACCATGACCAGCGTTCGGCCGGCCAGCGACGGCTTCGCCTCGATGCTCGCCAGCAGCTGGGCCAGCCGGGCGTCGGTCGCGGCGACCGCGGCGTCGTAGTCGCCGCTGGTGAAGCCGGACGAGCGTCCCGCCCGGTCCGCGGCCGACAGGTGCACGAACGACAGCGTCGCTGGCCTGCTGGTGAGCTGGGCCAGCAGGGTGTCCATGGTCTGGGCGTCGTTGCGGTCCCCGAGGTAGTCCACGATCTTGTCGCGGCCGTTGTCGACGCCGTAGGGGTCGGACCCTCCGTGCGCCGCATTCCAGCTGCGGTCGACCAGCGCGAGGTTGTCCCGGGTGACCAGCGACGTGCGGTAGGCGTAGTTGCGCACCAGGTCGAAGACGCTGGAGATGTAGCGCCCGGCCGACTCGTGGACCGTGCGGTCCCGCGAGTCGTCCCAGTCGACCCCATGGCCGCCGCGGGACGGCACGACCCGGCGTCCGGTCAGCATGCCGACGATGTTGGCGTTGCGGGTGGTGCGCTCGGCGAGCGTGCGCGCGTTGAGGGTCGAGGCGCCCTCCGCGATCAGGCGATGCAGGGTCGGGACCCCGGCCGGCCCGAGCCGTCGGATGCTCCCGGAGGTGAGTCCCTCGACGTCCACGACGACCACGCGCGAGGCGTAGGGCGGGTTCCGCGGCGCGACCGTGGCGTCCGCGATCACCAGGGGGTGGTCGGCGGCCTCGGCGACCACGCTGTCGCGCAGGGCGACGTAGTTGGTCCAGCGCACGTCGGAGGTGCCCATCACCCAGTCGATCGGCTGTGGGCGGGCCGGCGGCTGACAGGTTCCCTCATGGCTGCCTCCGCTCGCGGAGTGCAGCTCCGAGCGCGAGGCGACGTAGCAGAAGTAGCGCTCCCGCTCGTTCTTGTCGCCGGTGACGATGACGGGGGTGGCCGGGTCCGCTGCCCGCAGGCTGGCGACCAGCTCGACCTCGCGACGGAACCCCTCCTTGCGCCACTTCCAGGCGTTGCCGTGGGTGTTGGCAGGGTTGTGGGAGTTGTAGACCCAGGTCCGCTGGCCGGTGGTCACGCTCTCGAGCAGAACGTAGGGCATCTGGATCTCGTCGCCCTTGAAGTAGGGGACCCGGAGGGTGTGCGCCTCGATCAGGCGCCAGCTCTCGGTGCGCCAGATGATCGAGTTGTGGACGCTGGCCCGGCGCCCCAGCGAGGTGCCGGGATAGACGCCGAACTCGGTGCCGGTGAGCTCGGTGAAGTAGTCCGCCTGCTTGGCCTGGAACTCCTGGAGGCCGACGATCTGGAGGCCGTTGTCGCGGATCGCCTTCAGGGCGAGCCGCAGCCGCTTCCGGTAGCCGTCGTACGCCGGCCGGTCGCCGCCCGGGTCGGTATGGCTGGTGCCGAGCACGTTGAAGGAGCCGACCCGGAAGGTGCCGGCGTTGGCGGCCGGGGCGATCGTGGGAGGACGGTCCTCAGGGGTGCTGGGGGCGTTCTGGAACCGCGACACCCCGGCCACACCTCCCGCGGTGAGGGCGGCGACGGCGACGAGCGCCACAGCGGCGCGCAGCCGCCGGCGCCGCGTGGGGCGTCGCTCGGGGGCGCCTCCCGGCGCGGACAAGCGGACGTCGGACATCGGTGAGCCTCCTGGGGGAAGCAGCCGGGGACACCGACCGCTGGTGGTCGACACGATCGCCCGGCTGTGGGGACCGTGAGCAGGTTACGCCACATTTCGTGACTTGTGAGGCCCTTGTGACAATTGGGGCGTGATCGCGGGGGTCTGAGGGCGTCGGCGACGCGTGCGCCACTACCATGACGCTCGACCCACCCCCTGACCGACGGGAGCAGCTCCGGTGAGCATCCCCGCGCGCTCCCGCACGGTGAGCATCGGGGCGGAGGGCCTGGTCGCGCGGTCCCGCGACGAGCTCGTGCTCGACGTCCTGTTCGACGGCCGGCGGATCTGGTCGCTGTGGCTGCACCGCGACGGCGAGGAGCGCGACGGCAGCACGTTCGTCGGCTGGCCCCGCGGGATGCGCCGCTTCCTGGACGGTGAGGCTCGGGTCAGCGTCGTGGTCCACGAGACGGGCGAGGTGCTCTATGACGAGGAGCACCACTTCGGCACCGGTCACGAACGGATCGCCGTCGTCGATCGCGACGGCAACCCGCTCGCGACCGACAAGACCGGCCGTTTGGTGAAGACGTTCGCCACCCGCAGCGCCGAGCACGTGGCGCCGTTGCTCGACGCCGTCGAGGAGGTGCTCGACGCGCTGGACCGCGCCGGCATCGAGGCCTTCCTCGCCTATGGCACGCTCCTGGGTGCCGTGCGTGAGGGCAGGCTGATCGGCCACGACAGCGACGCGGATCTCGGCTATGTCAGCCGGCACTCCGAGCCGGTCGACGTGATGCGGGAGTCCTTCCGGCTCCAGGCCCGGCTGGCGGAGATGGGCTACGTCACCCAGCGCTACTCGGGAGCCGCGTTCAAGGTGGTGGTGACCGAGGCCGACGGCTCGGCACGCGGGCTCGACGTGTTCGGCGGGTTCCTGCGCGATGGTCACCTCTATCTGATGGGCGAGATCCGGGCGCCCTTCCGGCGCGAATGGATCTTCCCGCTCGGGACCGCCACGCTCGAGGGACGCGAGCTGCCGGTGCCCGCGGACCCGGATCGGCTCCTGGTCGCCACCTACGGCCGCTCGTGGCGAACCCCTGATCCCGCCTACAAGTTCGTGACGCCGAGCACGACTCATCGCCGCCTCAACGGCTGGTTCCGCGGGATCCGCCCGCAGCGTCCGTTGTGGGACGGCTTCTACGCACGAGCGCCCGAGCCGGCATCCTGGGAGCCCTCGACCCTGGCCCGCGAGGCGTTCGAGGCTCATGGGTCCGAGGCCACCTACGTCGACCTCGGCTGCGGGTACGGCGCCGACGTGGCCTGGCTCGCGGCCCAGGGCGCGCAGGTGTGGGGCCTGGACCACGTGCCGAAGGCCTTCGCCCCGGCCGCGGAGGGGCTGCCGGAGGACTCTCCTGCCAGGTTCGCGGCCCTCAACCTGCACGAGCTGCGGTCGGTGCTGTCCACGGGCGCCCTGCTCGCCCGGCAACCGGGCGTGAAGGTGCTGCTGGGCCGGCACCTGGTCGACGCCCTGGACCGTCCCGGCCGCCGCAACCTCTATCGGCTGTGCTCCATGCTGCTGCGTGAGGGAGGCGAGCTGCGGCTGGAGTTCGTCTGCCGCCGCGGTGGCGACCGCCTGGCCCGCCGGCTGCGGGTGAAGTCCCGTCCGCCCGAGCGGATCGCCGCCGAGCTCCGTGCGGCCGGGGCCACCGTGACCGCGAGCGAGGTTTTGCTAGCCTCGACCCCCGAAGGAGGGGCGGTCGTCCAGGTGCCCTCCCACGTCTGTCGGATGGTGGCTACATGGCGGTGACGGGGTGGCGGTGAAGGACTCGCTCCAGCGCGGGGCCCGGACGGTCGGCGAGAAGGTCGCGGCGACCTCCGTCGTCGACCTGCGGCGCCGCGTCAAGCGGCTCGAGGACGAGGTCCAGGAGTGCCGGTCGCTGAACATCCGCCTCGCCGAGCTGACCGACCTGGTGACCGAGCTGCTGCTGCCGGTCGCGCAGCGCGACGAGGCGAAGGTCGCCGAGCTGCTCGAGCGGTACCAGAAGTCGCTCTAGGCCATGGCCCGTCGCGTCTTCTTCCACGTCGGCCTGCCCAAGACGGGGACCACCTACATCCAGTCCGTGCTGTGGGCCAACCGCGCCGCGCTCGCCGAGCAGGGCGTGCTCTACCCCGGTGGGCCTCGGGAGCACCTGTGGGCCTCGCTCTCGGTCCGTGAGCGCCCCGGGCTGGCCCAGCGCAACCCCGACGCCGAGGGGGCCTGGGCCCGGGTGGTCCGGGCGATCGCGGACTGGGACGGCGACGCGCTGGTCAGCCATGAGTTCCTCGGCAGTGCCGGCGCCGACCAGGCGACGCGTGCCCTGGCGGCGGTGGCACCCGCCGAGGCCCACCTCATCGTCACCGCACGCGACCTGCTGACGGTGCTCGGCTCCTACTGGCAGGAGTACATCAAGCACGGCTTCGAGTCGACGCTCGAGGAGTTCCCGCCGGGCGACGAACCGGGTGACGAGTGGGGCTGGGCGGCGTTGGACCTGCCCGGCGTCCTGCGTCGCTGGGGCGGCTCGCTGCCCCCCGAGCGGGTGCACGTGCTGGTGCTCCCCGAGGCCGACGCGCCGCGCGAGACGCTCGTGGTGCAGTTCGCGGAGATCCTCGGGGCCGATGCGAGCGGGTTCGCGTTCGACCGGGCCAAGGAGAACACCTCGCTCGGGCTGGTCGAGGCCGAGCTGCTCCGTCGGATCAGCCCGCACCTGAGCGGGTTCGGCAGCGCGTTGGACCGCGGCGTGTGGATCCGCGGCTACCTCGCCCACCGGATCCTGGTGCCGCGCGGCGGTGAGCGGTTCCTGCCCTCCGAGGATCGGGTCAGGGAGCTCGCCGCGCTGGCGGACGCCGGGATCGAGGAGATCCGGCGCTCGTCGTACGCCGTCGTGGGCGACCTGGAACGGCTCCGGGTGAGCGTGGAACCCGGCAGCCTCCGGCACCCGGACAGCGTCGGCCAGGACGAGCTCTTCGACGCCGCGTTGGACACCATCGCGAAACTGATGCAGGAGATGCGCGTGGTCCGGCGCAACAACACCGCGCTGCGCAGGGAGGCGCGGGAGAAGCCCGAGCCCCAGGACACACCGAATCCGCCGGAGCCGGAGCGGCCCCCCCGCTGGGCCCGGGTGCGGGGCCGGAGCCGGGCGCCCGAGGGTCGTTAGGATGCCGCCTATGGCGCGGCCCCGGCTCTTCCTGCACATCGGCCTGCTGAAGACGGGCACGTCCTACCTGCAGACGGTGATGTGGCAGAACGTGGAGGAGCTCCATCGTCAGGGCCTCGACATGGTCCCGGGCTCCAAGCGCGAGACCTTCCACCTGATGCTCCGGGCCCGGGATCGCTACAAGCCCGACAGCGATCCGCCCGAGGTCGCGTCGGCCCTGGACCGCCTCCCCGGTCAGGTCGCCGCGGCGACGGCGGAGCGGGTGCTGATCACCGAAGAGTCCCTCGCACCGGCGACCCCGGAGCAGATCGAGGCGCTGCTCGACGCCTGCTCGGGACGCGAGGTGCACCTGATCCTCACCCTGCGCGACCTGGGTCGCCAGATCCCGTCGGCCTGGCAGCAGACGCTCCAGGCCGGCATGTCGCTGACCTACCGCGCCTACCTCGCGCGGCTGCGGCGCACCGAGGGGGAGCTCGCCAACCGGTACTGGTCGTCCAAGGACGTCGAGGCGATCCTCGCCCGGTGGGTCGGCTTCGTGCCCGCCGACCGGATCCACCTGGTGCTGGTGCCGCCTCCGGGCGCTCCGCACGAGGAGCTGCTGCACCGGTTCTGCCGGGTGATCGAGATCGATCCCGAGCGTCTGGACCGTGAGGTCCAGCGCAGCAACGAGTCGGTCGGGCGAGCCCAGGCCGAGCTGCTGCGCCGCGTCAACGCCGGCCTCGACCCCGAGTTGCAGGCCCGCGAGCTCTACGGCGACGTGGGCAAGCGCTATTTCGCGGTACGCGTGCTCGGCAAGCAGCAGGGCGAGAAGATCCGGGTGCCCCGCGAGCACGAGGAGTGGACCCGGGCGGTGTCGCAACGCTTCATCGACGCGATCGCCGCCGGCGGCTATCGCGTCGAGGGCAACCTCGAGGACCTGCAGCCGACTCCCGAGGCGTTCTCCGACGAGGGGAAGGTCACCCACAAGCAGGTCGCCGAGGCCGCGGTGGCCGCCCTGGCGCGGATGCTCGCCGACGACATGACCAAGCTGAAGGCCCGACGCGACAAGGCGCGGGGGCGTGGCGGCACGCCGGGCGCGGTGCTGCGTCGAGCGTTCGGATCCGCCCGTCGGGTTAGGTAGAGTGGCCGACCGTACGCCGTGAACCACGAGCTGGGGGATCCACAATGCTTCGCAAGGCCCTGTTGAGCGGCGTCGTCCTCGCGCTCACGATCGGTCTGGCCTCCGCGCCGTCCACCGCCACCGCGTTCGAGGCCCCGCCCCGGTCTGCGACAGCCGCCGTCGCCGCCGCGCCGGCGTACGAGAAGGCCGTCGCGCGCAAGAAGAGAGGCTGGAGGCCCACTCCCGGCGTCGCCTTCAACAACCCGGTCGGACGGATCGCCGACAAGGCCAAGCTGATGTCGCGCATCATCGCCGCCATCAACCACACCCCCAAGGGTGAGTACATCCGGATCGCGGCCTACTCCTTCGACCGCCAGTCAGTGCTCGAGGCGCTGCTCAAGGCCCGCCGCCGCGGCGTGCACATCCAGATGATCCTCAACGACAACTGGACCTCCAACCAGACGCTGAAGCTGCGCCGGGTGCTCGGGAAGAAGGCCGGGCGCAAGAACTTCGTCAAGATCTGCCGCGGTTCGTGCCGCGGCGGGCCCGGCAACCTCCACCTGAAGGTGTACTCGTTCACCAAGACCGGTGCCGCGACCAAGGTGATCATGACCGGGTCCCACAACATGACCGACCGCGCGGTTCGGCTCCAGTGGAACGACCTGTTCACGATCAACGGCAACGAGAGGCTCTTCGACACCTTCCACAAGGTCTTCAACCAGATGAAGTGGGACAAGCGGGTCTCGCCGCGGTGGGTCTACTTCACCAGCGGCGACTACTCCGGCCAGTACTACAAGACCAAGGCCGGCGCCACCAAGGCCGAGTCGGCCACGGTGACCTCCCAGCCCTCCGCCCGGATCCCGGGGCCGGACCAGGATCCGGTCATGAAGCGGCTCCGGGAGGTCCGGTGCAAGGCGCTCCCCGGCAGCGGCCTCAACGGGCGCACGGTGATCCGGATCATCATGTATGGCTGGAACCAGGAGCGGGGCAAGTGGCTGGCCGAGCAGGTGGCCGACCTCAAGCGCCGCAACTGCGACATCAAGGTCATCGGCAGTGCGATGGGCGGCTCGGTGCTCAAGACCCTGCGCTCGCGCGGCATCGACGTGCGCAGCGCCGACTACGACTACCCGCCGATCGACCCCGAGGACCCGACGGCCCTTCGCCGGGCGAACTTCTACTCGCACCTGAAGATCCTGGCGATCAACGGGAACCTGGGCGGGCAGAAGGTCCGGACGGTGTGGACCGGCTCGGAGAACTGGTCCGGGATCTCGTTCCTCAACGACGAGCTCATCCTGCGGATCGACCGCGGCGACGTCTACCGCCGCTACGTCGACCAGTTCAACTTCATCCGCAGGCGCGCGACGCACAGCTTCGCGATCAAGCCGCTCGGCCTGCCCTGACCTGTTCCCGCTGACGGCGGGACTGGGCTGACGCGGTCAGCCCCCTGGCGGGCACCACATGAAGTCGTCGTCCTGGGGGGCGGGGATGCACGACTTGTTGTCCGCCAGCGGTGCCAAGGTCACGTCGGAGCGGATCATGAAGTGGTCGCTGATCCTGCGCGACACCGTCGACTCGTCGAGCTGGTAGTTCGAGAAGTCGACCGAGGTGGACCCGAGGATCCAGTCGACGGGGGTCCGGGAGGCGTTGCGACACGTCGAACCGCTGCGGTAGGCGCCGTTCGCACCGTGTAGCGGCGCAGTCGCACTGATCCGGCAGAAGAAGCTCTCCCGCTCGTTCATGTCACCGGTGACCAGGACGGGGCGCCCGCCGGCGACGAAGCTGCGCACCAGCGAGGCCTCGATCGCGGTCGCCTGGTTGCGTGCCCCCTGCGCGGGGCCGTACTTGTCGGCGGGGTTGTGGAAGTTGGCGAACCACACCTCCCGGCCCGTGCTCCGGTGGCGCAGCAGGACCTGCGGCATCGGGACCCGGTTGCGGAAGTAGGGGATCGCCGTGGACTGGGCCTGCACGAGCGCCCAGTCGGACTCACGCCAGACGATGGAGTTCTGGACGGGCTGGTTGCCCAGTGCCATGCCCGGGTAGACCCCCCACGAGCCGCCGGTGAGGGCGGTGAAGCTCCCCAGCTGGGATGCCTGGAACTCCTGGAGGCCGGCCACGCTGATGTCGTGGTAGCGGAAGAGGTCGACCGTGGTCCGCATCCGCGCGGCGCCGCTGGCGAACCCCCGTCGGCCCCCGGCTCCAGCCGTGTGGCTGGCGCCCAGCACGTTGAACGAGGCGAGGGTGAACGTGGTCGGGTCCGACGACCCGACCGGGAGCCGCACGAAGCCCTCCGGGATGACGACCTTCTCCTCGAGTCGGTCGGCCTTGACGATCCGGAAGCGGGTGACCC
>CXWJ01027857.1_pt1 | contig 12583 bp, 10 predicted proteins | sample 590841 | NCBI WGS metagenome assembly CXWJ01 (sample SAMEA3498367, study PRJEB10139) | wastewater metagenome | biome: wastewater treatment plant; material: activated sludge | place: Austria | collected 2015-01-21 | reverse complement strand
CCCCAATACTGACTGAGGAAGATTACCCCTGCCAAGCCGGGACGGGTCACCGTCCCGCCATTGCCGGGCGCGTCGGGACGGATTTGTCCAGAGACTGACCCGGTATGAGAGGAGTTGTCCCTAAGGGGTGGACGGGACCGGTATGTTGAGCGGTGTTCTGCTGAACCCCTACAAAGGAGTATCCCTATGCCAAGCCGTTCAGTCGTCATCGCTTCCGCGGTCGGCCTGCACGCCCGTCCCGCCTCGCTGTTCGTCCAGGCCGCGGTCGCGACCGGCCTGCCGGTCACCATCGCCAAGGAAGGCGGCAGCGCGGTCGACGCCAAGAGCATCCTGATGGTCATGGCGCTGGGCGCCAAGCATGGCGAGACCGTCACGCTCACCGCTGAGGGCGACGGCGCGGACGCCGCGCTCGAAAGCCTCGTCGCGCTGCTCTCCCGGGATCTGGACGCGGAGTAGTCGATGCCGGGCACCGATCGCACCTTCCACGGCATCGGTGTCAGCGCCGGCACGGCCGTGGGCCCGCTGGTGGTGGTCACCCCACCGCCGACGGCGCCCGCGGACGAGCCGCCGGCCGCTGACCCCGCCGCCGCAGTCGCCCACGTCAAGGACGTCCTGGAGGCCGTCGCCGGCGGCCTGCAGGCCGAGGCGGCGACCGCCAACGACCACGCCAAGCCGATCCTGGAGGCGGGCGCCCTGATGGCCCGCGACCCGGGCCTGGCGATGGGCATCGAGAATCAGATCAACGCCGGCAAGGGTCCGGCGAACGCCGTGACCGCCGCCGTCGAGGAGATCGCGGCGATGTTCCTCTCGCTCGGCGGCTACATGGCCGAGCGGGTCACCGACCTGTACGACGTCCGTGACCGGGCGATCGCCCGCCTGCTCGGCCAGGCTGAGCCGGGGGTCCCGACGCTCACCACGCCGAGCATCCTGGCCGCCCACGACCTCGCTCCGGCGGAGACCGCCACGCTGACCACCGAGACCTGTCTCGGCATCGTGACCTCCGGCGGCGGGGCGACCAGCCACACCGCGATCCTGGCCGCCCAGCTGGGCATCCCGGCGGTGGTGCAGGCCATCGGCATCCTCCAGGTCCCCTCCGGCACCATCGTCGCCATCGACGGCGGCGTCGGCGAGGTGACGGTCGACCCGACCGAGGAGGAGAAGGAGCTGCTCGCCGAACGCAAGCGCCGCCGCGAGGCAGCGCTCGCCCAGGGCAGCGGCAAGGGCCAGACCAAGGACGGCTTCCCGGTGCAACTGCTGGCCAACATCGGCACCGTCGACGACGCCCGCAAGGCGGCCACCACCTCCGCCGAGGGCGTGGGGCTGTTCCGCACCGAGTTCCTCTACCTGGACGCCGAGGTCATGCCGACCGTCGAGGAGCAGGCGAAGATCTACACCGAGGTCTTCGAGGCCTTCGGCGACCGCAAGGTCGTCGTCCGCACCCTGGACGCCGGCGCCGACAAGCCGCTCAAGTTCGCCGATCTCGGCGAGGAGGAGAACCCGGCGCTGGGTCGGCGCGGGCTGCGGCTGGGCATGATCCGCACCGACGTCATGGACGCCCAGCTGGAGGCTCTTGCGGTCGCCCAGAAGGCGACCGGCGCGCAGGTGTGGGTGATGGCTCCGATGGTGGCCACCGAGGCCGAGGCGATCTGGTTCGCCGAGCGCGTCCGCGCGCTGGGCCTGCCGAAGGTGGGCGTGATGATCGAGGTTCCGGCGGCGGCCATCCGCTCCAAGGGCATCCTCTACCACGTCGACTTCGCTTCGCTCGGCACCAACGACCTCTCCCAGTACACGATGGCGGCCGACCGGATGCAGGGCGAACTGGCGACCCTGCTCGACCCGTTCGAGCCGGCTCTGCTGGACGTCGTCGCGCTGGCCGTGGCCGGCGGTCAGGCGATGGGCAAGCCGGTAGGGGTCTGCGGCGAGGCTGGCGGCGACCCCGCGGTCGCGCTGGTGCTGGCCGGTCTGGGCGTCTCCAGCCTGTCGATGGCTCCGGGCAAGATCCCGGCCGTGCGCACCGCCCTGGCGCTGCACACCCGGGAGCAGTGCCAGCAGATGGCCGCCGCCGCGCGGGCATCAACCTCGCCGGCAGCGGCGCGGGCCGCCGTCCTCAAGATGGCCGACCCGATCCTGCTCGACCTGGTGTAGCCGATCAAGCCAGTGGCGCGCTCCGCCTTCGGGCGGGGCGCGCTACTTGTTTGAGCCGGCCAGGCTGCCCTCGACCTTGCCTTCGCCGTCGCCGGCCAGACAGGTGACCTGGCGGTCGCCGGCGTCGTTCCAGGTCTGCTTGGTGGGCTGCAGGACGGTCAGGTGGTACTCCGACTTGCTGACCGACAGGCCGACGAAGGCCTTGAACTGGTCGTTGCAGAACTCCTCGGACTGGTCCTGCACCTTCCCGGCGCCGGGGAAGTCTTCGCCCTGCAGGTCGGTCGCCGCGAACGCCTCCCAGGCGTGCGGCTCCGCGCACGGGATCAGGGTCAGCTCGTCGACGGTGCCGGAGGTGAGCGGTCCGGTGCAGTCCCCGATCTTCAGCGAGAAGGCGTCCGTCCGGCCGGAGCTGGGTGTGTCGGGGCTCGGCGACGGCTCGCCGGCGCACCCGGCCAGCCCGAACGCCAGCGCGGCGATCAGCGCCGCGCCCCGGCGTCCGATCCGGGTCATTCGGCCGCGGCGAGCTCGACAGCCACCGCCAGCGGCTCGGACGAGGCCGCCCAGTGCACTTCGCCGGTGATCCGGCCCACCGCCCGCAGGTCGGCCTCCACCAGGCGCAGCCCGTCGAGGACGGACTCCGGCCCGGTGAACCCGGCGCGGGTCACCTCGGTCTTCATGGAGGCCTTGGCCTGCGACTTCGCGCCGCGGATGCCCACCAGGGCGGCGGCGATCGAGGCCAGCAGCGCCGGGTCGCCGGCCGCTGGGAGCTCGTCGACGGAGGGCCAGGCGGCGTGGTGGATCGAACCCGCCCGCGACCAGGACCAGACCTCCTCGGTCACGAACGGCAGGAAGGGCGCGAACAGCCGCAGCAGCACGTCCAGCGCCAGCCGCAGCGCGGCCTGGGCAGAGGCCGCCGCAGCCTCCCCGGCGGCGCCGTAAGCCCGCTCCTTGACCAGTTCCAGGTAGTCGTCGCAGAACTGCCAGAAGAACTTCTCGGCGGCCTCCAGCGCCACGGTGTAGTCGAAGGCGTCGAAGGCCGCAGTGGCGTCCGCCACCACCTGCCGCAGCACGGCGAGCATGGCCAGGTCGGCGGGGTGGGTGATCGCGCTCGCGTCGGCGCCCGACCCGATGCCGAGGATGAACTTGCTGGCGTTCAGCACCTTCATGGCCAGCCGGCGGCCCACCTTCATGCCGGTCTCGTCGAAGGGGGAGTCCATGCCGGGACGGGCCATGGCGGCGCGCCAGCGGACCGCGTCCGAGCCGTACTTCTCCAGGATCTCGGTGGGCACGATCACGTTGCCCTTGGACTTGCTCATCTTCTTGCGGTCCGGGTCGACCACGAAGCCGGAGATGGCGGCGGTCTTCCAGGGCAGCCGGTTCTCTTCGAAGTGGGCGCGCACCACCCGGCTGAAGACCCAGGTGCGGATGATGTCGTGCGCCTCGGGGGCGAAGTCCATCGGGAAGGTGAGGCTCCACAGCTCGGGGTCGGAATCCCAGCGGCAGGCGATCTGCGGGGTCAGCGAAGAGGTCGCCCAGGTGTCCATGATGTCCGGATCGCCCACGAAGCCGCCGGGCACGCCGCGCTGCTCGGCGGCATACCCGGGCGGGACGTCCGAGGACGGATCGATCGGCAGGGCCTCCTCGCTGGCGAAGATCGGACGGGAGTGGTCGGGCTCGCCCTCGGCGTCCACCGGATACCACACCGGGAACGGGACGCCGAAGAACCGCTGCCGGCTGATCAGCCAGTCGCCGTTCAGGCCGTTCACCCAGTTGGCGTAGCGGTGCCGCATATGGTCGGGCACCCAGTCGAGCTCCTCGCCGCGGGCGAGCAGGGCGGCCTTGAGCGTCTCGTCCCGTCCGCCGTTGCGGATGTACCACTGCCGGGTGGAGACGATCTCGAGGGGCTTGTCGCCCTTCTCGTAGAAGTTCGCCTTGCGGGAGGTCGGGGTCGGCTCGCCGTCCAGATCGCCGCTGGCCCGCAGCAGGTCGACCATGGCGGCGCGGGCGGAGAACGGGGTCTTGCCGGCCAGCTCGGCGTAGGGCTCGGCGTTGGCCAGCCACTCCGGGGTCTCGGCGGCCAGCCGTCCGTCCCGCTGGATCACGGTGCGGGTGGGCAGCTGCAGCTCCCGCCACCACTGCACGTCGGTGGCGTCGCCGAAGGTGCAGCACATCGCGATGCCGGCGCCCTTGTCGGGCTCGGCGGCGTGATGGGCGACCACCGGGATCTCCACGCCGAACACCGGCGAGGTCACCGTGGTGCCGAACAGGTGGGTGTAGCGCTCGTCGTCCGGGTGGGCGATCAGGGCGCACACCGAGGGCAGCAGCTCCGGACGGGTGGTCTCGATGTAGACCTTTTCGCCGTCGGGGCGGTGGAAGGCCACCCGGTGGTAGTGGCCCGGGTAGTCGCGGGCCTCCTGTTCGGCCTGCGCCACCGCGGTCTGGAAAGTCACGTCCCACACAGTCGGGGCCTCAGAGAGGTAGGCCTCGCCGCGGGCGCAGTTGCGCAGGAAGGCGCGCTGCGACACCCGGATCGATTCCTGCGAGATGGTCGCGTACAGGTGGTTGTCCCAATCCACGCTCAGCCCGAGGGCGCGCCACAGGCCCTCGAAGGCCAGTTCGTCGACTCCGGTGAGCTCGTGGCACAGCTCGATGAAGTTCTTGCGGCTGATCGACACCTGACGCTTCGGGTCGGGGTTCGCCGGCGGGGTGAAGTCCGGGTCGTAGGGGATGGACGGGTCGCACCGCACCCCGTAGAAGTTCTGCACCCGCCGCTCGGTGGGCAGGCCGTTGTCGTCCCAGCCCATCGGGTAGAAGACGTGCTTGCCGCGCATCCGCTGGTAGCGGGCGATCAGATCGGTGTGGGTGTAGCTGAAAACGTGCCCCACATGCAGCGACCCGGACACGGTCGGCGGGGGAGTGTCGATGCTGAACACCTGCTCCCGCGACGCCGGCCGCACGAAGGTGTAGGTGCCATCCTCCTGCCAGCGCCGCGCCCAGGTCGCCTCCAGCCCTTCCAGCACCGGACGCTCCGGTACCCCCGCGCCGGCGGTGGTCGCGGCGGCAGGGTTGGCGATGGGTGCTGTAGTCATGGGGAGAATCTTACGAAGCCGGGAGAACCTGCGTCACATCGGCCCACCCGTTGCCCGGCTGGTGCAACTTTCTGCCAGATAGTGCACCGGCGCGACGTACCTGTCGCGGAGCGAGCGTATTTGGCAGTAACTGCACACGGGTCGGGCCGTCGACCCACGGCGGTAGGCTGTGCGCACCATGAGCGCCACTTCCCACGCAGAGATCGTCGCCGCCCTCACCGGTCGCTGGCCGGAGCACCGGATCGCCCGCGGGCTGGGCCGGATCGAGGCGTTGTGCGACCTGCTCGGCTCGCCGCAGGACGCCTGCCCGGTGATCCAGATCGCCGGCACCAACGGCAAGGGCAGCACCGCGATCATGATCGACGCCCTGCTGCGCTCGCTGGGCCTGCGGGTGGGACGGGTCTCCAGCCCGCACCTGCAGGACATCTCCGAGCGGATCGTGATCGACGGCGAGCCGATCAGCACGGAGCGCTTCGACGAACTGGCCACGGAGCTCCAGCCCTATGTCGAGATGGTCGACGAACGGAAGATCGACGGCGTGTCGATGACCTTCTACGAGGTGATGACGGCGCTGGCCTACACCGCCTTCTCCCAGGCCCCGGTCGACGTCGCGGTGGTCGAGGTCGGCATGGGCGGCTCCTGGGACGCCACCAGCGTCGCGGACGCCGCGGTGGCCGTGGTCTGCCCGATCGACTACGACCACACCGCGGTGCTCGGCTCGACGCTCACCGAGATCGCCACCGAGAAGGCCGGCATCATCAAGGCGGGCGCCAGCGCCGTGCTCGCCGGCCAGGCGCCGGAGGCCGCCACGGTGCTGATCGCCCGGGCCGCCGAGGTCGGGGCGAAGGTCTACCTGGAGGGCGTCGACTTCGGCCTGATCGACCGGCAGCTGGCGGTCGGCGGCCAGGTGCTGCGCCTCGAGACCGCGGACGGCCCGCTGGGCGACCTGGTGCTGCCGCTCTTCGGCGCCCACATGGCCCGCAACGCAGCGCTCGCGGTGGCCGCCTGCGAAGCCTTCCTGGGCGGACGGGCGCTGCCCGCGGAGGTGATCGCCGACGGCCTGGACGCGGTCGTCGCGCCGGCCCGGCTGGAGATCGTCCGCCGCTCGCCGACCATGGTGCTCGACACCTGCCACAACCCGCACGGCGCCCGCGCCACCGTCGAGGCGCTCACCGAGTCCTTCGACTTCACCCCGCTGATCGGGGTGGTGGCCATGATGGCCGACAAGGATGTCCGCGGGGTTCTGGAGGTGTTCGCCGAAGCCATGACCACCATCGTCGTCACCGGCATCACCGGCCACGCCCGGGCGATGACCCCCGAAGCCCTCGCCGAGGCGGCCGCCGAGGTCTTCGGCGCCGACCGGGTGGTGATGCGCCCGAACCTCGCCGACGCCTTGGACGAGGCGGTGCGGCTGGCCGACGACGCCGGCCCCGGCGCGGGCGTCCTGATCGCCGGCTCGGTCTACGCCGCCGGCGAGGCCCGCACCCTGCTGCGGCCGCATTCGGAGGAGGCCGACCGATGAGGCTGGGTCCCAAGAACCCGATGAAGTCACCGCTGCTGTCGGTGCTGATCTTCGAGGCGGTGGTCTTCGGGCTGGCGATCGCCGGCATGATCCAGGTCGACGACGTCCCGATGCCGGTCGCCGTGACCGCCGCGTCCATCGGCATCGTGCTGTCGATCGCCGCCGTAGCGCTGTTCCGCACCCCGGTCGGCTACCCGCTGGGCTGGCTGACCCAGCTGTACGCGATCGGCATGGGCCTGCTCACGCCCTGGATGTACTGGCTGGGCGGCGCCTTCGCGCTGCTGTGGGTGGTCAGCTTCTTCCTGGGGCGCCGGCTGGAGTCGGGTGCCGGTAGGGTCGGCCCATGACCCAACGCACCCTGGTCCTGATCAAGCCGGACGCCGTCCGCCGCGGCCTGGTCGGGACGATCCTCGCCCGGTACGAGGCCAAAGGCCTCACCCTCGTGACGCTGGAACTGCGCCAGGTGGACGCCGCCCAGGCCGACCGGCACTACGCCGAGCACGCCGAGAAGCCCTGGTACCCGCCGCTGCGGGAGTTCATCACCTCCGGCCCGCTCGTCGCGCTGGTGCTCGAGGGCACGGCCGCGATCGACGTGGTCCGCCTGGCCAACGGCGCCACCAACGGCGCCGAGGCCGCCCCGGGGACGATCCGCGGCGACCTCTCGCTCTCCAACCGCGAGAACCTGGTGCACGCCTCGGATTCCGAGGAGTCCGCCGCCCGCGAAATCGCGCTCTGGTTCCCCGAACTGGGCTGACCATGTCGCATCCCCACCCGCCCCCGCCGGGTCCCGTCCCCGAGCCCGCCGACCCGCAGGGCGCGCCGCCCCAGTGNNAAGCACTACGGCCCGCCGGCCGGCTGGACGCCGGTCGCGCCGCCCGTCCGGCCGCCGGCGCTGCCGGTCGTCCCGCGGGAGTACCACGAGTTCTACCGCACTCCGCGGTTCCGCTGGTGGCGGCCGCTGCTCGCGCTGGCCATGTTCGGCGGCAGCTGGTTCATCGTGTCGCTTCTGGGCGGCCTGGCGGTCATCGGCTACGAGATGGCCGTGGGCAACCTCGACCCCGAGGCGTTGCTGGACGGCGAGATCCCCACCACGCCGATGCTGTTCCTCGTCAACAACCTCAGCCTGGCCCTGGCGATCCCGCTGGCCTGGGCCGCCCACCGCGCCGTCTTCGGGCAGGGGATCGGCTGGCTGTCGTCCATCGCCGGGAGGTTCCGCTGGGGGTTGTTCGGACGTTTCACCGGCTTCGTCCTGGTCTGCTACCTGGTGTGGACGGCCGTCGAGATCGCGTTCTCCGGGCTGCCGGAAGGGCTCGCGATTCGTCCCGAAACCTGGTTCCTGCTGGTGTCGGTGGTGCTCACCACACCGCTGCAGGCCGCCGGCGAGGAGTTCGCCCTCCGGGGCCTGGGCGCCCGTGCGATCGGCTCCTGGTTCCCGGCCAGCCGGATCGGGTTGGTGGTGTCGACCGCGATCACCGGGGTGGGATTCATGCTGCTGCACGGCGCCGGCGACCCGTGGCTGAACGCCTTCTACCTGTACTTCGGGGTGCTGGCCTGCGTCCTCACCTGGCGCACTGGAGGGCTTGAGGCGGCGATCGCGCTGCACGTGGTCAACAACCTGGCCGGGCTGGCCTGGGTGCCGTTCACGGGAATCGAGGGACTGTTCGACCGTGAGGCGGGAGTCGGCGACCCCGCCGTCCTGCTGCAGATGGCGATCGTGACCCTCGTCGCGGCCGGCCTGCTGTGGCTGGGTTCGCGCGCAAAGCTGACGCAGAGCGCCGGTCCCGGGGTAGCGTTGGGGACTCAGGGCCAGGCGGCCGCGGCGCCCGACGGGGAGTGACGAATGACTGACCAGCCGATCGAACCGGCGACCAGGATGGACGCCGCGGGCGGGTTGAAGTGGCTGCGCTCCAAGCTCCGCACCCGGACCGGGCGCACCCTGGTCGGCATCGACGGCATCGACGGGGCCGGCAAGGCGACCTACGCCGACGACCTCGCGTCCATGGTCGCCGAGTGCGGCAACTCGGTGATCCGGATCTCGCTGAAGAAGTACCTGAACCCGCAGTCCGTCCGCTACGCCCAGGGACGCACCTCGCCGCGCGGCTTCTACGAGGACAGCTACGACTACGAGAAGTTCACCGCGGAGGTGCTCGAGCCGCTCGGCAAGGAGGGCTCCGGCCGCTACCGCACGGCCGCCTACGACCTCGCCTCGGAGTCGCCGGTGCAGTCGCCGTACCAGATCGCTCCCGACGACGTGGTGGTGATCATCGACGGCACCTTTCTGCACCGCCGCGAGTTCGCCGCCAGCCGCGCCAGCAAGGTCTGGACCTACTCGATCTGGCTGGACGTCCCCTTCGACGAGGCCTACAAGCGGCTGCACGAGCGCGAGGGCCTCAGCCCCGACCCGCGAGACCCCAGCAACGCCCGCTACTACGAGGGCCAGCTGCTCTACCAGAGCGAATGCCGCCCCGAGGAGAAGGCCGACCTGGTGATCGAGAACTCCCACCCCCACACCTCGATCGCCGAGTTGTAGCCCCGGATAAGGGGGTTTATCGATCCGGGCGCAGCGGTTAGGCTTGCCCAACCATGAGCGTCGACACCTATCAGACCGCGCCCGCGTCCCTGTTCAGCCGGCTGGAGCCGCTGCTCGCCCGGGTGGCCAAGCCGGTGCAGTACATCGGCGGCGAGGTGAACTCGCAACCCAAGCCGTTCGAGCAGGCGGAGGTGCGGTGGGTGCTGATGTACCCCGACGCCTACGAGGTGGGCCAGCCCAACCAGGGCCTGGCGATCCTCTACGAACTGCTCAACGAGCGCGACTGGATCTGCGCCGAGCGCAGCTACACCATCTGGCCCGACCTGGCCGGGCTGATGCGCGCCGAGGGGATCCCGCAGTTCACCCTGGAGAACCACCTGCCGGTGGCGGCCTTCGACGTCTTCGGGCTGAGCTTCTCCACCGAGCTGTGCTACACGAACATGCTGGAGTCGCTGGATCTGGCCGGCATCCCGCTGCACGCCGCCGACCGAGGGCTGGACGACCCGCTGGTGGTGGCCGGCGGCCATGCGGCCTTCAACCCCGAGCCGATCGCGGCCTTCATCGACGCCGCGGTGCTGGGCGACGGGGAACAGGCGGCCGTCCGGCTGTCGGAGATCCTGCGGCAGTGGAAGGCGGAGGGGCGTCCGGGCGGACGCCAGGAGATCCTGCTGCGGCTGGCGCTCAGCGGCGTCGCCTACGTCCCCAGCCTCTACGACGTGACCTACCGCGCCGACGGCGCCATCGATTCGGTGCGGTCGAACCGCGAAGGCGTCCCGGAGCGTCCGGCCAAGCACACCCTGATGGAGCTGGACGAGTGGCCCTACCCGATGCAGCCGATCGTGCCGCTGGCTGAGACCGTCCACGAACGGTACTCGGTGGAGATCTTCCGGGGCTGCACCCGGGGCTGCCGGTTCTGCCAGGCCGGGATGATCACCCGTCCGGTGCGCGAGCGCAACATCGAGACCGTCGGACGGATGGTGGAGGCCGGGCTGGCCGCCACCGGGCTGGAGGAGGTCGGGCTGCTGAGCCTGTCCTCCGCGGACCACTCCGAGATCGGCGAGATCACCCACCAGCTGGCCGACCGCTACGAGGCCGACCAGGTGTCGCTGTCGCTGCCCAGCACCCGGGTGGACGCCTTCAACATCGACCTGGCCAATGAGCTCTCCCGCAACGGACGCCGCTCCGGGCTCACCTTCGCCCCCGAGGGCGGCACCGAGCGGATGCGCAAGGTGATCAACAAGATGGTCAGCGAGGACGACCTGATCAACACCGTCGCCGCGGCGTTCAGCCAGGGCTGGCGGCAGGTCAAGCTGTACTTCATGTGCGGTCTGCCCACCGAGACCGACGAGGACGTCACGGCCATCGCCGACATGGCCGCCCGGGTCATCGAGACCGGACGCCAGGCCGCCGGGACGCGCGACATCCGCTGCACGATCTCGATCGGCGGCTTCGTCCCCAAGCCGCACACCCCGTTCCAGTGGGCCGCCCAGGCCGATCCGGAGACCATCGACCGCCGGCTGCACGCGCTGCGCGACAGGATCCGTGAGGACAAGCGCTACGGCCGGGCGATCGGCATGCGCTATCACGACGGCAAGCCCGGCATGATCGAGGGCCTGCTGTCCCGCGGCGACCGGCGGGTGGGCGAGGTGATCGAGGCGGTGTGGCGTGACGGCGGCCACTTCGACGGCTGGAGCGAGCACTTCTCCTTCGAGCGCTGGGTCGCCTGCGCCGAGCGGGAGCTGGGCCGGCACGGCGTCGACCTGGCCTGGTACACCACCCGCGAACGCCCGCACGGCGAAGTGCTGCCCTGGGACCATCTGGATTCCGGCCTCGACCGCGACTGGCTCTGGCAGGACTACCAGGACGCCGTCCTCGGCGCCGAGGTGGAGGACTGCCGCTGGACCGGCTGCTACGACTGCGGCGTCTGCCCCACCATGGGCACCGACATCCAGATCGGCCCCACCGGCCGCAACCTGCTGCCCCTCACCGTGGTGCGCTCCGCCTGACCTGACCTCACTTCCGTCATTCCCGCGAAGGCGGGAATCTCCGTGGCAGGTCCGGCGACCGGGTTCCGCGTGGCAGACTGGACGGACGATGAAGACCTCCTCGCTGACGCTCCGCCGCGTCGTGGTGTGGGCGCTGGTGATCGCCCTGCTGGCCACGATGGGGCTGGCAGCCGCCGCCGGCGTCGCCCAGGCCGCGGCGCCGAAGCACAAGCTGACCGTCAGCCATTGCGGCGTCACCACGACCGCCAAGGCCTGCAAGATCACCGTCACCCTGAAGAAGGGCAAGACCAAGGTCAAGAAGGCCACGGCCAAGCTGCAGTACTGGAACGGCGCGAAGTGGGTCACCGAGAAGGGCGGCACGTTCAAGGTCAAGAAGGGCAAGGGCTCGGTCTCGATCAAGAACAAGGTGGTCGACCGCCGCTACCGGGTCAAGGTCGGCTCGACCGTCAGCGCCAGCTTTGACGTCGCCTTCCTGCCGGCGACCTTCACCGTCCGAGGCTCCGGCTCGGGTCACGGCGCCGGGATGCCGCAGTACGGGGCGCTGGCCTGGCTCCGGGCGAACCCGGGCGCCACTTACGCCGACGTGCTCGAGCACTACTACAGCGGCGCCGCGGTGAGCAGCGCCAACAACAACAGCCGGACGATCAAGGTGCAGGTGCTCGCCCCCTCCCGCAAGACCACTGCCTTGTCGCTCACCTCGGGAGGGTTCACCGTCAAGGACGGCAGCGGCAAGCTGCTGGCGACCACCAAGGCCAAGAAGCCGATCACCATCGGGGTCAAGGGGTCGAACGCGACCGCCAAGCTGGTCCGCTCCGACGGAAAGTCGGCGACGATCGAGGCTTCGCGGCTCACGATCAGCTGGGCCTCCGACACGACGGCGACCGTCGCAGGCGCCGCCGGCAGCTACCGCTACGGCAACCTGCAGGTGACAGTTTTGAAGAACCTGCCCAATGTGGTCAACGAGCTGAAGATGAACACCGAGTACCTCTACGGAGTGGACGAGATGCCGTCCTCCTGGGGGAGGTCCGCCGAAGGGCTGCAGGCGCTCAAGGCGCAGGCCGTCGCCGCCCGCACTTACACGATCGTCCAGGTCAGCCGGGCGAACCAGAAGTTCGGCGACGGCAACGCCGACCCCGCCTGCGACTGCCAGGTGGTCGCGAGCACCGCCAACATCAACTTCACCGGCTGGAGCAAGGCCGGCGGGCAGGACAACGACTACTGGCGCCGGGCGGTCGACGAGACCATGACCGCGACCAGGGTCGAGATCGTGCGGGAATCCGCGGCCGTGGAC
>CXWJ01001714.1_pt1 | contig 12583 bp, 11 predicted proteins | sample 590841 | NCBI WGS metagenome assembly CXWJ01 (sample SAMEA3498367, study PRJEB10139) | wastewater metagenome | biome: wastewater treatment plant; material: activated sludge | place: Austria | collected 2015-01-21 | reverse complement strand
GACAGGATGTCGTGGGCGAAGACGCCGCGCATTTTGTTGGTGGCTCCCAAGTTCGAGAAGATCGCGCTTCGACAAGCGGACTTGAAAGTGTTGCAGCGTCACGCCTCGTCGCTGGGCGCGCAGTTGGGGTTGGTGACGCGCACGAGGCGAGTCCGCGCGGATGCGGAAGAGTTGGGCATCCCTGTTTTTGAGTCAACGGCTGAGGCGCAAAGAGCGGCGTGGATGCAGAGTCCGCCGAAGAGGTTGACGCGAAAGCCTCCCGCGAAGAATCTGCGTGAGAAGCGGGAGCAGGTTCAAGTCCGAGAAGAGGCGTGGCGCGCGCATCCTGCCACGCGGTTGGGCGCGTTCATCGTCGGCGTGATGTCTGTGTTTGCCATCGTCGCATTGTTCATCCCGCGCGCGCAAATCCGATTGAAGCCGATCACCGAAACGCAAAGCATCGTCTTGCCTGTGATTGCGAGCGAAAACACCGAGTCGGTTTTTGTGACGGGAAATATTCCCGCGCGTGAAAAACGAATCATTCTCGACGGTTCGCAAACGGTGGTGGTGACGGGCGAAGGCGTTGTGCCGCAATCGAAAGCGACTGGCGTTGTGGTGTTTCGCAATCTCACGTCGAATGCGGTGACGATACCCGCTGGCACAATTGTCGAGGCGGCGCGAGATGCGCTTGTGCAATTCGTGACTCTTGAAGACGGCGTTGTTGCGGCGGGTGTTGGCAAAGAACTTGAAATTCCCGTCGAGGCGGTTGAGAGCGGCGCGATCGGAAACCTGCCCGAAGATTCGTTGATCGTCATTCGCGGCGCGCTCGGGCTTTCGCTTTCGGTGACGAATCCCGAGCCGACGGAGGGCGGGCGCGAAAGTTCATCGGTGCAGGCGAGCGATGCGGACCGCGCGCGCGCGAAAGAGTTGTTGATGAAGTCGCTCGATGAAGACGCGCGGATAAAATTTTTGAACGATGTTGCGACGGGCGATATTCTTTTCGATAAAACGATTTCAATCTCGCAAATTTTGTTGGAAGAATTTGACCCGCCCGCGGGCGCGGCTGGAACTACGTTGACGTTGACCATGCAAGTGGAATATTCCGCGCGGTACGCCTCCGCTTCAGACCTGACCCAACTTGCCTCGCTTGCCCTCAACGCTTCTCTCCCTTCTGGGTTTTCGCCTTTGTCTTCCAGCGTGAAAATGGAATCGGTTGGTTTGCCCGTGTTAGGCGAAGACAATTCTGCGCGTTGGCAGTTACGCGCCGAGAGACAGATCATTCAATCGGTTGACCCCGCGCAGATCACAACTTTGATTCGCGGACTCAACGTTGACGAGGCGCGTTCGCGCTTGGAGAATTCGTTTGCGTGGGAAAGCAAGCCAGTGATCTCGATGTTCCCCACGTGGTGGAAATGGATTCCGTTGTTGCCATTTCGGATTGAAGTTCTTACAAATTGATTTGGTGGTTGAGTAGTCCCGCGTGCAGTTCGCGGGACGTATCGAAACCACCAGTAAGTAAAGCAATTATTGTGACAAAATTTCTTTTGAAACATGTTGGTTTCGATACGGGCTCGACTTGCCCTCGCCCTACTCAACCAACGGAGTATGTATGCGCATCCTAGCAGTTGACCATGGCGAAAAACGGATCGGTCTCGCGCTCAGCGACCCGACCGCGACGATTGCCAGCCCGTTGAAAGTTGTCGCGCATGTGTCGCGTCTGCTCGACGCGGCGCAGGTGGCGAACCTTGCTTCTGAAAACGAAGCGGGGTTGATCGTCGTCGGTCAATCGTTCGACGAAGAGGGCAAGCCGAATCTCGCGGGCAGACGCGCCGCGAAATTTGCCGACGCCCTGCGCGAGCAGACTCAAATCCCCGTTGAACTGTTCGACGAATCGTTCAGCACACAAGACGCGCGCTCAGCGGTCATTGAAATGGGAGTCTCGCGCAAGAAACGCGCAGGTCATCACGACTCGTTGGCGGCGGTGGTGATATTGAGATCGTATATTGAATCTCATCCAAACCTCGGTGGTTGAGTAGCGCCGAAGGCGCGTATCGAAACCACCACGCCGTAAAGTACATTTGTAGCAAAATTACTTTGGTTACCTGCTGGTTTCGATACGACACTCGCTACGCTCGTGTCTACTCAACCAGCGGAAATATCTTCATGCGAAAAATTCTCCCAATTCTCCTAATTCTCTTTTTTCTCGTTTGCCTTTTCGTAGCCTTCATCACCATCCCCTCCGAAGCCGCGCGGATTTATGGTCCGCCCGCGCCGTGGCTGACGATAATTCAACGCGCGCAATATTCCGCGCGATTGCTGTGGTACGACGGCTTGCTCACCCGTCCGCTGAATGCCGAAGCGGGCGAGCGAAATTTCAAAATTGAGTCGGGGCAGTCGGTGGATTCGATCGCGGCGAGTCTGCAAGATGCCGCGTTGATTCGCGACGCCGAATCGTTCCGCGACTATTTGGTGTATTCGGGCTTGGACACGTCCATTCAAGCGGGCGAGTACAAACTCAGCGCGGCGATGTCCGCGATTGATATTGCGCGAGAGATTCAAGATGCGAGCGCCACCGAAGCGACGTTCACTATCCTTGCTGGCTGGCGGATGGAAGAGATCGCCGCTTCTCTCCCGACCTCGGGCTTGGCTATCTCGCCCGACGAATTTCTCGCCGCCGCGCGGACTCGTCGTGAAGACTTCGATTTTCTCGCCAACGCCGACTCCGCCGAAGGATTCTTGTTCCCCGATTCATACATCCTTTCGCGCAACACATCTGTCAATGAGTTGATGGACGCGCTCCTCCGTAATTTTTCACTGCGACTGACTTCCGAGTTGACTCATGGATTTGAACAACAGGGACTCACTGTGTACGAAGCCGTAATCGTTGCCTCCATTGTGGAGCGCGAGGCGGTGCAAGATGAAGAGAAGCCGTTGATCGCTTCGGTGTATCTCAATCGGTTAAAAATCGGCATGAAACTCGACGCCGACCCGACGATCCAGTACGCGCTTGGATTTGATTTCGCCGCTGGGACATGGTGGAAGAATCCGCTCAGTTTGGACGACCTGCAATTCGACTCGCCGTTCAACACATACCTCTACACAGGGTTGCCGCCCGCGCCGATCTCCAATCCCGATTTGGATTCACTGCAAGCGGTCGCGTTCCCTGCCGAGACGCCGTACTACTTCTTCCGCGCCAAGTGTGATGGTTCGGGGTATCACAACTTTGCCGAGACGTTCGAGGAACATGTGGCGAATGGGTGTGAGTAAAGTTAAAAGCTTTTCAAACAATGAGGGTTATAATCTGTGCAAAGTATGTTATACAAACAATTTGCCGTACGTTAGTCCCCTTGCGGGATAAGCACCCCCAGCGGCGTCTTATACGGCAAAAAGTACGATTAAGACATAGTTAGGCGCTGTCGCATCAGTTCAGAACGGAGATATATAGAAATAGTATGAGAAAAGTAATTTCACAAGGCTTCGTTCTCGAGTTTGTGAGTATAGTTACACTTATCGTAACTGTGTCTTTGGCATGGGTCGGGAATCTGTTTAAACTACCTTCTGAAGCAGTAATATCAGCATCCGTCGGATTAGCCGTCGGTGCATACATCTGGGCTTTAAAGTGGGAGCTTAGAAAAGAACTTCAAGAAAGAATCGATTTATATGCTTTACTTGGTAAAATCGAAGATGATGAACTTTATAAAAGGGGACAATCAGCAATTGAAAACTGTCGTTTAGAATTAGAGAATCTAGCAAAAGGGATTCTCCACATTGAAACGGGTCAGTTGTTTCAATATCTAATAGAATATTCTTCTAACGCAAAATCTCGAATTCAAGCAACCCATGTCGGGTTAGACGAAAAATATTTAGATATATGGCAAACGGGTGGTGAACAACAATGGCATAAACATACAATGGAATTAGTACGTCGGGGTATAAAATTTGAAAGAATATTTATATTGTCACGCAAGGCTTTTGATTCCGAAAATTTCAAGTCAAAAGCAATTGAGTTATTAAAAAAACAACAAAGTGATGGCATCATTGTGAGATTGGCTTGGCAAGAAGAATTGGAAAATCCAGAGCTAGTTCAAGATTTTGGTGTTTTTGACGAAGATTTAGTTCTTGTAACTAATCCTTCGTGGACAGAAGGATACAACCAAGTAGTCATTCACAGGAGGCCGTTTGAAATAAATCGCTATTTAGAATTATACAAATCATTACAGTCTAAGAGTCAAGATGTAACAGAGTTAAATCTGAATTAACCAGCGCCTACCGATGAACAGCAGTGTCAAGGGATGGGATGAAAAAAGGATAGGGGAACCCGATGTCTTGAAAAAAGCGTTGGGTTTTTCTTTTTTTAGAGAAAGATCGAAACACAAACTTCAAAGATTTCAGTCAACAGACAGCCTGCCAGATATTCACCTGCCTTTTTGCACTGAAGCGTGATGGTCGAGCTGGCGAATGGGGTCATTAATTGGGAGTATAATCAAAATCGTTGACTGTCTTAATCGAAATCAGGTGAACCATGAAATTTGATATATCCATCCCGAACCCTGTTTTTCAATCAGCGCAAAACCTCGCGAAGAAAATGGGTGTTTCATTGAGCGAGTTATATACCGCCGCGCTAAGTGCGTATGTGACGGAGCACGAAAAGGAAAGCATCACAGAAGCGTTGGATCGGGTATATGTCGAAGAAGCCTCCATTCTCGAACCCGAACTGGTCAAAATGCAAGTTGTTTCGTTGGAAGGGGAACAGTGGTAATTCAACGCGGGGAAATTTGGTGGGCAGACCTGCCCGAACCCACAGGCTCAGAACCTGGCTTTCGCCGCCCAGTCTTAATCATGCAGTCCGATGACTTCAATCGCAGTCGCATCGCTACTGCGATTGTTGTTGTCATCACATCCAATCTCAAATTAACGGGCGCGCCTGGGAATGTATTTTTACCTCAGAAGGTTTCGGGTCTGCCAAAAGACTCGGTTGTAAATATCTCACAGGTCTTAACGGTGGATAAAAGTTTTCTGACAGAGAAAATCAGCGACTTGCCAAGTTATCTTCTTGAACAAGTTGAGGTGGGCTTGCGTTTGGTTATGGGTCTTGGCTGAAGGATCGTTTGAATCAAATTTGCCAACCCGATGTTTTGTACAAGTCATCTCAAAAATGTCACCCTGAGCGATAGCGAAGGGTCTCTATCAACCAACCAAGGGACTCTTCGGTCGCAAACCCCGCTCCCTCAGAGTGACATGGTATTTTTGAGACAAGTTCTAACAACATCATTGCGTCTATCTACTGTTGGGGACACTTTGCAAGCGGTTGTGTGTAATCCGTTGCAACATTTCTGAATCGAATCCTGTACGTATGATATGAAAACCTTCAAGAACATCGTGTTGACGTTATCCACGGGGTACATATTCTTCCTCTTTTCCGAACTATTATTTTGGGCGCGCAAACGTCCTGGCGATTCGCTGGGCGAATGGACGATCACCTGGCTGGCTTACTCGTTGATGGCGTTTGTCTTTCTCCTGATCGTCTCGTATTTCAAAGTCAACAACATCTGGGCGTTGTTCCTCGCGGGCGCGGTTTTCGGCTGGCTTGGCGAAGGGATCGTAGTGCAGACGACGTACGAGTCCCTGCCGCTCTCGATCTCGTTTACTGCCCTCGCGTGGCACGCGCTCATCACGGTTTGGATCGGATGGTACGGGATTCGACGATCTCTCCACGCCTCGAATCCTTTTTCGACGTTGAAACTGTCTCTAACCATCGGGCTTTGTTACGGCTTGTGGGCGATCATGTGGTGGCTTGAACCCGATGGAGGAGTTTCGTCAATCGCTGAATTTGCGACATTTTCTTTTGTCGCGGCGACTCTCGCCATCCTTGCGTATTGGCTGGCAGACTGGAGTTCTTCTGAATCGTTTCGTCCTAACCGTTGGGTGAGCGTTGTCATCGTGAGCATGTTCGCGTTGATGTTCTTTTTCGTAGCCGTGCCAATTGTGCCGCTTGCGATCATTATCCTGCCGATCTTGTTGGGGCTGGCATACCTCGGACTGCGTTGGAATCGTTTGACCGAAGCGAAAGGCTCGATGCTGACGGGTTTCAACAATCCCGTCTCTGCATGGAAATATCTCTCGCTGTTGGGAATCCCTGCGGCGGGTGTTTCTTTTTATGCGTTAGCCGCATCCCTGAATTTGCAGTGGCAAACGAATTGGATTCTGTATCTCATCACGACCCCGCTGGGATTTATTCTGTTTGGGGTCAGCATGTACAAACTGCGAAAGAGAAAATCCATCGTTCAGTTGTCGGGCTAATGTTTATAATTGACATCAATGCGTTTTCGATTAGCGCAATCCCCGATCACAGAGGATGTCAATATGTCAAAGACCGAGGTCAACAATATCGAACTGTATTTTGAAACTGCTGGAAGCGGTGAAACAATTTTATTCATTCACGGGCTTGGCTCCAGCGCGCGCGATTGGGAGATGCAAATCCCCGCCTTCGCCAAGCATTTCCGCACAGTAGCCTTCGACCTGCGCGGACACGGTCAATCGCAAAAGCCAAAGGGACCGTACAGCATGTCGCTGTTTGCGAAGGACACTGCTGAATTAATTAAATCGTTGGGAGTTGGCTCTGTCCATGTTGTGGGGATTTCGCTAGGCGGGATGATCGCCTTTCAACTTGCAGTGGATCATCCAGAGCTTATCAAGAGCATGGTGATCGTTAATTCTGGTCCCGAACTCGTCGTTCGCACGCTCAAAGAACGCTGGCAGGTGTTCATGCGTTTTGCGATCGTCCGTTTGATGGGGATGCGTAAGATGGGTGAGGTGTTGAGTAAACGCTTGTTCCCCAAAGATGAGCATGAGAATTTGCGCCAGACATTTGTCGCGCGTTGGGCGGAGAATGACATCCGCGCTTACCTGGATACGATGCGTGCCATCGTCGGGTGGAGCGTGGCGGATAAAATTCAAACTATCAAAATGCCCGTTCTGGTGGTCGCCGCGGACAACGATTACACACCCGTATCCGCTAAAGAAGCGTATATCCCTGCATTGGGAAATGCGCGACTGGTTGTCATCGAGGATTCCCGTCACGCCGTGCCCGTTGAGAAGCCCGATGAATTTAATCGCATCGTGTTGGAGTTTTTGTCCAGACAGTAGTCTATTATTCATCGTGTTTACCTCAAACCCGTTTGTCCAATCATTCGATGGACATTTTGCTGATGAGTGTAAGTGATTAAGATAAAGAACCTTGAGAAGATGAAATTGTGAAAAAATTCGCCTTGGTATTTGTTCTGCTTGCTGTGCTAATTTGCCTTCTCGCATGTGTGGGTCCGTATATTCCGCTGCTTTTGCCAAGTGTAGACGGCGCTTGGTCGCCAGTTTGGTCTTCTGATGGCCGATATATTGCATATGAATGTGTAATGCTGGGTTTCCCTGATTTACCCAACATAATATTCGATGAATTTGCTGACTATTATCTTCGAGATATTTGTGTATACGATCAACTCGTGAACGAAAATATCCGATTGACTAAGGATCGTTCTCCTTCATCCATGCCGTCATGGTCACCGAGCGGGGATAAGCTTGCGTGGCTAAAATGGATAGAAGGAAGTGATGACATCTTGGTCATCTGGGATATTTCAGGTAGCGAAGTGAAACAATTTCAATCATCTATTCCATTATGGGGATCAGACAGGCATTTGGATTGGTCAGAAGACGGTAAAAGTATTTTTATCGACAACGGCGTTGTCTTTGATGTTAAAAATGAAATATTCACTAGCGTGGCTATTCCTACAGGAAATTTAGATGTTTGTTGTTTCGCTTGGTCACCTGACGGCAACTACGTGGCTTATAGGCAAGTTAAGAATGTAGATTCGGATTATCGTCGTCATTGGCAAGTGATAATAGCGAAAGACTACGAAATACTATTTGTTGATGACCTTGAAGCAAATGTGGGTGATCCTTATTTGCAATGGTCTCCAGACAGTTCTATTCTTGCATGGCGTGCTGATCGCGGCGGTAATTCATTACTTATATTAAGGTATCCAGTTGAAGATAAGACCAATTACATACAAATTGGCAACGGTCTCGGCTTTAGTGGGATAGAATGGTCACCATCTAGCAATCAAATTGCACTTAGATTTTTAGATCAAATAGCTATTGTGGAGCCGCCATCAGGGGCTGATGATCTCTCGCTTACAATTGTCGAACCGCAAATGATTTCTTTGCATGGCGATTCGTTTAACGGGTTAGCTTGGTCTCCAGATGAAAAAATGATTGCTTACGAAACAAGTTGGCAAGAGGGAAGTCAAATTTGGTTGTTGCAAATTGAGACTCTAGAAAATATTCCATTAACTGAGTCAAACTAAATCTATTTTTCCATCATCTCACCCCACACCTCCAGCGCGGGTTTGGGGGAGCGGTCGGGATTCAGAAATCCGATAAACGCAAAATTGGATAAGCCCTCGGCGTCCTTTGGGTCGCGTCCCTGTTTTGCCATTTCTGCCGCGTACGAGTCCATGTCGAAGTCGGTGAGGATGGTGTTGACCCAAAACGCGAGGCGTGGTCCGAGTTGATCGTGAACCGCGTTGAGGAAGATGACCTGGTCATCGAGCGAACCTTGAGCGAAGCCGACGGGCTGGGAGGAGAATCCGCTTTCAGCAATGGCGAGCGGCTTGTCGGTCCGCGAAAGAAGCGGGGTGTAATAGTCCGCTGGAATATCTGAGGCGGAGGGGAATACAAAATATGGATACGTCGAGATCACCCACAAATCCAGATTTGGTTCGAAGGCGTCGATCTGTTCCCAATTCGGGCTGAGTCGCGTGCGGTTGCCTTCCTCAGGCTGGGGGAACATGTTGTTGAGATCGTCCCACTGAAAGGTGACGAAGATCTGCGTTTCGGGCGCTTCGGCTTTGACGAGCGCGTAAATTTCGTTGTAGAGGCTGATGAAGTTGCCCGCGTCGTCGGGGTGCGCGTCCATGTAGGTGTTGATCTCGGAGGCGAGACCGAGATAGCGCGGATGAAATGTGCGCGCGACCCACAACGCGTAATTGCGATACGCGCTCCGCACATTTGGATTCGCAAAGTTCGCATCCCAGCCCGCAGGCAAGCCGATGAACTCGCGGCGGTTGAGTCCGTTGAGCGCATCAATGACGAAGATGTATTCGAGATGATTTTGATTTGCGAGTTTAACTTGATTGATGAGGTCGGTTTTCGTTTGCGATTCTGTTTCGGTTCCGTTGACGAAATCTTCCCATGCGGTGTTATGTTGGATCAAAACAAAATCACCATGTTGATTCATATCTTTGTAAAGTTGGAAGATGCTGTCGAGAGTCGCTTCGGGCGGGGAGGGGAAGAATCCGTAGGCGGTTTTGCCTGAGTCGAAGATGGAGTCTTCGGGCGGCAGTGGAACGCCTCCGCCGTTGCAGGCGAGGGTGGCGAGGAGGAGGATGGAGAGGGAGAGGAGGAGTTGGCGCATTGTTTGATTTGATCGCTGGTTGAGTAGGCACGAGCGAAGCGAGTGTTGTATCGAAACCAGCAGGGAACATGCGAGCAGATTATTGCATGAATACTCGTGGTCTCGATACGCCCTTCGACTTCGCTGCCGCTTCGCTCAGGGCTACTCGACCACCGATATAAATTGATACAGAAGTGGATAGTAAAAAGTTGCGCGATTAACTTGCGATGGCGCGGAGGAATCCCAGAAACATGCACGCGCCGAGGATGCCGAGGATCAGCCCGACGATGGCGGTGGTTTTTGAACGGTCTTTGCCGAATAAGCCAGCCGCGCCGAGGATGGCGGCGAGAAAGCCGAGGAATGCGCTTGCGCCTCCGCACACGAAGAGAGGCGTGCCTGCGAGTTGAATCCAGCGTTGGCTCATGCCTGTCCATGCGCAGAGGGCGATTCCGAACACCAGCGCGGAGGATGCGATGCCGAGGTACATGCTCGCGTTGCCTACGGGATTCGGTTTTTCGGGGATGGGTGATTGGGACATGGATTGCCTTCTGTAGTTATACAGGCTCAGGTCGTTGAAAGTTGCGCGCGCCTGTTGAGAAAGAATGCAGTCACGATCATTCCGAAACCCAGGAACGAAAGAATAAATCCCTGAATCGCTACAGGGTTCAGAATTTGACGCGCCATCGCGTTGAGCGTTTCGCGCAGGGTGGTAAGCAGGGTCGGGGAAATAATTCCCCTTGCCTGACTTTCCAATATCTTTTCAATCATGTATCCGACAATGGGCGCGCCGATCAATGAAACGATCAGCCCTACCACGCCTGTAATTAACAATGGAATACCCCACCAGTTCAACCAGCCCTTCAAGTCTCTGACCGCCAGGATCGTGATGCAAAGAATAAGTATTACAGGTAAAGCGGGCGTGAACTTCATCACGGTGCGGATACGATTCAATTGCAGCCGCAGATCGTTCTCTGTACCGCTTTGGAGATTGGAAATGAGCGTGATCTGATCGGGGATGGCGCTGGCGGTGAGTTGAAGTTGTGATTCAACCAAAGGTCGGATCAAACTCATTCCTTCGGGTGGCGGATTGCAAAAAACGAATTGACCTCCTGTGAACGCGCCAATGGTCATTTGCAGTAGTTGTTCAGTTGTGCAACTTGGCTGTGAACTCAAAATGCCCAGGAAAATGTCAACTCCCGCGGGGCTGGCAAGGTATGTTTTGAGCGATGTCAACGGGATTGCGACCAAATCAGACTCACCGTTCAAGTAGGCAAAGATCGAATCGAGCGTATTGTCGGTCAGTGTTTTGATCTCTTGGGGCGGCAGAAGCGACAGAAGAGTTGAAATAAAGTTGTCGGTTCCCAGTCCTTGTGGGATCGCGGTTCCGCTTTTTGATAACGTCTCAAGTAAAACCGACGACATCACTGCGGGCATCCGCTCGTATAAATTTTGATCTTCAAATGCGCGCTTGTATGGTTCTGAAGTGAACGCTTTTCGTTCAATATTGAATAGGAGCAGCGCCGCAACCCCTGAAATCACGAACAGGATCGCGCATGCCCCAGCAAGGATCTTCCCAATGGTCCGCATCAATCCTCTTGCACAATGTCAATGTAATCTTCCGTCACGGTTTCGCTGTTTGCCGCGCCGAGGATTTCGAGTAACTCTTTCACCAAGTCCGCTTTGTTGTCAGCGTCTTTGCGGCTCCAGGTGCGCGATTTGATCTCAAGGAAATGTCCGAGCGGGGGTGTGGTCATGTGATCGAGGTTGATGTAGAACTCGGTGTCTTTGTATTTGATGAACCAGCGCAAGCGGTCTTTTTCGATTGTCACTTCCGATTTTGGTTTGAAGTATTCGCGATAGAAACGCAGTGAGTTGGTTGCAGGCGCAAGGAAGCGACTGCGCGAGAGTAACACTTCGTGCTCGAACTTCCCCTCGCGTTTTTGTCCCAACAGCGTGAGTCGCGCGCGAGTTTGTGTGACCGTGTTTTTAGCGTCGTCCACGAAATCATCTTCTCGGTAGCGCAGGCGTCCTTGTGACTCATCGTCGAAGATGAAGTACGCGTCGTGTTGACGATAGTGACGTTCGTACAGGATGTCGATCTCGTCTCGCATCAATTCGCGGAGGACGCGGTCTGGATCGGCAATTTTGACCTTTACCTGCACCTCGAACGATTCCTCTTCCATCGAGCCGCCGAGGGCGATGAGTTTCGACAACACCGATTGTTCGCGTTCGACGAGGAACGAGTCGATTTGTTTGGCGAGGTCAGCGGCTTGCGCGAGCAATTCATCTTCTTTGAGAGTGAGCAATTGACGATCGCGCATGACCCACTTGCCGTTGATCATCACGTCGGTCACGTCGGTGGATTTGCTGGCGTAGACGATCTGCGCGTACGCGTTGTCTGCCGAGCGGCGGAAGGAGGGAGAGTTATGCACAGGGCTGAGATCAACGAGGATGAGGTCTGCGCGGCGGCTGGGGGTGAGCGAACCAGTTAGATGTCCGATATGAAGCGCTTGGGCGCCGAGGCGAGTCGCCATCAATAAAGCTTGCGGTGCGGGGAGCGAAGTCGGATCATTCGTCACCGCTTTTGCGATGAAGGCGGCGAGGCGCACCTCTTCGAACATATCCAGATCGTTGTTCGATGCGGGACCATCCGTGCCGATGCCGACGTTGAGTCCCGCATCGAGCATTTTCGTCACAGGCGCGAAGCCCGAAGCGAGTTTGAGATTCGAGGATGGGTTGTGCGAAACGCCCGCGCCCGCGTGATGAAGCGTGCGAATCTCGCCGATGTCGAGATGCACGCAATGCGCGGCGATGACCTTCGCTTCGAGCAAGCCTTGTTTCTTCACATACGGAATCACAGGCATGCCTTGTTCGTTGCGCATGTTGTCCACTTCGAACGATGTTTCGGCGAGATGCGTGTGAAGCGGGATGTCGAACTCTTTGGCTAGGTCGGCGGTTTCGCGCAAAATTTCAGGCGTGGTCGTGTAAGGCGCGTGCGGCGCAATGGACGGGACGATGAGCGGATGCCCCTTCCATTTTTTGATGTAGTCGCGCGCCTTTTCCATCGAGTCTTCGTACGAAGCCGCATCGGGCGTTGGGAATTTCAAAATGGATTGCCCGCACACGCCGCGCATTCCCGCGTCTGCGGTTGCGGTGGCG
>CXWJ01015547.1_pt1 | contig 12584 bp, 13 predicted proteins | sample 590841 | NCBI WGS metagenome assembly CXWJ01 (sample SAMEA3498367, study PRJEB10139) | wastewater metagenome | biome: wastewater treatment plant; material: activated sludge | place: Austria | collected 2015-01-21 | reverse complement strand
CGGCCCCCCATGGAGTGACCGACGAGACCAATCGGCATACCCGGATATCTCGACGCGACGGCGTCGACGGCCAGTCGGGCGTCGGCCATGGGGCTGGCGCTGTGGGCGTTCCAGCCGAAGACGTCGTTCTTGAGCAGTGCGACGGCCAGGCGGCGGCGGTTGCCTCGGCTGGCCGCTCGGGCCACGGGCAGCAGGCGCAGGACGGCGTGGTCGTACCAGTGGACCGGTCGCGTGTCGAGCGATGCGCCACCGTGGAAGACCAGGACGGCACCTGCGGCGGACGTGGGCGCGCTGAGCCAGCGCAGGTCAGAGGGCATGGTGTGGATTCGGAGCCGGCGTCAGATCGGAGTGCGGTGGAAGTTCTTGAACGAGCGGCTGGCGGTCGGACCCCGCTGACCTTGGTAGTGCGAGCCGTAGGCCGAGCTGCCGTAGGGGTTCTCGGTGGGCGACTCCAGGCGGAAGAAGCAAAGCTGGCCGATCTTCATCCCCGGGTAGAGCATGATCGGCAGCGTCGCGACGTTGGACAGCTCGAGGGTCACGTGCCCGGAGAACCCCGGGTCGACGAAGCCGGCCGTGGCATGGGTCAAGAGGCCAAGCCGGCCGAGGGAGGACTTGCCCTCGACGCGGGCAGCCAGGTCATCGGGCAGGCTGACAGCCTCCAGGGTCGAGCCGAGGACGAACTCGCCAGGGTGCAGGACGAACCGATCGTCGACCTCGACCTCGACGAGGCGAGTGAGATCGGGCTGCTCCTCGGCCGGGTCGATGAAGGGGTACTTGTGGTTGTCAAACAGCCGGAAGTACTTGTCCAAGCGCACGTCGACGCTTGACGGCTGGATCATCGAGGGGTCCCAGGGGTCCAGGACAACCCGTCCCGCGTCGATCTCGGAGCGGATGTTGCGGTCGGAGAGCAGCACGGAGCCAAGGCTAGTGGGTCAGNNTATGTAGAACGGCTGCGTCGCGAGCTCGAGACGGTCGCCGCAGCGGCCGGACCTGACGCCGCGGCGGCATCCGAGAGGATGACCCAGGCCCTCGACCCCGCCCTGCGGATGACGGTCCTCGAGGTCCTCTCCGATGCCACGGCCCACATCTCCGCGCTGCTCCCTTCCGGCTCAGTCGAGGTGCGGCTGCGCGGCCGTGACCCCGAGTTCGTCGTCGACATCCCCTCCCCGATCCAGGACGACCCGCTGCGCTCGACGGCGGGTCCGCAGGACGCCGAGCCTGACGACGAGTCCGACGTCGTGCGCCTGACCCTGCGCCTGCCGGAGTCAGTCAAGGCGCGAGCCGAGGAGCTCGCGTCCAAGAGCGGGCGCTCGCTCAACTCGCAGATGGTCACCATGTTGCGCAACGCAACGCGCGACAACGGTGCGACCTTCGAGTTCGACCTCGGCCGGTTCCACGGCGCCCCCTGGGGCGGCGGGGCGCACATGTGGGGTGAGCACGGCGAGCCTGGCCCGCCCGGTTCGAGCGGTTCGAGCGGTTCAAGCGGTCAGGGCAAGGACAACCGACGCATGCAAGGGTGGATCTGACATGACGGTCAACCGGGTCTTCGAGACAGCGACCCCCATCACCCTGTATGTCGAGTTCGCCGCTGGTCGCCTCGATGTCGTCGCCTCCGAGCGCGTCGACACCACGGTCGAGGTGAGCTCGCCTGACGCGACGCTGGAAGAGCGAATCACCATCGAGCGCCAAGGCTCCACCATCGTCGTGGCGGTGCCCCGTGCGGCCTACGGCATCTTCCGCCGGCTGAGCGAGGCCATGATCACCGTGCACGTCCCCACCGACAGCTCCCTGCAGGTCAAGACGGCCACCGCCGACGTGCGAGCAACGGGCCGCTTCGGTGACACCTATGCCCGGTCGGGCTCTGGTGACATCGCTCTCGGAGACGTCGCCGGCACCCTGAGCGCCAAGGCCGCCTCCGGACATCTGAGTGTCGGCCAGGTCCATGGCACGGCCAGCCTGGCCACCGGCTCGGGCCACATCTCGGTGTCGTCATGCTCTGCAGACACGTCGCTGCGCAGCGGGTCGGGAAGCATGCGCGTGGGGTCGGCATCGGCCGACCTCTCGGTGGCCACCGGCTCCGGCAAGGTGCGCATCGAAGAGTTCGCTCGCGGCGAGCTGCGGGGTCGCCTGGGCTCTGGCGGGCTCTGGATCGGCATACCCGACGGGGTGGCTGTGTGGACCGACCTGCAGTGTCCCGGTGGCATCGAGTCGACGCTGCCGGCGATGGGTCCACCCGCCGAGGGTGCCCCGTTCGTCAAGGTGCACCTGCGCATGGGATCCGGCAAGGCCCACCTGGATCCAGTCGAGGCGGGCGTGGTCGCCGATCAGTTACACTGACCAACCGCGCGCCTCGGCGCGCCGGCGGGTGTAGTTCAATGGTAGAACATCAGCTTCCCAAGCTGACAGTGCGAGTTCGATTCTCGTCACCCGCTCAACCGAAAACAAGCCCCTGACCTGGGCTTTGCACCTGGCGGGCCGTCGATCCGGTCGCCGGGCCACGAAGTTGCCGCACTGCCGTGCAGTCGGCGTGCAACATCTGCTCCGGCTGACCCCCTCATGAGGCATCCCCATCGGTCGTCATCGGCATATCGATGGGAGGCCGGCGAGCCTCCCTCACAGAGACGTCAAGCGCGTCGGCGATGGCTTGATCTGCCCTGGTAGTGGCGTGCTGATAGATCAGCGCGGCGTGCATGCCCACACCCGACGAAACTCGCCGGCTCGCAATCCCAGACGGCGTTCCGGTCCTCGACCTGATGCACACTGGCCTAGACGACCAACGCCGACCCTTCGAGGTGACCCACTTCATCATGCGAGCAGACGTCAACGGACTCGACTACACCATGCCGGTCGACCGGTGAGCCCGCAGCCCGAGATCGTCATCCGACCCCGCGCCGACGACGACCTACCGGCCCTCGCCGACATCCTCCGCGAAGTTCACGCCACCGACGGCTATCCCGTGGAAGGTGTCGACGATCCGCTGGCCTGGCTGCAGTCACACAATCTGGTCGAAGCCTGGACAGCAATCGTGAATGGTCACGTCGTCGGACAAGTCGCGCTCAACCAATCGACCCCCGGAGACTTTGCACCCGGCCTGGCCAGACAGGCTGGAATTGACGACTCTCTACTCGTCTTAGGTCGACTCTTCGTCTCAGTTCGCGCGCGCGGTCATTCGATCGGCACGATTCTGACCCAAGCCGCCACGAAGCGAGCCCGTCAACTCGGGGCGCGGGCCGTGCTTGACGTAATGGAGAAGGATGTGGCAGCGATACGCACGTATGAGCGCCTGGGATAGACCCTGCTTGGAAAGGGTGCCCACTCACACTCGGGTGGCCAACATGAGTCAGCACGGGCTTACGCTGCTCCGGAGACTCCATCAAGGATTCCAACCCTGACCACACCTGAACGTTACTGATGACCTGGCAGTCAGTCTAACTGACCTCTGATGAAACCTTCACGAAATCCATCCACATCGGGGAACAGCACACGGCGGCGCCGATTATAGGAACGCTTCAGTAGAATTCGAATTTGGTCTTTGACGCGTGCAGGTATTACGATTGCACAAAACGGCATGTTTATGGGGCGGCCCCGACTTCTGGTGGTACTCAATAGCTGCCTCAGACGATCCTCGCCCGGGGCTGGGCCTGACGGGTTGAAACCAAACACCCCGGGGGCCCGGTTAGTTGTAGGGATAGCACTGGCAATGAAATATCCCTCTTGAGCAACCATTCGTTCGTCTGGCAGCGCGGGGTACGCCCTGAACATTCGTCCCGACTTAAGAGACTCTATCAGCGCCGACTCGTAGGCAGCGCCAAGCGGGTCGGCTAGGTGCATATACGTTCTAGGACCAGAATGTAGAAAGGTCTCGTACCAATCACTGACTGTGACGTCAATTGCAAACAGCACTCCCGGCGAGCGGCGCGCATTCCCACTGTCATCTTTCCTGTGCTCCTCAGTCGCGAACCACAATGCGGTCATCGGATTTGCCGTCACGTCGAGAAATCGAGTGGGGACGCCGTGGTGTTGCAATACCGCCAGCAAGTGCATATCGGAAGCCGAAGCGCCCAGGTTGCGGCCCAAGCCCCAACGCCTTGCTTCGCTCAAGATCTCAAGTTCGCGTGCGCGAACTTGATCCTCCGTCACTTGCGCGTCCGCCGTCTGAAGATGTCGCAGCAGCGAGGGACTGAGATCCCAGGCCGCATCGTTTTGACCTCGCCATGCGTAAGATCGCTTTGGCGCGAGGAGGCCGACGTTACTGATAACCCGCATCAACTCGTCGGGGGTCCTCACGCGCACCCCCCAGCCGTGTGCAAGCCATGTGCCTTGGCCGACAGTTGTTGCGCTCACGGCCCAACCCTAAAGCAAAGTGGCCTTCGCGCACCTGCGCGATCATGACACCGACGGCTTGCCGAGACTGCCTCTGCTCGATCAAGGCGCGGACTGCGGGCGGCGCTAGAGCGCCGTCCTCGTCCGCTCATACCGAACGGGGGTAGAGCGCGAAGTAGCGATGGCCCGGAGGGTCTTCAGGCAGGCTTCGAGCGCGGTCCAATATTCCTGGCCATCGGTCCTCAAGCATTTTCCGCAACAACTCCCAGGGCGATGGCGGATGGGTCGGCCAATTTGGATTCAACACCGGGGTTACTTCCTCAGGCTCACGGTTGACCCGAATCCTTCCCTTTAGTTGCGATTGATCCTGATCTACCATGTCCCATTCGATGTAGTCGCTGCACTCGTTCTCAACAAATCGCGGAAACGCGTCTTCCCCCAAAAACGTAGCATCCATTTTTGCGCCCCCGAACACAGCAGCGATTCTATCGACTGTATCTTGGGATCGGTCAACTACAACAAGCTTGGCTGACTGATCCAGATTTGTGGTGAAAAGTGCTCGCGTTTGCAAGTCCGTTGGCGGGAAAGAATACCCAATGATTATCAATCTGTGGGCCTTTTGAAGTGCTATTGCTGCCTTTCTCCATTGGGTTCGTAGTCCCTCGTTTCGATAAAACGAGTCCTTCGATGCTGTGGGTGGAATGATCAACGGCACTAGATCGCCGTATAGAATCTCGCGTTCCTCGTCGGGGTCTACGTATGGGGATGTTGACCAGGTGACATGATTGTCGCGCATGTATAGGCCTCCGCCGCCGGAGTCCTCGGGTCCCGCGTAGAACCAATTTATTGACCCGTGAAGTTTATAAAGACGCATTTCAGGATTCTCGGACTTGGAACTGCCCAACACGCCGCCCGTGCTCTGCCCACGCCGCTTCTCAAGCGGCGCCACGTACATGTGAGCGCATTGGTTGCTACTTCCGGTATAAATGGCCGCTCGCTCGAGCAGCAAATCGTAGTTCAAAGTTATTACATTGCTGCGGGATTGCGAGACGTGAGATGCAAAGCGCGCAATCTCCATAGGCATATGATTCCTTACAACGTCTCGCTCGAGCCCTGCTATCGCGTCGTTAATTGCCGTGCTGGCGTCCAGAAACCGGGCCCGATTGCGAAGATTTTCTGCCTTCGGCAACCATGGCTGCTCGTCTGCCAGGTGGGAAAGCCACGCCTCCAAGTTGCCACCAAATGAATCTAACACGGCCGGATCTTGGCCGAGATGCTTCAGAACATGCGTCCCCAGATCAGGCAACAACGGCATTTCGCGACCGACGGCACGGCTGAACCCCGCGCCCAGAACGTAGACGTCCGTGCTTGTCATAAACTGGTCCTTACTGAAACACGGACTGACGCATGATTTTTCGGGGGCGCCCACTCGCGCGAGGGGGCGCCCCCCGGGATTGCTTGGCAGGAAGCCGTTGAACATCGTTCGCGTGACTTATCAGCCAAACCGCAACCGGTCCAAACGCGTTTGGACGAATCTAGCGTAGACGACTTCCGCTCCGTCTTGCATTGCGGGGGTCCACCACTGCCCCGGGGCCCTGCCACCGAGCCTGGACACGGGCCGGGTGCGCCTCGGTCAGAGAGATCGACCGCGTGACTGTCACCGATTGCCACGGGTGTCAGGCTGCGACGGGGCCGAGGAGTCTCAACGCTAATGGGGCTGCACTCCGTGCAACTACGTGCAGCGGGTCGTAGTGGCCGACTATTCCGGTGAGGCTGCTCGCTCACCCAACGCCAAGGGCGGAAGGAGCGGATGGCTCATTCCCAAGCTGACAGTGCGAGTTCGATTCTCGTCACCCGCTCACGACAGGTCGGACCCTCGAACGAGGGTCTGACCTGTCGTGATTTTGCCGCACGCCGAGAATCGGGAGGAGCCGGCGTCCTGCGCCGGCGACGGATCTCGTCACCCGTCTGACCGGTCTGAGCCAGGCCGACGACGACTCGGTAACTCGCTCACGTGCACACCTGTGCGAAGTAGCCACACCACCCGCGTGGGCACGTCGTGCGCGCGCTATTCCACGCGCAAGCCCAGGTGAACGTGGACGCTTGGCGCCCACTCACCCTTCTTCGTCGGCGTGCCGCCGCTGGCGGCAGAATCCGACCATTGCCCTCCCGCGCAGTGGTCTCTGCTCGCGCCGTGGGGGGTCGGGGTCCTAGCGAGTGGTGACGGCCGACACGGGTCTGGCTAGGGTCATGAGACACCCCGCGCAGCAAAGGGAGCCCGCGATGAGACCACTTCGCTACTCGATCAACGTCACCCTCGACGGCTGCTGCCACCACGAGGCAGGCATCCCTCCCGACGAGGAGTCGATGCGCTACTGGACCGCTGAGATGGAACGGGCCGATGCCCTGATCTTCGGTCGGGTGACCTACGAGATGATGGAGTCGGCTTGGCGTCGGCCGACGACAGGCCCGTGGCCCGACTGGATGGATGAATGGGACATCCCGTTCGCCGAGGCCATCGACGGGACGAAGAAGTATGTCGTGTCGAGCACGCTGCCCGAGGTCGACTGGAATGCCGAGCTGGTGCAGGGCGACGTGGGGGAAGCGGTTCGGCAGCTCAAACAGCAGCCCGGCGAGGGCCTTGGCGTCGGTGGCGTGACGCTCCCCCGGGCCTTGGCAGATCTGGGGCTGATCGACGAGTACCAGTTTCTCGTGCAGCCGGTGCTGGCCGGGCACGGGCCGACCTTGCTCGCCGGCCTCCGCGAGCGCATCCAGCTCGAGCTGGTGGATCACCATGAGTTCCGGTCCGGGGCGGTCGTCCTGCGATACCGGCCTGCGCGCCCAGCGTCGTGAGGTAGCGCAGGCTCGGGGTCCCCAGCCTCATGAGGCCACAGGGCTCGCGGTGTGGCACACGGTCCGCCCGTTCGGGCCATAGGACGATCGACGTCCCGGCGATAGGCTCCACCATGATCCGTTTCCTGATCAACGCCGCCGTCTTCTTCGCCACGGCCGCCATCGGCCTCCTCGTTGCCAACATCGTCCTCGAGGACATGACGATGGACGCTGCCGGGTTCTTCGTCGCGGCGGTCATCTTCGCGCTCGCGCAAGCGATTCTGGCCCCCTTCATCTTCAAGGTCACGAGAAGGAACGCCCAGGCCCTCTTGGGCGCCGTCGGCCTCGTGACCACCTTCATCGCCCTGGCCATCACCACCGCGCTCACCCCCGGACTCAGCATCTCGGGGGCCTCGACCTGGGTGCTCGCAGCGCTGGTCGTCTGGCTGGCCACGATGGCCGCCGCCGTCATCCTGCCCCTGCTGGTCGCCAAGCGAGTGGTCCAGAACGTCCGCGAGCCCTGACCGACGCGTCCTGTATGACGGGCCCTCGTCGCCCGTTCGTCGACGGGCTCGCGGAGGTGCTGCTCGCTGGGCAGACATCCGGCGTGCGCCTCGCCGACTCCGGGTACCCCGGTACCGGTGCTAAGCCGGACGACGGATGGGTAGGTGCACGAAAGGCTCGCTCTTTCGTGCACCTACCCATCCGTCGTCGGGGTGGGGGGCGCATCGGCGCCCCGGCGCACCCGCCCCGTTAGGGCTCTTGGCAGGCCCTCAGGTATGCCCTTGGTCTGGCTTTGGCATCTCCCTGCGCCGAGCGGTGCGGCCGGGACTACGCTGACGAGGGATCCGGCATCCGGATCTCCCGCACCCCGTCCGAAAGGCCCCCACCGATGCCCGAACAGCCAGATCACAACGTTGTGCTGGACCCTGTTCCCTCTGTGGCCCGTCAGGGCAGTGTCACCGTCGCCGCCAGCTCCCCCGAGGGGACCGAGGCCGAGGCGCTGTTCGTCGCCATCGGCGACGCCACGAGCGACCTGCTCGGCTTTGACGAGCGAGCGCTGGCCCGCAGCGGGTTCAGCGGTCGCCTGGGTCAGACCCTGCCGCTGCCGACGTCTGACGGGCCCGCGCGCGTGGCCGTCGGCGTCGGGCCACGTGAGGATGTCACAGCGCACGTCTTACGTGACGCCGCGGGCCACTTCACCCGCTCGGTCGCTGAAGACACCAAGCTCGCGCTGGGCCTCCGCGAGACCTTCGGAGTCGACCTCGCCGACGCGGTCGTGGCGGGCGTCGAGGGTGCCCTCTTGGCCCGCTACAGCTTCCGCCAGACCAGCCGTGGTGTGCACGCGACCTCCGTTGACTCGGTGGCGGTCCTGGTCGCCGATGCCGACAGCGAGGCCGCCGGCGCGGCCGTCGAGCGAGCCCGGATCTTCGTCCGAGCGGCCGAGCTGAGTCGCGACCTGGCCAATGCTCCGGGCAGTCTGCTCACGGCGGCGCGCATGGCTGAGGCCGCGGTGTCCGTCGGCGCCCAGACCGGGCTGACCGTCGAGACGTTCGACCGGGACGCCCTGCTGCGCCTTGGCTGCGGTGGCCTGCTGGGCGTCAACCGCGGCAGCGTGGACGAGCCACGCATGATCCGGCTGACCTACACCCCGTCCGGTGAGTCGACCGGTCATCTGACACTCGTCGGCAAGGGCATCATGTACGACTCGGGCGGCATCAGCCTCAAGCCGAGCGACGCCTCCCACTCGACCATGAAGAACGACATGAGCGGAGCCGGGGCGGTCCTCGCATCGATGACCGCGCTGCAGGCACTCGGGTGCACAACGACGGTCGTGGGCTATCTCATGTGCACCGACAACATGCCCTCGGGCACCGCGATGAAGCTCGGCGACATCCTCACGATGCGCAACGGCAAGACCGTCGAGGTGCTCAACACCGACGCCGAGGGCCGCTTGGTCATGGCCGACGCCCTGTCGCTGGCCACCGAGACCCCCACCGACGCCATCGTCGACATCGCGACACTGACGGGCGCCACCCTGCGGGCTCTCGGCACGGAGATCGCCGGTGTCATGGGCACCAGCCAGCCGATCATCGACCAGATCATCGCCTCCGGTGAGCGCGTCGACGAGCCGCTGTGGCAGTTCCCGCTCGCGCGTCAGTACCGCAAGCAGCTCGACTCCGACATCGCCGATATGACCAACATGGGTGGCCCCAACGCCGGCCAGATCACGGCGGGTCTGTTCCTCGAGGAGTTCGTGGGCGACGTGCCGTGGGGTCACATCGACATGGCCGGCACGGGGCAGGCCGACGCGCCCGACTCGTGGCGGATCAAGGGAGCGACCGGGTATGGCGCGCGGCTCCTGGCCGACTTCGCCTGCCACTTCGCACCCCCGCAGGGGTAACGTCAGGCCACGTGACCGTCATTCGTCGCTGGGCCAAGCCGGTCCTCCTGACCCTCGTCGGCCTCATCGTCGTCAAGATCGTCTTTGACCTGGTGACCTCGATCGACTGGGGCGCGGTCTGGGATGCCATCGGGCTCGTCGGGTTCTGGGCTGCGGTCCTGCTGATCGGCACGTTGGCGGTTCGCCAGACCTTCAACGCCGTGCCGCTGACCCGGTTCGTGCCGGGCCTGACCTTGGCACGGTCGATCCAGAACGACCTGACGGCGTTGTTGATGGGCACCGTGGCGCCTCCGCCGAGCGACGTCGTCGTCCGGGTGTCCCAGTTCAAGTCGTGGGGCATCGACCCCGTCGAAGGCATGGCCGGGGTGACCCTCAACATGCTGACCTTCTATGTCGTGCGCTTCGGCGCGCCCGCATTCGGCATCCTCGTGCTCGCGCTGTACGGCCTGGAGACGGGGCAGTCGTGGCGCGCCTTCACGTCCACCCTGATCGCCGTCGTGATCCTCGCCGCGCTCATATCCCTGAGCCGCGGCGAGGCTCTGGCCGCCACCTTGGGGCACGCGGCGGGTCGAGTCGTGGGCCGCTTCCGCTCGGACGTCGACCCGCACCAATGGTCGACTGCGGTCGTGGACTTCCGAGCCAAGGTCGGCGACCGGGTGCGCACCGGGGTGCCCACGTCCCTGCTGGCGCTGTTCGGGATGGTGGTGGCCGAGACCGTCATGGTCGTCCTCGCGGTGCGGGCCGTCGGGGTCTCGGCGGCCGAGCTGTCGACCCTCGTCATCGTCGGCACCTTCCTGCTCGCCTACCCGCTCACCCTCTTTCCCCTCATGGGGCTGGGCATCATCGACGCTGCACTGGTGGCTGCCTGGACCCAGATCGCCGGCGAAGAGGTCGGCCCGTCGCTCGTGGCCGGGCTGATCGTCTGGCGTGCGTTCTCGCTCCTGCTCCCCTTCTGCGTGGGACTAGGGGCACTCGCCCTGTGGCGGCGTGACGTGCGGGAGAGCGAACGGTCCGGTCGAGCACGCGCCGTCTGAACCGGTGGGGGGATGGCCGCCCTCGGCGGCTGAACGCAGCGTCGACGTCGGCTCGACATCGGTGACGTCAGGCCGATGGCGCCAGCACGACCTCGACGGAGTCGCGAGCTCCCGCTCGCACGAACGTCACCTCGACCGCGTCGCCCGCGGCCCGCGTCAGCACCGCGGTCACGACGCTGTCGGCGCTGACGGTCGGGTCGCCCGCCAGTGCCACGATGAGGTCTCCGCGACGCAGCCCCGCCTGGGCAGCCGGACCCTGTGGGTCGACGGCCGAGATGATGACGCCTTGCGTGAGCCCGGTCGCCGCGGCGATCTCGGCGTTGATGGGATACACGGTCATCCCGAACGTCGGATGCGCCACGCGCCCGGTCGCGATGATCTCGTCGGCCAGTCGCTCGGCGAGCTCAGAGGGGATGGCGAACCCGAGCCCCACAGAGCCGCCACCGAAGATCTCTTCCCCTCCCGCAGCCGTGAGGGGCACCGTGATGATGGCCGTGTTGACGCCCACCAGGCGCGCGTCGCAGTCCACCAGCGGGCCCCCGCTGTTGCCGGGGTTGATCGACGCGTCCGTCTGCACCGAGCCGACCAGCTGGGCGCTTGCCCCGTCGGCCGCCGGCAGAGTCATCTGCCGGCCGAGGGCGCTGACGATGCCCGCTGTCACGGTGCTCGACAGCCCGAGCGGGGCACCCAGGGCGATGACCGGTTGGCCCACCTTGAGCTCGGCCGACGAGCCGAACGGCATGACGGGTCGACCCACCGCGCCGTCGGCCGCCTTGAGCACGGCCACGTCGGTGTCGATGTCTCGCCCGACGAGGGTCGCGGCCACGACGGTGCCATCGGCATACCGCAGTCCGAGGGAGCCGCCGTCGGCGGCCAGGGCGATGACGTGGTCGTTGGTCAGGACGTAGCCGTCATCGCGGATGACGGCGCCAGACCCCGTGCCGGCGCCTTCGTCCGCGTCGGCACTGACGGCGCTGACCGTGACGACCGAGGGCAGGCCCCGGTCGGCCACGGCGACGACGTCGCACGCCCCAGTGCCGCTGCGACCCGCACCGCCGATCGCGCCAGCGACCGACCCGGCAAGCAGGCCACCAACGGCAGCCACAGCAACGAGCGTCCAACCGGTCGGAACGCGTACCGCCATCCTCATCCTCACGCCGAGCGACGTGCCCGTCGACCGCCGGGCGCTTCGCCAGAATGGCACAACGATGGCTGCCGCGCCCGGTCTGCCACCCCGACGAAGGGGCCGGGCGACAGACTCGGGGCGGCCACGCCCGGCGTCAGTCGGTCTGGTCGTCCATCTTGGCCTCGCCGGCGTTCTTGCGCACCGAGTCGATGCCGTTGAGAGCGGCCCGCTTGCTTTCGTAGGCCTCGCCGACGGCGATCACCTGGCCGTTGCCGGCCTTGAGGCGGAACCGGTACTTGCCCGCTGCGTCCTTGTAGAGTTCGAACTTGCCAGCCACTGATGTCTCCTCGTTGAGAGATCGAGCCCGGGATGACTTCCCATGGGTGCGCCCAGCATAGGAGACCGCCCGTGAACGGGCGCTGTTAGCCAAGCGTGATCTGCGGGTATGGCCGATTCGCTTGCCAAAGTTACTGGCGAGTAGCACCATTAAGTTACTCGCCAGTAGCATTGGGGCTGCTGGCGGGCACCACATCTTCGGAGGCACGGCCATGGGCCACTACAAGAGCAACGTGCGCGACCTGGAGTTCACCCTCTTCGAGGTCCTCGGACGCGGCGACCTGCTCGGACACGGGATGTTCGCCGACGTCGACGTCGAGACCGCCACCGACATGCTGCACCAGATCGCTGACCTGGCCGAGCACCAGCTCGCGGACTCGTTCCAGGACAGCGACCGCAAGCCGCCCGTGTTCGACCCCACCAGCGACTCGGTGGCCATGCCCGAGTCCTTCCGCCGCTCCTACCAGTCCTACCTCGACTCCGAGCTGTGGCGCACCAACATCCCCGAGGAGCTCGGCGGCATCGCGAT
>CXWJ01021153.1_pt1 | contig 12595 bp, 14 predicted proteins | sample 590841 | NCBI WGS metagenome assembly CXWJ01 (sample SAMEA3498367, study PRJEB10139) | wastewater metagenome | biome: wastewater treatment plant; material: activated sludge | place: Austria | collected 2015-01-21 | reverse complement strand
CTTAGGGAACGATCAGCCGCCGAACGCTCCAATGATAACCGCCAATAAGATCAGCGCGCTGCCGATCCAGCCTTGGACATCTAACGTCTCTCCAAGAAAGTACCACGAAAGCCAAGCCGCATAGGCCGGCTCGGATGCAAACAGAAGCGCCACCTGTTGGGCCGGAACCAGTTGCTGCGCCCACATCTGCACGGCGAATGCAAGCGTGGCCAACACGCCCGTCACCGCAAGGCCGGTCAATAGAACAGGTGTAGGCGAAAACGTACTCCCTGAAACATCTTCCCACCATGGAGCCGGAAGAAACAATAGCGTCATCGCCACCATCTGCCACACAAGGAGCGACGGGGCATCGACTTGGCGGGTAAATCGCTCAAGACAAATGATATGTCCCGCAAACGCTACGGCGCACCCGAGCGTCATAAGGTCGCCTCGACTCATGGATGTGCTGGGCTTGACGAGGAGCCACAATCCGACCACCGCGACCACCGTGGCCAAGACCGCACGCCGGTCGACCCGCAGGAGAATCAACGGCACAAAGATCACATAGAGTGCGGTGAGAAAAGCTGAATTGGACGCGCTCGTGTACGAGAGCCCAACAGTTTGGAGCAGATACCCGAGAAACAGAAACACCGTCGAGAGTGCCGCGGCTGCCAACACCGCACGATCATGATGCAATCGACGGCGGCTGACACCGAGCCACAAGAGGATGAGCAGGGTCCCAATTAAAAACCGAACGAACAGGAACGAGAGCGGGGGAATCTGTTCCAATGCCGCTTTCGTGGCAGGAAAGGTCGCACCCCAAATGAAGGTGGTCAATAGGAGGGCGAGTCGCGGCATGAATCAGCAGTGCTGAGTCCTGAGTCGTGAGTTCTGAGTGTACAGGCCCGGATGAACAGGCTCAGCACTGAGCACTCAGGACCCAGCACTGCGTTCTACGGTTTGCAAAGTGGACATAGCCGCTGCCGATTCACTCCAGCCTGTTCCATCGCCAGGGTCGCCCGTTCCTTATCAGGGTAATCGAACCATCCGCCTTCCCAAAAGTCGCTGGAGGTGGAGGTCGATGGCACCTCCGAACACCGGTCTCGGTGAAGCGTCACACGGTCGATGGCACGGGCAATATGCAACCAGTAGATCATGCTAGCCGGTGCGGGTAAAGAGTGAGTGGCAAGGAGCGTTCACGATCGCGCCTTACTCCTGTTCTTGACCGGTTCACGGGAGGAGCTGCCATTCATCCTTCTCGATGAAGCACTTCACGCCGGTCTGTAGCTTTTTAACATCGTCCTTCTCGAAAAGCCGCATATAGCGCTCGATCCGATCATCCTCATCGATTCGTTCTTCCTGCATCACACCGTTATTCCCCTTGTACCGTCGAATCAGCACTGGCATCGAAACCCTCCTCTGGAGCTAGCAGTTGCGCCGCGTAAGTTGTTAGAATGAGCAGAATATCGTAAGCTGATCAGCATCGCTTGCAGAAGGGCTGTTTGTCAAGATCTGAACGGTTCCAGTTGGTTGGAGCGAAGACTCGGCGAACTGCAATCATGATCATCTGTGAGCAGGCTCGACTGAGTCGATAGCACTACGATCCCGCAAATGCTTCATCCGGGTACATGTCTCTGACAACCTGGCTGCAGAAGGGAACGCAGGCGAGCAAAGAGAAAGGATGCGATCCTATGCCACTCTATGAATACCGTTGTGGACAGTGTGAGAAACAGTTTGAAGCCACCCAGTCCGTCTATGCCAGAGTAGAAGACACTGAGTGTCCCCATTGCCATGTGAAGGAGGCGACGCGCCTTCTCTCGGCCTTTTCGTCCAACGTGGTCGGCGCTCGCAAACCCGGATTTACCGAGAGCAAAGCCAAGGCTATGAACCAGGAACGGATGGAGCGATTCGTCAAATTGCCGCCGTTGAACGCAAAACGCAATGTCCCACCACCAAACATGGCTGCCGAATCCGAGCCCTCTTCGGCAGACCGAACCACGTCCGAATCGTAAACATGGTACACCGTCATCTTTCTGTCTGGTTACACCGCAGGAGTCATCAAGCCCTTGGTCGTGGTGGAGAGCGTCCGTGACAGGACGATCATTGATCACTCAGCTGTGCATGGGCCTGATGCTCATCATCTCCCCTCTTCCGGCCTCAGCTCAGATTGCCGGAACGTTGGTCATCGCCGGCAATGGCCCTGAACAAGCGACCATCGAAGCGCTGGCACGGGCCTTTGAAAAAGCCAATCCCCGTGCCTATATCGATATCCTCTGGGACGAGGACTCCACGCCGGTGCAGTTAGTCCAGACCGGCCAGGCCCAGATTGCCGTCACCGGTACGAAGGACGCAACACTGACGGCCTCCCAAATCGGATGGGATGGCCTCGGGATTCTCGTGCATCTCTCGAACTTCACCAAGGAAGTCACGACGCAACAGCTCGCCGATGTGTTCGCTGGAAAGGTCCGAGAATGGTCTGAATTGGGTGGCCCCGAAACGAAAATCTTGCTGATTGACCGCTCCCGCACCCAGAATATCCGTGAAGCGTTTGAGTCCCTCCTCGGAATCACCGGAAAGATTCCTGGCACCGCAAAGGTCATTGGACCGGATGACACGGTCGTCAAGACCGTCGTCGGCACCCTTCCGCCGCTCTCTGCCGTCGTGTATGTGTCACTGAGTACCGGCCTCTCCGCCGTCTCTAATGGGGTGGCCGTCCGTCTGCTGCCGGTCGATAAGATCGAACCGGAGGTGCCAACGGTCCGGGACGGGCGCTACAGTCTGCGACGCCCGCTGCTCCTTCTCTCGAAACAAGAAGCGAACCCTCTTGTTGAAACCTTTATCGCATTTGCGCTATCTCCTCCAGGTCAAGCCATTGTTGGAGAACTCTATGTGGCCATGCCGACTAAATAGGTCCACACTCAAGGAGGTCCCTATGACTCCCCCTATCCAATCTTCGTTCCTGATGCTCTCATTACTCGTGCTGATTGGCCTCCCGCTTCGCTCACTTGCTGAGGAGGGAGTGATCGTCGAAGGTGCCGGGTACACACTGCACGACGCAGAATCGATCAAAGGACATGACGAACAACAACTGGAAAAGGATCCCGTTTGCGATAGTAGCCGAAAGCCAAAAATCCTGCGTGTGGATCCGGACGAGGCCAAGCCCGGGCAAACCATTATGCTCACGGGTGAGAATTTCGGAACAAGAGACTGTTTCCGAGGCGTGGCGTTCAGTGCGGCAGGACCCACCAAGATCGATTACAGGTTTGTGAACGATACGATATTAGAGGTCACCGTGCCTGACATCCAACCTGGCATGTCATTCATCGATATCGTGGCCGGCGGCGGCAATGCTCGTTCGAAGGCCTTTTTGGTGCAACCCAAATAACACGCTGCCTCCCCGCCGATCGAAGAGTGTCCGAGACCCTATCCGGATAACCGATCACTCGGCGGCCTGTTGGCGGACGGCTTTGGCAAGATTGTCGGGTGTCCCGATATCCAGATAGCGGTCGTGCGGAAACGTCACACTCTGTATCCGAAGACCAGCCTTGAGAGCCTGCTGAAACACCACCCCGACAGCTAAATCCCCTCCAGGATCATTGGCAGTGTTTGCCAATTGCCCCATCTTTCGCGTGGTCTCATCCGCACGCAGAAACCGATGGAGAAACTCGGAAAAAACCGGGGTCCAGACGGCAAAACACCAGCCGAACGTGAGCGTCGTCGAAGCGGGCTTCATCACAATCTCACGAATCCATCCCTCGCTATCACAGTCCACCATGTCCCAGATTCGAGGATCTTCAATGCGATGCAGACCAAGCACCACATCCGCACCCGTTTGTTCCTGTTGTTCAATGAGTCGCCGATAGGCATCCGGTGGACCGAACAGAATATCGGGGAAGCCGAATGCAATCCGGTACTGAGACACGAATGAATACGCGCGATCAAGCGTGTCAGGAGGCCCAAGCGAGCCTGGAATCACGAGATAGGCGAGCGACATCCCTACCCCCACGCCCTCCTGAAAATAGTTCGGAATGTCCCATTTCCCTTCACGAATCACGATGAACGTCTTGGACAGCCCCGCCGTTTTGAATTTCTCCAGCAAATACTGCGACGCCACTTTGGGTCGTGGCATCCCTGTCCTCGGATCGTTCGTGAAGCCGACCGGAAACAACTCCTTGCTGCATGGAAACGGTTGAAGACGCTTGGCCTGTCCAGCAGCAGGAATGAGCCCGACGACTTCCGGCCAGGAGCGAGGCTGTGGATCAGGAGCAGTCATGAGAGCGGCATTATCGCCGGATTCACGTGATGAGTCCAGGAGATGTTGAGTCGCCACGAAAAGATGTCATCTCTCATGTCAGGAAATACGTGGGGTACACAACTGTGAGAAACCATCCTGGGTGGATCAGGGCCTATCTGTTTCCGGATCTCTCGACAAGAGAAGGCAAGATCGTGTAGCCTAGAGCTATGTTGATGGATGCCTTTTCTCTCGCGAACATGTCACGAAAGAGAGTTCGCCCGATGTCATTCTCTTGGTCTCAACAAGCGCTCTCTGCCGCATTCCTTGCTATGAGTATATTCATCTCCCTCCAAGCTTCGGCCGCGCCACCAGTCAAGGAGCGTCTTCCCTTGACGATGAGTGGAGCCGGTTGCAGCGAGAAAGAAGCCGAGATCAGCAAGGTCTTGCAGGCCATGCCTGGCGTCATCAGTGTCGATTTCAACCGTGTCCCCAACCATGTGCTTGTGGATATCACCCCCAGCACCGTAAAATCGGTGGATGTGATCAATCGCGTCAACGAGGCTGCGTCCTCCTGGCAGTGCAAGGTTGAGTTCATTGAGGGCTGCATTTCGGCTACCATGCCGACAGCCTCAGCTGCCCCACACGAACACGAATAGTGACCCATCCAAATAAAGCCGCAGCAAGCAGCCGCTTCGCACCGCTCCATTCCGGAAGGGGGTTGTGAGGCTGTTACGGCCAGTCGCGGGAACCCGGAACCACCCTCTATCCCTGCGCCGATTGGTCCGTTGTCGGCATCGTTCGAAACTCTTGAACGAAGTTCCACACTCGCAGGACATCGACAGTCAGCGCTGCGCCATAGGAGGGGCCATAGTCTCGCTCCGAGAGATGCCCCATGCTGTCATTCCAGGTTTCGAAGCGCACAGGCCCTGCTGAGGCCGCGAGTGACCACGCGAACTGTTTTTGGCTCTGCCCCACGGAATTCACGAAGATCCCTGAATCCCACATCAGTGCCAATTCGATTTCCCAGGTTGGAATCGTTTCTCCAGTGGTCGTTGTCCGATACTGTCCGATAGCAATCGCCGGCTGAACCAGCCCCGCCGTGCTTCTGACGGAGTGGAGCACCGCACCGTTGCTCTGATAGCTGATCCGCCCCATCGCGGACACCCGAACGTTGATATCGCCCCACTTCTCTGACTGCCACACAGACGGAGTGATTTGCAGTCGACGGATGCCGCCGCGCAGAAACCCTTGTTGGTAGATCGTTCCAACGGAAAAGCCTCCACCGGCAAACAGGACCTTCCGATCAAACAGCGACATCCACCGAGTGATGGACCCATCGATCATGACATCGGTTTCCTTCCGAGGGTCCACCGTGGGCACCGACGGAAGTTGGCGCAGTTGATGGACCACTTTATTCTGGAAGTATTGTGAAGGTTCATCACTGGTGGGACTGACCCCAGCCGTGAGGTTGGTGCTCCAATTTTTCCACAACCAACTCGTTCCCGAATAGTCCCAATGTTTCGTCCAGCTGAGTGTGATGAGGTTGAAGCCGAGCGTATTGCCTACCGTGGAGTCATATTTATTCCCGATGCCATCAACCGGGGTAAACCGATTGAGCGTCAGTCCCGAGGTGACGGTCGAATATTGATCCGGGAAGGCCGTGCTCCCCCAATGCACCGACGGGGCAGGATTTTCACTCCAGGCAGGAGCGGAGAGGCCTCCGACGAGCAGAAGAACGCCACCAATGACTGTTGCGTTTCGTCGCCCCAACCATGCTGCATTTCCGAAAGACACCTTCCTCTTCATCGATACCGATCCCTTTCATAAGAACATCTAACCTTACTACTATCAAGCTCAACACGAACATGCTCAGGATGCTACCATCAAGTAGCGAATTTTACCTGACTCGCCCAGTGGTCGCGACTAAATTTAATGAAATATATTGATAACCGATACCGACCAATCCTTCCTCTTGTGTGGCGCACGCTGACTGATTTGTCCTCGCATCTCTCGACAGGCCTCTCGATCCTATGCTAGCTTACGCGCTTGTTTTTCTATACCCATTTCTTTCGACACGAGAGCCCACAGGCGAAGACATGTTCAAGAAGATCTTAGTCGCCAATCGCGGCGAAATCGCCATGCGCATCATCCGCGCCTGCCGGGAATTGAACATTGCCACTGCGGCTATTTATTCCGAAGCGGATTCAACCGGCATCTACGTCAAGAAGGCCGACGAGTCGTATCTGGTCGGACCGGGGCCGGTGAAAGGCTTCCTCGACAGCAAACAGATCGTGGACCTCGCCACGCGCATCGGTGCAGATGCAATCCATCCAGGCTACGGATTTCTCTCGGAGAACGCAGAGTTTGCCGAACTCTGCCACGCATCTAATATTACATTCATCGGCCCGTCTACCCATGCCATTACCCTGATGGGCAGCAAGGTCAAGGCTCGCGAACTTGCCGAATCAGCAGGCGTGCCGATCGTGCCCGGTACGGACGGTGCCATTACCAACGTCAAAGAAGCCCTCGCCTTCGCCCACAAAGCCGGCTATCCGGTGATGATCAAAGCGAGCGCCGGTGGGGGGGGACGCGGATTACGTGTAGTCCGGTCCGATGAGGAGCTTCGCGAAAACATGGAAGTCGCGGCACGCGAGGCCCAAGCATCTTTTGGCGACGGCAGCGTGTTCATCGAAAAATATATCGAGCGGCCGCATCATATTGAATTCCAGATTCTGGGAGACCGGCACGGCAACATTATTCATCTCGGAGAACGGGATTGCTCGATCCAGCGACGCCATCAGAAGTTGATCGAGATCGCTCCATCCTTGATCTTGACGCAGGAGCTCCGTGAAGAGATGGGCAACGCCGCCATCGCCATCGCCCGCGCAGTGAACTATGACAACGCGGGAACTGTGGAATTTCTCCTCGATCAAGAGGGCAAGTTCTACTTCATCGAGATGAATCCACGACTCCAAGTCGAGCACACCGTGACCGAGCAGATCACGGCGATTGACATCGTACGGAATCAAATTAAGATCGCGGCGGGCCTTCCACTCAGCATCCAGCAGAAAGACGTCATCTTGCAAGGTCATGCCATTCAATGTCGGATCAATGCGGAAGACCCCAAAAACAATTTCCTGCCTTGCACAGGAACCGTGACGGCGTATTTGTCTCCCGGCGGAATCGGCGTGCGCATCGACGGAGCGGTCTACAAGGATTACACCGTCCCGCCCTACTATGACGCCCTGTTGGCCAAGCTGACAGTCCGAGGCCGTACATGGGAAGAAACCGTCAGTCGCATGAGACGCTCTCTCGAAGAATACGTTATTCGTGGACTTAAAACGACGATCCCGTTTATGGAAGCGATCATGCAGGAGCCAGATTTTATTGCAGGGCGGTTCGACACGTCCTACCTGGATACCCACCAGGACTTGTATGCGTACCCCGAATTTGAGCCACCGGAAGATCTGGTCCTAGCGCTGTCGGCTGCGATCGCCGCCTACGAAGGGCTCTAACAGGATGCTGAAACAGTCTCCCAACGCCGTTCTCGCATCGCTCAGAGACTTAACGTATCGAAGTGTACGCCTCGCCTCTTCGCTCGCTGAGGCCTTGCTGGACAGCCTTTTTGAGCACCCTGATAGTCGTCTCACGTTAGCCTCATACAGGCATTTCCAGCCATATTGTCGGCATCAACCGAGTTTTTCCGCAGCCTACTACGTCGGGCAAACCCACTGACTCTGAAGAAACACACTACCCATCATGGCAAAAAGACGACCACCAACAAAGAGACCACAAAAAAAGACCAAACAATCGGCTCCGACGAGTAAGGCGGTAAAGGCGCTCCGCTCGCATCCCAGCGAATTTACCATTACGCCGGCCGTCGGCAAACCAGTCTTGATCACCGACGTCGCCCTGCGAGACGGGCACCAATCCCTACTGGCCACGCGGATGCGGACCGAGGATATGTTGCCCATCGCCCAAAAACTGGATGCAGTCGGCTATTGGTCCCTGGAGGTGTGGGGTGGAGCCACCTTCGATACCTGTCTCCGATTTTTAAAGGAAGATCCCTGGGAGCGACTTCGAGCGTTGCGGGCGGCAATGCCCAATACCAAGCTCCAGATGTTGTTACGGGGCCAGAATCTGGTCGGCTATCGCCATTACGCCGACGATGTCGTGGAGCGGTTTATCGAGCGATCGGCGACGAACGGCATTGACGTCTTCCGCATCTTCGACGCGCTCAATGACGTACGGAATCTTGATCGAGCCGTGAGTGAAGTGAAGGCCTGCGGGAAACATGCGGAAGCCACGATCTGCTATACGGTCAGCCCGGTCCATAGCATCGATCGGTTTGTGGATTTGGCCAAGAAGCTGGAAGATCTTGGAACGGACACGATTTGCATCAAGGATATGGCCGGATTGCTGGCTCCGCTTGATGCCTATCACCTGGTGCGTCGACTGAAATCCGCCGTGAAGGTTCCGCTTCATCTCCATTCGCATTACACATCCGGGATGGCGTCTATGGCCTCGCTTATGGCGATCCTTGGGGGCCTCGACATGCTTGATACCTCCATCTCCCCATTGGCAGGTGGAACCTCTCATCCAGCGACGGAAACGTTGGTGGCCTCACTCCAAAACACCCCTTACGACACAGGGTTGGATCTCACGAGTTTTCAACCGATCACCGAACACTTCCGAACGGTTCGCCGAAAATATCGCCAGTTTGAGAGCGACTTTACCGGAGTCGATGCAGAAATTCTCACCTCGCAGATTCCCGGCGGCATGCTGTCAAACTTGGCGGCCCAGTTAACGGAGCAAAACGCGCTCGACCGGATGAAAGAAGTGCTTGACGAGGTTCCACGCGTGCGAAAATAAATGGGCTACCCTCCGTTGGTCACCCTGACCAGCCAAATCGTCGGCACGCAGGCGACTCTCAATGTGCTGACCGGTGAGCGGTACAAAGTCATCACCACTGAGACCAAGAACTATTTCTTGGGACTGTACGGCCGTGCGCCTGGACAGGCCGATCTCGATGTCATGGCACGCGCCACCGGTGACGAAACTCCGATCAAGACCAGGCCGGCTGATCGGCTGGAGCCGGAACTGGATGAGGCCAAGAAAGAACTGCCGGCTTCGGCTCAGAGCGCCGAGGACCAGCTCTCATTTGTGCTGTTCCCCGCTATTGCGTCTGACTTTTTTGAGGCACGTGAGAAGGGTGACCTGACCCCAGAGCCGTTGGACGTCGGATCAGCAAAAGGCCCTTCGACTGCACATGAGTTACATTTGGCTCCGGTAGAATTCAATGTCACGGTTCATGGTGAGACCTATCATGTGAAGGTCTCAGGCTCCGGTCGCAAGGTTGATGGCCGCAAACCCTACTACATCCGTGTCAACGATAAGCTGGAAGAAGTCTCGCTAGAACCGATCCAGGAAGTGCTCGCCGGTGTTCCGGAATCTCCGGAGATCGGGACGGCAGGAAAACCCAAACGCCCCAGACCTGCAAAACCAGGTGATGTGGCTCCTCCCATGCCCGGTCGCGTCGTAAAGGTTCTTGTTGCCGTGAATGACTGCGTGAAGGCCGGTGACCCGTTATTGATCATCGAAGCGATGAAGATGGAAAGCCGGGTACCGGCACCGATTGATGGAAAGGTCTCCGCGATCTTGGTTAACGACGGCGACAACGTCAAAACGGATGAGACGGTCATTCAACTGGAGTAGTCCCCTCGCTGACTCCCCTGTCACCCTATACAGACCATGGAGACATGGACTGTTCCTTCCATGCCTGCTCTCCTCTCTCATGACCGCCTGTGCTCCCCCCACACACATCCCGTCCTATTTTGAACCATTGACACGCCCTCCGGTCGAACAACTTCCGATCAAGACCGTGCTCGTCCATGGTCAACGAATTGCGTATCTTGACGTCGGTACAGGACAGCCCGTCATTCTGATCCACGGCTTTGGCGGATCCATGTGGCAATGGGAACATCAGCAGCACGACTTGTCTCAACATTNNTCCGTACGCTGACGCTTGATCTCCCTGGTTCTGGCTTATCCGACAAGCCGGACATTGACTACCAACCGAACCAGATGATGGACTTCCTTCTTGGCTTTATGGACGCGTTGGAGATCCCCCATGCCACCCTGGTCGGCAATTCAATGGGAGCTGGCTTGGCCATTGGTACCGCACTGACACACCCAACCCGCGTCGACAAACTCGTATTGATCGATGGCTTACCATCGAATGTTCTCGCCAAACTCACCAGTCCCTCGTTCAGGCGCGCAGTGGAATCGCAAGCTCCATGGTGGCTGATGTCGTTTGGGAACTGGCTGTTCGGAGGTCTCGCCACCAACTCCGTCCTGAAGGAGGTCATCCACGACCACAGCCTCCTGACACCGGCCGTCCTTGAACGCTCCAACCGTAACCGCCGACGCCCGGGTATCATCAAACCCCTCATGGCCATAAAAAAGACCCTCCCAGCCTGGGAAACCGAGTTTGCCCCGCGCATCAGCGACATCTCGCACCCCACCCTGATTATCTGGGGCGAGCAGGATCGAGTCTTTCCCGCAGCGGTGGGAGCAGAGCTTCACCATCGAATTCGGGGCTCAGCACTCGTCATCATCCCCAAGGCTGGACATATGCCGCAATGGGAACGGCCGGAGCTGGTGAACCGCTCGCTGATCGAGTATATTCACTCGTCACCCTGAACACAGTCTTGCAAGTGGGATCTCCCCACTTACAGCATCAGAAAGGAGTGCACTATGCGAATGAAGTCGTTGGCTGTCATGGTTACGGCGATCTCCCTCCCACTTGGGCTCATCGGGTGTCAGCNNTGGTTACGCTGATCTGTCTCCCACTTGGGCTCGCCGGGTGTCAGACGACCGCACACAACACGTTCTTGTACAAAGACATGCCCGTATCCAACGGCACGGCCGTCGCGGGCGAAGGCAACAAGATCCTCTTCAAGGGCAACCAGCTGGCACTCGCCGGGAGTGGGGTGAAAATCGGCGATACACTCCGTGATGTGAAGGTGGCACAGAATGACTTGTCCCTTGTGAACATTGCAGAGACCAAAGGCTCGGGGAAAGTCCGTATCATCAGCGTGGTGCCGTCGCTCGATACCCCGGTCTGCGAACAACAGACCCACATTCTGAGCGAGCGGAATAAAGGCCTTGATAGGATGGTAGAACTAATCACCGTCAGCATCGATACGCCCTTCGCTCAAAAGCGATTCGCCGGGGAAGCTAAGATCGCCAACGTGACCTTCCTCTCCGATTATCGTGGAGCTGAATTTGGGAAAACCCATGGCCTCTTCTTGGAAGGACCATCCCTCCTCACTAGAGCCGTCATGGTCATCGACAAGACCAATACCGTTCGCTATCTCCAAATCACCCCTGAGCTCACCCAGCTACCGGATATGGAAGAAGCCTTCCAGTTCGCCCGTCGCTTGGTAACCGAGAGTTAAGCGGAAATACGGTTAAGGTTGAGGTCTCAGCTCAACCCTAAGGTGTTAGAATGTGGTGCCCCTCAACCTTAACCTCCCTTACTTAAGAACCTCATGCCTCACTATGATTTACTCGTCATCGGGACGGGGCCGGCAGGGCAGAAGGCTGCCATTCAGGCGGCCAAACTCGGCAAGAAAGTCGGGATCCTCGAGCGCAAGACGGTCCTCGGCGGCGTTTGCATCAATACGGGGACGATTCCCAGCAAATCCCTCCGTGAAGCCGTCCTTTACCTGTCCGGATTTCGACAACGCAGCATCTACGGAGGCGAATACCGGCTAAAAAAGACGATCACGATCGAAGACCTGGCCTTCCGCGCTAATCACGTCATCAAACACGAAATTCAGATCGTTCAGCAGCAGATGGCCCGTAACCAAGTGGATATGTATTTTGGAACGGCCAGTTTTCTCGACCCACATCGGCTTCATGTACAGACCCCCCGTGGGGCGCTAGAACTGACGGCAGACTTCTTCGTCATTGCCGTGGGAACCGAGCCCGCTCGGCCTTCTGAGGTTCCCTTCGATGACCATACGATTATTGATACGGACGGACTTCTATCCTTGCGACATATTCCCAAATCCCTCGTCATTGTCGGGGGAGGCGTGATCGGGACCGAGTATGCGTCGATGCTTGCAGCCTTGGGAGTGCCCGTCACGCTCATCGACAAACGCCCACGGCTATTGGAATTCGTCGATACCGAGATCATCGAGACGCTCCAACAGCAGATGAAAGAATTAGGCGTCACCCTGTATCACGATGAAGAAGTGGTCGCAATTACCAGGAAGGGAGAGCAGGCGGTCCAAGTCTCCTTAAGGAATCATGCGCCGCTTCACACTGCTACACTCCTGTATGCCACCGGCCGCGTCGGAGCGACCGCAGCCCTGC
>CXWJ01004016.1_pt1 | contig 12601 bp, 10 predicted proteins | sample 590841 | NCBI WGS metagenome assembly CXWJ01 (sample SAMEA3498367, study PRJEB10139) | wastewater metagenome | biome: wastewater treatment plant; material: activated sludge | place: Austria | collected 2015-01-21 | reverse complement strand
CGTCTGCTCTCGACCGACGATCCGGCCGAAGCCGCCGAGATCGCACGCGAACTCGACGTGCTGAACCAAGAGCGTCGCAACATCGAACAAGGCGTGCTCGACGAAGCGATCGCCACCGTCGAAGGCGATGCCGCCATCCGCGACGCGCCCGTCATCGTCGTCGGCCGCGAAGGCTGGCACCCAGGCGTCATCGGCATCGTCGCCGGCCGCCTGAAGGAGCGCTATGGCAAACCCGCGATCGTCATCGCCTTCAACGAGGGCGTCGGCAAAGGCTCCGGCCGCTCCGTCAACGGCGTCGACCTGGGCAGCGCCATCGTCGCCGCGCGCGAAGCGGGCATTCTCGTCAACGGCGGCGGCCACGCAATGGCGGCGGGCCTCACGATCGAGCCTACTCGGTTGCCGGCGCTCTCGGCCTTCCTATCGGAGGTCCTCGCTGCAGACTGCGCATCGTCGTCGGAAGGAAAGCAGCTCACGCTCGACGGCGCCGTCTCTCCTTCAGGCGCGACGGTGGAGTTGTGCGCGCTCATCGCGCGCTGCGGCCCTTTCGGCGCAGGCAACCCCGAGCCGCTGTTCGCGATCCCCGCCGTAAAGGTGAACTACGCCGCCATCGTCGGCGAGCAGCACGTCCGCTGCGTACTTACCTCCACCGACGGCGCGCGCCTGCAAGCCATCGCCTTCCGCGCCCTGTCTTCGGAGTTGGGGCCGACGCTCCTCAATAACAAAGGGCGCCCCTTTCACATTGCCGCCACGTTGAAGGCCGAGGAATGGAATGGTGCCACGCGCGTCCAGGCGATGATCCGCGACGCGGCACCCGCCGGATGATGTTCGACATTGCACCGGCCCAATGGCTGCTTGCCGCCTGCATGTTCGTGGCCGCGACGCTCTACACGTCCGTCGGACATGGCGGCGCGTCGGCTTACATCGCCTTGATGGCGCTCTTCGGTGTGCCGCAGGGCGTCATGCGGCCGACCGCGCTTGCGCTCAACATTATCGCGGCCTCGCTCGGTTCGGTTCGTTACGCCCGCGCGGGCTTGTTCCGCTGGCGCACGTTGTGGCCCTTTCTCATCGGGTCGTTGCCGTTCGCGTATTTGGGCGGCTCGATTCAAATCCCGGGCGACTATTACAAGCCGCTCGTCGGCATCGTGCTGCTCGTCAGCGCGGGACGCCTTCTGTTCCCCGACGCGATCAAGCCGAAAGAGGCAACCGTCGACCCGCCGGTGCCGCTCGCCGTCGCGGTCGGTGCGCTGATCGGATTTCTGTCCGGCCTCACCGGCACGGGCGGCGGCATTTTCCTCTCACCGATCATCCTCTTCTTCGGCTGGTCCGCGTTGCGCGAAGCCTCAGGCGTGGTCGCGCTCTTCATCGTCTGCAATTCGCTCGCGGGCCTCACCGGCAACATCGCGGCCGTCCAGTCGCTGCCGCCGGAGCTTCCGCTCTACGCCGCGGCCGCCTTCGCCGGCGCAGTGGTCGGCACGACGGCCGGCGTGCGCTTTCCGCTCGAGACAATCCAACGCGCTCTCGCGCTCGTGCTCACGATCGCAGGCTTCAAGCTGATAGGATTGTATTGAAAGAATGGCGCGCCCTAGGGGAGTCGAACCCCTCTTGCAAGATTGAAAATCTTGAGTCCTAACCGATAGACGAAGGGCGCAGAGAGGGCGCTTTCTATAGGGCCGGGCGGCCCGAGGCAAGCCCCGAAACTCCCGCAAAACAGCCGTTCCATGCGGCCCACTCACGCACCCACGGGCAGCCCCTGTTGACGCCAGCGCAGCATTCCGCCGCCAAGATTGGCCGCGCGCGAAAACCCGTTCTGGAGCAACATCATCGTGGCCCGCGCCGACCGCGCGCCCGACCGGCAATAGACGACCGTGGGCGCGCCCTTGTCGAGTTCACCGAGACGCTGCGTCAACTCACCGAGCGGTATCAGCTTCGCGCCGCCGATATGCCCGAGTTCGTCGTTGAACTCCCGCACCTCGCGCACGTCGAGAATCTGCAGCGCGCGGGCATGCTCCTCGACCCAGTGCGGCGCGATCTCCGGCACGCCGGCAAACGTCAGCCGCACCGGCGCCCAATCCGCATCGAGCGCGACCGGAGCGTCGGGTTTCCCGCACTTCAAATTGGCAGGGACCGCGATATCCATCTTCTTCGGGTGCGCCAGGCCCAGATTGTCCATGTACCCGCAAAAGTCGTCCTCGCGAATGCCGCTGCCCAGCCGCGGATTGTGCGCCATCTCCTCGCCCACCGACGACGCCGTCGACCCGTTGTAGTCGTGCCCCGGATAGATCGTGCACGACGGTGGCAGCGAAAAAATCTGCTCGCGGACCGAACGGAAGAGCGTGCGTGCGCTCCCCTGTTGAAAGTCTGTACGCCCGCAGCCCCGGATAAGAAGCGCGTCGCCCGTGAACGCCATGCTCTGATCGTCGAGCACGAATGTCATGCAGCCGTTCGTGTGCCCTGGCGTCGCCCGTGCCTCGATATGGCGCTTGCCGAACGACACGCGGTCGCCCGGCTTTAGGTAGATGTCGACCCCCGCCGCGCCCGATTGCGCAGATAGAGCGATGCGCGAACCGAGCTTCGCCTTCAGCAGCCAAGCGCCGGTGACATGATCCGCATGGACGTGTGTCTCAAGAGTGGCCAAGAGCTTGAGCCCAAGCTCTTGGATCAGCGCGATCTCGCGCCGCGCTTCCTCAAACACAGGGTCTATCAGAATCGCCTCTTTGGACGCCTCGTCGGCCAGGAGATATGTGTAAGTTGACGATTGCGGCTCAAAGAGCTGTCGAAAGAGCATGTGAGGTCTCGCGATCATGCCAAGGGAAATGAAGTGTTTACCACACGCACCGCGCGCAGCGTTCAGAATTCGGAAGGGGCAAACGTTGATAATCGAGCCTGGCCCCGTGTAGATGGCGGCAAGCGGGACCGTTAGATTGCTGCGGGATTATTCAGGGCGCGGAATGCTTAGGCGGCTTCTCCATCTTTTCGTGGTGCTCACGGCATTTGTTCATTCGGCGCACGCACAACCGGCCGAAGAGTCCGGTGCCTTTGGCGGTCCCGTCTTGGAGACGCAGCCGCGCACCGAAAGCGGCCCGATGGGGTCCTCGGGCACATTCGATCCCGAAGCAGCAGCTGCTGCCGAAGCAACCGCCAGCCTCCCGCCCGAAGCTGCGCGCCTCAAGAGTTACATAGATGGCCTGATGTCGGGTTTGGTCGCTGCGGGCGAGATACCAGGCGCCGCCGTACTCGTCGTTCAAGACGGCAAGGTCACGCTCAAGGCGGGCTACGGCTTTGCCGACATCCGCGCACGCGTGCCGGTCGATCCGGATCGCACCCGCTTTCGGGTCGCATCGATCTCGAAACTGTTCACAGCGACCGCGGTGATGCAGGTCGTGGAGCAGGGCAAAGCCGACCTCAACGCCGATGTGAACACTTACCTGCAGACGTTTAAGATACCGGCGAGCTATCCCCAGCCCGTGACGCTTGCGAACATACTGACGCACACGGCCGGATTCGACGACCGCTATATTGGGTTGAGTACGCCGCTCTCCGCCGCGCCCGATCCCCTCGGCGAGTATCTGGCGCGCACGATGCCGCCGCGCGTTCTCCCGCCGGGCAAGGTCCTGGCATACTCGAACCATGCATTCGCACTCGCCGGGCACGTGGTCGAAAACGTATCCGGTGAAGCGTTTGCAACCTATATCGGAAACTACATCTTCACGCCGCTCGGGATGGAGTCGTCGTCGTTCGGCGTTCCCTATCCGACACCGCAAGACATCGCCGTCCCCTACTTCAAGGGCGGCGAGGAGGGCGGCTTCAAGCGCGGCGAACTCGACCGGGTCCAAGCTGGACCCGCAGGCGACTTGATCACGACGGCATCGGACATGGCCAAGTTCATGCTTGTTCACCTGAGCAACGGCGTCTACGGCGACGACGAGCGATTGCTGTCCGAGGCGTCGATCGAACGCATGCACAAGCAGCAATTTGCACAAGCCGATGGGCTGGACGGCTTCGGTTTCGGCTTTATGGAAGGTCACCGCAACGGCGTGCGCTGGATCGGACACGACGGGGCGTGGCTCGGATACTGCGCGCAACTGGTGATGTCGCCGGAAACGAAGTCCGGGTTCTTCGTCGTCTACAATGCCGACTGCCATTTTGCGGCGAGCGCTTCGTTGCGCAAGTCTCTGTTCGACGCACTGTGGCCCCCAACAAGTGCACCGCAAGCCGAGAGCAGTCCCGACGCGGAGCAGCGGGCGCAGAGCCTTACCGGCACCTACATGGCCGTGCGGCGTGCGCGCTCCGACTTCACCGTCATGGCTGCGGCCGCATCCCAAATGCAAGTCAAAGCGTCGGGCGAAGGCAAGCTGCTGGTGCATTGGCCCGCCGCCGGGCGCGATCTAGTCTTTCTCCCGCGTGCCGACGGCACATGGATCAACCCCGACTTCCAGATGAAAGCGGCCGCGCTGGCAGGGGCCCAAGGCATGCCGAACAGGCTCGCGATCGGCATCGATGTGTTCGACCGCGTGGCCGGCTCGAACGAGTGGTCGATCTGGTCGGTTGCGCTCGGCATCGTCGTCCTCGTGTCGGTGATCGCATTGTGGAGCGCGTTCACGGCCTTCCTGAGCCGCCAATTTCTTGGCGAACCACAAGCCGTTATCAAACTCTGGCCGCGACTGACGGCATTCGTTGCTGCCGCGCTGACGATCGCCACTCTGGTCGTGATGGCGGTTCTGCTCGAACAAAACCCGCCGCTCGCCGTATTGCACGGCCCGACGCCGATGCTAACGGCGCTTCTTGCGACACCGCTCGTGATTGCGCTGCTCGCAATCCCGATGGTGATCTGGAGTATCGGTGGTTTCGGCGACGGCACGCGGGCCCGACTCGCGCAGGTCGGCTACGGACTAATGACGATCGCAATCCTAATCTTCCTCGCGTTCGCCTGGCAGTGGGGCCTGCACCCCTTCTCGTTCAGCCGCTGACAGCCAAACGAAGGCCTTCAGTGCCAGTCTCCTCCGGATGCTCGCGCAAATAGTCCGCCTTAATCCTGCGCGAGTCCTTGCGGCTGTTGTCGTGGCACCAGCCGGGCGGGGCAAATATGTAGCGAAGCCGATCGAACGCAGACCGCTGCGGTCCCAAAGCATCTTGAGCGATCCCCCAATATTCGCCGAGCGCCACCACGAGCGGATTGAATGTCTCGATGTTCTTCACCAGCCCGAACGCCGGCCTGTCGCGGTCGAGTTCCGGTACGAACGTCCCAAAAAGCTTGTCCCAGATGATAAGCGTTCCCGCATAGTTGGCGTCGAGATAGCGTGGGTTGCGCGCATGGTGCACGCGATGATGCGAAGGCGTGTTGAGCACCGCCTCGATCCAAGGATGCATCCGTCCGACGGACTCTGTGTGCAGGAAAAACTGGTAAAATAGATTGAGCGACGCGCAGAACCCGATCAGCGCCGGATGGAACCCCATCCACGCTAGCGGCACAGCTAGCAGCACGAGCCCCGCAATCGTGCCCGTCCAAGGCTGCCGCAATGCAGTCGACAAATTGTAAAACTCGCTCGAGTGATGCACGACATGCGCAGCCCAGAACCAGCGCGAGCGGTGTTGAAGTCTGTGCGACCAATAGAACCGCAGATCGTCGAGGATGAAGCAGAGTACGAACGCCCACCACTCGAAACCGATTGTCATGCCCCGGTTCTGGTAAGCCCAGAAAACGAGTCCTACGCCAAGCGTCGCCAGCAGCATCGGCACGACGATGCTGCCGATGCCCATGATCAGGCTGATGTGCGTGTCCTCGCGCCGGAAATGTCCTTTGACGACGCCGCGGTTGACCAGCACGTACTCGACCAGCAACAGCACGAGATAGAGCGGTGCCGCCAATTCGTGCAGACGGGGCAGGGTCAAGATGTAGGGCAGTTCCATGGCGGTTCCTGTCCTACGCCTTCGGTTTGGGCAAGCGCCGCCGGGGTTGCGTTCGCATCTCAGTTTCCGGTGCGGACGCTTGGATGCTGCTGCGGATCTGCGCTCGCTTTTCGTGGATGGAAGCGATCGCAAGCCCCATCGGCACGCCGACATCCACCAGAACGGCCTCGCCGAGTTGCAGACTGGCTTCCACGGTCTCAGGCACCGCATCGGTCGCGCCCAGCCGGTAGAGTTCGCCGGCATGATCGGCGTCCCGCGCCCGCACGATGATCTGCAGATCGGCCCGTTCTGAGCGCGCGATGCTGACGACCTCCGTTGCGGCTTTGGGTGCGTCCATCGTCAGCACGAGCGCGCGCGCCGTTCCGATGCCGCAGCGGCGCAGGAACTCGATCTGCTTCACGTCGCCGAAGTAGACGTCGTGCCCTTCGTCGCGTGCGCGGGCCACCGTTTCGGAACTGGCATCGACGGCAATGAACGGGACGTTGTGTTCTTTCAAGAGGCCAGCAACGATGCGTCCGACGCGGCCATAGCCGGCGATGATGACGCGGGGTCCGTTGTCCGCGGGGACCGGGATCAGCGTGGCCGGGTGGGGTGCTGCCACGGGGCTCAGCTGCTTCTCGAGCGTTTTGCCAAGTGTCTGCAGCGGGGGGATGAGCGCCATCGTGAGGGCCGCCACTATGAGCAAAAAGGAGACTGTGGTCTCGTCGACGAGACCCGTTGTAGCCGCCATCGCCAAGATCACGAATGAAAACTCGCTTCCCGGCCCCAGCACGAGACCGCTGCGTATTCCTTGCGCGGTCGTAAGCCCGAACAATGGCGCCGCGAGCGCCACAATGAGCGCCTTAGCCGCAATCAAGCCCGCACCGGCGGCGGCGATGGCCACGGGTTCGGCGCCGATACGGGCCAAGTCGACGCTCATGCCGACTGAGATTAGAAAGACGCCGACCAAGAGACCCTTGAACGGTTCGATCATCACTTCGATCTGCCGCCGATACTCCGTCTCGGCGAGCAGGAGCCCGGCGATCAAAGCCCCCATCGCCATCGAAAGGCCGGCCGCCGCGGTCGCGACCCCTGTCGTGATGATGATAAGCAGACAGGCCGCCATAAAGAGCTCCGGGCTATCCGTCTGCGCCACCCGTCGGAACAGCGGCCGTAAAACCAAGCGCCCGCCGACGAACACGGCAACGACGGTCAGTGTCGCTTGAACGAGCGCGAAACCGAGCTGTGCGAACAGTGAGCCCTGTGTATCTGCACCGAGTACGCTCACCGCAAACAGCACGGGAACGACCGCGATATCTTGGAACAAAAGAACCGCAAAGCTTGCACGGCCCCACGGTGCGGCGAGTTGCTTTCGCTCAGCCAGGACCTGCGTCACGATTGCCGTCGACGACATCCCAAGCGCTAGGCCGATGACGGCAGCGACCGTGACATTGCCCGTCGCAATGTAGGCGACGCCGCTGATGGCGAGTGCGCTCAACGCCAGTTGCATGCTGCCGAGGCCGAACACAAGTCGGCGCATCAGCCGCAGCCGCTCAAGCGAAAGCTCTAGACCGATCATGAACAGCAGCAATACGACACCGAACTCGGCGACGCGGGAGATGCCTGCCTTGTCGTCGATCGTAAGATAGGAGAGCCAGGGTATGTCTGGCGCCAATGCACCAAGGCCGAACGGCCCGACGACCATGCCAATCAGCACGTACCCCAAAACCGGGCTCACCCGCAGCGAGTGAAACACAGGCACGACAACGGCAGCTGCGCCCAAGACGATCAGCGCATCCTTGAACTGCGAAATATCTGCGGGACCGGCCATGAACCTGGTCTAAGGGAAAGGGGAACGGGCGTCGAGCGGACCTTTTGTCGAGGCCGCGTCTCGTGTCATTCTGCCGCCATGTTGGACGATCTGAAGAAACTCATCGACAAATCGCAGCGAACCGTCGTGTTCACTGGCGCGGGGATTTCGACCGAATCGGGGATACCGGACTTCCGCAGTCCTGGCGGCATTTGGTCGAAACACCGTGTCATCTATTTCGATGAATTCGTCCGCTCGCGCGACGCGCGGATCGAAGCCTGGACGCGTCTCTTCAACGGCCGCGACTTGCTCAAGAACGCGCAGCCGAACGCCGGTCACCGAGCGGTCGCGAAACTGGTGGAGCAGGGCAAGGTCTCGCACGTCATCACCCAGAACGTCGACGGATTGCACCAGGCGGCCGGTGTTCCGGCGTCCCGGATGATCGAAGTTCACGGCAACTCGACCTACGCAAAGTGCCTTTCCTGCGGCATGCGACACGAGTTCGACGACATCGAGCCGGCGTTCAGGCAAACCGGCGAGCCGCCGTCCTGCGTCGAATGCGGCGGCGTCGTAAAGTCGGCGACGATCTCCTTCGGCCAAGCGATGCCGGAAGAGGAGATGGAGCGCGCGGCGGAGGCCGTGCTTACTTGCGACCTCTGCCTCGCAATCGGCTCTTCGCTCGTTGTCTATCCGGCGGCGGGCCTACCGATTGCCGCCAAGCGCAATGGCGCGAAATTCGTGATTCTCAACCGCGACCCGACGGAGCTCGACCACTTGGCTGATCTGGTCGTGAACGCGGAAATAGGCCCCACTTTGGCAAAGGTTGTGGGTGTGAATTGACAGGCTTGGCGCGGGTCTAAGCGGGGTGCTAAACCCATGTCCGAATCCCCCAGTTTCAAGGAAAAACCCATGATTTCGCGGTTCCGCCTCGACAAGGAAGAAGAGTCCAAGACGCCTGAGCCGCCGCCGTTCACCGCCATCTCCCAGGCGCTCTACAAGTCCCGCACGGTCCTCATCTTCGGCGAAGTCGACATGAAGATGGCCGAGCGCGTAACGGCGAACCTGCTTGCGCTCACGGCAGAGGACCCGAACAAGGACATCAAGATCATCATCAACTCGCCGGGGGGCCACGTGGAGTCGGGCGACACGATCCACGACATGATCAAGGCACTCCGCCCCAAGGTGAAGACGATCGGCACGGGCTGGGTCGCCTCCGCCGGCACGCACATCTTCCTCGCCGCCGACCGCGCGCGCCGCTTCTCGATGCCGAACTGCCGCTTCATGATCCACCAGCCCTTGGGCGGCATGCGCGGTACGGCCAGCGACATCGAGATCGAGGCCGTCGAAATCCTGAAGGCGCAAGACCGCATCAACCGCACGATCGCGGACGAGACCGGCCAGCCGCTTTCGAAAGTGAAAGAAGACACAGACCGTAACTTCTGGATGTCCGCCGAAGAGGCGAAAGCCTACGGCCTCGTCGGTCGCATTATCGAGCGGGTCGACATGGCGTGAGCCAGTGGTGGAAGAGCGCGGTCGTCTATCAAATCTATCCGCGCTCTTTCTGCGATTCGGACGGCGACGGCATCGGTGACCTGAAGGGCATCGAATCCAAGCTCGACTACGTCGCCTCGCTCGGCGTTGACACGATCTGGCTCTCGCCCGTTCATCCCTCGCCGAACCGCGACTTCGGCTACGACGTCGCCGATTTCAACGCTGTCGAGCCCACGCTGGGCACGATGGCGGACTTCGAGCGCCTGATCGCCGAAGCGCACAAGCGCGGCCTCAAAGTCATCCTGGACGAAGTGCTCGCCCACACCAGCGACCAGCACGCCTGGTTCCAAGAAAGCCTAAGCTCGCGCGACAACCCGAAGGCCGATTGGTACGTCTGGGCCGATCCGCGCGAAGATGGCACCGCACCGAACAACTGGCTGAGCGTCTTTGGTGGCCCCGCGTGGTCGTATCACCCGGTTCGACGCCAATATTACTTCCACAAATTCCTGAAGCAGCAGCCGAAGCTGAACCTGCGCAACCCGGGCGCGCTCGCCGCCGCGCTTGACGTGCTGAAGTTCTGGCTCGATCGCGGAGTCGACGGTTTCCGTCTCGATGTCGCCAACAGCTACTTCCACGACGATCAGCTGCGCGACAATCCCGCCGTGCCGATGGCCGAGCGCACGGCGCACCACTGGGCGCACGCGCCGAACCTGCAACGCCGCACGCGCGACTCGAACCTGCCGGAGAACCGCGAAGTCCTCGACAAGATCCGCGCCGTCGTCGACCGCTACGACAATCGCTTCGTCTTCGGCGAGTTCTCCGAAGAGCCGGGCTTGCTCGGCCACTTCGCCGGGATCGAGCACGGTCTCCACACCGGCTACACGTTCACATTCCTCGAAGACCGCTCCTTCAAACCGCAAGTCTTCGCCAAGCACTACGAATTCCTGAACGCACTCGTAGGCCTTTGGCCCTGCGTGACGTTCTCGAACCACGATGTGCCCAGACCCGTCACGCGCTACGGCCGCACGATGGAGGCCGACCCCGCGCTCGCCAAACTCGCGCTCACGCTGCTCATGACGCTGAAGGGCACGGTGCTGATGTATCAGGGCGAAGAGCTGGGCCTCCCCGACGGCCCGATCGAGCGCAATCAAATTCGCGATCCAGTCGGCGAGCTGTACTTCCCATACGCGAAAGGCCGCGACCCCTGCCGCACACCGATGCCCTGGGTCCAAGGCAAACCGAACCTCGGCTTCGGCTACGGCGAACCGTGGCTGCCCGTAGCGCCCGCCCACGCAGCGCTCGCCGCCGCCACTCAGGAACGGGACCAAACTTCGCCGCTCTGGTTCGCCCGCAACCTGATCGCGCTGCGCAAGAAGCACCCGGTTCTCGCGCAGGGCGATATCAAGATCGTGGCCGCAACCGACCAAATTCTCGCGTTCGAACGGATTCGTGGCAGCGATCACATCACCTGCGTCTTTAATTTGTCGAAGTCCGAAGCGACAGTGCCGATCGATAAATCCGGCGACGCGGCGTTGACGGTCGGCGACGTCGCGCGAAGCGGCGGATCGTTGAGACTGGGACCGCGTTCTGCCGTCTTGATCTAGTGGAGGACGCAATGCGTTGGATGCGCCGCATCGCAGTAGGGGCGGTCGGCCTCTACACCGTCGTCGTCTTGCTCCTCTACACGTTCCAGCGCGATCTGATGTACCGCCCGGACTCGATCAAGCGCGTGCCGCCATCCTACTACGACATGCTCGCGAATGTGCAGGAGGTCGAGCTCAAGACGCCGGATGGTTTGCGAGTCTTCGCCTGGTACGCAGCCGCGCCCGAGGGACGCCCGACCGTACTTGTGTTCCACGGCAATGGCGGCTCGCTCCGGAGCCAGCGCTACCGCCTCAAATACTTCAAAGACGCGAACATGGGCGTGATGATCCTCGGCTACCGCGGTTATGCGGGCAGCGACGGCGCGCCGTCGGAGGAGGGGCTCTACACCGACGCCCGCACGGCACTCGCCTGGCTAAACGCACAAGGCATTGCCGACAACCGCATCGCGCTCTACGGCGAGTCCTTGGGCACCGGCATCGCCACCAAAATGGCGACGGAGCGGGAGTTCGCCGCGATCGTGCTGGAGTCGCCCTACACCTCGACGGTCGATGTCGCCGAGCAAAACTTCTGGTTCATCCCAGTGCACTGGCTGATGGCGGATCAATACAACTCGCTCGCCCGCATCGCCGACGTGCACGAACCGCTCCTGATCATGCACGGCGGCGCTGACCAAGTGATCCCGCAAAAGCTCGGCCGCAAACTGTTCGACGCCGCGAACGAGCCCAAAGAAAGCTTCTGGCCCGAACGCGCCGCCCACAACACGATCTTCGACTTGGGCGGCTTCACCGCCGCCGCCGACTTCATCGAGCGGCAAGTTAAGTAGAAAGCGCCTTTTCAGCCGCCTCAAACGGCAACAGCACGCACGTGTGCCGGCTCTTGTGCTCGCGCACCGGCGCGAAAATCTCGTAGGCTGACCACTTGCCCGTCGGTGCCGCGGCGCCTTCTTTGAGCATCGCCGTCACCTGCGCCTTCACCTTGGCGATCGCCTGCGCATCCGCGCCCTCAGCCTTGGCAGCCAAGATCGCCGCACTCGCCTGTGTCAGCACGCACGCCTTCGCGTCGTGCCGGCAGGCAGTGATCTCATGTGTCGGATCGACCGCAAACTCGATCGTCACCTTGTCGCCGCACATCGCGTTGTTGACGGTGGCTGCGCGCTTCGGCTCGGCCAGGTGGCCTGCGTGGCTCACATCCGCCGCCCAGCGCAACAGTTCCTTCGCGTAGAGATCGTCGCTCATTTCTCGAGATCAGCCTTCAACGCCGCAAATGCCGCGGGCGTATCGGCGTCCGCCAACACCCCCGCATCGGTCTCCACCTCATACACGGCATCGGAATGCTGCGAAAGCAGCGCCCGCGCACCAACATCGCCTTCACTCAAGCGCATCTCATCGATGAATGCCCGCGCGAACAACACCGGGTTGCCCCGCTTACTCCCGAAGGTCGGCACGATAATCGAGCGTCCCTCCGTCGGATTGAACGCCGCAATGAGCTTCCCGATCGCGCCGGGGCTCACGGCCGGCATATCGCCGAGACAGATCAACACTGCGTCGGCGTCGGCGGGCAGGGCGCCAAGCCCCGCCTTCAACGACGTCGCCATTCCTTCGGCGTAGCGCGCATTGTGGGCAAAGGTAACGCGCGCATTGTATAGAGCCGCCTTGATCGCCTCCGCATCATGGCCCGTCACAACAACGACCGAGTCGACCGCACTTCCCGCGATCGCAGCGACCGTGCGCGCGATCATCGGTTGTCCGTGCAAATCCATCAGCAGCTTGTTCGTCTCGCCCATGCGGGTCGAACGGCCCGCTGCGAGCA
>CXWJ01025132.1_pt1 | contig 12623 bp, 8 predicted proteins | sample 590841 | NCBI WGS metagenome assembly CXWJ01 (sample SAMEA3498367, study PRJEB10139) | wastewater metagenome | biome: wastewater treatment plant; material: activated sludge | place: Austria | collected 2015-01-21 | reverse complement strand
GCCCTGGCGGCATGCCCATCGACCAAGTCCTCTGGTGGATGCGTGGCATGTGTGCCGGCGTGGCTTACTTGCATGATCACGGCATCGTCCATCGCGATTTGAAGCCGGGCAACATCTTTTCCGACGAAGGCACGGTCAAGATCGGCGATTACGGCCTCGCCAAGTTCATTTCCTGTAGCCGTCGCAGCGGTCAAACGGAAAGCGTTGGCACGGTTCATTACATGGCGCCGGAAATCGCCAACGGCCGGTATGGGCGCGAGATCGATACGTACGCTTTGGGCATCATCCTGTTCGAGATGCTCACCGGCCACGTGCCGTTCGAAGGAGAGAGCGTAGGCGAAGTGCTGATGAAGCACCTTACCGCCGAACCGGACCTCAGCGTGCTGCAGGAGCCGTATCGAGACATTGTGCGTCGCGCCCTCGCCAAAGATCCCGAGGTCCGCATCAAGTCGGTCAACGAATTGGTTTCGCTATTGCCGGGCGGAGTTGCTGCCGCCGGCATCGCGCCGTTCGCCACGTATGCCACGCAACCCAATCGTGAAGCGGCCGAAGTCTTTTCGCCCGGCGCCGCGGCCCGGCAAGCATTTGCGAACGATGCGGCCGAAGGCGTACGGCTCAATAAGAAGGTTGACATCCCCTTCGGCGGCAATCCCCGGCAGGCTGAGCCGACGGACAAAGTCGAAGAGCCGGTTTGGAAAGCTATTCGCGAGGGTTTCGCCTCGCTCGGGAAAACCGAATCCGATGCACAGGGCAAGCCCAAGCACCCCGTGGCCAGATCGCTAGTCATCATCGCCATCCTATTTTTCTTCCTCTCGTACTCAGACGCAACCATCGAGTGGGCGGTTCCTTTATTGGTCTGTTACGGCATCTATTACATCGCCTGGGCGAATTGGATTCGGCCCGGCCAGATCCGTAAAAACGGCGTGGAAGCTGCTGGAGCTCCTCCCGGAGCCACCGGCGATCACACGGCCTTCTGGCAGCCGACCGGTAGCGCGGTCGCCGCGCCCCCTGCGCCTGTTGCCCCTTCCCAGCCAACCGCTGCTACTCGCACCCGTCGTCCGCGGCCGAATTGGCGCGATTGCGTGAACCAAGAGCTGGCCGCCAAGCCGTGGCGCCAGAAAATGTCGGAGCTATTGGGTTCGATGCTCTTGGCTGCCCTCGTGGCGTCGGCCATCGCGTTAGTGACGCCGCTTATGTTTGGCGACAAGTCTTCGTCAGACCGCGTGGCCCTGCAAATGTGGCTCGCCGTCGTCGGAACTTTGGGAAGTTGGGCCGTGCTCATGCCCACGAAGCTCACCGAAGGTAAGCTCGAAGAGCAAACGCTCATGCGTATTTCGATGTTGCTCCTCGGCGGGAGCGTTGGTTGGGTGGCCTGGTCCCTGGCGCAAATGTTACTATTGGACGTGCCCCACTGGGGCGAGCCGTATGGCGCGGACCGGGGCCTCCTCTCCAACGAATGGCTGAAGTGGTCGCAGCCGCATAGCGACGCGTTGCTCTCGCCGGCTTATTACGTCGCCTACTTTGCTTTCCTGTTTCTTGTGCCCCGTTGGTGGCAGCGAGCTGAATTTACCCGGAGCTCGCGCCTCAGCCTCTGGTTGGTGGTGGTTTGCATGTTCTGGGCTTGGCTCCTGCAATTTTTCTGGTGGTTTCCGCAACCTATCGGCATCCTCACCGCCGGCATCATCGCAGCGGCCACGCAGCTCGCCAGTCCCTGGCTCCCGCCCAGCCGGCGGCGGGCTATGGCAGCCGAAGTGGAGCAGGGGGTGGTGTAATTATGTTTGGCATTGGATTAGTCGAAATCTTGTTTTTGTTTATCTTGGTCGGTGTCGTTGCGGGCATCAAATGCAAGCGGCCTGTGCTTGCGCTGTTGGCTGCCATCTCAGTAGTGGTTGCTGTCAGCTTTGCCTCGATTGTCGTCGCCTTATTTGGCTATCGAGGAGTGGCTGTCCCCGCTGTCGAAGTGCCGGCCATTCAGTTTAATTCGGCACCGGTTGGCTTCGAACAACACTTTGGCGATGGCAACGCCGTGCAGCATATAAAGATTAGTTGGGCCGGCCTGCTGCTCGTTGTTGCTTTGCCGATAATTGGAATCATCGCCTTCGTGCGCTGGTTCAAATCGCGCGGCAAGTGTGCGGACGGCGATCGTCGTGGTTTCCCCGCGTTCGCGGTCATTCTGCTTGCCATTGTTCTCTTCGGTGGCTACCGTTGGCAGGCAGCAAGGAACACGTATGAAGTCGCGACCGAAGTCCAACGCCACGCTGTCGAGGTCCAACGTGATATCGAGCGAATGGCGGAAGTGCGAGCCCGCGAGAGTCGTAGTTCGATCTCTTCTCGGAAGCGGCAGAATGATGCCGAACTTAATGCCGCGACGAAACAGCTCAGCGCGGTGCAGCGCCAAGCTGAGATTCAATTGACCCAAGCACAGGATCAAGTGGCCGCTGCAATCGATTCTGCCGACATCCACGAGTTAATGGATCAGTTCGATACTCCCCGCATCTATTTACCGCCGATCTCTCCGGCCGGACCGATGCCGATCTTTTCGCCCTTCCAGTTAGTGAAGAAGATCGTAGCGTCGGCTTCCGTAGCGCGTGCGACACCGCCTGTGCCCGATGTTCCGACGCCGCCGATGCCTCCGGCATTGCCGGTTGCCACCACAGTCGCCGTTGAGAAGACTGCCCCAACCGCGGCCGTCGCCATCGAAGCGGCATCGCCCCCTAGTGAACAGCAATCTGAGCCTCAAGTTTCCGTCTCGATCCCTTCCGATACGAAGCCCGTTCCGGCCGTGGCCGCGAAGCCTGCCGAGGTTGCTCAAACTGAGCCGCCCGCAGTCGCTGCCGCCGCGCCTAAATGGATCCATGCCCCTTCTGAAACGGTAAACGGCCGTTGGTCGCGCGTCCTCATTGTCGGCGATTTCGTAACGGAGGAAGAATGCCAAGCGGAGACGAACAAGAAACTTCACGAAGCAACGAACGAGTTCATCAAACAATCGTTTGCCGCAACATCGCCTCAGATCGACTTTAAGGATCCGTTGGCAATCATGGGCCTCGGCGATTCCTACCTTCGCAATCAAATCGCCAAGGATCAATACCTCGAAACGGTGGAGCGATCTGTCGGGCCGATGAAAAAGCTCTACACCCGGATGGAAATTGACCCCACTGTGCAGCGCGATCTACAGAATCGCTGGCATGCCTACGAGCGTCAATTTCGTTTTGGTCTGGTCGGAACGTGGGCGGGAGGGATTCTCGGAATCATTGGCCTGGCTTGGGGGCTATTAAGAATCGATACGGCGACCAAAGGATATTACACAAAGCGGTTGTTTCTGGGCGTTCCGGCGGCGATAATCGGGGTCATCGCGCTGCTCGCCGCTCTGGCTTAGGGTGTGTAGCCCATAGCCAGAGGGCGTCGGCGATTTTTTTCCTCCATCGCGCGTCCGCACTGCTCGCAATGCCGAACACGCTTCATCCCGATACGCTCCTCGTCGAGCAAATTCGCACCGGCAAGCCGGAGGCCTGGAACGCGCTCATTGCGCAGTACGAAGGCAGGCTCTTGTCGTTCGTCGAAAGCCGTCTTCGCAAGCGTGCCTCCAGCGAAGACGTCGTGCAGGAGACCTTCATCGGCTTTCTCACGAGTTTGCCCAACTACGACACGCGCCGGCCGCTCGAGGGCTACTTGTTCTCGATCGCAGCTCATAAACTGACGGATTACCTGCGCCGCGAAGGCAGGCGGCCCGCCCTCCCCTTGTCGTCCACGGCCGCCAGCGACGGCGGAACTTGGAACTTCCCCGGTTCGGCGCGACCCGCGAGTAGCATCGCCCGCAGCGGAGAACGCCGTGAGCTGGAAGCCGAAGCACTCGCTTACGGCATCCAGGAACAAATAGACCATTGGCGATCCAAAGGGGATTGGGAAAAAGTCAAATGTATGGAGCTGCTGTTCGTCCGCGGCGCTGCGAACAAAGAGGTCGCCGAAATGCTTAAGATCACCGAGCAGCAAGTCGCCAACTTCAAGTTCGATTTCCTGGCTCGGCTCCGTACGCTTGTGAAAAAGCAGCGATTGAGTGAAGATGTCTTTCCGGAGCTCTATGTTGAGGAGTAGCTTTGTCCGCAGTAAACGCAGAGACGCGCAGATCAAGACAAGTATTCGTCTGCGGGCGATATTCTGATTTCGCCTACTCATTTGGCGTTAGGAATTATGGCAGCCCAGTTTTCGAACAGCGACCTTGAGTCCTTTCTGGACGAGTCCTTGCCCGCAGAGCGGATGGCGGCCATTGAGGACGCGCTCCGCCAAAGCAACGAGTTGCAGAAACAGCTCGCGGCTATCAACGGTCGGCGAGATGCGGGGCTCCACTCTCTGGGCGAAATCTGGCGCCGGCACCGGATCACCTGCCCCAGTCGCGAGCAGTTGGGCAGCTATCTCTTGGGCGTTCTGCCTCGCGATACGGCAAACTATGTCAAGTTTCATTTAGAAACGATCGAGTGCCGCTATTGCGAAGCCAACCACGCCGATCTCGCAGCCCAGCAATCCGCCAGCAATGCGGATGTGACCCAACGACGCAGCCGCTACTTTCAATCCAGCGTCGGGCATCTTAGAAAAACATAGTTTGCAGGCGCTCGACGCACCTGCTACGTGCAAAGCATGTCGAACTGCGATTGCCAAAACAGCGCCGACGGAAAAAGAACCGTTAGTTTGTGAAGTATTTCCTCATCAGCCACGCGTAGCCGACCCTCGTCACGAGCTTGCGACACGGGCAAGTTGCCAAGCAAAAGTGCGGAGAAACAGTCCGGATTGCAACACACTTCGGCCGCCGCCGTTTCGTCGGCCACCAAGCGGCTGCTGCGCCGGGTTAAGACGAGTCGGTAATGCTCCTGGCCTGTATCGAAGCAAATCTGGCACGGCCTCGCCAGGCCAGCTCCCTTCATCCGCCGTCGTAGCACGGGGTAAATCGCCTCGACCCATCGCGCCGGATCGAGCAGCTTGACCATCAGCGCCCCGCCGGCTTGTCGTTCGTCGGTCCGCCACGATCCGCCGGCCGTAACGATCAGTTCATGCAATGGGTCCGATGCCGGAGTATGGAGCGTGAGCGTATGGAAATCGCGTTCGACCGCGTCCTGACAAGCCCGCACTAACAGCCGTGGGGCAGCTCGCGCGTATTCGGGCAGGCAACACAGCTCCAACACCTTCGGACCACGCGTGACCGCGTACCCAACGATCCGCGGTTCCAACTCCAAATGTTCCCAGTCATCGCGCCCCGCTACCGCTACCAGGATTTCGCTGTGCGATTTCCGCCCAGCCAGCCACTGCCAGTAATGCTCCGCGCGATACAAAGCGCCCCAATACTGCGAGGCACAATCGCGATAGACCGTGCGCAGGGCGTCCAGTTCCACATGCCGCCACATGCGAATCTTCAGCCCTCGCGATCGCTGCGGCGCGGGCGCTATTTGCGACGCAAGATGGGCGAGGATGTCTCCCATGTTCACTTGGGAAAAACCCCACACGCAAGCATCTTTCCAACCACACGCGCGAAATGCATCGGGCCGGTCGGACCATGCGATAGAAAGAATGGCCTGGCTCTCGCGCATCGCTTTTTCGGCCGCCACGAGCAACAAGCGGTCGTAACCGAGCTGCGCACATTCCGGTAATACAATCAGGTCTTGCACGCCGCCAATAGGCAGCTTCACTCCGTCGAACCAAGCCGTGCGATGCAAAACCTGTGCATGGGCCACGATCTGCTGACCATGTTTAATCAGCAAGCGGTCGGCCGGCTCATACGAGGGCTCGTCCAGCCAGGCGATGAAATCCTCATAGGATGGTGCGTGTCGCACGGCTCGCAACAGCCCATGCACCATCGCGTGATCGCTCACATTGCCATGGACGACGGCGGGCTCACCCCCTGGCGATAACGCTGCGTTTGCCTGACAGCTACCCGTCGGCTGTTGCCGGGGTAAGTCGGCTGCGCGCGACTCTTGCGGCCCCAATTCCATGGAAGGAGCGCCTGGGTGCTATTCGACTGAGCGATGAGGTGGTGCATACCGAAAACTCGGCGCACAACACAGTTAGACTAAGGCTTGGTCTCAGATTCGTCCAGTAGCAGACGATTGAAGTGCTGCCTCGGAAAGAGGCAGAACGAATAATCGCGCGAATCGAGGATCGCCCCCGCGCGCTGGCGTCGTTGCAAATCCTCTTGTAACAACTCAATCTGCCGACGTTCGTTGGCCACAAACGGCTGTAGCGATTTGTTCGCTGCGGCGATTGCCAAGTGCCGCTCGCGCGCATTGCCTGGCGTCTTGGCCGTGTGTACCCAACGACGTTTCGTTTCCACTAAGTTGAGAGCTTCTGGCCGCAGCGCATTTAACTCAGATCCATCTTGCGTAAGATATCGCTCCGGATGATAAGTCAGCTCTCGCGATTGTTGCCGCCAATGGCCGTTTTGTGTGTCGCCATCGGATCGCTGAGCAAAAGGTAGCCGTAGCGTTGCCGAAACCGTCGCAAATTGAGGTGGGTCGAAGCCAAAGAAATCGGCCGCAATCCGATCGGTCACCTGATCGTACTTCGCGCCGCCGATTCCGTGCAGAAATAAATCGCTCAGCACCAATCGCGCGAACAACGTCGTCGCCAGCGCACGGGTGCGAATCTTGATGCCGCGGTCCGCTGCATCCATCAATTGTTCCACGGCATTCGTGGGGTCGCGATCGGCCGTCAGCGTCAGCATCACGGTTCGTTTGTGGCGATCCGTAAGCACAATCTCTTCCCCGCGCTGCTGAGCAAACAACGGTCGCCGTTGTGGATCTTCGGCCGACCATATCCAAAAGGGTGCTTCCAGCCAACCGCCCGATTCAGCCAGGTCTGGGACCGGCTGCGCCCGATTGCGGAGGTGATTTACTTTTCGATACGAGGCCAGCGCATCGTTGTGGGCCGTCCAGAACCGGGGCAGGTGGGCCAGTAAGTGGGCTACGAACCAGGCAAACTCCGGTAGTCCGCAGACGGAGCTTTGGGGCAGTTCCAGCGTGTCGTTCTCCCAAGTTTCCTCGTAGGCGTGACGTCCTTGTGCCAGCCGCAGGCCTAAATTCATCTGCCCGCGATTTCTCTCCACCGTGAGCGGCCATAGTTCGCGGACCATCGGTTGCGGCACGAGTGATTTGATTCGATCGAGAACGCGGTCCGAAAAACTTGCGAAGGCCGCCGGATCGCGGATGGTTCGCTCCTCATACGGAACCTCCGCTGCCGGCTCGTCGTAGGAGATGGCCTCCGCGTGAGGCTCCTCAAGCGTGCCACTCGGCACGCGAATGGAAACACCACGACACATGTCACTATCGATCAGCAGGTGAATGCCCACTCCGCCGACTTCTCGCGCCAGCGACCCGAGCACGAAGTTCTTGTACCAAACGCCGGGGTGGAAGAGTTGCGGCTGATGCCCGCTCAGCACGAACGGAGCGCCCGCCCGCGCGGCGCGACGTCGAGTTTCCGCGGGAATGCCTCGATACTGCGAGGTATGCGCAATGGCCCGTTCGAACAAGCCATGCCTTGCTGCGGCCGCCAAATCGGCCAACGAGCGACCAAACAAATCGCACTCCGCGCGCGCCAATAATTCTCGATTGTCCGCGACAATGCCCGCCAACAAAGGGCGTGGCGGATCAACCAGCGTCTCGCCGTCTCGCTGCGGGGCACGCAGATGCCGAGGCTGGGCAGCATGTTCCATCAGCATGTTTCAAAATCGACGGACGGTTAGTTCAGCGTGAATATTCTACTTAGAAATCACCGCGTCATCCTGACTATAATGCGGCGCGCCTCACGTCTCGCGTCCACAAGGGATGTGAAACTTGGAGTCTGTGCGGCGATCGGCAGAGCAGGGAAGTTGCGTGATCTGCGATTCGTCCGCAATCACCGCCTCGAATGCCGTATCCATTACCTTATGATAGTACTCAAGACGCTTGCCCCCGTCATCGAGGCTGCCGCCAAAACTTCGCTCTTCTTCCAAATAGATCAGCGGCACCGGGACTTCGATGATCCGCAGCCCCAGATGAGCCGCCTTTACCCACAACTCCAGCGGCATCCCATAACCAGGTTCCGTGATCTCCAATCGCGCCAGTTCCGCTACGCGGTATGCCTTGAAACCACAAAACGCATCCGTTAGCGAGAGCCCCAGCCGTGCATTCAACTCTCGCGTAATCTGCACATTAATCTGCCGACGTTCGACCGGCGCGACCGAAGCCGATCCTTCTGCACGCAAATATCGGCTGCCGGAAACGATGTCTGCGTCCCGGCACGCTTCCACAAGCTGGCCGATCCGTTGAGGCTCATGCTGGCCATCGCAATCGATCGTCACCAGCACGTCATAATGAAACTGCACGGCATAATCGAACGCCGTTTTCAAAGCAGCCCCATAGCCGCGGTTTTTCTCGTGTCGGACGACCGAGATATCTTTTCTCGCAGCAAGCAAATCGGCCGTTCCGTCGGACGAACCGTCGTCCACAACGAGCACATCGGCCGCGTAACGCACAACTTCATCCAACACAGGGTTCACGTGTGAGACTTCGTTGTAAACTGGCAGCGCGGTAAGAAAGCGTAGCGAGGGCTTCATGGCGGCATGATTTCCTTAGGGCAAAGATTAGCGGTTTGGAGAGACCAAAATCATGGATTCCCAACCGCTGTCGCATGGCGGTCATCCTGCCGTCAACCGTCCATTCTAGAAGGCTGGCCCCAAGGGTCAACCGGCATCGAATAAGAGGCTTGCCGCTAGAGTTTGACTAACCGCGCTGAGTTACTTTGTCGGTGCCAATGAAACTTTGGCCACCTCTCCTTTTGAAGTAGCGTCGACCGGTGTTTGTGAGTCTTTTTGATTCTCCGGCTCCGGCTTTTCGGGTGGTGCGGTCTCCGTGGCGACAAAGCGGTGCTTAATGACGCGCGGGCCATTCAGCTCTTCGATTTCCAGGAGCATCTCGTGACCCACCAACTCGCGACCATTGGGATAGCGATAAATCTTGCGGTCTAGGGTTGGTCCTAAACGATAAACTTGCATGCGTTCCCGGCGGTGCCCTTTGGCGTACAGATAGCACTTGAAGTCGGAGAGGCGATCAGCCTTGTTGATCATCGTTTGCTCGACGATGAGCACGCCATCCTTGTCCAAATGCGTTGTTACTTTCAGCTCCAATTCCGCCGTTCCCACTTCCATCTGTTTATAGACGCTGAATTGGTAGTGTTCTTCTCCTTCCACGGTAAAGTCCAGCCGCACCGGCTGCTTGCCGAACAGCGCATTCTTTAAGCGGATCTCGAAAGGGAACTTCCCCTCTTCACCGGCCGCGAGTTGGAACGAAGCCTGGGGCGGTTCGATCGTCCAGCGTTCGGGTGTTGGCGCAGCGGGTTCCGTTGGATGGCCTTCCCCCTTGAGTAGTTCTTCGACATGCTCGTCCTGCGGCACCACAATTCTCACGGTTCCCCCCACTCCCTGTGGAAAGAAATTCTGGAATCGCACCGTGTTGGGATGCGATTTCGCCAATTCGCTCGGCACTTGGAGAAATTCCATATTGGCGGCCATCCGCCAGCGAGTGATCGCTTCGTGTAACCCTAAGACAAATGTTGGCATTGGACCGACTTGAATCGTTTGCTCGTGTCCCGCTTGCGGGGCTGGCTTCGTGCGACCGTGAATATCGACGATGCGCACGTCCTGGCCCAGATAGAGCGTTTCTTCCGTCGGTTCATGATTCCACAACACCATCACCACTTGATGATCAGGTCGGACGAAAATACGGTTTTCACTATTCCCCGGCAGTTGCATTTGGCCCAGGTACTTAGCCCCCCCCAACATCGCTGCCGTCGTCCGCCAGGGCAACAACAACTCACCCGGCATGCCGCTCGCGCGCATCAATCCATTTTCATCATCGAACGGTCGTGGAACGATGATTGCATCCACGCCACTTTCCTTAGCAGATACCAACCGACGCACAAACTCGCTCGAACGCGCCGCTAACGCCGCTTCATCCCTTTGGGATGGATCACTGCTTTGCAATGGCGGTTCGACAAACACCCAACGCAGCGCGGTGTTCTCCGGCTTCTGAATCACAAGGTCTTTAAACGCTTCCTCCGTAGGCGTCTCTTTCAGGCAATTCTGCTGAAAGTCCCAAGCTACCTGGCCCAAGTTCTGGTTCGCGTTCGCCCAATCAAAACACATCCCCAGCCTCACATCTTGCCCGAAGCGAAATAGCGCATTCCTTAGTTCGCTCAGCCGTTTGTTGAGATCCGGATAGGCGGCCACGCTTTTGTCGTAATCACGCCCGAGTTGCCACCAACGCACGCGCAGCGATAAACGCGTCATCACGGGCTCGAGGATCGGCGACCAGAGGGCCGGATCAAGCGACAACAATTCGGCAATCGGCGCTTCGCTCGCTATCCCCGAGGCTAGTTCTGAGTCGGCCGGTGGCTTGTCGATCATCCCCACGACTTCAATGTTAGATGCCCCAAGCAATTCGACAAAGCGAATCAATTCATCTCCTCGCTGCGGATCGTTGGCGGCATACCAAACGGGCAATTTGACCCAATTGATGCCCACCTGTGGCAACAGAAGGCTTAAATCCTGAAACGAGAGTGGATTGTCGCCTTGCGGCAACGTCCAACCAAACTCACCCTGCTTCGGCATCGGGACCGGCAGTTTTGGCACTGCGGCCAGCCACACCGTCCGGCTATCCAATTCGCGTCCGACATCGGAGGGATCATCGGTCGCTTCGGGTCGAAGCATCTGTACGACGACACGGTAAAATCCGTAATCGGGAATCTGCGGCCGCCACTCAGCCGTGCCTTCGTACCCGGCCGGAACCTGGCCGACGCCGTCTGCCACTTCGGTTGTCCGCTCTGCATCCTCAACAATCAACCGGCCATTGAGATGTGACGTACCGTGTTGCAACTCCTTGCCCGTGCTATCCAATAGTTGAAAACGTATCTCGGGGTCACGCTCGCGGATTCCAGACAATTCGCACTTCACGACGGCGTCGTTCAATTCGGAGTAGACATTGCACGGGCAATTAGTGGATACGGCAATCCGCGGCAACCGCGCCAGCCATACATCTGTCAGCGATACGAGTCCATTCAGATCGCCTTTGTCGCCGCGCTTTACCTGCAGATTCACAATCACCCGATCAATCGCCGGGTCGCTCAACTCGATCTTCTCGAGCTCGATCTGTTTCCAGCCTTTAGTCGTGGCGATTGGTTTGCTCTTGACTGTTTGCAACACGTGCCCCGATTTATCGCAGAAGTCGAGAGTGATCCTAGCCTGGCTGTGGTTCAGGTTCTCGTTCTTCAGCCGTGCGGCGAAGGCATAGCTGAAGCGCGACATCACGCGGATGGGTGGACTGGAAATGGCAGCCGCCGCGCCGTCGAGATCGATTCGCAAACATTTACCACTTTCGGCGGTTGCGTCGTCTTGGATTCCGATGTTGACGTAATGAGGAAACTCTGGCCCCGTCTCCCGCGTCCACCGATCGGGCCAATGATCGTAGTTGACGTCCCAGGCCTCGTTGAACTGGCACTGAAACACCTTGATGATATCGGTCGCTTGGGCTTCGCTCGCAGTGGCACGGCTTGTTACAATGGTCCACGCAAGTAGCCCTATGCAAACAGCAATGCAGAACGGGAATCGAGCCGTTCGTCGCACTGTGCAGAGATTGAATTGCCACATTGGAACTCGAGATTCATTCATCTCAAAATCTACTGTATTTCAAGGAGCGAGGAGCAATGCGTGGTAAAGCGGGGGAGCAAGATTGCTCGACTCCAGGCCCCGTCCTCTAAGCTCCCTATTACATCCGTGCCAACCGTCAAAATCGGCATCCAAACCCGAAGTCTCCGCCAACCGCTGAAACAGGCTATCCAAACGGCTGCGCGGCTGGGGGCGGACGGAGTCGAAATTGACGTCCGCAATGAGTTGCCCTCCGCGCAGATGTCTCAAACCGCGTTGCGTCAGTTTCGCAAGCTCCTCGACGATTCGAACCTGCGTGTCTCGGCCGTTGCGTTCCCGACGCGTCGTGGGTACGATTCGCCAGAGGACTTGGAACGCCGCGTCCTGGCTACACAGGCGGCGATGCGATTGGCGTATGACCTCCGCGCCGAGGTGGTGATCAATCGCGTCGGCCAATTGCCCGACGACGAAAACAGTCCAAGATATGCAGAATTCATCGCCGTGCTAGGTGGATTGGGGGCGTACGGCCAGCGCGTTGGCGCTCGACTGGCCGCGCAAACGGGTGACCAAAGTCCACAGCAATTGGCTCGTCTGATCGCGGCTCTCCCCGATCAATCGATTGGCATTGATTTGCACCCCAGCGCCTTGATTCGCGGGGGTTATTCGCCGCAAGAAGCAGTTGAACTGTTGGGGCCACACGTACTTCACGTGCACGCCTGCGACGCCGTGCGCGAGTCTACAGGCCGCTCCAGCGAGGTCGAACTGGGACGAGGGATGGCTGATTTCCCCGAGCTTTTAGGCCGGCTGACCGAGTTCGATTACCGTGGCTGGATCACGATCGAACGCAATGACGCTGCCGATCCGATCACCGAAATTGACAACGCGGTGGCCTTTCTGCGGTCACTGTGAATCTTCGCGATCGCATGTCAACTGCGACTTTAGTCAGCCTCATCACCGATACGAC
>CXWJ01013700.1_pt1 | contig 12623 bp, 13 predicted proteins | sample 590841 | NCBI WGS metagenome assembly CXWJ01 (sample SAMEA3498367, study PRJEB10139) | wastewater metagenome | biome: wastewater treatment plant; material: activated sludge | place: Austria | collected 2015-01-21 | reverse complement strand
GGAGGAGTCGCCACCGATCGAGCGGACCGTGAAGGGCTCGCCGCTGACGACCCGAGGGTCGTTCGGGGCCATCAGCGGCAGGTCGGGGACGTCCGTGACCGTGGCCGCCTGCACGATCGGCTGGGGCCGGGTGATCGAGACGCCGACGGGGATGACGTAGACCGAGTAGTCCGGCGGCAGCAGCGAGATGTCATCCAGGCTCGAGGACGCCAAGGCCAAGGTGGCGGCGACGTTGGCATAGGCCCGCAGCTCGGTGTCGATGCTCTCGATGAGGTAGCGCCGGATCAGCAGGCCACTGGCCNNCGCAACGACATCCGGCGCAGCCGCTCGTTGACGCGACCCCCCGCCGTGGTCGGCTGGCTCATCCCGTCGGCGGCAGGCGCAGGACGTAGCCGACGCCGCGCTTGGTGTGGATCAGCGCCGGAGCGTCGACGTCGATCTTGCGACGAAGGTAGGAGATGTAGGACTCGACGATGCCGGACTCGCCTCGGAAGTCGTAGTCCCACACGTGGTCGAGGATCTGCGCCTTGGAGAGCACCCGGTTGGGGTTGAGCATGAGGTAGCGCANNGAGTCCTCGTCGAGCTCGAGGTCGTGGAAGCGCAGGGTGGCTTCGTCGTCGATCTCACCGCGGGTGCGACGCAGGACCGCGCGGATCCGCGCGACGACCTCCTCGAGGCTGAAGGGCTTGGTGACGTAGTCATCGCCCCCGACCGTCAGCCCGGTGATCTTGTCCTCGACCGAGTCACGTGCCGTGACGAACACGATCGGCAGGTGTTTGCCCTGCTCACGCAGCCGCCGCGTGACGGTGAAGCCGTCCATGTCCGGCAGCATGACATCGAGGATCACCAGGTCGGGATCCATCGTGCGTGCCGCGGCGATGGCGGACTGGCCGTCGGCCGCCACGCTGACCTCGAAGCCAGCGAAGCGCAGCGAGGTCGCCAGGAGCTCGCGGATGTTGGGTTCGTCTTCGACAACGAGCAGGCGGGCCTCGGGGGCGGCGGTCGTCATACCGTCAGTATCAGGGGTGATCCTGTGAGTTGTCTGGATGTTTGCCGGACACGTGGCACCCACGTCGCCGTCGGCACGAGACGTGCCGCGTATGCTGCCGCCATGACCGAGGGGCGCGTCGACTGGGCCCGATGGATCGAGCGCGCGCTGCCACCCTGGCTCATCTGGGCGCTGGCGGNNGTGGTGGCCGAAGCGAGCGGCCGACCGGTGCGGCGGACCCTCGTCGACGACACGCGCCGGGGCGCCGTCACCTTCGCCGTGGCCGTCGGCGCCCTGAGCCTGGTGCTGGCACCGGTCATGATGACGGTCGTTGCCTTGCTCGGCGTCGACGAGAGCATCGTTGCCTACTTCCCGGCCGACACCCGCGCGGTGCCTCTGCTGTCGAGGTATGTTCAGGCGCTCGCGGCCGTGCTCGTGGCCGTGGCCATGTGGCGGGTGTGGCGCGCACCGGTGACGCTGGTGCCAGCGGCGCAGGAGCCGGTCGCCCCCGGCGCCGTGCCGCTGGCTTCGGCAGAGCCGGCTCAGGCCGATCCGTCGGCAGGCGCGCCGTCACCGGTCGCTGCCCCGGCTCCGGCCTCGGACGTGATCTGGGCGCCGCCGCGTCATCAGCCGGAGGAAGCCCCGCTGCCGGTCACCCCCGCGGCCCCCGTGTTCCAGAGGCCCGGTTCCGGCGCCGCCGCCACGGACGAGAGCATCTTCCGCCGCCCTGACTGAGCAGGCCTGCGCCCCGCAGAGTCAGGTCGCCGCGAGGTCGTCGGCGTCGACGATGCGGTAGGCATAGCCCTGCTCGGCGAGGAAGCGCTGACGGTGCGACGCGAAGTCGGCGTCGACGGTGTCGCGCGCGACCACCGAGTAGAAGTGGGCCGTCCGGCCGTCGACCTTGGGTCGTAGCAGGCGACCCAGACGCTGGGCCTCCTCCTGGCGTGAGCCGAAGGTGCCCGACACCTGGATGGCGATGGTGGCCTCGGGCAGGTCGATCGAGAAGTTGGCGACCTTGCTGACGACGAGCAACGACACCTCGCCGGCGCGGAACTGCGCATAGAGGCTCTCGCGCTGCGACACCGGTGTCTCACCGGTGATGAGTGGCGCGTCGAGCCGGCCGGCCAGGGTGTCGAGTTGGTCGAGATACTGCCCGATGACGAGGGTCTGCTCTCCCTTGTGACGCGTGACGATGTCCTCGACGACCCGGTCCTTGGTCGGTGAGCACGACGCGAGGCGGTAGCGGTCATCGGGCTCGGCCACCGCATACGCGAGGCGCTCGGAGTCCGGCAGGGTCACGCGCACCTCGACGCAGTCGGCCGGGGCGATGTAGCCCTGCGCCTCGATGTCCTTCCACGGCACGTCATAGCGCTTGGGTCCGATGAGCGAGAACACGTCGGCCTCGCGACCGTCTTCGCGCACGAGTGTCGCCGTCAGCCCGAGCCGACGCCGAGCCTGCAGGTCGGCCGTCATGCGGAAGATCGGCGCGGGCAGCAGGTGGACCTCGTCGTAGATGACCAGGCCCCAGTCGCGCGCGTCGAGCAGCTCGAGGTGGGTGTAGGCCCCCTTGCGACGCGTCGTCAGCACCTGGTAGGTCGCGATCGTGACCGGCCGCACCTCCTTGCGCGAGCCGGAGTACTCCCCGATCTCGTCAGCGGTGAGGCTCGTGCGCCGCAGCAGCTCGTCCTTCCACTGGCGCGCCGAGATGGTGTTGGTGACGAGGATGAGCGTGGTTGCCTTGACCTGCGCCATCGCGCCGGCCCCCACGATGGTCTTGCCCGCTCCGCACGGNNCCGTCGACATACCCCGCGAGGTCCTCGGCGGGCCAGCCCACCTTGAGCAGCTCCTGCTTGAGATGACCACGCTCGGAGGGGTGCACGAGGACGGCGTCCTCGTCGATCCGGCCACCGACCAGCGGTGTGATGCGACGGTGCTTGAGGACCTCCTCGAGCACTGGTCGGTCGGTCGTGCGCAGGATGAGACCGTGCGTGGGGTGCTTCTCGAGGGTGAGTCGGCCGTAGCGGTCCATCGTGTCCGCGATGTCGATGAGCAGGGCGTGCGGCACGGCATACCGGCTGAAGCTGAGCAGCGCGTTGACCACATGCTCGGCGTCATGACCGGCTGCGCGGGCGTTCCACAGACCAAGGGGGGTGACCCGGTAGGTGTGCACGTGCTCGGGGGCGCGTTCGAGCTCGGCGAACGACGCGATGGCGCGGCGGGCGTCCTCGGCGCGTGGGTGGTCGACCTCGAGCAGCAGGGTCTTGTCGCTCTGGACGATCAGCGGACCGTCGGTCATGGCCCGGTCATGACGTCAGAACCCGCCGCTGGGCGGCGAGCTGGCCGCGAACGCCCACGCAAAGAGCATCACCAGGATGACGATGCCGATGACCGCGTTGACGGCATATACGATCCAGCCGATCTTGGTCAGCCTGGCCGAGCTCGCGCGGTCGGAGGTGCGGCGGCTGATGGCGATGATGCCGATGATGAGGCTGGGTATGCCGATGACGCCGGTGAGCATCATCGTGACGCCCGCGATCACCGTGAGCACGATCGGCGCGCTCGACGGGGGCTGTGACGGAGCGTAGGCGACGTAGGCACCGGGGTAGCCCGGTTGGNNGGGCCGGCCTGCGGGTAGGGGTAGGGCGCCGCGGGCTGACCGGGGTAGGGACTCGGCATGCCCACCTGGGGCGGTGCCGGCTGGGCTGGCGGGGCGGGGGTCGAGACAGGGGTCGCCCACGGGTTGGCCACTGGCGGGGGTGGGCCGGCCTCGGGCTGCGGTGCCGGTGCCGCGACGGGCGTCGCGCTCGGTGCCGCTCCCGCGTCGACGATCGGGGGCATCGGCGCCAGGTCGGGTGACGCGAGGTCGGGAGAGGACAGGCCGGGCGTGGCGAGGTCGGGAGAGGCGAGGTCGGGGGAGGCGACGAGAGGGTCGCGGGACGGCGTGGGCATGGCTGTGGTGGCCTCAGCCGGGATCGCCTGGGTCGCGTCGGGCTGCACGGGCTCGCTGCCCCCTGACCCGTGGTCGGTGTTGCTCATGTCCGTCCTTCGTCGTCGCGCGGGGCGGCGCCCCTGGCCCGGTCAATCTACCCTGCAGCCCGGACACGCCCCCTGCCGCAGGCCCGAACCGCGTCAGCCGGCCACCCACGGCCACCTCACGCCAGCCGTGGCGCGGCAGGCCCGCGATGCCGAGGTTGGCGACGCGTGGCGACTGGCCCAGCGGGCGCGACGCTCAGCAAGGGGCGCGCGGCGGGCGGCGGGCGGCGCCTATCGTGGGACTCGTGCAGACACGCATGCCTGAGGTGGAGCCCGCAGCCGGGCTGCCGCCGCACGTCACGATCTATGAGGTCGGCCCGCGCGACGGGCTGCAGAACGAAGCCTCGGTCATCCCGACCGCCGTCAAGGCCGAGTTCGTGCGCCGACTGGCGGCTGCTGGGCTGTCGATCATCGAGACGACGTCGTTCGTGCCACCCACCTGGGTGCCTCAGCTGGCTGACGCAGCGGCCCTCCTGGCCGATCTCGGGCCGGCTGGATGCGGAGTGGACCGACCCGTGCTCGTGCCCAACGAACGGGGCCTGGACCGCGCGCTCGCGGCCGGGGTCAGTGCCGTTGCCGTGTTCGCGAGCGCCACCGAGTCCTTCGCCCAGGCCAACCTCAACCGGTCCGTGTCGCAGTCGCTGGCGATGTTCAGCCCGGTGATCGCGCGGGCGCGAGACCTGCAGATGCCGGTCCGCGGCTATGTGTCGATGTGCTTCGGCGACCCGTGGGAAGGCCCAGTGCCGGTGACCGATGTGGTCGAGGTCGCCCGGCGGCTCATCGACGACGGGGTGACGTCACTCAGTCTCGGCGACACGATCGGGGTCGCCACGACGGGGCAGGTGCATCGGCTCCTGCAGGCTCTGGANNCTGGTCTGGGCCCTGCACGGAGCCGGGGTCGCCACGGGCGTGGACCTGTCGGCCCTGGTGGCGACCAGCGTGTGGCTGGCCGGTGAGCTCGGGCGAGCGTCGCCGTCGAGGGTGGTGCGCGCGCTCGCGGGGTGAGCGCCGGCGCGTCGTCATCCGCGCTCAGCCCGTGACGACGCCGGTGATGCGGTGCAGGGTGAACCCCACCTCGGACCGGCTTCCGGGCACCAGGCCCCACGCCCGGCCAGCCTCGATCCGGTCGGGNNCCGTCGGTCACCAGAGCGTTCGCCGCCCCGTCGGCCTCGCGCAGCTGACGCGCGAGCTCGACCGCCCCAGCGGCATCGAGGGTCGGCGGCTGCGCCGACCGGGTCGACCGCCGGGAGCGCACTCGCCGCACCGCCGGGCCGGATGCGATGACGGAGCCGTCGATCGACTCGACGGCGGGGGCGTAGCCAGCCTCGCGCAGTCGGTCGAGCGCATCGGCTGGATCGACGGAGCAGACGAGGACAGTGGGTGCGATCAGCCGCCAACGCATCGACGCGAGCCGCGAGTCGGCGAGGATGCCGGCGACGGTCGCCTCGTCGTCGGAGCGGAGGTAGGAGCTGACCCCACCCAACCGGGTGACACCATGGCGCCGCGCGACGTCGCGCACGAGGTAGTCGACGGTCTGCGGGACGGGGGTGCGGCTCGCGTCGGCGAACCGGGCCAGGATCTCGTCGGCCGTCATGCCGGCGTCCAGCGCCCGGCGCACGCTGGAGGCGCTCAGCCGGTAGACCGTGGCTGCGCCTCGAGACTCGATGTCACCGACGAGACGCATGAACGCGCCCAACGCGGGGGCGAGGGGGCCGGGGGCGAGGGCGGTCTGGTCGGCCTGCAGGACGATGTGGTCGATGTCGTCCGGAAGCAGCTCTGCCAACGCGCTCAGGACGCCGTGCGGGTCGGTGTCGTTCGTTGCCGCCACTCCCGCCGGGCTGATCGCCCCGCGCCCCATCAGTCCCAGCCAGCCCGCCTCGGTCATAAGCGCGGTGGTCAGCTCCTCGGTGAACCGCGGCATCCGCATGGGGCGACGCCAGGCCAGCCGCGGCACCAGGGTGTCGACCGCGGGCACGGCGCCCGCGGGCAGGGTGGCGAGCTCAGCCAAGAGGTCGCGGCGCAGACGCACGACGGGGGGCCACTGGACATCGGGCCCCAGCACCTTGACGCTCGTGCCGCCCGAGAGGGCCTGTCCCACCAGGTGCGGTGCTCGTGTCGTGGTCAACCACGCGGTGACCAGGCGTTCGAGCCGTCTGACCATCGGAGCGGCCAGCCACTCGTCGACCTCGCTCGTCGTCGACCACGTGGGGTGAAGAGCGCGGTCGTCGTCGATGAGCCCAGCGACCGCACTCAGCTCGACGAGCCAGCCGGCATACGCCTCGGGTATGTCGAGGGCCCGGGCGAGGGCGGTCAGCTCGCGCACGCCCAACCCCCCGGTCCGGAGCACTCGCGGGGGGTTGACGCCCCATCGGCTCACGAGCTCCTCGACGAGGGAGACGGTCTCGCCGGCCGCTGCCCCGGCACTGGCTGAACAGTCGCTGGCCGGGATCATGACCAGGTCGACCTGCGGCGGGTGCACCCTGTCGACGCGGTGCACCCGGTCGCCGCGAAGCGCGAGCGCGACCTCACGGGGCAGGACGATGCGATCGTGTGACACGGTGCCCACGAGGCCGGTCGCCGCCAGCCAGGCGACGCCCTCGCGGGCGGCGGCGCCCCCGCCCAGCAGCCCGACGGGTGGTCCCCAGGTGAGCGTCTCGAGCACCGCGGTGGCCGCGGGGGGAGCCGACTCGACCAGCTGACGGATCTCGCGGCTCGAGGTGGGGGTGGCGTGCAGGGCGGGTAGCTCGGACAGGCTCGGTCCGAGCCCGTTGTGTCCGGGGCCGACGATCTCGATGACGGCTCGTGCGACTCTGACCCCGGCCTCGGCGTCACCGGCGCGCCAGAGCAGGGCTCGGGTCCACAACGCGTCGAGTGTGGAGGCGATCACCTCGACCGACTCGCCCAGCAGCCGAGCGACCGTGGGAGTCGTCACGGCCCGCGCGCCCGTCGAGTCCGAGCCTGCCAACACCGCGTCGAGCACGGCCATCTGACCGCGGTCCAGGCTGGTCAGGGCTTGCTGGACGCTGGCTCGGGTCGCTGCGCGGGCGGCCATCGAGGTGAGGTCGGCCGGTCGTGGGCGCCCGAGGTCGGGACGCACGAGCAGCAGCTCGGCGAGGTCGGCGTCGCTTCGCCCGCGGACGTCGTCGGCAAAGCTGCGCACCGCCGTCGACGAGGTCACCATCGGGCAACCGTATCCGGCCTCTCGACGTGCCTGCCCCGGCCTGGGGTTCCTGCGCGCGCACGGCCTGGCGGAGGCCTCTAGGCTCGGCAGATGAGCGAGTGGATACCCAGCGGGGCGCAGTGGACGATCGCATCGGAGCGCTCCGAAGCGGTCATCGTCGAAGTCGGCGGGGGCCTGCGCACCTTCACCCACGCCGGCCGCGAGGTCCTCGGCGGCTACCCCGAGTCGCAGATGTGCCAGCACGGGCGCGGGCAACAGCTCATGCCCTGGCCCAACCGNNGAGGCGCTGCGGGGCAACGCGAGCCACGGCCTCGTCCGGTGGGCGCGATGGAAGCCGCTCGACCACGAACGCAACTGGCTCGTCGTGGGTCACCGCCTTCCGGCCCAGCCGGGCTACCCCTGGCAGCTCAGCCTGCGCACGACCTACCGTCTGGACGGACCTCGGCTCACGGTCAGCACGCATGTCACCAACCAGAGCCCGACGCCGGCCCCCTTCGGGTATGGCGCGCACCCCTACCTGGCGCTGAGTGGTGCCGACCCGGCCGCGGTGCGCGTCACGGTGCCGGCGGAGCGCTACCTCGAGGTCGACGCGCAGCGGCTGCTGCCGACCGGCACCACGGAGGTGACCGGCACGGCATACGACCTGCGCGACGGGCCGCCGCTCGGGGACCGCGAGCTCGACACCGCCTACACCGGGATCAGCCCCGATGACGACGGGCGGTGGCGCGTGAGCATGGCAACCGACGAGCACCGCACGACCGTGTGGGCCGACCAGGCGACCTTCGGCTGGCTCCAGGTGTTCACCGAGAAGGCCCGGGTGGGCGACCCCGCCTACCGAGGGGTGGCGGTCGAGCCGATGACGTGTCCTCCCGACGCCTTCAACTCGGGCGACGGGCTGATCATGCTGGCGGCGGGCCAGTCCTGGACCGGCGAGTGGGGCGTCGACGCCGAGTAGCGCGTGGTCATCGACGGCCACCGGCAATTCGGGCGACGAGCACCCCGGCGGCGGCGATATCCTGGTGGGGCGCATGGCGCATCGACGGCTGGCCCCCGCCTCGGGATGTTCGAGGTCGGGCGGGCCCGACATCCAGCCGACCAGCAACCCAACTGACGTGAGGTAAGACGGTGCCTACTGGCAAGGTCAAGTGGTACGACGAGGAGAAGGGCTTCGGCTTCGTCTCCGACGACGAGGGCGGCGACGTGTTCGTGCACGCCAACGCGCTCCCCGAGGGCGTCACGTCGCTCAAGGGTGGCGCGCGCGTCGAGTTCGGCATCGTCGAGGGGCGACGGGGCGCTCAGGCGCTCTCGGTCCGGGTGCTCGACCCCGCTCCCTCGGTCGTGCAGGCTCAGCGCGAGCGTCATCGCAAGCCGGCCGAGGACATGGTCGTCATCGTCGAGGACGTCATCAAGCTGCTGGACAACGTGTCCAACTCCCTGCGTCGAGGTCGCTACCCCGACAAGGCCCAGGCGCACAAGGTGGCGCAGGTCCTGCAGGCCGTGGCCGCTGACCTCGAGGCCTGAGCGGCACCGTGACCGACATCGACGGCGCTCCCTCGGCCGACCTCGCTGACCCGGTCGACCTGGCCGACTCGGTCGACTCGGTCGACTTGGTCGACTCGTTCGACTTGGTCGACTCGGCCGACCCGGCCGACTCGGTCGACCCGTTCCACGGCGACGCCGTGCCAGAGCCTGACGAGGCGCCAGCGCCTTCGGTGCTCAAGGTCGATGCCCGCTTGGCCGACGCCGCTGACCAGGCCCGCCAGGCGCTGGTCGAGGTCGCCGAGCCGGGCAGCGTGGGCGACCATCTCGGCATGACGATGGTGGCCGAGCGGCTTGCCACGCACTACTTTGCCTGCCTGTCGACGGGCTACCACGGGTGGCGCTGGGCCGTCACGGTGGCCCGCGCACCGCGGCAGAAGTACGCGACGGTCTGCGAGTCGACCCTGCTGCCCAGCGACGAGGCGTTGCTCGCACCCCAGTGGCTCCCCTATGCCGACCGGCTGGCTCCGGGCGACCTCGGCGCGGGTGACACGCTGCCCTATGTCGCCGAGGACCCGCATCTGATGGCGGGTTACGAGGCGACGGACGACGACGAGTCCGACCAGCTGGCGTTCTTTGAGCTCGGCCTCGGACGTACCCGCGTCCTGTCCCTCGAGGGGCGCAGCGCCGCTGCCCAGCGGTGGTATGCCGGCTCGCACGGTCCGACCGCCGAGGTCGCCCAGGCCGCCACCGGCCACTGCGACACCTGCGGCTACTTCGTCCCCTTCGCGGGCGCGCTGCGCTCGATCTTCGGGGTCTGCGCCAACGAGTGGTCGCCCTCCGACGGCGGCGTGGTCAGCCTCGACCACGGCTGCGGAGCGCACTCCGAGAGTGACGTCGCGAGTGCACCCCCCGCGGCCGCGCGGGTTCCACTGGTCGACGAGTTCGCGGTGGATACGCTCTAGCCAGGACACCGCGCGGACGACCGACCGGAGGTACTTGGGTGCAGGTGAACTGGCTCGACGCCGACGGCCACATGCACGACTGCGACGTGGCCGACATACCCGAGATCCTGGCCAGCGACGACAAGTGGGTCTGGGTCGACATCCCGGAGATGGATGACGCCGGCCTCGCCGTGCTCCACGACGTGTTCGCGTTCCACCCGCGCGCCATCCACGAGTGCCGAGAGCGCAACCACGTCCCGCGCCTGCACTACTACAAGGACCACATCTTCATCGTGCTGCATCGGCCGGCGGCGGGCGCTCGCGGCCACATGCACTACCTCGAGCTCGACCAGTTCATCGGTCCCAACTACCTGGTGACCGTGCACGGCCCGCGCAACCCGGCCGTGGCGCTGGAGCTCATGCTCGTCGAGACCAACGACATCCGCCGGCGCCTCGCCGCCGGACGCGTCACGCCCAAGAGCCCCAACTCGCTGTCCTACGCGATCGTGTCGACGATCATTCGGGGCGAGGAGGAGTACGTCAACAAGCTCGCGCGCGTCGTGGGCAAGATCGAGAAACGCGTCATGGGCAAGGAGGCCGACCACGACCCGCAGGGTTTCCTCGAGGAGCTCTACACCGAGCGGCATGCCCTCTTGACCGTGCGCACGATGTCCGCGCAGTCCAGCGAGATCTACGGTCGAGCCGCCAAGCTCATGTCCGACGCTCCCAAACCGGTCGTCAAGCAGCTCATCGACCTGCGCGACCAGTACGACCGGGTGGCCAGCATCAGCGACTCCCAGATCGCCTTCCTCGCGGGAGTCACGGAGTACTACCGCGCCAGGACCGACACCAAGATGACGATCGCCGCCGAGCGGCTTGCGGTCATCGCCGCGGTCACGCTGCCCGTGACCGCCATCTCCTCGGTGGTCGGCATGAACGTCATCGTCAACGAGGCCACTCAGCGCTGGTGGCTTTTCGCGCTGCTGACCCTGATGTCGACGCTGTCGCTGATCCTGTTGCGGTGGGCCAAACGGCAAGGGTGGTGGTGACGGCCGGCCGCGTGGTCAGTCGCCGGATCCCGACCACCAGTCGGCCGGGATGAGGGGTGCCTCCCCTCGCGCCCGGAGCTGTTGCACCGCCCAGGTGTTGCCGTCGGGATCGCTGAACCCAAAGAACGTGCCGCCGTCGCGCTCGTCGAAGACGGTGATCTCGCTCGCGTCGACGCCACGGGAGACCAGCTCGGCACGCGCCGCCTCGGCATCGGAGACCACGAGCTGCAGGCCCCTGATGGACCCGGGGACCATCTCGCGCTGGCTCGGCAGGTTGCCGATGACGATGGAACAGCCCGACCCCGGTGGGGTCAGCTGGGCGATGTGCATGAACTCGTTCTCGGTGTCATGGTCGAGCCCGAAACCCACCTGGTCGCGATAGAACGCGATTGACGCCGCGATGTCGCTCACCGGCAGCACGACGACCTCGAGGGTCCAGTCCATGTCGTAGTCCTTCCCGTCTCCGCGGAGGTCTAGCCGAGCAGGGCCGCGTTGCCACGGCGTCGTCGCAGGTATGACCAGCCGACCAAGCCCAGCAGCACGCCGAGCACCGCGCACCACGGCCACCACTCGCGCCCGGGCCCGCGCAGGGTGGGGATGGCGAGGGTGGCCACCAGGGCCACCGCCCAGACGCTCATGCCCCACAGCGCGATGCGGTCATAGTCCGGGCGCACGGGCGTCAGGTCGTCAGGGTCCGGTGGGGTCGGCATACGTGCACTGTAATCGCCGCATCGGACAGGGCCACAGGCCCGGACGCGGACGGATTTTGGCCAGTGCGGAACTATGACTTAGGTTAGGCTCACCTAAACTTCGGAAAGGGACCCACCATGAGACTGCACCGCACTGTCCTGGCGCTCACGTCGGCCGCCACCCTGATGCTCGTGGCCGCCTGCGGCTCGTCGAGCGAGGACACCACCGGAGCCGGCGCGCCGACGGGTGCCGCGACCGCCACGGCCGCCAGCTTCCCGGTCACCGTCGAGCATGTCTACGGCACAACCGTCATCGAGACCCAACCGACCCGCGTTGCGAGCGTCGCGTGGTCCAACCACGAGGTGCCGCTCGCGCTCGGTGTGGTCCCGGTCGGCATGAGCAAGGCGACCTGGGGCGACGACGACGACGACGGTGTGCTGCCGTGGGTCGAGGACAAGCTCACCGAGCTCGGCGCCCCGACCCCGGTGCTCTTCGACGAGACCGAGGGGATCGACTACGAGGCCGTCGCCGACACCACCCCCGATGTCATCCTGGCCGCCTACTCGGGGCTGACCCAGGAGGAGTACGACCAGCTCAGCAAGATCGCCCCGGTCGTGGCCTACCCGAAGGTCGCCTGGGGCACCTCGGTCCAGGACATGATCCGCCTCAACAGCGCAGCGATCGGTCAGGCCGCGCAGGGCGAGGCCCTGGTCGCCAGCCTGGACGCGCAGGTCAAGACGGCCTTCGCCGCGCACCCTTCGCTGGCCGGCACATCGTCGATCTTCACCTACATCGACCCCACGGACCTGAGCAAGATCGGCTTCTACACGACGAACGACACCCGCCCGGGCTTCCTGTCATCGGTCGGGATGGGCACGCCCGCCGTGGTGGCCGAGGCGTCTGAAGGCAGCAAGGAGTTCTACACCACGGTCAGCTCCGAGCGGGCCGACGAGTTCAGCGACGTCGACCTGTTCATCACTTATGGCGATGCCGAGGGCGCGCTGCTCGCCGCGCTGCAGAAGGACGCGTTGATCGGCACGATCCCGGCCGTCAAGTCCGGCGCGGTGGCCACCCTGGTCGACTCCACGCCCCTCGCCGCCATGGCCAACCCGTCGCCCCTGTCGATTCCCTGGGGCATCGACGACTACTTCGCCCTGATGGCTGCCGCCGTCGAGAAGGGTCAGGGCTGAGCACGTCGCAGCCGGGCACCGCGCTGGAGCACCGAGGTGGTCCGGCGCGGTCCTCGGCGGTCGTCCCAC
>CXWJ01023611.1_pt1 | contig 12630 bp, 7 predicted proteins | sample 590841 | NCBI WGS metagenome assembly CXWJ01 (sample SAMEA3498367, study PRJEB10139) | wastewater metagenome | biome: wastewater treatment plant; material: activated sludge | place: Austria | collected 2015-01-21 | reverse complement strand
GTCGCCATTTTCAGCGAGGGTGACCGCGGATCCCATTATCTTGATTTGGCCGACGAGGCCTATTGCGTCGGCCCTGCGAAAGCGGCCGATAGCTATCTCAAAATCGCCAGCGTGATCAGTGCGGCCGAAGTGGGCAACGTGCAGGCCATCCACCCTGGCTACGGCTTTCTGGCCGAAAACGCCCACTTCAACGAGATTTGCCGCAGTTGCAAGATCGACTTTATCGGCCCCAGCCCAGCGGCCATGGCCAGGCTGGGCGACAAAAACGCGGCGCGAGATCTCGCGCGGGCGTCTGGCGTACCGGTGGTGCCCGGCAGCGACGGCATCATTCAGACCGAACAAGAAGCATTGAAGTTTGCCCACGATGTCGGCTTCCCTGTATTGATCAAAGCGGTGGCCGGCGGCGGCGGGCGGGGCATGCGCGTGGCTTCCAACGACCTCGCGCTCAAATCGGCGTTGCAGCAAGCGCGGGCCGAAGCGGAAGCCGCCTTTGGCAACGGCGATGTCTACCTGGAGAAATACATTGAGCATCCACGGCATGTGGAGGTGCAGGTGCTGGCCGACCATCACGGAAATGTGGTCCATTTGTGGGAGCGCGATTGCAGCGTGCAGCGCCGGCATCAAAAGCTAATCGAGGAAAGCCCCAGCACGTCGATCACTCCCGAGACCCGCAACGCTATGTGTGACGCCGCACGGCGGCTCATTCGTGAGGCCGAGTACACGAACGCGGCGACGGTGGAATTCATCGTCGACAAAAGCGGCAATTTTTACTTCATCGAAGTGAACGCACGAATTCAGGTCGAGCACCCGGTCACGGAAATGGTGACGGGAATCGACCTCATCAAATGGCAGATTCGCGTGGCCGCCGGCGAAGCGCTGCCCTGGACGCAGGAGCAGGTGATTCAACGGGGCGCGGCAATTGAATGCCGAATCAATGCGGAGAACCCAAAGCGGAACTTCCAGCCCTCTCCGGGAAAGATCGAGACACTGATCGCACCGGGCGGTTTCGGCGTCCGGTTCGATTCGCACGCCTACAGCGGCTACACGGTGCCGCCGTATTATGATTCGATGATCGGAAAGCTGATCGTGCACCAGCCGACCCGTGCAGAGGCAATTGCTTGCATGCAGCGGGCGCTGGCGGAACTGCGTGTGGAGGGCATCCAGACGACGATCCCGCTGCATCAAGAGATCTTGAGCCACTCGGCATTCGTCGAAGGCCGAATCGACACGACTTTTGTGGAACGGACTATTCTGCCCGGCTAGCCGTTCGTGACGCGAGCCGATCGTCGTCGGTTAACTCTCAAGGCGATAGCAATCGCGCCAAACACTAACATTACAGAGTTTGCCGGCTCCGGAACCATTTGCGTGGCAGTTCCAGAGAAGATATCAAAGTTTTGCGCAAAGGGCGGACCGCTAATTAATTGTGCAATTCGCCCCTGGCCGACCGCGTACTTGCCAAGCCACTCGATGGTGCTGCTCGGCGAGGGGCCTCCGTTGCCTGGGCTTTGAGTGATGATTTTGAGGAATTGCTTCGGACCCGGCGTTGTAAAGCTGACACTGCCGTAGGCGGCGAAAATCTCATCCGTCGCCAGGTTTGACTGCAACCCCACGGGTCTATTGTTGACGCCTGGTCCGGGGTCTAAGTCAGTTAAAGTTTCCCAACCGAATATTACCATACCCGGATTTGGAGTATCGAATTGAGCAGGATTGATGTTCGTCGCACTAAGCAACGGAGCGCCCGCCAAACGGAAACCTAACTCTAAACCGATAGGTGTACTGCCTCCCGCGAGAGCAAGATCGGGAGTAATGCTGACATCCCACACAAAATTGTTACCTTCAAGGCCCCCTGGAACGACGTTTAGCGTTGGCGCAGCCAGTAGTGGCGATACAGCCAGACACAACAAAGCGGCGGACACAAAGTTTTTCGTGGTCATTAGCGTGCTCCAGGAATCGTGGTGAAAACAACGGTACTCGCAACGAGTCGTAAGTTGGGGCGATTATGGGCCTAGTTTTCGTGGATGTCAAATATTTCAACATTCATCGTTGGTTTTTAGCGCATTTGCAGAAGGTCGCATCGACACGACGTTCGTGGAAATCAACTTCATGTTGCAGTAAGCAGTGCAGGAGTTCTGGCGGCTTGGCCTGCCATAGAAAATCTAGGCATTTCATTATGAAGGTCTTAGCAGCCTGTTGCAGAACTCGGTTTTCGATGTTTTTAAGCGGCCATCGTGAAGGCTGGTTGGGTGGTAGGTTTTTGTCGATCGGCGCGCGGTAGGGGTGTCAGCAGACGCTGGAGCGCGGCCAGGGCGTTCATCAGGGCGAAATACCAGTCGTCGGCAAGCCCACCTTTCCCTTGCAGGCTCTTGGCCGTGCCGATGCCGAACAACGCGCGCATGACTAGGCCCAGGTTGCGTGCCATGGCCGACATCAAGCACCGCTATCTCACCTTCGCGATGCCGCAGAGCCAGGTCCGCCGCCTACCGCCCGTCTCTCACACTTGCGCGATACTTCGCTCCACCCTCTTTCTCCACTGGCGCTCGGGGGCGGCGAGATGGACGCCACCCACCATGGCGTGTGGCGGGCTCACTTTGGAAAAACGACTGCCTCTGGCTCAGGTCTCACGGCAAAACGGGTCGTTCCGGAGCCGACAGCAATAGTGCTTCTGATGCTGACAGCGGCTGGCTGGCTTCTCCGCAGAGACCTGCCTGTAAAGGTTCCAAGCACCCGTCAACGTGTGGGAATTGAACCGTTTGAGGCGTTAAGCGGCAAAGTGACCTGGTCAGACAAACGTGCATCACTCGCGAAACTGTAACGAATAGACATCTGCTTCGTTCATCATGATCCGAATCTGGATCGGACTACCGGCGAGGGATGTTAGGTCCGACTGTTCGTTCCAGGTCACGACACGATCGAGCGTATCGCCGAAGAGTTCGTCGCTGTCGGCGAGACTAAAGTTGGGTATGGGGACGCCGTTGGCGTCTTGTAACTCGACGCGAATGGAACCAGCCGCGGAGGTGGCAAAGTTAAGCGACAATTCTCGACCGCGAAACGTCAGGACTTTAGTAACCACCTCACCAGGCTTTCGTCGCGCGTGGAGCGACACAAACCCGTCGATCCTCGCCGTGTAGCGACGCAACCGTTTCGGGCCTTTCCAGTGATCTTCACCGACATAGAGTGAAAGCTCTGGCGGTGCGGTCGTATCCTCTGCAGATGTCTCCAGCAGGCCCAGATTCTGGTAACCGTCACCATAGAGCCAATTATCACGGCGTTGGGGGCCGGGGCGGATGAACGCCTCATCCCAACGGTGAAACGTGCGGCCGTCACGGCTCGTCATGAACAGCCCGTCGGTCACGGCCGTGCCGTAACGCGGATGAAACTTCATCCGTTGCTCTCTGTGCTCGGTGTCCGGTAGCGCCTCCATCGCAGACCGTAAGAACTTGCGTTCCACGTATCTCGTGGGAAAGCCTAAGAATAGGTGCGATGCCCGGTAGTAGGGTTGGACCTGATTGGTGTAAAGCGCCTCGTCGGGAGCATCTGCGAACTCTATTAACTGGGGCTCAGTCCAGGTCCGAAAGTCGGTCGACGTTGCAACGCGGATATCGCGGATGCCATTGTGGAAGTCACGGAGGTAGCACCAGTAGTGCTTTCTCAGAGGATCCCAGAAAGCGTTGTTTTGGGTGTCGAAGGCACCTTTGGTGATGATCGGTTTGTCCTCCAGCGGCGACCAATGGAGGCCGTCGGCTGACTTAAACGCCAGTAATCCGCCTGGACCGGAAGCCACTGCCTTGTACCCTTCACCTGGCTTGCAAGCGGGGTTCGGATCCTTGAACGGCGTGAAGTTGTCGAGTTTCGGTCCCGACCAAACAATGTTGTTCTTCTTGGATCCGTTAAATTCAAATAGATTCAGCTCGGGTTTGACCCAGTGGATACCGTCCTTGCTTTCGGCATAGCAGGCGTAGATCGGCCGTGAGGCCAGCTTGGTGCCGTCCGCATTCGTCAGATCGGCGGCGATGTAGTACATGCGGATGACGTCCCCATCGCGAAAAATCGTCTCGTAGCCACAGCCGCTTCCCTCCCAGGGAGCATCACAGATGAATACGATTTCTCTGGGTGTGGGCGGGTGCATCCTCAACTCGACGCCATCCCGCTTGGCGATAAGAAAATCGTCGACAAACAACTCGCGGCGGTTGCCGATATCAAGCGGTACAGTGTCACTAGCAAGCAACACGGTTCCTGGGCTCATCAAGCACAAAACAAACGATAGAACGGTCAGATAATGATGCGACCTAAATTTATGCATTTGACACTCCTAAACGTGTATGCGCGCGTGGGCCACAGTATAACACACGTGTCATCCGCGAAGACGTGCCGTCGGAAGATGCTACTCAGCATCACCGGCACTGCAGTACGATTTGCGGATCAGTTAGTTCGCCTTGGCTCACGGCGGTGAAAGCCAGCCCCAATTCTTACCTCACTTCGGCTGTCGACAAACTGTTAGCCTCCGAGAAATAAGCGCATGTCCCACTGGATGGATATACCTTAGTTGGAAACTGCAAGTGTGTATGACGCGAAAGACCTGGCAGCCTTTCGCCAGATGCCGTTGAAGCGAGGTGAGCTTTTAGGAGCAGTGTTTGGACGACTTCCCAGGGAAATCGTTCTCAAAAAGGTTGGACGGCTTTTCGGTTGGTTTTCCGCGAGAATCTCCTCGAACAAATCATCGTTTATTTTACAGTTGGGACGGGGGCGGCGGCTCCATCGTACCAGACGCGAATCGTTCCATCATTACTAGCCGAACACAGCGAATGACCGTCGGGGGAGAATACGACTGAATGCACCCAGCCGGAGTGGCTGATGAGCGACGCTTGAAGTTGGCCGGTCGTGCAGTCCCAAAGCCGAATGCTGTGGTCCGAGCCAGCTGAGGCCAGTGTCTGGCCGTCAGGACAAAATGCAACTGACAGAACAGAATTTGTGTGCCCTGCCATGGTCAGCGGTATACTTTCCATGTTTACATTCCATAGCTTGACGGTGCGATCCGCGCTGGCAGATGCGAGCATATTGGCGTCCGCAGAAAACGCAATGTGCGTAACACTGTCAGTGTGGCCAGTGAGAGTTCTTAGGAGCTCACATGACTTGGCATGCCAAAGTCGGATCGTGCCGTCGCGGCTGGCAGAGGCAAGAATTTCGCCGTCAGGGGAGAAGGCAACGCACGTTACCAGATCGCGGTGGCCGGCAAGCACCTCTCGTTGTCGCCCGGATTTACATTCCCACAGTCGAACCACCGTATCCGCACCGCATGAGGCAAGCGTCTGCCCATCTGGAGCAAACGCAATCGATTCAACTCGTTTCGACAACGGTGCGATAGCCAGGGCTTCCTCGCGGGTATTTCGGTCCCAAAGTATGATCTTTCCCTGACGATCGGCCACAGCGATGTTCTGGCCATCGGGAGAAAAGGTCACTGCAGAAATACGAGCGGCACCGCGCGAGAGCATCGGTTCAATCGCGCCTGTCCGGGCATTCCACAGACGAACTGTGCCGTCACGCCCCCCCGATACCACCAATCTTCCGTCGGGTGAGTAAGCAACGCATGTGATGTGGGATTGATGCCCGCGCAGCACGAGTGAAGCTGGGCGCGGTCGAATGTCCCAGAGCTTGACCGACCGGTCACTGCTACCGGAAGCGAGCGTCATGTCGTTTGGCGTAAAAGCCAGCGAACGAACAGGGCCTTGGTGTCCACGTAAGATGGTTGCCACAGCCCGCTCGCTCAGATCCCATACACGGATGTCTCGGTCGTTCCCGGCATAAACCAAAGCACTACCAATAGGTGAGAAGGCGACTGCACGTACGGTGTGTGTGTTGGTTGGCAAGTTGTCCAGGCGCTTACCCGAACGCGCGTCCCAAAGCGAGGCCGTGTCGTCAGCGCCGCAAGAGGCCACGAGCAGACCGTTCGGCGACACGCTGACGTCCAACACGTCGCCCGTATGGGCTATGATGCTGGCTTGTTGTTGGAAAGTATTGAAATCCCACGTCTTGACACTGCCACTACCATCCCCCGATGCCAACGTCGCTCCATTTGTGGAAAGCGCCACGCATCGCACACGCGACTCGTGACCAGAGAGCGTTCTTAGTTGTCGGCCGCTAGCCAAATCCCAGATGCGGATCGTTTTGTCGTTGGACGCGGAAACCAGCGTGCGATTGTCAGCTGAAAACTCGATAGCACGAACTCTTTCGGTATGTCCGCGCAACCGGAGTAATTCCTTGCCCGACGCAGTGTCGCGCACGGAGATCGAATTATCCTTCGTCCAAGCCCAGGCGATCTTCGTACCGTCCGGAGAAAAGCCTTTAAAATGGCGGTTCTGCCAGGCATCAGCCACTATCTTCTCAAGCTGGCCTGTGTCCGGATTCCATAGACTGATTTTGTGCGTTGTGCTGGCCGTCGCCAGAGTTTCGCCGTCAGCAAAAAACGCGACATGATCGACCGGATCCCCGTGCGCGTCAAAGGATAGCTGCTCGCGTCGGCATTGGTTGTGTAGCAAATGCCATGTGAACCCATGCCACTCGGCTGGGAAGCGTTCAGTATCCTCCAGCAGCGTCTGGCCTAGTGCCGGATCGCTAGGCAATACGTCACTGGCTTGCCGTAATTGTGCGTTAAATGCAGTGCGCAGCACGTGGGCCTCTTGCCGTTGGCGCAAACGTGTCTGTCGCAAAGCCTCCTCAGCCCGCGAATTGGCGATGCGAGTTGAGATCTGAGCCAAGCCCGCAAAGTAAACGGCGGCTAGCGAGCCGCCCGCGGCGAGCAAGATGGCAACGACTAGCATCGCTGTAGCTGGGCGTCGTTGACACCAACGTAGCACCTTCGCAGGGAAGCGGACGGGCCGCGCAAGAACCGGTTCACCAGCAAGAAAGCGGCGAAGATCGTCGGCAAGTTCCTGACTGGTGCCATAGCGTCGCGAGGGAATTTTCTCCAAACATTTGAGCGTGATCGTCTCAAGATCCTTGGGCACCTCGGCATTCAGAGTGAGTGGGTTCGGGGGGTCGTCGTGTACAATTTGGTGCAGCAGCATGCGAACGTTGCCACGAAACGGCAGCCTGCCCGTGAGCATCTGAAAAAGTACTACGCCCAACGAGTAAACATCGCTTCTCCGATCGGCCCGATGGCCATCGCCGACAGCCTGTTCGGGAGACATGTAGGCCGGTGTACCAAGAAGTTGACCGTCCATCGTCATCGTGACTTCCCCCGCTTCGCGACGAGCCAACCCGAAATCGGTAAGATGTGGCTCACGAGAATCATCTATCAAGATGTTCGCCGCTTTGACATCGCGATGGATGACTCCGTTTTCGTGAGCGTGATGAAGCGCTTCTGCGATTGTCAGGCACAGCTCTGCTGCCTGCCTTATTGTCGGCCGCTGAGCGATTATCCATTGGTCGAGAGGTATCCCGGGGATGTAGTCGCTGACAATAAAGACAGAGTCACCATCACGGCCAATTTCATGCACACTCACAATATTCGGATGCCTCAATTGAGCGGCAGCGCGGGCTTCACGTAGAAATTTGGCAAGCTCCTCGCTCGTCATGCAATCCTGCCGCGGCAGCTTTACAGCCACCACGCGATTGAGTTCATTGTCATATCCTTTCCATAATGTGCCGAAGCCTCCGCTGCCAATCTGCTCAACCAGATTGAAGTGGGCGAGTTGCTTACGCGAGATAGAAAGAGTGCCAGCGGCAGAACTAGTCAGTTCAAACCGGTTGCCACATTTCTGGCACACGAACTCGGTAAGTGGTGCATTGTCTGACAGCTCAAAGACCTCTCGGCAGTTCGGGCAGCGAACTCGTAAGCACCCCGGTGTGTACGGGGTGCTATTTTGCCGAGCAGATTCGGTTTCGGAAGCCGGAAAAGCGTCTGCTCGCAATGCAGCCATCTCAATCAGCCGCAGTTTTGCCAGCTCTGTTCGGAGCAAATCGAACAGCTCTGGGAATTCAGTTAGGATCTCATCGTCCGAAAGCGCCTCGCCTCCGACGCGGCGCCGCACAATTCCTTCGATGACCACCTGAACTCGGCTTTGCAGGTCGGTGGCGTCGTCTGATGGTTCTTCTCGCATCTGGAACCCAATTCACAAATCAACGGCTGCTTAACCATGCCGAGGCTGTCCCCAACAGGTTTTTAAGGTTCTGGCGCGCGCGTCGCAATAATTCCCGAACGGCGCCCGGACTACGGCCCATTCGCTCGGCAACATCTGCCGTATCCAGGTGCCCAAAATAGTGTGCAGTCACAGCTTCGCGTTGGTCCGGTAGCAAGCCAGCCAGGCATACCTGGATCGCTTGTCGAGCTTCGTCCAGGCGCGCTGGGCGGTCGGGCGGATCCTCGTCTTCGCACAGCCAATTCCAAATCCCATTTAGCGTGTCCTGGGAGGGTTGTCGCTGATCGTCGCGTCGTAGCGCGCGATCACTTCTCTTGTGACGCCGGTAACGCCGAACAGTGTCAATCACGCGGTGTTCCGCGACGCTGTGAAGCCATCCCGCGAAGCTGCCGCTCTCGGTTTCTCGGTACGAGCCAATGCCTAAGTAGACATCCACGAGCACGTCTTGGATTAAGTGCTCGATTTGAAGATGAGCCGCCAATTCCGGACTGAATCGCCGCCGGATCGTTGCTTCGACTTCCGAGTAATGAAGCAACAGCAGTCCCTGTAGTGCTGCACGGTCGCCAGCAATAGCCTTTGGTAGTAGTTGCCTTGCTCGACTGGGATCAACAGCCATAGACCCTCACAATAATCGTGAAAAGCCGATAAGGAGAGGGATAGATAAGCGAAAATTATTATCCGGCAGGCGCTCGGGAACAACAAGATCCGGATCTAAAAAATGGAAAAATTGCGATAGACCTGGCGATTGGCCGTGCGTCTTGCCTAAGTTTGTCGTTAAACACCCTAGGGGCGCGTCTTAGGCGGCTTCCCTGCGCCGCCGCGCCCCGTGGCCGGCGCAGCTGGCCACAGGCAATCTTTTCTACACGACAGTTGTGCAACCGACGCGAAGACACGGTTGATGGCATCACTCGTGTCCGAGTTGGGGAGGGTTAGGCATGTACATCTCGAGATTCTCTCGTGCTAATCAACGTCGAAGTCGTGAGAAACGCCAAGATAACCGGCGAAGGCGCCTCAGTCTGGAACAGTTGGAAGATCGGCGGCTGCTCGCCATCCAGGATCTTTCGTCCTTGCCGGCCGAGTTCACGGGATATGGCAGCGACGTCATCTTCACGGCGCAGAACACAGACGGTTACGAGCTGTGGAAATACGATGGCTCGAACGTCTCGCAAATCGCAAACATCAATCCTTCCGGCAGCTCCCATCCGAGTGACCTCACCGTCGCCGGCAGCTACCTTTACTTTGTCGCGAGCGACGGCGGCGCCAATTTCAATCTTTGGAAGCATGACGGCACGACCGTTTCGAAAGTGCTGGACACGACGGGCCTGGCACCGGTCGAACCAGACAATCTCACCGTGGTCGGCAGTACGCTCTTCTTTGTGGCAGAAGACGCCTCCAACGGGCGCGAACTTTGGAAGACCAACGGCACAGCCGCCGGCACGGTGATGGTGAAAGATATATTTCCGCCCGATCCGTTCTTCTTTCCAGTGGAAGCGAAGCTCGACGGGCCCGACGAACTGCTGGCGGTTGGCTCCAGCTTGTACTTCACTGCTTTCGACGAGACCACGGGTTGGGAGCTGTGGAAGAGCGATGGCACGACGCTGGGCACACAGCGCGTGGCCGATATCCATCCAGGTACCGAAGGCTCTCTGCCGCAGGAGCTCACGGCCATCGGCACGACCGTGTACTTTCGTGCCAACGACGGCACAAGCGGCGAAGAACTGTGGAAGCAAACGGGCGCAAATCCGCCAGAAATCGTGAAGGATATCAATCTGACGGGGTCGTCGAACCCCCGCAATCTGACCGTGGTCGGCACCAAGTTATACTTCTCCACGAAAGATGACACCGACAGCCTGCTCTTTTGGAGTTCGGATGGCACGGCACTCGGCACGCAAATCGTCGAAACTCTGCACCTGGGCGACGATTGGGACGCCGGCGCGCTAGTCGAAGTCGGCGGCGACCTCTATTTTTCGGCCGTGGCGCCCGACGAACGAGATGGCTGGGAACTCTGGAAGATCGATGGCTCGACGCTAGACTCCACACTTCTGTCCACATTTACGGAATGGGGCCATTGGCTCGACCCGTGGTCGCTTACCGAGGCCGGCGATCGGCTTTACTTTGCATCGTTCGACAGCACATACGGCCACGAAGTGTGGACTAGCGACGGCACCGTGGCCGGCACCAAGCGACTCACGGACATCAACTTTCGGGTCAGCGGCTCGGCCCCCAATTTTCTCACCGACATCGGCGGCGTGCTGTACTTTGCGGCAGACAACGGCGCTATTGGCATCGAGCCATATTCCTACGACCGTACCGGCTTTGGCCTGAGGTTGGTGAGCAACATTGCCAATGCTGCCGCGACACCCCGAGTCAGCCTCTCGCTGTCGTTCGACACCGATTCGGGCTATTTGAACGATGATGGAATCACACGCTTCACGCGTCCCGCGTTTGTTGTCGATGTGAACATGCCTGGAACGGTGCAGGTGGACTACAACAACGATTCCGTATTCGAAGTCACCCAGGCCGTCAGCAACTGGGGAACCTACGAGTTCACGCCAGCTACACCTTTCGCCGACGGCACGCGCACTGTTAAGGTTCGCTTCACCGCCAACGCGATCATCGCCGAGGATACAACCCAGTTCACGATCGATACGGTAGGTCCGACGCTGCTCGGCGGCTATCCGGTGGAAGATACGACGAGCGACTTTCATTCTCTGTTCTTTGATGAACAGATTAACGAATCCAACATCTTCGCTGGAGACTTCTTTTTGTCCGGACCGGGCATTGTTAACCCAGTCAGCCTCACCACGTTCTACATCAATCCGCTCACCGACCGAATCGACGTCGGCTTCGACCCGCTGGCTACTCCCGGTGTCTATACGATTTCACTCAATAACGGCGTCGAGGATCTGGCTGGAAACCTACTGCATGCCTCGTCGCTTACCTCAACCTCGTTCGAAGTCCTGAACGACCCCGTTTACTTAGACGATGACTCGCAACCGTACTTGTGGGATTCCGCCTATGAGAACAAGGATCACGTGCTCGACAACGCCGAGTTGCAAGTGTCCGGCACCCACAATGTTTCGAGTTTGTGGCTGCTGAACGGGTCGCGAATCGTGCCGCTGCCTGGCCAGGCTCTGGAGCTTATCGTCGCCGGCAAGGCGGTGATCAACGCGACGTCGGAGATTGATGCCGATGGCCTCGGGCAGGCAGGCGGCGCGCTGAGCGTGCCGGGAACTGGAGCGGGCGGTGGCGCTGCGGGCACCGATGGTGGCGGCGGAGGTGGTCATGGTGGAGCGGGTGGAATCGGCGGCACAACGGCAAATGCGGCCGGCGGCGCCGCGAACGGGTCCGATGTCATGCCGGCAAGCCTCGGTTCTGGCGGCGGCGGCAGCGCGGCCAGCACTGGCGGCGCCGGCGGTGGGGCCGTGAAGTTGGTCATAGGTGGTGACTTCGTTCTTAACGGCTGGATTACTGCAAACGGCGCGACTGGAGCCGGTGCCAATGCAGCCGGCGGCTCAGGCGGTTCGATTTGGATAACCGCCGACACGATCCAAGGTACCGGACTCATCGAGTCCAAAGGGGCAAATGCCGTGGGAGTCGGTGGCGCCGGTGGTGGTGGAAGACTGGCCGTCAGCGTCGCGGACAATCTGTTCACAGGCAGCGTGTCGGTCGCTGGCGGAGTTGGGACGAACGCGGCCCGCAACGGTGGCGTGGGCACNNATCTCAAGGATCGTCGGCCGGTATCGCCGGGGGCGCAAGCGTATGGAGCACGCTCGTCGATCGGGCCAAGGCGCTCAAGCTAACTTACAAGGTTCCTGTTAAGACAAAGCCGACCAGCAGGAGCTTGGAGATTGTTAGAAACAAAAAGGAGAAGGAAACCAATAAGAAAAACCAGATTACCACCAAGAATCTCAATCCAGGTAGCTTCGTCGTCAAGAACAAAGCGAAAATTACGACCAAGGCGAAAACAACTCCTCCCCTCTCTCAGTTTCGCCCCCCCTCGCGAACGGGCGTCACACGGCAATTGGCGTTTGCCGTCAGTGCGCAGATCGATTTCACACCGACGCTGGTGTGGGACGGCGGCGGCGACGGTGTCAACTGGACCAATGCGGCCAATTGGAGCACCGATGTCCTGCCCACCGCCGGCGACACCGTTTCGATTCCGGCCGGCATCAGCCCCAGCGTCACCATCACCGGTACGCAATCGGTGAAGGCGCTCTTCAGCGCGACCAACGTCGTCCTCAGCGGCAGCCTCACGGTCACGGACCTGTCGCAGTTGACCGCGAACTTCACGATGACTGCCGGTGCGACGCTCACAGCCACAGGGCCACAAGCGAACTTTGAGGCGACCGGCACTACTGTTGTCAACGGCGCCAATCTGTTCGCGACGGGGGGCGGGAAGATTTCCCTTCCTGGCGTGGTGAGCTATTTGCACGCGGCCACGGGAAATAGTCAGACTCGAACTTGGCGTGCCACTGATCCTGGTAGCAGGATA
>CXWJ01032328.1_pt1 | contig 12640 bp, 12 predicted proteins | sample 590841 | NCBI WGS metagenome assembly CXWJ01 (sample SAMEA3498367, study PRJEB10139) | wastewater metagenome | biome: wastewater treatment plant; material: activated sludge | place: Austria | collected 2015-01-21 | reverse complement strand
CGACGAGCGCCACCGCGCCTCCGATCAGCGCGTCCGTCCACCGGACGAACGCCGCTCCGGGGCCCGGCACCAGCGTGGCGATCACGATCGACTGCACCGCCGCCTGGGTCACGAAGATCGCCCCGGCGTCCAGGAGCAGCGCGGAGGCCATCGCCAGCGAGACGATCAGCGCCAGCTGCCAGCCACCGGAGCCGAGCAGCTGGGTCAGGACGTCGCCGGCCAGGACGCCGAGGGCGACCCCTGCGGTCACCTCGGCGACCCGGCGCAGCCTCTGGCCGTAGGACGTGCCGAGGCTGACCACGGCGGCGATCGGCGCGAAGAAGGGCGTCGGATGGCCGAGCAGGTCGGCGGCCACGAACCACGCCACACCGGCGGCGATCGCGCACTGACCGATGTGCCAGAGCTTGTGGTGCACCCGGTCGAGACGCTCGCGGAGGGAGGAGCGCCCCCGCGAGAGCGCCAGGTCGATGGTGGCGGCGGTCACCCGACCAGCGTATTGACCTCCACCACCGCGGGCGTTCGACCCGCGGGCGGAGCCGCGCGCGCGGGAAGCGTGGAGCGTGCCCAGCGCGGAAGAGCGGTGCCGACCGCCAGGCACAGGAGAGCCAGCACCGCCACCAGCGGTTGCGGCCCCCACCAGCCGGCGAGGGTGGGTGCGGCCAGCGCCCCGACCATGGCCGCCGCCACCATCGCGCTGTCGGCCACTCCGAGCATGCCCGCCCGGCGGTGGTCGGGCACCGAGTCCTGGAGCAGCTCGGTCGCCGCCGCCTCGACGTTGACGGCGAGGGCGCCGACGACCAGCAGTGGCATCGCGGCCCACAGCACGGTCGGGGTCACGACGGTGGCGACGAGAGCCACGCCGGCCACGACGAGTCCGCGACCCAAGCGCCGCATCGTCTCGTCCCCGCGCCGCTGGCAGAACGGGCCCCCGAGGGCGCCGAAGCCGAGCGCCGCGGTCGCCAGTCCGTACGCCGAGGCGTCCGCCCACGACAAGGCGTCTCCCGTCCAGACCCGCTCGGCCAGAGGCAGCAGGGCCACCCCGGTGACGGTGACCACGACGTTGACCGCCACGAGCACGGCGATCGCGACCAGTCCTCCGCCACCGAGACGGCGGGACTCGACCGGCTCGACCGGCGCCGAGGCTCCCGGGTCGGCGGGCTCGACGCGGATCGGACGCGGCTGGCGGATGCCGGCGTAGAGCCCCCAGGCGACCACGCTCGACACGACCGCGACCGGCCCGACCAACCAGGAGGCGCCCAGCAGCAGGCCACCGAGGGCCGGGCCGACCACGAAGGAAGCGACCTCGATCGTCACCAGGAGGTCGGTCGCCCGGCGAGACGAGGCACCGGCGAGGCGCGGCATGCCCGCGGCCAACGCGGGGTACGCCGGGGTGGCGACCGCCACCGCGAGCGTGCACAGGGCCACGGCCGCGGTCACGCTCCCGGCGCTGATCGACACGGCGGTGCCGGTCAGCAGCAGGGCGCGCAGCACGAGGGTGGTCCGCACCAGCCGGTCGCGGCGGACCCGGTCCGCGAGCCGGGCGACCCACCACGAGAGCACGACGTACGGCGCCATCCGTGCGGCAGCCGCGACCCCCAGCCAGGCGTCGCTCCCGGTGTCGCGCCAGACCAGGAGCAGGAGCAGCGGCCACGGGATCGACATCGCGACGCTGGCCACGGCGTGGCTGGCCAGGACCCGGAGCACCGGAGTCCTCAGCGCGACGACCCGGGACGCGTCGTCGGGGCCGGGCTCGTCGAGCGCGAGCGAGCGGACGGACATCGGAGCTCCTCGGCCTGGGGTCGCGCGGTCCAGCGCATGCGTTGTCCGATCAGGAGGCCCCGAGCGGCCCACTGATACGCGAACGCGCCCCGCTGCCGATTTCGGTGGCCTCCTGAGGGTCTGGCACAATGTGGCGCTGAGTCCTGCCCCTTCCGGCCCTCTCTCCGGCGGAGCAGTGCCCCCTCGAGGAAGCCGCACCGGTGCCCCACCTGGTCGCAGCCCCTCACCACCACCAGTCATGAGGAGACACCACAGACGTGGCCGTCAAGATCCGCTTGAAGCGCCTGGGCAAGGTCCGGGTGCCGCAGTACCGCATCGTCATCGTCGACTCGCGCAAGAAGCGCGACGGCAGGGTCATCGAGGAGATCGGCAAGTACCACCCGAAGGAGGACCCCTCCTACATCGAGGTCGTGTCCGACCGGGCGCAGTACTGGCTGGGCGTCGGCGCGCAGCCGACCGAGGCTGTCGAGGTCATCCTCAAGGTGACCGGCGACTGGCAGAAGTTCAAGGGCCTCCCGGGCGAGGAGGGAACCCTGCGGGTCAAGGAGCCCAAGCGCTCCAAGATCGACATCTTCAACGAGGCGCTCAAGGAGGCCTCGAACGAGCCCAAGGCCGAGGCGGTGACCAAGAAGGCCAGCAAGGCCGCCCCCAAGGCGGCGGCCAAGGCCGAGGAGCCCAAGGTCGAGGAGCCCAAGGCCGAGGAGCCCAAGGTCGAGGCCGCACCTGCCGAGGCAGCTCCGGTGCCGGCCGACGAGACCCCCGAGGTCGCCGCCGAAGTGGCCGAGGCCGAGGCTGACGCGGCGACCGACGAAGCCGGGGCCTGAGCGACATGCTGGCCGAGGCGCTGGAGCACCTCGTGCGCGGCATCGTCGCGCACCCCGACGACGTGACGGTGCGGGACAAGCAGCTGCGCCGAGGCTCCATGCTCGAGGTCCGGGTGCACCCCGACGACCTGGGCAAGGTGATCGGCCGCGGCGGTCGCACCGCGACCGCGTTCCGCACCGTGATCTCGGCGCTGGCCGGGCGCGGTGGGGCGCGGATCGACTTCGTCGACGTCGATCGCCGCTGATCCACGACAGTCATCGTCACCGGGCGTCGCCTCTCGCAGGCGGCGCCCGGTTCGTCGTCCGCGGCGGCGGTCTCTACCCTGAGCGGGTGGAGCAAGCGGGAGGCAGCGCGGACAGCATCGACGTCGTCGTGGGACGCATCGGCAAGCCGCACGGACTGCGGGGCGAGCTCACCATCGACGTCCGCACCGACGAGCCGGGGCGTCGCTACGCCGACGGGGCCACCCTGCGGGTGGAGGTCCCCCGGGGCTCGGCGTTCCCCCACGCGGCGCTGACCGTGGCCCGGACCCGCTGGCACCAGGGGGTGCTCCTGGTGACCTTCGCCGAGCTGGCGGACCGGACGGCGGCCGAGTCCGCCCGCGGCGTCGTGCTCCACGCCGACCTCGCGGTCGACGAGCGCCCGGAGGACCCCGACGAGTACTACGACCACCAGCTGGTGGGCCTGACGGCGTACGACGTCGGCGGAGCTCGCCTCGGCCAGGTGGTCGCCCTCGTCCACGGGGCCGCTCAGGACCTGTTGAGCGTGCGCACCGACGACGGCCGGGACACCCTGGTCCCGTTCGTCACGGCACTGGTTCCGGACGTCGACCTGGCCGCGCGGCGGGTGGTCATCGCCGACCGGCCCGGGCTGGTCTCGCCCCCTGAGGACCAGGCGTGATGCGACTCGACTTCGTCACGATCTTCCCCGAGTACTTCGCCCCGCTGGAGCTCTCGCTGCCCGGCCGGGCCCGCGACGCCGGACTGCTCGACGTCCACGTGCACGACCTGAGGCGATGGACCCACGACCGGCACCGCACCGTGGACGACACGCCGTACGGCGGCGGCGCCGGCATGGTGATGCGTCCCGAACCCTGGGGTGAGGCGTTCGACGAGCTCGGGGTCGAGGACGCGACGATCGTGGTGCCGTCGCCGGCCGGAGAGCCGTTCACGCAGGCTCTGGCGCGCGACCTGGCAACCCGCCGGCGGCTGGTGTTCGCCTGCGGCCGCTACGAGGGGATCGACCAGCGCGTGGTCGAGCACGCCGGCTCCCGCACCGAGGTGCGCGAGGTGTCGCTGGGCGACTACGTGCTCAACGGCGGCGAGGTCGCCGCGCTGGCGATCGCCGAGGCCGTGGTCCGGCTGCTTCCCGGCTTCATGGGGAACGCTGCGTCGCTGGTGGAGGAGTCCCACGAGGCGGGCCTGCTGGAAGCGCCGTGCTACACCAAGCCGCCGTCGTGGCGCGACCTCGACGTCCCCGAGGTGCTGCGCAGTGGGGACCATGGCGCGATCACGGCGTGGCGTCACGACCAGGCCGTACGCCGCACCGCCGCCCGCCGCCCCGACCTGCTGCACGCCAGCCAGGTCGCGGGGGAGTGGGTCGTCGAGCCGGCCACCCGGGCCGACGCCGGTGAGCTGCTCACCCTCCAGCTGGCGTGCTGGGTGACGGAGGCGCTGGCCAACGACGAGCTGGGGATCCCCGCCCTGCACGAGGGGATGCCCGACGTGCTCGCAGCGCTGGAGGACTGGGACGTCTACGTCGTGCGCGTGGCCGGCCGGCTGGTGGGCTCGGTGCGCGGCCGCCTCGAGGGCGCCGAGTGGGAGATCGGCCGGCTGATGGTGGCGCCGGACCTGCGCGGCCGTGGACTGGGCCGGGTCCTGCTCGACCACATCATGGCGGTCGCTCCGCCCGACGCGACGGCGTACGTGCTGCTGACGGGCAAGTTCAGCGAGGCGAACCTGCGTCGGTACAGGCGGGCCGGCTTCTCCGTGCGCGAGGTGCTCGGCGGTCGGGTCGGGCCGGTCATCCTCTGGCGACCCCGCCGCTGATTTCGCGGCACCTGGGCCGTCTGGCAGACTTCACCCTTGGTCCACCGGCTGCGGGGCGGCTCCGGACGACGTCCGGGGAGCCTGCGCCACCCTCCTGCCACAGGGGGAGGCGGCGCTGCAGCCACACGGGGACCGACCTGCGAGACGACAACTCCGCGGCTGACCTGTGGCATCCGTGAGGAGCAGACATGAGCAACGCCATCACCGAGCTCGGCCGGACCGTCCTGCGCGACGACGTCCCCGACTTCCGCGCCGGCGACACCATCAAGGTCCACGTCAAAGTCGTCGAGGGCAGCCGCTCCCGCGTCCAGGTGTTCCAGGGCGTCGTGATCCGGATCCAGGGCTCCGGCGTGGGGCGCACCTTCACGGTTCGCAAGGTCTCCTTCGGCGTGGGCGTCGAGCGGACGTTCCCGCTCCACTCGCCGATCTTCGAGACGATCGAGGTCGTCACCCGCGGTGACGTGCGCCGCGCCAAGCTCTACTACCTGCGCAACCTGCGCGGCAAGGCCGCCAAGATCAAGGAGCGCCGCGAGCCCTGAGCCCGGCGACCACAGCCCGGTTAGGCTCAGCCCGTGACCCCCGACCCCGAGACGGTCGCCGCCGACTCCCCGCGCGCCGCACCGTCCGACAGCGGCGAGCGCAAGCAGCTCCCGCTGTGGCAGGAGACCATCCTCCTGCTCGGTATCGCGCTGGTGCTGGCGGTGGTGATCAAGGCTCTCTTCGTGCAGGCCTTCTACATCCCCTCGGAGTCGATGGAGCCGGGGCTCCAGATCAACGACCGGATCCTGGTCCAGAAGGTGACCTACTGGGGCGGGGGAGGGCCCGAGCGTGGCGACGTGGTCGTGTTCAAGGACCCGGGCGGCTGGCTGACCGCCACCGAGACCGCCGGTCCGACCAACCCGATCGCCAAGGTGATGGCCAAGGTCGGGCTCTATCCGCAGGGCGGCCACCTGGTGAAGCGGGTGATCGGCGTCGAGGGCGACGTCATCCACTGCTGCGACGACCAGGGCCGGATCGAGGTCAACGGGCAGCCGCTCGAGGAGGGTGACTACGCCCGGACCCGCAACAGCAGCGGCGCGCCCCGCAAGGAGTGCGCCGGGCCGATGACCCGGACCTGCGACTGGACCGCGGGACCGGTGCCCGCGGGCCAGGTCTTCGTGATGGGCGACAACCGCTGGCATTCCGCGGACTCCACGGTCCACCTGTGCGGGCCCGACGAGACCGACTGCGTCGCCGGCCGCGAGTACGTCTCCACCGACCTCGTGGTCGGCAAGGTGTTCGTCCTGCTCTGGCCGCGTCAGCACTTCACCTGGGTCCGTCGGCCCGGCACGTTCGAAGACGTCCCCGACGCCTCCTGAGGTCATGGCTGTGAGCGAGCTGCCGCGTGGCCTCACCGTACGCCGCGACGCCGGGCTCTACGGTTACGAGCGCGCACTGCGACGGGTGGGCATCGAACCCATCGCCGGCGTGGACGAGGCCGGGAGGGGCGCCTGCGCCGGACCGCTGGTGGCTGGTGCCGCCATCCTTCCGGCAGGCAAGGCGGGGGTCATCCCGGGTCTCGCCGACTCCAAGCTGTTGACCGAGAAGGCGCGCGAGCGTGCCTACGACCAGATCGTGCGACGCGCGGTCTCCTGGTCGGTCGTGGTCGTCGAGTCCGAGGAGTGCGACCGCCTCGGGATGCACGTCGCCAACGTCGAGGCGCTCCGGAGGGCGGTTGCACTGCTGGAGCTGCGGCCCGCCTACGTGCTCACCGACGGGTTCCCGGTCGACGGGTTCGACGTGCCCGGGCTGGCCATCTGGAAGGGGGACCGGGTCGCCGCCTGCATCGCAGCGGCCTCGGTGCTCGCCAAGGTCACCCGCGACCGGATCATGACCGCGCTGGACGCCGACTGGCCGGCGTACGACTTCAAGACGCACAAGGGCTACGTCACCGAGGTCCACAACGAGGCGCTGGCCGTGCACGGCCCGTCCCCGCTGCACCGGATGAGGTTCGTCAACGTCCGGCGGGCCGCTGGGCTGGAGCCGCCGCTCGCGGGGCACAATGAGCAGGCCGAGGCCGGCCGGTCGAGGAACGAGGAGTGTGGATGAGCGCGGAGGATCTCGAGAAGTACGAGACCGAGATGGAGCTGACGCTCTACCGCGAGTACCGCGACGTCGTCTCCATCTTCAAGTACGTCGTGGAGACGGATCGCCGCTTCTACCTGTGCAACCAGGTGGACGTGAAGGCCCGGACCGAGGCCGGCGACGTGTTCTTCGAGGTGTCGATGAGCGACGCCTGGGTCTGGGACATGTACCGCCCGGCCAGGTTCGCCAAGAACGTCAAGGTGCTGACGTTCAAGGACGTCAACGTCGAGGAGCTCAGTCCGGCCGACATCGACCCGCCGAAGGCCTGAAGCGGGGTCGCGGGGGCTTACGTGGGCCGACGGCTCGGCGGTCCCGTGGGGAACCGCCGAGCGACAGGTTGACCGGCTACTTGATCAGGCGGACCGGGTCACCGGACACGATGGCGGTCCAGGTGGTGGTGTCACTGGGCACGCCGGTGGCGGGGAACGAGAACTGGACCCGGAACCAACAGCCCCCGACGTTGGTGGACCGGCACGTGTAGCCGTTGGGTATCGGGATCTTGATCGTCTGCGTCTTGCCGTTGAAGCCCGCACCGCTGCTGACGTTGTTCAGCTGGCAGTTCGTCAGCGCGCCGTTGACGACGCCCGAGCCGACGCAGCCCGCGATCGCACTCGGCAGGTTCGAGTCGACCGGCGGGAGGATCCTGATCGTGCCCGCCTGGCTCGCATCGCCCACGTCGAAGAAGTGCAGCACGAGCGTCTTGGTCGCGGCGGCAGGGATCACCCGCACCAGGTTGAACTGGGCGGTGGCGCCGGTGTAGTTCATGTAGATGGACATGGCCTGCCACCCGGACACCGACATCGATCCCGCCGGCGCGCCGGCCACGCGGATCGCGAACCGGTTGTTGCCCTGGCCGGTGACGCCGGTGTCGTCGCCTGACTGCGTGAACACCTTGGTGGCCGACGCCCCGTTCCAGGCGCCCGTCGAGTCGAGGCCGGAGTACCTCCCCGACGTGGGCGTCGTGCTGCTGGGCGCGACGTTCGTCCTCACCTGGAGGTAGTAGTCGCCAGGCTGGGTGACGGTGAAGCTGCACATCGTCGTCCACTGCCGGAAGACGCGGGAGAGTCCTTCGTTGTAGGCGCTGTTGCCCTTGCGGAGCGTGCTCGCGGTGACCTCGGCCTTGACGTATCCCGGGTACTGCTTGGCGCAACCGCTGATCGGCGCCCCGTTCGGCGGGTACTGCGTGTCGGTGGGGGAGCGAAGGCCGAAGGTGGTCGTGATCCGCCCGCTCCCGTTGAGGACGTCGCCGGGGCAGTAGGAGTTGGCGGACCTCGCATACCGGGTCATGGCATCCGTGGTGGCGTAGTCGTTCCAGTTGTTGCTGGAGACCGTGCCGGTAGGTGACTGGTCGCAGTTGTCGCCGACCTCCGCCCACGCGGCGTCGTACAGCTGGAGCTGCACGGTACGCCCGACGGCAGCAGGCGTCGCCCGCACCACGTAGAAGTAGCCTCGCGGGTTGAACTCGGTGTTCACGCCTGCGCTGCATCCGTCGGTGCCCGCTGCACACGCGCGCGTCATGTGCTGGTCCCCGTTGCCCTTCGGCGTCAGGGGACCGGCGATCGCGGTCCAGAACTGCGGAGTGGTCGAGCATTGTGCGTCGGAGTCGGGGATGCTCAGCACGCTGCCGGAGGGGCCCGCTCCCGCGGTGCCCGGCGGCTCGTTCCCGAAGGTGTTGCAGGGGCTGCCCATCGGTGCCGGTCCGTTGTAGTCGGCGGTCGCGGCCCGGGTGATGGTGGTGAAGCTGTCGTTGAAGGACGCGGCGATCGCGTTGGGGATCGTGGTCGAGATCGTGACGACCAGCTGCGTCGGCTTCTCACCGACCGAGGCGACCACGGTGGCGTTGCCCCCGTTGGTGTAGCCGTTGCGGGAGGCGACTTCCAGGGCTGTCGCGAACGCCGAAGCGGAGTCGTCGGGAAGGTAGGTGACCCCGGCCATGGACGCCGCGTCAGCGGCGTTCTGGATGCGTTCGGCCTCGACGTACCAGCGGGAGACGTCGACGGCGAGCGCCGAGAGCGGCATCAGGATGCTGGCCGCCAGCATGGCGACCAGGATCGCGGCGTACCCGCGCTCGTCGCGCGGTGGGGTCCTGACGAGGTCGCGCAGGCTGATCCGGCGCCGCGGCCGGGATCGGGGGGCGGTCACTGATGGGTCCCCGGCAGGCACTGCTCGCTGGGCAGTGGCTCGAAGTTCATGATCGTGCGCTCCTGGATGTCGACACCGTCGCCGAACAGTCCGGTGACCCAGGGGTGGCGTGCCTTCATCGCGACGCCGACGGCCATCCGATCCGCGTGGTTGACGCACGCGTTGATGCCGGCGGAGGCCCAGGTGCCCCCCGCGTAGCGGAACCGGTTGAGCCCGCTGTCCCAGACGTATTTCACGCAGTCGCTGTAGCACTCGATGGAGGTGTTCCCGGGGGGCTGGGGGTAGCCCTGGGAGTTCGCCCGGTAGACCAGGATGTACTCGATCTGGTTCTTGGGCATGGCGCTGCCTGCTCGTTGGATGGAGTCGGCGGCCGCCTGCGCCAGCGCGGGCGTGCTCGCCGGGGAGCACGGCGGCGGGTCGGCGCTCGCCTCGCACACCCCGGGCCCGGCGCCCGCGGAGGCGGAGGCGACCCGGCCGCCCACGCGCACGGCGCTGGTGGTCGAGACGGTGTCGCGCATCAGCAGCGACATCTCGATGATCCCGAGAACGACCAGAAACAGGACGGGCGTCACCAGCGCGGCCTCGACCGCCACGGCGCCCCGTTCCCCACGCTTTCGCGTCCTGCCCATGACATACCTTTCCTGGTTCTCGTTCCAGCGGGGACCGTACCTTCGCCGGCGGGGGCTTCGTGGCCGATTGGGGACATGGGCCAGAAACCACCCACAAAGCGCTCCTGACCTGCGTTGTTCCACAGGTCCCGTGGGGGCGGAGGTCTAGACGACCCGGCCCAGGCAGCCTGGACCCAGGAGGTGGGACGTGGACGACGAGCAGCGACAACCCGTGGCACGGGGGCACAACGCAGCCCTCGGGAGATACGGCGAACGCCTGGCCGAACGTCACCTGACCGGCTTGGGGATGGTGGTCCTCGATCGAAACTGGCGGGGGAGTGCGGGGGAGCTGGACCTGGTGCTTCGCGACGGTGGAGTGCTCGTGGTGTGCGAGGTCAAGACGCGCACCTCGACCGTGTGCGGCACCCCGCACGAGGCGGTCAACGCGGACAAGCTGGGCCGCCTTCGGCGGCTCGCTGCCGAGTGGCTCAGCCAGCACGACACCCGAGCCGCCGGCGTCCGGATCGACATCGTGGCGGTGCTGCGCCCCCGCCGGGGCCCGTCGCTGCTCGAGCATGTCGCCGGGGTGGGCTGAATGCCGTTCGCGACCTCCCACGCCGTGTCCCTGCAGGGCTCGCTCGGGCATCTGATCGAGGTGCAGGCCGACGTCAGCGCCGGCGTCGTCGGCATCACGGTCGTCGGGAGAGCCGACGTCGCGCTCAACGAGGCGCGGGATCGGTGCCGGATGGCCGTGGTGAACAGCCAGCTCAGCTGGCCCAACACCCGGCGGGTCACGGTGCTCCTCTCACCGGCCGACCTGCTCAAGAGGGGCACCCACTTCGACCTGGCGATCGCGGTCGCCGTGCTCGCGGCCGCCGATCAGGTGAACCGTCCGGCACTCGCCGGGTCGGTGTTCGTGGGAGAGCTGACGCTCTCGGGCGGACTCCGTGCGGTGCCCGGGGTGCTGCCTATGGCGATGGCCGCGGCCGGGCGTGGGATGCGACGCATCTTCGTGCCCGAGCCGCAGGCGGGGGAGGCCTCGATGGTCCCGGGGCTGGAGGTGTTCGGGATGCGGTCGCTGGCGCAGGTGGTGGCCGAGCTGCAGGGGGAGAACGTGCCCGAGGCGCCGCCCGTCGCGCCGATGTCGGGAAGCCGGCTGCTGGCCTGGCGCGGCCAGGACCGCCTCGACGACCTCGACCTCGCCGACGTGGCAGGGCTGGCCGACGCCCGGTACGCCGTCGAGGCGGCCGCTGCGGGAGGCCATCACCTGCTCCTGTCGGGTCCCAAGGGCTCGGGCAAGACCACCCTGGCCGAGCGCATCCCCGGGCTGCTCCCCGACCTCACCTCGGAGGAGACGCTGGAGCTGACCGCGATCCACTCGCTGGCGGGCGCCCTCGAGCCGGACGACGACCGGATCCTCCGGCCACCGTTCTTCGCGCCACACCACGACGCCAGCAAGGCAAGTCTGCTCGGGGGAGGGACCGGGCTGGTGCGGCCGGGGGAGATCAGCCGTGCCCACTGCGGGGTGCTCTTCCTCGACGAGTTCCCGCTCTTCCGCGCGGACGTCATCGAGGCCCTGCGTCAGCCGCTCGAGAGCGGGGAGGTGACCATCGCCCGCGGCAGCGAGTCCGCGACCTACCCCGCCCGAGGGATGGTGGTGCTGGCCTGCAACCCGTGTCCGTGTGGCGACTACCACCCGGTGGCCCGGGAGAACCGCTGCCAGTGCGGCGAGCAGGCTCGGCGCCAGTACCGCCGCAAGCTGAGCGGGCCGATCGTCGACCGGGTCGACATCACCCGCCATCTCCTGCCGGTGGCCGCCCACGAGGCTCGAGACCCGCTGGCCGAGCCGGAGTCGACGACCAGCGTGCGAGCCAGGGTGTCCCTCGCGCGGGCCCGCCAGGCGGACCGCTTCGCGCACGAGGCCTGGCGGCTCAACTCCCAGGCCCCGGCCGCGTCGCTGCGGGCGCGATGGCCGCTGCCCGACGAGGGTCAACGGCTGCTCGACGATGAGCTCTACGCCGGACNNGGTGGCGGCGCTGAGGAGGGCGGGGTGACGGGGTCGCGTCCGAGTGACGAGGAGCGGCTGGCCAGGGTGGCGCTGAACCGGCTGGCCGAGCCAGGGGATCCGCGGTTGGCGTCGTTGGTGGCCGAGCTCGGGGCAGTCTCCGTGCGGGACCACCTCGTGGCCGAGCGCGACCTGAGTGGGCTCCACACCGACGTCGCCACGCGGTTGGCGGCGGTGGATCCTCATCGGGACCTGGAGCGCGCGGAGCGCCGGGGCATCCGCTTCGTGATCCCCGGAGACCAGGAGTGGCCCTCCGGTCTCGACGACCTGACGAGGACCCCGCCACTGCACGGTCGCGGCGGTCCCCCGCTGGGGCTCTGGGTGCGGGGGCCGCTGCGGCTGAGTGCCCTGGCGGGCTCGGTCGCCATCGTCGGGAGCCGCTCGGCCACGACCTACGGCACCCAGGTGGCCGGCGAGCTGGCTGCGGGGATCGCCAGGGAAGGGCTGGCTGTCGTCTCCGGCGCTGCGTTCGGCATCGACCAGGCAGCCCACCGGGGGGCCCTCGGCGGCGAGGGCCAGACCGTGGCGGTGCTCGCCTGCGGAGTCGATCGGGTGTACCCCGTCGCCCACCGGGCCCTGCTCGATCACCTCGCCCGGACCGCCGCGGTGGTCGCCGAGACGCCGCCCGGCTGCGCTCCCACCAAGCTGCGGTTCCTCGCGCGGAACCGGATGATCGCGGCGCTGACCCGCGGCAGTGTGATCGTCGAGGCCGCCGTGCGCAGTGGCGCGATCAACACGGCGAGCTGGGCCGCCGGACTCCACCGCACCGTCATGGGGGTCCCGGGGCCGGTGACGAGTGCGCCGTCCCAGGGGGTGCACCAGCTGCTCCGCAGCGGCGTGGCCACCCTGGTCACCGACGCGGCCGACGTCCTCGAGCTGGTGGGCCACGTCGGGGAGCACCTCGTCGAGGCCAAGCGCGGCGCCGCCCGAGCGACCGACGGGCTGCGCCTGCGCGAGCAGCAGGTGCTGGACGCGGTCCCCGTCGTCCGGCCGGCGCCGATCGACGCCATCGCGAGGACTTCCGGGATCGGCCTGGCCGAGGTCAGGGC
>CXWJ01029116.1_pt1 | contig 12640 bp, 8 predicted proteins | sample 590841 | NCBI WGS metagenome assembly CXWJ01 (sample SAMEA3498367, study PRJEB10139) | wastewater metagenome | biome: wastewater treatment plant; material: activated sludge | place: Austria | collected 2015-01-21 | reverse complement strand
GGCAGCACGCATTTTTCATCCCCGCCCTTCCGGGCGGGGCATCCAAATGCGAGTTTTCGTGAAGTCGCCCAGTTTATCGAGCTCGACACCGTTTCAGTAGACTCGATCGGTTAGTCAAGCAGTGTGGTTACGATCATCGTGAATAACGCGAGTTAGATCAAAGACATCCGTACAATGGACACCCAGATGCCTACCAACAGCCAGACAATAACGCTGACGCCGCGCAACAATGTAGCACCGTGAGATACAAACCTCCTATAGATAACAAAAAACACTTCCTGAGAAATGAGTAAGGCAATACAAAAGTATGTGGCTCTCACGCGATAGTCCACAGCGTCTTCAACACTTGGCCTTGGATACTCTTGTTTCATCAGTGCCCTGGCTGCTCTAATTTCGGCAATTTTCCTGTCAGTCTCTATGGGGGGCTCGGGTTGGAGGGCTATCGAGGAGGTTGTATGGCCGGCTTTGAGCGTTATCGTGCCAGCAATACGCGAAACCCGCATCGGTCCTGACTCCATAGGTACAACAATCGTCCAGTACTCAGGTCCTTTCCACGACTCCATTGAGGGCATCGCTGCGATTGCCGCCCCCGGCATCCATACGTCGTCAAACAGCCAGACAGTCGCCGCCCAAGAATTGTCTGAAGGCTGCTGAAGCATGATCGCCGACGCTGGCTTGGGAGAGTCCGTTCCCATTTGCCAACCAGCGAATGGCTCTCGACTCCCTCGATACTCCTGAATGCTGGTCCCGCTTGAACCGAAAATAAAAGTCCTAAGCACTGTTTTGTTCAGAGGATGGATGAGATCGTACGTGCCAGGGAACCGCCCTTGCTGCATTTGTATGTCATGCGCCGTCGTCCATAACGTCGTTGTACGATCTCTACTGTCGCCCATCGTATGGTCGAGCACCAGCCAGAGACCATTCCTCGCCTCCGCCACCTGTCGACGAACCACAAGCCCTTCCGGCCCCTTTCGTTCCAGATCGATAAACGACAGCCCATTCCCACGAACATAACCAAGCAAGCGTACATTGCGTGCACTAGAACCGCTCTCACCAACCAAGTGCGGCGCATTCGAACCATTCCATGACTCCGCTTCAGGACGTTCAGTAGTTCCGTATGGCCAATAACCAACATTGGTCCACCACGTCTGCCCTCTAGCCCACAACAACACACTCAGCTCATCAGCATGCTTGTGTGCAAATCCAGGGAAATGCGACCACGCAACAACTGTCTGGCTGATATTTTCAAGACGCCCCACTCCATCCCACCATATTGAGTACCCCGCGACTGGATACATGTCACTTTGCGGTTGCACATGCTCAACTCGGCGCTCGAGAGGCCCATAAACTCCTCCTTGCTCCGTTACGGGAACCACTGGCCCCGGGAGATGGATACCACCCTCGGTATCACCGAACATTGGCAAAGAACCATCGGGCCTTCGCAGCCGTGCGTACACTTCCTGAGCCTTCTCAAACTTCAGTCGCCACTCACGGGGAACTTCTATTCCCAACAGTGTCATATATCGAAATGCCAAACTCAGAAACTGAACTCCAGCCTTGTGATACCCCGCTGAATGCTCAAGCACAACCCCTTGGTCGTCAAGATAAAAACCCATCAGCTTACCCAAGCGTTCAAACGCTAGCTGAGAATAGCGAGAGGCCTCTGGGAGGGTCGGAAAAGTAAGGCTTATATGCCACAACGCCAAATCTTGCATGACTCCATGATTCGATAAGCGGTAATAGAAGGCGGGATTTGAAAGAAAAGATCTGCTTCGGGAGACGAACACGAACAGATCCTCCGCAGCGGCAGCATCAAAGCTAGGGTGATGCCGGTATACGCTCCAAAATTCAGCAAGAGCCAGCACGCGTTCGGCAATCGCATGATCAAACCACAAGTTTCCCTTGGGAATGAGAGCTCGGCGCTCATAGGATGCCCAACTCAAAACAACGTCGCGCGCCATCGAGAAAAACTCCTCCCGTCCTGTTTCACGATAGGCGGACAACAGGATGCGCGGGATAATGAGCCGGGCCTGGAACAATTGCCAGTTCGGGGAACCGTTATCGATATCCTGAGCATCAAAAGGCAGGTGATAGGAGTAGTGAACATCTCCCGGGGACGTGAACTCCCCGCGCAAAATTTTCTCTGCCTCGTTCACCGTGAAGAGATGGTTTTCATCATCAAAGAATCGATACGTACGAAGTTCTTCAAGTACGGCATCTGCAGGAACCTGCCGCCCTCGTTCAATCATCTCGTGCGAGATCGTGGGGGTCGGCATGTAATAGCGGACAATGACCGTATACCAGATTGCACCGAACACAAGGACTGGAGCTGCAAAGTAGAGCAGAACGCGGAGTAAAGAGCCTACTAGTGTTGGCTTGTCCATCTTGACTACAGCGCGACTAACAACGCACGCTCCCCAATGTGAAACGCTTTCTGCAATAAAGTCAGCATGCACCCACAGGTAAATCGCTATGCCGTCATGGCACTTCCACCGAGGATGCAATGTCAAGAGGTACACGGAGAATGGCACGGAACTCTTCAGCCAAGAGCGGCATCAAGCTGTCCGCAAACTCTCCAGTTAAGTGATGATGATCTCGGTATATAATTGAGTCACCTTGAATGGGCTTACATGTCTCCCGCTGACAGAGCCGATCCGTCAAATCGATAAAATACACATTTGATAATCCCTGTACCCCTGCTTGCTCGGCCGCGAACACGGCCGGGTTCAAAACAGAAATTCGGTTGGATTCACAGAAACTATTCGGATACCACGAATGCCGGGCGGACCTGGCCAGACAAGTCGGGACATCATATGAAAAGAACGGAATGTCTCGCATGATAATCACTCGACCGCCAGACAGGGCTTCCACTGTTCTTCTCGTCCCATCTCGCAACTCGTCAAGGGAATGCTCTACCCACGGATTGACTCTGTCTCTCTGCCCGAGACTACTGGTCAAATTTCCAAGAAATACGATCGTCGGACGCATCGCAACGATCTGCCGCAATGCTTCTGCGCGCCACCTCATACACGAATCAAGGATTGCCGCCCTTTGACTCCGAGGTCTGATATCGAATGAATGGCACGAAGATTTCATCACTGTGGTTAACTTCCACCCTTGAGATTGAACCATTCGCTCCAACGGATTGAACCAGTTAAAGGCATGGGAATCACCGAACAGAACGATGTTGACTTCAGATGACAGGTGGCCAAAGTAACAGATCTTGACCTCACTCCCTTGAATACTCGTGAAACATCGTTCCCGTGGCAGTCTTCCAATATCACGGATCGATGCCGTGATCTTCTCCATCTTGGGTGCCTTTGCCAGCTCACTCGCATACCGCATCGAGAGAAAAGCCGTACCTAACACACAGAGTGTGACCACTCCCGCGAGACCAACCGACCATGCGGGACGCTTCAGCAGGACGGGGTGGTATCGAACCGGATGCTCTACCAGGTGGTAGCTGAGTCCAGCGGCCGCCAACGAGGAACCAGCGACAAGCAACTTGCCGGTTAAGGAGATATTGGGGAATAGCGCCTCGGTCAGTACGAGGAACGGCCAATGCCAGAGATACCAGGAATACGAAAGCTTCCCGAGTACCTGCAGCCACGCAGCATGGAGCATCACGCCAATTCCACGGTTGGGAAGTTCTGTCCCCGCGACTAATCCAACAGCAGTTCCCAGGACGGGAAAGAGAGCGATCCAACCGGGGAAATCCGTGTCACCGGCCACGGCGATGAAATGCGCAGATGCAAGAACCGTCATGATGCTGAGCCAACCAATGGCAAACCACCAGCCTCGAGGCAGCTTCACCGTCCCTTGAGGAAGCACGCAGGCCAGCCCTCCGATACCAAATTCCCATGCCCTTGCCGGCAGTTCGTAAAATGCGAACGTACTGCCTTTATTGGTACTCCAGACGCCGATACCAAATGAGATCATCGTCACAACGGAAAGCGCTCCCGTCAGCGCTTTTATTGACTTCCACCATCGCAGACTCAGGAGAAGCAATAATGGCCAAAATACGTAGAACTGCTCCTCTACTGCGAGTGACCATGTATGTAACAGCGGATTCGACTTTACGCTTCTCGCAAAGTAATCACCTGCATTGATATCGAAGAAAATGTTGCTGACATACAGAGCTGCCGCGCGACCAGCATGGCCTGCCCACTCTAATTCGTGAGGAGCCTGAATAATGGCCCCAAGGGAAAGAGTCACCACCACGGTGAGCGCAAATGCAGGAAGCAACCGACGCACACGGCGGGCATAGAACTGTAACAAGTCTACCTTTCCAGTCTCCTGAATCTCGCGTACCAGCATCCCGGTGATCAGGAATCCAGACAACACAAAAAAAACATCAACTCCGACAAAACCTCCTGACAATCCCGGAAAGCCACAATGAAATAACACCACCATGAGAACGGCGAGACCCCGCAGCCCTTCGATATCCTGACGAAAATTTGATGGTTGCCGGTGCAGAGTCATGCAGTTGTCAACATTGGTCGGGAGGTCCGACCTGTCCCCCTGAGGTATCCGTCCTGCAGTAGGCCATCCGCACGGGAGTCGGAAGAACCACTACCGTCTTCACGGAAACTGCACGTTCTATCTTGAACCAGGAAAAATTCCAAAGGAAGGTAAGAGTTTGTCCATACTCGTTAAGAGTCAGCTCCACCATTGATTTCGACGATGATCATTGCAAATGTGGAAATTTGTGGCCCGCCGGAGATGACAGTGACGCACGACCGTAACTTTGGATTCATCATGCCTCTATGTGCGATGGCCTTACCAATAATCGTCCTCTTATGAGCTCTACTTCCCTTACCTCGCTAGACTACGGAAAGCCCCCGCCCATAGCTGGCGGAGACAGAACACCACCTCCTTCAGGTTGCCCTTAACTCATCATATACTTATCGTGTCCATTTACTCTAGTGCTGTACGATCTAGAGTACGGACCATGACCTCGCTGTTGGCTAGAATACCATTCAGCATTCCCTCTTCATTCAAGGGCTTTCTAATGTGCTGTTTTGTTCCAATCGTGAGTGTTTCGGCCAATGCCGCTGCGACAACCCGATGCCCTTCAGCTGTCCAATGAGTATCATCAGGAAAGAACACCAGAGCATTCTTGCGGGCAGCAGACTGAAGCGCAGGAGTCAGATCAAGATAGTCGATCTCTGGAGAGATGTCCCGAAGTATCCTGCGGAGGTGATCCGGCAGATTGTTCACCTTCGGCCAAATCGCCCCTCCACTCACGCCTTGAAAATGAGTGATCTCGCCATACACACGATAGGCATGAGGAGCAAAGACGACCACGAATCGTTGCCCTTCTTGCTGCACTAAGCGGTATGCCTCCTCAAGAATAGCTGCTGTTTCTTGGAGACCATTTAGTTCTTCCGTGCTCAGATTTACCGAAACCGACAGTCCTTTGACATACAATTGCTGTGGCTTCCCCGATGAATCCACAACCGTAGTCCTGGTTATACGCAATTTCTCATCTGGATTGAGAACGCAACTTTGGAGAGTGCCTATCAACCAGATAAGTGAGTTCTTGGCAAAGGATCGATACCAGAAACTATCTACTCGCCCCCAGGTGGCATTGAGAGCCTCTCTGCGATTCATATAGTCACGAGCATCAAGAAGGTCGTTCCCCTCATAGAAGACCCAAACGACGGTCTTTGGGTGGAGGGGAATCGCATAACGCTTCAACACGACGAGCTCCTGCTGAGGACCATAGCCTGATTGTCCAAAGTTGGCCACCGTCTGTTTCGTGAGTTCTGCCAACCGAGTGGTCACCAGCTGTGCACCAGGCATCATCTGTGACTCGATATATGAATCACCGATGACAGCAATATCTGCACGGGCAAGGTCCTTTTCATTTCGAAAACCGTTCTTATCATAGGTTAGATCGAACGGCTCCTCGTGGTGAGGAGGAAGGCAGAGAACTTCTCCAATGTTACCTCGACGAACCTGCACGTTGATGGTCTGGTTTGGTTTGGGCTTGAACAACAGTTCCCTATCCGGAACATAGCCAGGATGCTCCCAGTCGTAACCATCCGAGATCACAAATATTTCCCGATAATTAACCAACTTTAACCAGACCGGGAACTCCAACATCACCAGCGCAAGCCCCACCGAAAACGTGGTCAGAAGAAACTGGTTCCTGATCTCCGCTCGTGGAATCGTGGTCACAGCCGCATAGCCACCCCACACCGTAAGATACGAGGCGATGAACAGGCCGGAGAGTTGCCGAGCGGTAGAAACACGTGCCGTCACAATGAGCACATAACCGAGAATCAACACGACCGCCGTCAAACCGACGACAATCCTAGTCGTGAGTTGAGTCTTCTTAGGGATCTGCATCATGGTTGGAGACGAATCCTTTGAATCATCCGAAGAAGGTGCGTCGAGTTGTGACCCACACACTCCACGCGCGCAACGTTGCCTCAGCTACACAGGAGATGCGATATTACTTACATGTGTCGAAGTGCCTGAGTCCAATGACCCCGTGAGGAAGTTCATACTCCTCACGGGGTGCCTACCGTCCGAGCCCTGCCTATTCTCTACCGCAGCACATACACCGCCCCGCTGTTGCCGGCACTGTTGTCAGCCTCAGCTCCACCATTGACCCCCGTCCCGTTGCTGTCCTCCGTCGATGCACCGACCACGACCGTATCACCGTCGACGGCGACGATAACACCGAACTGATCACCGAAGAGTTCATTGCCGTTCGAATCCTGGGATGTCGGTGCCCCCTCAGTATTGGAGGCCTTCACATAGGCCTGCTGAGTCCAGGTGCTGCCGGTGCGGGTAAAGACATAGGCAGCTCCACTAGCCCAGGCAGGAGGGTTCGTGACTTGATTCCCGCCGACGCCGGTGCTGGCACTATCCTCTCCTGACGATCCGGCGACAAGCGTATCCCCAGAGAGTGCGATGCTGAAGCCCAGGCGATTGTTTGCAGCAGCATTGGACGCCTTAAGATAAGCCTCCTCACTCCAAGAACTTCCATCGCGCCTGAAGACATAGACCGCGCCACTATCGACAAGGCCGTTACCATCTTCTCGGTAAGCCCCAACCGCAAGCGTGTCGCCATCGAGTGCCACCCTACGACCGAACTCATCGCCAGGGCTCGTATTGGAGGCCTTAACGTAGGCCTGCTGAACCCACGTGCTCCCACTGCGTGTAAAGACATAGGCGGCACCACTATCCGGAGCACTGTTATCGCCTTCAACGCCACTGTTGATCCCGCTCCCAGTACTATCCTCTCTATTTGCACCGACCGCTAGGGTGTCGCCATGGAGAGAAACACTGATGCCGAACTGATCGCTGGCACCAGTATTAAAGGCCTTGATGTAGGCCTGCTGGGCCCAGATATTTCCGGTGCGTGCAAACACATAGACGGCCCCGCTGCCGGAAGCGTTGTTGTTAGTCTGATCACCACCAATACCGGTGGCATTGCTATCCTCCACTAGCGCTCCCACCGCAAGTGTATCGTTCGAAACAGCCACGCTGAAACCAAACTGATCGTTCACATCCGTATTGGAAGCCTTGATATAGGCCTGTTGCGTCCAGGCGGTCCCAGTGCGGGTGAAGACATACACCGCCCCGCTGTCAGAAACGCTGTTGTCGGCCTCGGCTGCACTATTGACTCCCGTACCATTACTATCTTCTCGGTAGGCTCCAACCACAAGGGTGTCCCCGTCAAGTGCTACACTTGTGCCGAATTCATCGCCAGCGCCCGTATTGGAAGCCTTGATGTAGGCTTGCTGGACCCAATTAGTTCCGGTGCGGGTGAAGACATACACCGCCCCGCTGTTGCCAGCACTGCTGTTCGTTTGATTCCCATCGACACCCGTGGCATCACTGTCTTCAAAAGGTGCGCCGACTACCAGCGTATCCCCGTCGATGGCGACACTGAGACCAAACTGATCTCCTCCAGTACCGGTATTGGAAGCCTTCATATAGGCTTCCTGCGCCAGTTGGTGCGCGGCAATGGTGTAGGTTTGAGTTTGGCCAGTCGTGCTCGTCACCAGGATGGTAATAGTTGAGGTTCCAGGCGGGAGAGCAATCGGAGCTGAGGGGCTTCCGCTTGATACAGGTGTGCCATTCACTGTAATTGTCTGATCTGTCGCCGTTGGTGTGAGCGTAAAGCTGTTGGTCCCGATAAACATCGTGCTGTAGTTCGTCACCAGGGGATCGAAGGTCGGATTCAACCGGCCACCGGATAGTGTCAGGCCCGTGAGTTTGGCTGGAATATTACCCGAAGGACCATTGCTGGAAGATGGCAACGGAGTTGAATCCTGGCCTCCACAATTTACCAGGCCTAGTATCAACAGACTGCCCAGCGTAAGTCTGCAGGCTTGAGCAGTCCTATGGAACCAATGGCGACGGAATAATGTTTCCGAAATCTGTAGATTAGCCCACGCGTTCCCCATCATAGTCATCTCCTCTTGATGTGAGTCTCTTCATACCTGCAATGTTGGATCTGGCCTGCTACTGACCAGACACTTATCGCAGACCGGGAGTCCTGTTCACCAGTCGCTCAGAAGGGGAGGTGTCTGCCTCATTCGTATAAGGTCTTCAAGAACGGCACTCATTTCCCAGCAATTCCGCGGTTGCTCCAGGTACCAGGCCCATGCGGCTAAACGTAGCCTCGGCACCCTGGCACCGTTCTGCTGAGCATAGGACGGCTCAAGATGTGTAAGCACCACTTGCTCCCATCTGCATTATGCAAGGCAGCAAGAACCCACCCTCTGCACCACGTCAGACTCCACGTGAGGATCAGGATCTCCCAGTGAAAAGAGACTTATGAGTTGTTCTGATTCAGAATTGATTACGCATGTGGTCGCGGGAACGCGGGGTGCGCACGAGGCGATAGGTATCAGCATTACGCTCAAGAGCACGGTGCATGGGATCCTTTCCCAGCAAGCGCATGACCAGGCCCATCGGAGTAATGAGGAGGTAATAAATGATCCCAAGGATGATTCTCGTATTGATCGAACCGAGCACATGGCCGATCTTCATCCATCCCCGATGAACCTGCCTCAAACTCTGTGGGGCGACCGAGCCTAGAAGAATGAGCAATCCACCGAGAATCAAAGCCCAAAGACGAGGCGGTTCACTTCGAAAGAAAAAAGGCCACAATCCAATGATCGAAAACACTCCACCAACAATGTGGCCAAATTGTCGTAACTCCTTCGCTGGAGGGAGTTGAGAAGACAGATTCATTGATGGCTCTCCTAATCCAGTTCAAATTCTTGTTGCCAGTTGGTATCTTTCTCCAGCGGCTTCTGCTGTGTCTTATAGAGCACGCAATTCTCCAACACAAGCAGATCCATTTCGGTTCGCATGAAGCACCGATACGCATCCTCCGGCGTGCACACGATCGGCTCTCCCCGAACATTAAAGGAGGTGTTGACCAACACCGGATAGCCGGTTTGTGTCTCAAAGGCCTTGAGGAGACGATAATAGCGTGGATTAGTCTCCTCATGCACGGTCTGAATCCTGGCTGAGTAGTCCAGATGGGTGATAGCAGGCACATCAGATCGCGGAACATTGAGGAGATCAATACCCCATAAATTTGAACGGTCCACAGGCGATGGGAGACGCCGCGTTTCCCGCACCGGCGCCACCAGCAGCATGTAGGGGCTATCCGTCTCCATCTCGAAAAAATCCGACACTCGCTCTCGTAAGATTGAGGGTGCGAACGGTCGGAACGACTCACGATATTTGATCTTCAGATTCATCACCGACTGCATCTTCGTATTGCGGGCGTCACCGAGAATACTTCGTCCCCCGAGCGCACGTGGACCGAACTCCATCCGACCTTGCAGCCACCCGGCGACTTTCCCATCGGCGAGATCCTTCGCCACGCGATCAAAAAGCAATTCGTCGGCGAGTAATTCGTACGGCGCCTCGATTCGCGTGAGAAACTGTTCAATCTCGGCATTGGAATGTTTCGGCCCTAAATAACTGCCTCTCATCCGGTTCATGCCGTTCCCACGCGGTCTGGGCTGGTCATCATACCGATGCCACGCACTCAGTGCCGCGCCTACCGCTCCGCCCGCATCCCCAGCCGCCGGCTGGATCCAGATACCCTTAAAAGGGCCTTCTCGTAGGATTCGACCATTTCCGACGCAATTCAGGGCAACCCCACCGGCCATACAGAGATATTCAACCCCCGTTTCATCGTGGAGGGTTCTCGTGACGCGGAGCATAACTTCTTCCGTGACTTCTTGAACCGATCGGGCCAGATCCCTCTCACGCTGGGTCAACTTACTTTCCGGTTTCCGCGCTGGCCCGCTGAAGAGATCATCGAACTTGTTCCCCGTCATCGTCAGGCCGGTGCAATAATTAAAGTACTCCATGTTCAAGCGGAACGTCCCGTCCGGTTTGAGGTCAAGCAAATGTTCATAGATGAGCTTGACGTATTTAGGCTCGCCATAGGGGGCCAAACCCATGACCTTATACTCCCCCGAATTGACCTTGAAGCCGGTGTAGTACGTGAAGGCGGAATAGAGAAGCCCTAGCGAATGAGGAAACGGAATCTCCCACAGCGGCGTCAAGGTATGTCCATCACCGAGCCAAGCCGAGGTGGTCGCCCATTCTCCAACGCCATCCATGCACAGCACGACGGCTTTCTCGTAGGGCGATGGATAGAATGCGGAGGCTGCATGAGATTCATGATGTTCCCCAAACAGCAATTGTGGCAGCTCCGACTGCTTCATCCCAGGAGCAAGCGCCATGAATTCCTTCGCCAGCAGGTTTCGGAGTAACAGCTTTTCCTTCAGCCACACCGGCATGGCTGCGACAAAAGATTGGAGCCCTTTCGGCGCAAACGCCAAGTACGTTTCGATGAGGCGCTCAAACTTCACAAGCGGTTTGTCATAAAAGACAATATAGCGGAGATCCTTCAATGAAATACCTGCTTCCGATAGGCAATACGTGATGGCATGGGCAGGAAACCCGGGATCATGTTTTTTTCGAGTAAAGCGTTCTTCCTGAGCTGCAGCAAGAATGTCACCGTCTCGAATCAGGCAAGCCGCGCTGTCATGATAGAAGGCCGAAATGCCAAGGATATGAGTCATGAGGTGATCCTGCTGTTTCGATGAAATCGACCTGAACGTGCCAGGCCTTCTGCACGGGCAACAACGTCTCGTTTATATCACACATCAACGGACACTCTTGTCCAAAAATAACTTTTCTGGGTAGTGGATCTTGGACAGCATTCGACCAGAAACCCAGGCCTCTCGGATATCGAAATGCATCGGAGGGCTCTGGGCAACATGAATTCATGCTGTTTGCGCTGTCGCTGCCTTATGTGGAAGCCTCTCCTGGGTCTTGGACAGCATCTGCACAGCTAGGAGGCCTCAATTCAGAGTCAAAATGCACCAGCAACGATTTCAAGAGCCTAGAGAAAGAAAGGCTTCAGTTAGATCCTGTCTTGAACTGCAGTGATCAACGGAGTTGGTGCGCTCGATTCTGGACCGATGCCCTATCCATTTTGTCACGGCATTCACCTGCATGATTGTGAAGGATTCCCCCTTCACTTCCATCACACTCTCAAGTTCATTACTCACAACTATCCACATAGCTTCAAATAGTTGCAATGAATTATCTATGGCATACAACTTGCTTTACCAAGACAGCTTGTGGATCACCTTGGGGGTTTTAGCTGCGCATGCGATCAATGCGGTTCGCCCGCACACTTTTTTGGTACCCGACTGAATTAGGAGAACCTTTCTAATGTTAAAGAATCACTCGTGGCTCAATCCAGACTACCGTAAACTCATAGCACTCACGGTTCCTTTCGCATTATCGACTATCTTGGGGTGTGGGGGTAGCGGAGAGAGCGGCTCAATTACTTCCCAGCTCTCCACAACGCCGTCTACCGAAGCAGATTCTTCCGCTGAGACAGACTCACCGTCGTCAGATGTAGCATCACTTCCTGATGATCTACACAACGGTGACGCCGAAGCTCCAGTAGATACTCTTGATTCTATCCCTGAAGAGGGTGATGCAAATTTGACTGCAGACGCAGATTCAACGGATAGGCAAGCAACAGATAATCCTCCACCACAGCCCCCCGCAGGAACACCCATGGTGACCATGCATTCAACACCGACGGGAGCCAGTGCAGAAGTGACGTGGCAACCAAGCCCCGATTCACAGGTGTCTGGCTACTACATTTACTACGGAAGACAACCTACTGATGAACCAGGTGTCTGCTCCTACGAAGAGCGATATTCTGTTGACACTCCCTCTGTCACGATTACGGACCTTGAGCCCAATACTCCCTATTTCTTTGCTGTTAGTTCGTATTCCAGCCTCGAGAGTCCTTGCTCAAGTGAAATACTTACAATTACACCTCCGGCTAGAGCCTAGAACACCGACTTTCATAAACCTCTAGCACCAATACATGTGCGGAAACAATGCAACGAGGAGACACGCGAGCCGAGGAGTCTCTCAACTCAATGCCCATCCGCTGCCGTTGAAAACTTCACATCTTTTGAAAACATACCAGGTAATCCAGCGCACAACTTCGATGTTGTGCGCCCACACTCTTCAGCATGGTTAAGGATGAGGTTGACCCTCCCCCGATTTCACAGACACCTCCATAAGTGGGAGAATCATGAAATTGGAGGGCCTA
>CXWJ01000575.1_pt1 | contig 12640 bp, 10 predicted proteins | sample 590841 | NCBI WGS metagenome assembly CXWJ01 (sample SAMEA3498367, study PRJEB10139) | wastewater metagenome | biome: wastewater treatment plant; material: activated sludge | place: Austria | collected 2015-01-21 | reverse complement strand
GAGCAGTTCCTGGCGTTGTGCCGCAACGTCGACCGCCTGCGCGAGAACGTCCTCATGCACGAAATCGATCGCCTCAACCAGGGCGTGCTGGCCTGCGTTTTCGACACCCTCGATCGCGTCCAGCATATGTTCCACCGCGACCGGCCCGACGTGATCGACCAATGGTACGAGGAGCTTGACAAGCTGATTGGCCGCATCGAGACGCGCTTGCGTGGCCGCGGCCTGCTGGACAAGACCAAAATATTGATCCTGTCCGACCACGGCTTCTCCGAGTTTCATACCAAAGTCCATCTCAATCGTTGGTTGGTGGATCAGGGCTATATCAGTGCCCGCGCCAATGGCGGCACGGGCAGCCTGTCGGATGTGAATTGGTCGGGCACACAATCTTATGCCATCGGCCTCAACAGCATCTACCTGAACCTGGCCGGACGCGAGGGCAAGGGCTGCGTCTCGCCGGGCCAGCAGGAAGTCGTCGTCGATCGCTTGCGTGACGACCTGCTGCAATGGCGAGACGAGCGCGGCAATCGCGTCATCAATCAGGTCTGGCGTCAGCGCGAAGCCTTCGACGGCCCGCTGACGAGCTATGGGCCGGACCTGGTAGTCGGCTTCTCCCCCGGCTTCCGCGCCTCGGCCCAGACAGGTCTGGGCGAATGGCGAGCGGACGCGCTGGAACCCAATCGCGATCATTGGGGCGCGGATCATTGTATCGACCCCACCACGGTTCCGGGCGTGCTGTTCACCAATGCCGCCGCGCTGGCCGATTATCCCAACCCCTCTTACCGCGATATTCCGATGCTGTCCATTGGCATGATGCCCGATGCCGGTAGCTCGACGCCTCCGCCCACCTCCAGCGCGACGGAAGACGACAAAGCTATCGAAGAGAGGTTAAAGAGCCTTGGGTATCTTTAAGGATCGATTCAATTCCTGGGGCGAGGTCATCACCCTCTACGTCGCTTGCTCGTTCCCGATCTTTGTCTGGGCCATCGGCAACACGTTGTTCATGGTGTCGCAATGGATCCTGAGGCTGACGCTTTGGGAGACCTTCGGCGCGATCGCCTACGTGCTGGGCGGGGCCTTTATCGAGTCGCTGATCGTCTTTCTGATCGTGATGGGCGTGGTATTGATCCTGCCCGCTCGCTGGTTCAACCGCAGAACGATCCCCCTGACGGCGGCGTTCCTGTCGCTGACGATGGCCCTTGTCATCTATCTAAAGGTGGTCGAAGGCACTCAACTCGTCAACGGCGTTTTCACGGGTTCCTTGATCGCCCTGGCGGTCTACGTGCTTCTCCTGGTGGTCGCTTATGTCGTCATCCGGCGCAGCGAGCGACTGACCGGCATCGTGAACAGCATCATTGAGCGTCTCGTCCCCTTATCGCTTGTTTACACGTTTGTCGGGCTGGTGGGAGTCATTCTCGTCATCTTCCGCAATCTTTCGGCCTGAACAGTAGGAGGGCCACACATCATGGCAAAAATCACTCGGCGAGAGTTCCTGCTCTCCCTGGCCGCGTTGCCACTCGTGAAGTTGGCCGCGCCCATCATCATGCCGCCGCGGACGCTCAGCCGTCCATATCGGCAAAATCAGCCCGGCGCCGGCAAGCCCAATATCCTCGTGATGGTCTTCGACGCCCTATCGGCGCGCGATATATCCCTGTTTGGCTATCGACGGGAGACGACGCCCAATCTGGCCCGCCTGGCGGAGAAAGCCACGGTTTTCCACAATCACTACGCGGGCGCGAATTTCACTTCGCCCGGCACCTCGTCGCTGCTGATGGGCTTATATCCTTGGTCGCATCGCAGTTTGCACTATTTCAGCCACCCTTCAGAGGCGACGGCCGATCACAACATCTTCAATTTTCTGCCCGACGACTATTACAAGCTGGCTTACACGCACAATTCATTGGCCTCGGCCGTGCTCTATCAATTCCAAGACCACATGAACCACCTCAAGCCCCGGCGCGAGTTGACCCTGTCGGACAGCATGTGGGGTGACGTCGTTTTCCCAAACGATTACCCGGTCTTCACATTGGCCGAACGGCAGATTGGCGGCCTGGGCAATCGGCCGCCGACCTCGACCATTTTCTCGGCGATAGACCTCATTCGCACCGGCGCGGCGGCCAAAATGTACAAGGACGATTACGCCAGGGCCTTCCCCCTGGGGCTGCCCGGCGACTTGTTCCCGTCCCACTTTCTGCTGGAAGACGCGATGGACTGGGTGGCCGATCTGAATAGCCAGGTCGCCAATCCGTATTTCGCCTACGTCCATCTCTATCCGCCCCACCAACCCTACAATACGCGGGCCGAATTCGTGGACATCTTTGACGATGGCTGGATGCCGGCCGAAAAAGAGAAGAACGTCGTCTATAGCGAAGATAAGCCGGATACGCGCCTCTATGCCTCGCGCAAGGCGTATGATGAATACATCGCCTACGTGGACGCCGAATTCGGCCGTCTATTCGCCATGCTGGAGCAGAGCGGCGCGCTGGAAAACACCTACGTGATCCTGACCTCCGACCACGGCGAACTATTCGAGCGCGGCATCGTGGGGCATGGCTTCCCCGTACTGTACGATCCGGTCGTCCACGTGCCCCTGATGGTCTGGAAGCCGGGACAACAACAGCGCGTGGACGTGGTCGAGCGCACCAGTTGCGTTGACGTGGTGCCGACGATGTTGCACATCACCGGCCAACCGATACCGGAAACGTGTGAGGGCGTCGTCCTGCCGACTTTCAGCGATGCCGCCACCAATGCCGGCGAACGCTCCATCTATAGTGTGGAGGGCAAGCTAAATAACGCCCAGGCGCCTCTGACCATCGCCACGTATGCCCTCTATAAGGGGCCTTACAAGCTGATCGGTTATAATGGCTACAAGGAATTGTCATCCGAAGGCGAAAAGTACGAGTTGTTCGATCTGGAAAACGATCCCGATGAATTAGATAACCTCTTCGAGACGCGGAGTTCCATCGGTCAAGACCTGAAAGAGGAAATGAAACGGAAGATTGTCGAAGTCAATGAACCGTACCGGCGCTAGGAACCCGCACCGAAGGCTATATTCCCACCACAGCTACGTGAGATTGATGAAACCATGAACATCCCTTTTGTCGATTTACAGTCACAATATCAGACGCTGAAAAGCGAAGTTGATCCGGCCGTGCTGGCCGTCATGCAGCGCGGCGATTTTATCCTGGGCGGGGCCGTGACCGAGTTCGAGCGCGAATTCGCGGCCTATTGCGGCGCGGCGCATTGCGTCGGCGTCGATTCCGGCTACTCGGCGCTGGAACTCATCATCCGCGCCTACGACATCGGCCTCGGCGATGAGGTCATCACCGCCGCCAATACGTTCATCGCCACCACCCTGGCCATCTCCAACGCCGGGGCGACGCCAGTGCTGGTCGATTGCGATCCGCAGACCTACAACATCGACGCCACCCTGATCGAGGCGGCCATCACCGCGCGCACCAAGGCCATCATGCCCGTCCACCTCTACGGCCAGACGGCCGACATGGACGCCATCCGGGCCATCGCCCGCAAGCATGGCCTGCTGGTCTTCGAGGACGCGGCCCAGGCCAGCGGCGCGCGCTACAAGGGGCGCATGGCCGGCAGTCTGGGCGATGCCGCCGCGTTCAGCTTCTACCCCGGCAAGAATCTGGGGGCCTATGGCGACGGCGGCGCGGTGACGACCAACGACCCCGCCATCGCCGAGAAGATCCGCCTGCTGCGCAATATCGGCCAGAAGGTGAAGTATTACCACGAGGTGAAGGGCTTCAATAACCGGCTGGATACGATCCAGGCCGCCGTGCTGCGGGTCAAGCTGCCGCACCTGAACGACTGGAACGCCGGCCGCCGCCGCGCCGCCGCCACGTATGCCGAGTTGCTGAGCGACCTGCCCCTCGTCACCCCCGCCACGGCCGGCTACGCCGAGCACATCTTCCATCTCTACGTCATCCGCCTGGCCGACCGCGACGCGCTGATGGAAGAACTGAAGGGCAAGGGCATCGCCTCCGGCCTGCACTACCCCATTCCCATCCACCTGCAACCGGCCTATGCCGAACTGGGCTACCGGCGCGGCGACTTCCCGGTCACCGAAGCCTACGCCGAGGAGATCCTCTCGCTGCCCATCTTCCCCGAACTGGATGACGACAAGGTGGCCTACGTGGCCGAGGCCGTCCGCGCCTTCGTCCTGGCCCACGCGGCTGAGAAGATGCCGGAAGCCGTGGCCGCCGACTAAGGTTTTTGCTACTATCCAGACCTGACAGGCCACGCGGATTCATGTCCGCCGGCCTGTCAGGTCTGAGATACAACGCATCATGGCTCGCCAAGACTATCTGACCCCCGGAACCGCCGTTGTCCCGGCCCCCAGGAAGGTTCGCGCCCGCGATACCTGGACGCGCCAGGGCTGGTTCCGCTTGCTGGCGCTGGTCTTTCTGGCCGAGCTATTCGTGCCGTTTTTGATCTGGCCGCTGGGGCTGCCGCGAATGTTGCTGGGCGTCACCGAGGTCGCCGCGGCGCTGGTCGTCCTGGTGGCCTTCGCCTACATGCTGAAGGAGGACAGGATCCCCCGCGCGGTGCTGCTCATCGCCGGCATCAGCCTGATCTGGGGCATGGTCTCCATCTTCGAGGGGCAATCGCTGGCGGCCACGGCCTGGGGCTGGTGGAGCCTGTTCAAATACCCGCTGCTGGGCCTGTTCGCCTATCTCGTCCAGGGCTGGCCGACCGACTTCGGCCGCTGGTTCTACCGCTTTTGCATCGGCCTCCTGATCTTTGAAGTGCTGATGCAACTCGTGCTGCTGGCGATGGGCGTGCAACTGGGCGACGACAGCCTGGCCGGCACCTTCGGCCACAAGGGCGTCATCCAGTTCACGATGATGGTCTTCTTCATCGTCGCCCTGGCCCTGGGCCATTGGCTGGCGACCTACCAGTGGAAATCGCTGGTGCTGGTGCTGGCGCTGGGCATGGTCGGCAGCACGCTGAACGGCACCAAGTTCTACCTGGTGGCCGTGGGGCTGATGGTCGTCGCCACGCTGGTGCTGCATATGATACGCGGCGGCCAGTTCCGGCAGCTCTTTCTCTACATCGTGCTGATCAGCATCGCCGGGGCCATTGCCCTGCCGGTCTATAACTCCTATCTGGAGAGCCGTGGCAAGCCGTCAATGCAGGAGTTGTTGACGGTGGAATCGATCGACGGCTATCTCTTCAGCGATGGCACCAACGCCACCGATAGCACCTATAACATCGGCCGCGGTCTGGCCATGACCCTGGCCTGGCAGCAGATTCAACGCGACTGGACGACGACCCTCTTCGGCTTCGGGCTGGGCACGCGCACCCAGAGCACCTTCCTGGGCATTCGCGGCAGCGTGCTGGAGGAGGACGTCTATGGCGTCGGCACCGACACGCTGGCGACCTGGCTGCAAGAGTTCGGCGTGGTGGGCGTGGGCCTCTTCCTGCTGTTCAACGCCTGGGCGATGCTCAAGCTGCTGCGCTATGCTCGTACCGCCGACGATCCCTATCGGGCGACGCTGGCCTATGGCCTGATCCTCTTCACATTCTTCTGGCCGGTGTGGATGTTCTATCAAAAAGCGTGGACGGCGGGCTTTATGATGGCCCTCTATTGGGTCTCATTCGGCTACATGTTCCACGTCATCTATGCTTCCCAGCGACGGGCGAATCGGCGCGCCGCGGCTCGCATCGAGCGCTAGAGCGCCGCCCACCGCCCGTTTGCTACCCCCTCTTCAGAAACATCGTAAGCCGGCCGCGCTACGATGCAGCCATACGAACCAACGGATGGCCGCTGTGCGGCTGCCGGATAACGGCCGCGCATACCGGCGGGGCCGCCAAACCATGATACTATTGAAGGAAACCGGCACGATCCGTTGCCACCCAGCTCCAGCGAGCGGAGGAAAATTGAATGCCTGTGACTAGGCCAAACATCTTACTTGTCGTCATCGACTGCCTGCGGGCCGACCGGGCCTTTGACCCCGACCGCACGGCCCAGACGCCGGCCATGCAGGCCCTGGCCGAGCGGGGCGCGCTCTTCACGCACCTGATCACGGCCAACTCCATGACCATCCCCTGCATGACGACGATGTTCAGCGGCCTCTACCCCGCCCGCCACGGCGTGCGGGCCATGGTCGGCGCGCGCGTGGCCGACAGCGTGCCGCTGCTGGCCGAACTGCTGCGCGATAACGGCTACCACACCTACGCCGAAGCCACCGGCCCGCTGAGCCGCTTCTACCGCCTCGACCGGGGCTTTGACCAGTATGAGCACCGCGACGGCGTCAAGTCGGCCATGCTCGGCCAGTGGGGCGATGACCTGATCGCCCGCTTCCGTGACGGCCAATTCACTGAGCCGTGGTTTGCCTATCTGCATCTGTGGGGCGTCCATCGCCCGCGACAGATTTTGCCCGGCTACGATTCGCCGGCGTACGGCCGCACCCAGTATGACCGGGCCATCTCCAGCTACGACAAGCGGCTGGGCGATCTATTGGCCGCCCTCGACCTCGATAACACTATTGTCCTGCTGACCGGCGACCACGGCGAAAAGGTGCCGGAGAATGAACTGGAGAGCCGCGTCGAATCGCTCAAGAAATCGCTGACCCGCCAACAGGGCAAGGCCACCGGCCGCTGGACGCGCACCCGCCGCAAGGCCATCGCCTCCATCCGCGCCGGGTGGTTCAAGGCGTCGCGGCTGCTCTATTCGGCCGGCGTCGTCGATAGCCCGCTGGCGACCGTCACCGGCCACGGCTACCACGTCTACGATTCGCTGGTGCGCGTGCCGTTCGTCATCGCCGGTGGCCCCGTGCCCGCCGGACGGCGCATCAGCCGGCAGGCGCGCCAGGTGGACATCATGCCCACCATCCTCGATCTGGCCGGGCTGGGCCACTGCGTCCCGCCCACGGCCGACGGCCACAGCCTGTTGCCGCTGGTTCACGGCCAACATCTGCCCGAAGAACCGGCCTTCATCGAGACCTGCCAGAACACGCGCGAGCCGTCTTCCTTCTATGGCGTGCGCGCCGGCGGCTTCAAGTATGCCTACGACGCCGCCAACCCGCGGACGCCGGAAGAGCTATACGACCTGAGCGCCGACCCGGAAGAGACCCGCAACCTGGCCCCGACCATGGCCCATAAGACGGCCGAATTGCGCGATCTGATCGCCGGTCACATCGCCGGCGCCGCCGCCGGGGCCGTCGATATGACCGACGAGCTGAGCGAACTGGAGATGGCCGGCCTGGCCGACCATCTGCGCAAGCTCGGCTATGTGGAGTGAGAGTTAATCCCTATGAAGAATCCATTTCTACGCTTCCGCAACGAGCCGACGGCCGTTGCCCAACCGGCCCAGCCCGTCGTCATCGTCTCCGGCCTGCCCCGCTCGGGCACGTCGATGATGATGAAGATGCTGGCCGCCGGCGGCCTGATGCCGCTGACCGACGAACTGCGCACCGCCGACGTCGATAACCCCAAGGGGTACTACGAATTCGAGCGCGTCAAGGCCCTGGACAAGGGCGACACGAGCTGGCTGCCGCTGGCGCGGGGCAAGGTCGTCAAGGTCATCTCCTACCTGCTGCAATACCTGCCGCCCGATGAGACCTATCAGGTCATCTTCCTGCGGCGCAATCTGGATGAAATCCTGGCCTCGCAGCGCAAGATGATCATCAATCGCGGCGAAGACCCCGACGCGATGGACGACGCCCGCGTGGCCGAGATGTTCACCCGCCACATCGATCTCGTCGAGCGCTGGCTGTGGAGCCGCCCGAACGTGGAGACGCTCTACGTGCAGTATCACGACATGCTGGCCGACCCGGAGACGGAGATCGGCCGCGTGGCCCGCTTCCTCGGCCGCGATTTAAGCGAGGCGGCGATGGCCCAGGTCATCGACCCCAATCTGTACCGCAACCGGCAACTGACGACGACCGCCTGAGTTGGCCGTCAGACCTGACAGGTCGGCGGCCCAGGCATCAGCCCGACCAATACTACTGACGCCGACCTGTCAGGTCTATGGCGCGCCGCGCGAGGGAACGATGAAGAAAAAGAAAGTCGCATTTATTGGAATCAAAGCCCTACCGGCCAAGGCCGGCGTCGATGCCGTGGTGCAGAAGATCGCCACGTCCTTCGACCACGCCCGTTTCGAGCCGACGGTCTACGTCAGCAGCCGCGAGGTGTCGAAGGATATCGCCGTCCCCGGCGTGCGCATCATCCGCGTGCCGTCCGTGCCCGGCAAATTCACCCACGCCACGGTGACGTTCCTGATGGCCGCGCTCCACGCTCTGTTCTTCGGCAACTATGACGTGGTCAACGTCCACAGCATGGAGACCAGCTTCGTCCTGCCGCTGTTGCGCCTGCGCTATAAAGTGGTGGCGACGGCCCACGGCCTGGGCAGCATGATCCCCGAGGAGCACAACCCGTGGGGCAAGGGTAAGTTGTTCTTCAAAGCCTGCGAATACCCGTTCATGCATCTGGCCAACATCCGCACCAGCGTCTCGCTGCCGGACAAGGTGTTTCTGGAGGAGCATTACGGCCGCGAGGTGAAATATCTGCCCATCGGCATCCAGTTGCCCGACCTGAAGCTGGAAGAGGCCCGCGCCTTTCTGGCCCAGCACGGTCTGGAGCCGGGCAACTACATGGTCTTCACCGCCGGGCGCAACATCCGCCGCAAGGGCTGCCATTTCGTGTTGCAGGCCATGCGCGACATCGACGACCCCACGCCATTGCTCATCCTGGGCGATTCAGCCTTCGACCCGGAGTACCATCAGGAACTCCTCTCTTTGGCCGACGAGCGCACCCACTTCGGCGGCTTTGTGTCCGACAAGGGGCTGCTCTTCGCCCTGATCCAGATGGCGACCCTGTTCCTCTTCCCCACGACCTACGAGGCGATGGCCGCCACGCTGCTGGAGGCCGCCGCGCTGAAGACGCCGCTGATCGCCAGCGACCTGCCCGAAAACCGGGCCGTATTGCCCGACGAGGCGCTCTTCTTCCGCTCGTCCGACGTGGCCGACCTGCGCGAAAAGATGATCTGGGCCTTGGCCCACCCGCGCGAGATGCACCAACTGGCCGGCCGCGCCGAGGCCGTGGTGCGCGACAGCTATCAGTGGTCGGAAGTCATCGATCAGTATGAAACGCTTTATGAGGCGCTGGCATGAACGATCAACAAACCCGCGTTCTGGTAGTCGATGCCGGTGTGCGCCACGCCATCGACGTGGTGCGCTCGCTGGGTAAGCGGGGCATCCACGTCGAAAGCGTGGTCAAGGCCGGCAAGCCCGCGGCCAGCTATAGCCGCTATCTGGCCGCGTCCCACGTCTTCCCGCTGGACAGCAACGACATGGAGCCGAGCATCGCCTTTCTGGAGAAGTTGGCCCGACAGAACCGCTACGACGCCATCATCGCCGCCGGGCTGGACGGCTTTCGCATCCTGTCCTGCGGGCTGGAGCGGCTGTCGGCCCACGCGGCCGTGCCCGTGTCCCCCTGGCCGCTGTTCGCCATCGCCGAGGACAAGGCCGACACGACCCTCTTCGGCGAGCGCGTCGGCGTGCCCACGCCCATCACCTACTACCCCGACGGCCCGGACGACCTGGAGCGCTTCCGCGACATCCCCTATCCCGTGGTCGTGAAGGCCCGCCGCGGCCAGGGGCACTACGCCTACGCCGGCAGTTTCGCCGAGTTGCGCGATGTGGTCTACCCCCAGATTTGCGGCGAGGTGGCCGACCAGATGGCCGAGGGTGTCTATCCCATCCTGCAGGAGTTCATCGTCGGCAAGGCCCATGGCTTCTACGCTCTGATGAACCACGGCGACGTGGTGGCCTACTTCATGCACGAGCGCATCCACGAAGTGCCGCCCACCGGCGGCCCTAGCGCCATGGCCAAAAGCTTCTATGATGAAGAGTTGATCGCCGTCGGCGCGCGGATGCTGCGCGAATTGAAGTGGCATGGCGTGGCGATGGTCGAGTTCAAGAAAGACGAGAAGGACGGCCAGTACAAGCTGATCGAGATCAACCCCAAGTTCTGGGGGTCGTTGGGGCTGTCCATCGCCACCGGCGTCGATTTCCCCTATCTGCTGACGCAAATGGCCGTCGATGGCGACGCCCGGCCGGTGGAAATGCCGCGCACGCCGGTCACTTACCAGTGGCTGAGCATGGACATCGCCCACTCCATCGCCGTCAAGAAGCCGTTGCAATGGCTGGGCTTCGTGCTGCGCGGCACGCCCAATGATTTCCGGCTGGCCGACCCCATGCCCAACGTGATGTTGCTGGCCCAGGGGGCCAAGGATGTACTGGGCGGCAAGCGCAAGGTTCACAGCACCGGCGCGGCCGTGGCCGCGGGCGAAAAAGCCGGGGAGCGCGCCTAATCTCATGGCCCTGTTCGATCTGCATATGCACTCCCGCCACTCCTTTGACGGGCTGATGGCTCCGGCCCACATCGTGCGCATCGCCCGGCGGCGCGGTCTGGCCGGCATCGCCGTCAGCGACCACAACACCATCGCCGGGGGGCTGGAAGCCGTGGCCGCCAACAGTGACCCGGACTTCCTGGTCATCGTCGGCGCGGAGATGCAGACCGAAGTGGGCGACATCCTGGGTCTGTTCCTGACGCGCGAGATCACCTCGCGTCAAAGCATGGAAGTCGTGGCCGACATTCACGATCAGGGCGGCATCGCCATCCTGCCCCACCCCTACGCCCACCATCAGAACCTGACCCCGGCGCTATTGGGCTGCCTCGACGCCGTCGAAATCTACAACGGCCGCGACAAACGCGACTACGCCGCCCAGACCTACGCCGAATACGCCAACCCCTACCGGCTGGCGACCGTCGCCAACTCCGACGCCCATCTGTATTGGGAGATCGGCCGGGCCTGCACCCTGCTCGACCTGGAGCGGCCGGACGCGGCCGCCGTGCGCGCCGCCATCCTTGGCCGTCGCGCCCAACCCGTGAGACGCGCCGGCCGCTCATCCACGGCCGTCTATGGCTCCAAAATCGTCAAACGGGTGAAACGACTGTTATGAACGACCTCTACGCCGCCAACACGCCGGCCGCCTTCTGGCGGCCGGTGCAGTCCATCTCCCCGAGGTTGTGGGACGGGGCGGCCCGCGCCGCGGCCGGTGTCCTGCCGCCGGGGTTGGCCGAGAGCGCCGGCAACGGCGCGGCGGCCGGCATCCTGGGCCGCGCCCTCGATGAAAGCTTGTTCGGCGAGGAGCGCTACCGGCTGAGCGGCCTGAAATCGATCTACTACGCCGTGGCCCGGCCGCTGCTGCCCACCTGGGTGCGGCCGTTGTTGCGCAAGGTCTATCATCCGGCCGACGACGTGCAATCGGCCCTCGGCTGGCCGGTGGAGGATCGCCTGGTGCGCTTCCAGTTCGCTCTGCTGGCCCGCGTGATGGACGAGTTGGGGCAGGATGCGCTCAACATCGTCGGCCTGTGGCCGGGCAGCAACCGTTTCGCCTGCGTGCTGACCCATGATGTTGAGGCCCGCCCCGGCCACGACTTCGTGCGCCAGGTGATGGATTTGGAAGAACAATACGGCTTCCGCTCGTCGTTCAACTTTGTGCCCGAGGGCTATCGGGTGGACGCGGAGTTGCTGGACGAGATGCGCGCCCGCGGCTTTGAGGTCGGCGTCCACGGCCTGAAGCACGACGGCCGCCTATTCTCCTCGCGCCAACTGTTCGAGGAGCGGGCGCAAAAGATCAACGGCTACGCCCGGCAGTGGGGCGCGGTCGGCTACCGCTCGCCGATGACCCACCGCAACCCGGAGTGGATGCAATCGCTCGAAATTGACTACGACCTGTCCTTCTTCGACACCGACCCCTACGAGCCGATGGCCGGCGGGTCGATGAGCATCTGGCCCTACTTCATCGGCCGCTTCGTCGAACTGCCCTACACCCTGATGCAGGATCACCGCTATCTGGAAGTGCTGGAGNNCGAGGATCATTACGGGATGGTCTTGCTCAATTCCCATCCCGACTACCTGCTGAAGCCGGGCGGCATGGCCGTCTATGAGGCCCTGCTGGCGGCCCTGGCCCAGCGCCGCGATTGCTGGCGCGCCCTGCCGCGCGAGGCGGCCGACTGGTGGCGCCGCCGCGCAGCCACCGACGCCGCCCAACTGGCGACGCCCGCCGGCCGGGCCGCGCTGCCCGAGGCGGTCGTCTGGACCATCGAAAATCGCGGCAACCGGCTGGTGGCCAACGTGCCCGGCGCGCGCTGATCTGGAATAAATGAACGGAACTACCATGAAGATCCTGATGATCAACAGCTTCAACTATTTGCGCGGCGGCGGCGAGCGGTGCTTCTTCGACCTGTCCGACCTGCTGCGCGCCCGCGGCCACGAGGTCATCCCGTTCTGCATGGATCACCCGCAGAATTTGCCGTCGGAGTACAGCGATTACTTCGTCAGTCACGTCGACTTCCCCACCGAACTGGGCAAGCCCGGCCTGGCTCCCAAGCTGCGCGTGCTGGAGCGGGTGCTCTACTCGCGCGAGGCCCGCGACAAGGTCGAGGCGCTGCTGGCCGACACCCGGCCCGATCTCGTCCACATCCACGGCTTCATCCACGAGATGTCCACGTCGATCCTGCCGCCGCTGAAGGCCGCCCGGCTGCCGGTGGTGCAGACGCTCCACGACTACAAGCCGGCCTGCCCCAACACGACCTTCGTCTCCAACGACCG
>CXWJ01023284.1_pt1 | contig 12641 bp, 8 predicted proteins | sample 590841 | NCBI WGS metagenome assembly CXWJ01 (sample SAMEA3498367, study PRJEB10139) | wastewater metagenome | biome: wastewater treatment plant; material: activated sludge | place: Austria | collected 2015-01-21 | reverse complement strand
CAAGACAAGGACTTATGGACGTGGGTATTACCAGGCAGTCGTGAAATCAGCGCGGCACTGGCGTCCTATCCGCTCGACTTCAGCCTGTGGGACGAATTTTCGCAATCGGCACTCGAGCAGGAAGGTCGAGCCATTCTCCGCTATGAACAAGAACTCGTTGGGAAGCTCGCAGCACAGGCCGTGATGGTCTCCTTCCAGGGAGAAGTCGTTCCATCCGTTCAGAGTGCGATTCTCACAAGCCAGATCGGCGAGCGGCTTTCTCCGGAGTATCCGTTTTGCGTAATTTGGCACGATCGGGATGGTCGTCGGTATTTCAGCATGCGTTCGCGAGCGGATGGGACGGATGTGGGGGCGATTGCCACCTCATTCGGCGGTGGAGGCCATACCCATGCCGCCGGGTTTTCGGTTCCGTTGGGTCACGATGGATCCCTCCCAAGCGACCCGCACTTGCCTCGCTTGGTGACCGCTCGACACCAACACCTATAACCTCGAGTCCTCGTGATCCCACTCCATGACGATAATCCGACCAGACTGACCCCCCTGGTGACGATGGCGTTCATCGCCATGTGTTTTGTCGTGTTTGTCTATCAGAGCAATCTGCGAGAGGTGCCGGCTCAGCTCTTTGCCGTTCAGTACGGTGCGATTCCATCCGTGATCTTCGGCACCGCCACCCTCCCAGAGGAAGCAGCCGTCGGGTTTCCCGTCGTATTCACATTGGTGACGAGCATGTTCCTGCATGGAGGTTGGATGCACCTGCTGGGAAACATGCTGTACCTGTGGATTTTTGGGAACAATGTTGAAGACGCCATGGGCCATGCCAAGTTCGTCGTCTTTTATGTCCTATCCGGTATTCTGGCAGCGCTCAGCCATGCGTTGACCGATCCTTCCTCCGAGATTCCGATGGTCGGAGCCAGCGGAGCCATTTCTGCGGTACTAGGCGCCTACCTGTTGCTCTATCCGCGCGCGCGCGTGTTGGTGATGCTCCCGGCGATCGGAATGACCCGGGTGCCGGCTGGCATCGTCCTAGGAATGTGGTTCGTGACTCAACNNGTGACTCAACTCATCAGCGGAGGCATGAGCATAGGCTCCACAGGCGGTGGGGTCGCCTTCTTCGCTCACATCGGCGGATTTCTTGCGGGGATGGCGTTAATCGGACTGTTCAAGCGGAGGGACGTGCGGTTCTTTGCTCCTGGAAGGTCAACCTGGGATCAATAGCAAAGCAATCCGGACGAGGCCAACGCACGTTAGGCAGCGTCCAACATTTCCCTCACTTTCCCGATCAACCCGGTCTGGCGATACGGCTGCTGCAGAACGAACCGCTGATTGATTCGGTGCTGTCGAATCGTTTCATCGTCATAACTGGATAGAAACAATGCCTTCATCGTTGGCTGGAGGTCTAACAGCCGCCTGGCCAATTCACGCCCGCCGATTTCCGGCATGACCAATGGACTTACCGTAAGATGCACGATCCCCTGATACTGTTGCGTCAACATCAGCGCCTCGACCGGTGAGGCGGCCTCCAGAACGTGGTAGCGGTGCCGCTGTAAAACCGACTTTGCTAACTTCCGCTCAATTTCGTCTTCTTCCACCAATAAGATGGTCTCTCCTCCCCTGGCCAACATGGACTTCGGAAGTGAATCCTCCTGTCCATCTGGGACGGACGCAGCGGGAAAGGACACGCGGACGACCGTCCCCTGCCCTGGCCGGCTCTCCACACCCAGCCGACCTCCATGTTGTTTCACAATCCGAAAGACAGCAGTCAGGCCGAGTCCGATATTCATTTCCTTGGTCGAAAACAGTGGCTCAAACATGTGGGCTTGAGTATCCAAATTCATGCCGGTTCCGGTATCACTGATGGTGATCTCAACCTGGGGTACCGCTGCACCGACCTGAGTTGTCCTGGCGGATTTCACCGGCGCTTCGATTGTCTTGACGTCGATCGTGAGCCGACCACCATTCGGCATGGCGTCCCGCGCATTCACCACCAACTGAAAGAGGATGGTTTCCAGCCCCTCTCGGTCAACTTCTACATGTGCCGCCTGGGGGTCCAACTGCACCCGCAACTCAATGTGCTCAGGCAAAAGATCGGCTATCATGCCGCGCACTTCACCCAACACGGCATGGACCGACACCTTGTTTCGATCCGAATCTCTCTCAAGATTGAGTGCAATGAGTTGTGCCGTAAGCGTGGCGGCTTGTTCTCCGACCTTGAATAATTCGTCGACCGTCCCTCGAAGCGGATCATGTTGTTGAAGGTGCGTCAACATGATCCCGGTCTGTTTCCCGACGGCTGAAAACAGAGATCCGAACTCCCCCGCAATTCTCGCCGCGACTCGGCCGACCGCCTCAAGTTTCTGCGCCTCCTGCAGCTGCCGTTCAAGCCCCTGCCTGGTGAGTTGCCCTTCTCGCAAATCTGTTTTGGCCTTGGTCAGATCTGATTTTAACGCAGCGATCCTGGCCTCCAATTCGACCTTTGCGGTGACCAAGTCCTCTTCAGTCTTCTTCAACCCTTCGACATCTTTCTGTAGGGAGTCGTTCTCTTTCTGGACGACCGCCGTATTTTCCAGAGCCACTCCATAGAAGACCGCCATCACGACCAACACCGGGATGCCCAGCAACTGTCCGGTCACCGGCGTTCCCGTGTTCAGAATACCTTCATAGAGGACCACGGAATATCCGGCGCTCAAGAGCAACGAGAGACCGAAAAGATGACTAAGTCGCCGAACGGATGCCGCCAGCAACATGAGCACAAAATAGGTGATATAGAGATCAGATCGGGCATTCCCTGAGAGATAAATGGCAGCGGTGACTAGGATCGTATCCAGAGCCACCAACGTGGACCCAAACCAGGCGGCTTCAAAAACGGTTCGAGGCAGCATGACCAGGGCAATGGCCCCAAGCCAGAGTCCCAACACCAGACTATTGGTCGTCACTCGACTCAGGACGGGGTCGGCCCCGAACAGCAGCTCATAGGACAAGATGATCGTGACCAGCCCCTGAAGGACAAGGTAGCGCGATCCTGAGTCCGTCAGCATCCGATAGAGTCGGTCTGGAGCTTGGTGGGATCGAGATTGGGCTGGACGAGTTCCCATGCTAGGTCTACCTCCAGAGGTGGAAATAGCCGGAAAACAGCAAATTGTGTGCCCTCCGGCCCATGGCGAATTCTTCGGTTTTCTGCCTATGCCATACGAGGTCGGACCGCTTCCGAACCATCAAGGGACAAAATCGAACGGACAGGGTCGGTCAGGAACGAACTTTTTGGAGGAAATAGATGCCGTCTTTGGCTTATGGGGCGGATGGAATGGCGGAGGGAGGGTTATGGACTCGTGACAGGAATTGCTGAGCCGATGCGACCACGATTGCTCTTTCTGGGGCCGTAAACGTCACATGACCCATTTTCCTTCCCGGGCGAATCACTCGCTTGCCATACAGATGCACCGAGGCGCCCGGGGTGGAAAAGGTTTCCCGGCTTCCCTCACCGGACATCACGACAGTCACCTCGTCACCAAGGAGATTCACCATGACGGCAGGGGACAGCAGTCTCACTTCACCCAATGGAAGACCACACGTCACGCGAACCTGCTGCTCAAATTGAGAGACGGTACAGGCATCCAAGGTGTAGTGCCCGGAGTTATGCGGACGCGGCGCAATTTCATTGATGAGCAAGCGACCGTCTTGGGTCTGAAAGAGCTCGATACAGAAGATTCCCACTCCATGCAGCTCAGCCACCGCCCGGACGCTCAGCTCACAGGCGGCCTCGGCATCACTGGAAGAGATGGAAGCAGGAACGACGCTATCCCGCAGAATCCCCTGCTCATGCCGATTCTCAACGACAGGATAAACACGGGTTTCGCCGTTTCCAGATCTGACCACGAGGACCGAGAGCTCTCGCACAAAGGGAACGACCTGTTCGGCGATCCACCGGACTCCAGAAGATAGTGTGCTGAGGATCTGCTCGAACTGCATGATATCAGAGGGCTGTCTGATCAGCCATTGACCTTTTCCGTCGTACCCGCTTGTCGCCGTTTTACAGATCAGTGGAAGGCCGAGACGTTTGATCACATGATGAAGCTGATGGACGGACTGTACCTCAGCAAAGTCCGGAACGGGAATCGAACAGGACGACAAGAACTGCTTCTGAGTCAGGCGGTCTTGGAGAATTCGCAGGACGGCGCTCGATGGACGCAGCGGTCGACGTTGCTCAAGCCATCGGCAGAGCTCGACTGGGATATTTTCCCATTCCAGCGTCATGGCGTGAACTGTATCGACAAACCGCTCCCGGGTATCATGATCTGCGAAGGAAGCAGAGAATGATTGGTCCGCAATCCGATGGGCCGGTGCATCGGAATCAGGATCCCACACAGCAACCCGATAGCCCATGCGACGAGCCGCTCCGGTGAACATCGCACCAAGTTGTCCACCGCCAAGGACCCCCACCATAGACCCTGGCTCGAGTATTGGCTCCATCACGATCGCCGTTGCGCAGCGGACATCTTGGCCACGAGTCCCTTCGCCTCAGGGGAGCGGAGAACTGTCTCCGTCTGAACACGCCTGTAAGCAATCACTCGCTCAGCGATGTCAGGACGGCTTCCGGAGAGGATCTGTGCGGCAAGGAGGCCGGCATTTTCGGCACCGCCGATCGCCACTGTGGCCACGGGAATGCCTTTGGGCATCTGCACGATGGAGAGCAATGAATCCAGCCCTCGCAGGTTTTCTGTCGGAATGGGCACCCCGATCACAGGGAGATGCGTCTTCGCGGCGAGCATTCCCGGAAGGTGAGCGGCACCGCCTGCCCCGCCGATAATCACTTGAATACCCCGTTCTGACGCCGTGGTGGCATACTCAAAAAGTCGGTCTGGTGTCCGATGCGCTGAAACAACAAGGAGTTCATACGGGATCCCCAATTCAGCTAAGATCGCTCCGGCTTTCTCAAGGATAGGAAAGTCGGACTTACTACCTCCCAATACGCCAACGATCGGCCTTTCCTGCAACGCACTCGCACGAGTGCTGCCCCGAGACTGTCGTAGCGGCAGCCTGCTCTTACCCATACCCTCCGCCTCCTTTGATTAGACACGTCCCATACGATTGACTGCCTTGCTGGCAGCACCATATCGAGTCCGCAAAACCGGGTCAAGTTTGGCTGGAGGCAGAAATAAAATGGCCCAGGGGAGTTCCCCTGGGCCATTTACTCGACCACTCTCGGTACCACGGCGATCGCCGCGGCACGCTTTACTTACTTACCGCCAGGTGCTGCCACCTTCGGCGCGAACATTTCAAATAAACTCGGTTCACGCTCCAGATAGTCAGGTGGGAAGAAGTTGAACCGCCGCCACAGTTCGTACCAGAGCGGCACACGATTCATAATGACCCAACCCAGCACCTTGGTTCCTTGTCTCACCTGAGTTTGCTCAGGCCATGGCTGAGAATCCTCGGGGTCCGGAACCACCCAGAATCGATAATTGCCCTTCCCATCATCGATCTGGTCGACCACCTTAATGATACCCCCTCGGGTACCAGCCATGAGGCCAGGCCACGCCGGCAAGGGAATAGCGGGAACTCCGAAGAAGAGGATCCGCACCTTGCGCCCAGGCGTCAGGAGTGGGGAGTCCAACCCCTCAGCCACCATCTCAATGGCGGGATCGGCAGCAAGAGGAGAAATCGTAACCAAATTCTCTCCCTGCTTCACCGTCTCGTTGATCCCGACTTTGTTCATTTTGACAACGGTGCCGTCCATCGGCGAGTACAGTTTTGCCGCTTCAATACGTTGTTGGACCCCTTGTTGCTTGTAGGCAATCTCTGCCAACGATTCGGTCGCCTTTGCAGCTTCAGCAACGGCGGAATCACGCGAGGCAATCGCGTCCATCAACTTCTGGTTCACATCAGCCGAGACTTGGTCCCGACCGAAGCTCAATGATGACCTGGCCTGCTCCGCAGCCTGCAAACTCGCCTGTGCCGCCTGTAAGCCTGCCTTGGTCCCGATCTCGGTTTGGATCGTCAACTCAAGTTCACGTTGTGAGACCAACCCTTCTCGGACCAGTTGACGGTGGCGGTCGACATTGAGTTGGGCGGTATGTACGTCGATCTTGAGCTGTTCGACCTTCTGCTGTGCTTCACGCACTTTGTTGTCAGCCTCAACAACCCGCGCCTCGGCTGAGGGGACGGCAGCCTGGACCAATTTTCTCATTTCACCGATTCGCCTGTTCAACTGGTCTGCTCTGGCCAATGCCGCCTGGCGAGTCTTCTCCAAGGCATCTTTTCTCTGTTCAAACAGAGGAAGGATCTCAGGCGCCATAAAGGTCGGATCATAGTCTTCCAGCTCACCGACGAGTTCACCCTTTTTAACCTTCACACCTTCATAAATATGCCAAGCCTTGATTCGACCAGTAATCCGAGATTCAATATTCTGGGGCCGATCATAGGGTGTATAGGCTGAAACCTTGCCCGTCGCTTGAATCGTTTGCGTCCAGGGGACAAACTCAAGGACGATCAGAAACAAGAGAAGAATCGTAAGAATGGCACGAGACGCCGTGAACATCCCCCTCGGGATTTGTACCGCCTGCCAGCAAGGCAACTTTGCCAATGCCGGGCCTTGTTCAATCGCGATCGCTTCCAAGCCGACCCCTCGTTGAACCAGCGCGCGCTCACCGCTACTATCATGACCGTGACTTAGGCTAGCCATGGAGCCTCCATAATAAAAATACTGCTATGAATTCGCCGTTTCAACGACTTACGCATGAGTATGATGCAACATGATACGTCGATCCGCATGATCAGTAAGGTTCGGATCGGTGGACACAAAGATCACCGACCAGGCCTCGTCCTTCGAGCAGAGCCGTCGTAAAATCCGCTCGCGCAATGATGGTTCGAGAGAGTGAATCAAGCCGTCGAACACGAGCACTTGTGGACGACCAAGAATGGCGCGGGCCAAAAGAATCTGAACCACATGCGTCGGCGACATGGATTCACCAAGTGAGGAGATATCGGACTTCACTCCGCGTGAAAGTCCCTCAACATCCTCCTCCAGCTCAGTGAACCGGAGCGCCCAGTTCAGGTCATCATAGGTGACATAGGAGCGGCCCATCACGATGTTCTCTTCGATCGTCCCCTTGACCAGGGACAACTGCGAGTCAATCATGACACTGCGGCACTGATTGATTGCACTGGGATCGATGTAGCGAAGGTCGACCCCGTTATATTGCACAACGCCACCGGTCGGCACTTCAAGACCGCCGAGCACTCTCGCCAGTGCCGTCTTCGCAGCCGTGGTTTTGGCATAAATCCCAAGCTTTTCACCGGGAGCCACATCCAGGTTGAAGCCATCGAACACGGCCGCACCACTGTGAACCAAACTGACCCCTTTGCAGGTGACCCGAATGCCTTGCCCCAAATGTTTAGGCAGAGCCACGACTGATTCGGTGGAGACAAAGTCCTGATCTTGACTAAACACTTCATCAAGGTGGGTCAGTGAAGCAAAGAAATAGTACACAAACCCCATGTTCTTAATGAGAGAGTCAAAACTGATGACGAGCGCGCTGACCACCGCTTGCACGGCAACCAGCTGCCCAAGTGTCAATTGGCCTGCAGCTAGGAGCGAGCCTGAGATGCCTATGGCTCCGGCCTGTGCAAGCGCTTGCCCTCCCACGGATCCGATGTACTGGCGTACCAGCACGGCAAACCGCGCCTTCCGAGTTTCGACATACCGGCTGACCAGGGCGTCGGTCTTCTGGATAAGAAACGGTTTACTGTCGGTTGCCTTCAATTGCAAGGCATTGCGCGACACCTCTTGGATGAAATTGAAGACGTCGTACTTGGCGTGAGACATGGCGAGTGTCGTTTTCAACGCACCTCGGGAGAGCACGAAAAACGTGATCGCAAACCCAGCCATCAATAGTAAGTTGTAGACGAGAAAATAGGGATGGTAGACGACCAGCATGATCATGCCGACCGTTCCGCCGACCACGACGTTCAAGAGATCGATCAGCAGCGTGGAAAGCGCCCGCTGCATGAAGACTGTTTCGATGAAGTAGTTGGCCAGCTCCGGACGAGCCCCTTTGAACCGATTGCGGGGCAGCGCTTCGACCATCGCCACCGCTACTCGCGCAAACAGTCGGCGCTGGACGACGTCCACAGCATAAAAGTGGAAGGTCTTGAACAGACCCACAAACAGTAGGACCGAGAACATGATTGCCGTCAAGGTCCATATCATGACCGGCTGAATCGCATAGGAAAAGGTGCTGACCAATTCCTGGACGGTCAACGGAATGATAAGTGAGAAAAAGCCGACAGCCAGGGCATAAGAAATGAGCAAGCTCATGATCTTCTTTTCAGCCTTCATGGCTACCGACAGCTGCCTCATCAATGCTTGAAACAGGCCCTGGTTACTAGCGCCCTGAGGTTCGCTCATGACCACCCCCAGTAATATGTCAGAATGTGAATCATCGGCCCCTTGCTAACGTTGTATACAAGCGGAACTTAATCTATTCTTGGATCAATATCCAAGCCCACCAAATGAACTATGCGACACCACATGCCTAGTCACGTCCTTGGATTTTTCGACCTGATGAGCCGGCGGAATGGACCGTGTCACCATACTTGGCAAGCACGCTGTCAGCCAGCGGCTTCGACAAGGCGCCCCTCGCCCAGAGCATCCCTCCACGAGCCACAGCATAGTCGGCTTGGGCGCGATACAGTTCGTACGCCGCTTCGACCACCGCACGCTCTCGCAGGTTGACGAAGAGCACACTCGTCGCGCCCATATTGAATCGCGCCCGTTCTCCCTCTTCGAGTGTTTTGGCCAATCGCAGAGCCTCAGTCGCAGCTTTCACGCGGTCTCTGGCCCGCACGATGGCCGAGAGCCAGTTGTCTACGTCGATCGCGACCTGCTTCTCGGTATAGATCTGCTTATAGGCCAAACGTTGCTGCTGCGCCTCTGCGTACAAAACCTTTCCGCGGGCGCCCCGATTGAACAAGGGCATGCTGAAGTGAGCACCGAAATGGTAGCCAAAGCCCCCGATCCAGTAAATACCACCCACCGCCGGACCTCCGTCAAGCGTGAGCTTCGGAAGCAGATTATTCTTTGCCAATTTCAATTCGATATTGTTCATCTTGGCTTCGATGTAGAGATCGCGCACTTCCGGACGATCCTCCGTGGCTTCTACCTTGAACGCCGCGACATCCTCTTCGCTCGGCAACGGCGTTTCGCCCTGGAATTCCGGAGCCCATTCAGGACGAGGCGTCACCGGCTCGCCGTTCTCCCAGAGGAAGAGCGCAAGCTTATACTGCTCATACTCTACCTTCCGTTGGGCGGCAATGGCAGCCTCGCGACGACGCTGAACCTCTTCTCTGGCTTCCACCACGTCGATTGGAGCCACCGCGCCGGCTTTGGACTTCCCCTCAACCATGCGATAGCGGTCTTCCGCGACGGCCAGCGTCCGCTTCACCACATCGGCTTGCCTGGCGGCGTTCTGCCAATCCCAGTATTGCACGGCCCCAGCGAGATAGAGATCTTGCCGTTTCTGGGCCACCTTCACTTCGGCTTGCGGCCCGGCAAGCTCCGCCTGTTGATAAGCCGCATACTCGTCGTTGATCATGAACCCCCGCAAGAGATTCATCGAGCCACCGAAGATGATATTTTGCTGCGTATAGAACAGTTCGTTATCCGTCGGGAACGCGACCGGGCCGGTGGCGGAGCCGCAGGTGAAGGAAGGACCCTCGCCGCTGATCGCAGTACAATCCCCGAAACCGTTCCGGATCCCGGTGAACGCCTCAAGCCCGTAGGGATGGCCGATCTTGAGCATGGTGTCGCTATAGCCGGCCGTCAGGGTGTTCGGCACGCCGGACGCATTTGTCAGGTTGTAGGTGAGAAACCGGTCGACCTCCACCTCGTTCCGCAGCTTCGGCTCCCAGGCACCCAATGATTTCAGGATTTTGGCTCGAGCCTGCGTCCGCTCCAGTCCGGTAGCCCGAAGCAGCGGATGGGTCAACTCAATCCTAGCCAGCACCTCTTCGATCGTCAGAGCCGCAGTGCGGGCTGACTGTACCTTCAACGTGCTTGAGTCGTGCACCGGCTGCGCCAACGCCGTCACCGGAAGCAAGGTCAGAATCGCAAGTAATAGAGCGGCCATCGCAGGATGCTCCTTGTGCCGGATTAATCGCGGCCCGGTTGTTTCACGCCGTAGGCGCCAGCTGCCGTCAGCGGGTTTCCGTACTTAGCCAACTCGCTTTCGGCCCAGGGCTTCGACAGGGCTCCCGTGGCATACAACATACCGCCGCGGGCTACCGCATAGTCAGCTTGTGCTCGATAGAGCTTGTACGCCTGTTCCACGACGTTGCGCTCTCTTAGATTCACGAAGAGGACGGTGCTTGCCCCCATATTGAATCTGGTGCGTTCGCCTTCTTCCAGCGTCTTGGCTAATCGCAGGGCTTCCGTCCCCGCCTTCACTCGATCTCGAGCCCGGACGATCGCGGAGAGCCAGTTGTCCACGTCGATGCTGACCTGTTGCTCGGTGTACAGCTGCTTAAAGACCAATTGCTGCTGCTCCGCCTCCGCGTACAGAACCTTTCCACGGCCTTCCCGCTGGAACAGCGGCATCTTAAATTCCGATCCCATCCGATAGCCCACGCCCACGATCCAGTCTGCGGGGGCCTCCATGCGGCCTCCACTAAAATCCCACGTGGGGAGCAGGTAGTTCTTCGCGAGCTTGAGATCGATATTGTTCAGCTTGGCTTCGATATAGATGTCCCGTACTTCCGGACGATCTTCCTTCGCCGCTACTTTATTCGCGGCGATTTCTTCCGCAGTGGGCAATGGCGTCTCACCCTGAAACTCCGGCGCCCACTCCGGCCGTGGAGTCACCGGCTCACCACCCTCCCAGAGAAAGAGGGACAGTTTGTACTGTTCATACTCGACGTTCCGCTGCGCGGCGATGGCCGCTTCTCGTCTGGCCTGGACTTCCTGGTTGACCTCGATGACATCGAGCGGAGACACTTTCCCACCCTTGGCCATCCCCTGGACCTGAACCAGGCGCTCTTCGGCCACCGCCAGGACACGCTTGACCATCTCAGCCTGCCTCACGGCCACCTGCCAATCCCAGTACTGCACCGCCCCGGCCAGGTACAGATCCTGCCGTTTCTGCGCCACCGCGATTTCCGCCCGCGGCGCTGCCAACTCAGCCCTTTGATACTCCGCATACTCCTCGTTCATCATGAAGCCGCGCAACAGATGGAACTCTCCGCCGAAGATCATTTGCTGCAGCGGGTAGAAGCCAAGCGGATCAGGGATAAACCCGACTGTCCCGACATCCAACCCCCCCGAGCCTGAGCCATCTGGAATATTGGAAGTGATGCCACGATCCCCGAACCCGTTGCGAATCCCGGCACGAACTGTGAAACCCCAAGGATGTCCGACCTCAAGCTTGGTATCGTTAAATCCCCCCGTGGCCACCTCTTGGGGGTACAGGAAATTATAAATCTGAATGCGATTGACATTGGTGGTGTTCTTGAAGGTCGGCTCCCAAGCTCCGAGAGCCTTGAGGATCTTCGCCCGGGCTTGCATACGGTCGACGCCTTGAGCGCGGAGCAGCGGATGGGTCAACTCAATCCTGGCAAGTACTTCACTGATCGTCAGGGGTTCCGTACGGACGGACTGCGCCTTCAATGCGCTGGTATCATGAACCGGTCCCGCCAGAGTGGTCACCGGAAGCAAGATCAGGATGATGAATAAGAGAGCGGCCATAGCAGGATGCTCCTTGTGTCGCATTAATCACGCCCCGGTTGCTTGAAGCCGTTCAGACCCGCCGCTGTCTTCGGATCGCCGTACTGAGCCAACGACTCCGTTGGCCAGGGCTTCGACAAGAGGCCCCTCGCCCACAACATCCCTCCGCGCGCCACGGCGTAATCGGCCTGCGCCCGATAAAGCTTGTAGGCTGACTCCACCACATTGCGCTCCCGGAGGTTCACGAAGAGGACAGTCGTCGCCCCCATGTTAAACCTGGTCCGCTCACCCTCTTCCAGCGTCTTGGCCAATCGCAGGGCCTCCGTCGCTGCCGCCACCCGATCTCTGGCGCGCACAATCGCCGAAAGCCAATTGTCCACATCGAAACTGACTTGCTGCTCGGTATATTGCTGCTTCAGCATCAGTTGCTGCTGGCCCACTTCTGCGGCCATGACCTTCCCACGAGCTTCCCGCTGAAAGATTGGCATTTCAAAGTGCAACCCCGTCCGGTAGCCGATCCCGACTATCCAGTCTGTGGCGCCCTCGGTCGGTCCCCCTTCCACCGTCAACTTCGGGAGCAGCTTGTTCTTGGCGAGCTTGAGATCGGAATTATTCTTCTTGGCTTCGATGTAGAGATCACGCACTTCCGGCCGATCTTCTTTGGCCTCAACCTTATAAGCCGCAACCTCCTCTTCAGTCGGCAACGGCGTTTCACCTTGGAATTCCGGCGCCCATTCCGGTCGCGGCGTCACCGGCTCATTGTTCTCCCAGAGGTAGAGGGACAGCTTGTACTGCTCATACTCAACGTTCCGTTGCGCCGCAATCGCCGCCTCCCGTCGTCGCTGCACCTCTTGTGTCGCTTCGACCAGATCGAGCGGCGCGAGCCTCCCGCCCTTGGCCAACCCTTCCACCTGGGCCACGCGGTCCT
>CXWJ01004333.1_pt1 | contig 12653 bp, 22 predicted proteins | sample 590841 | NCBI WGS metagenome assembly CXWJ01 (sample SAMEA3498367, study PRJEB10139) | wastewater metagenome | biome: wastewater treatment plant; material: activated sludge | place: Austria | collected 2015-01-21 | reverse complement strand
TCGGCTTGGGCAACGGTCCGCGGGAAGCCGTCGAAGACCACGCCCTTCGCGCAGTCCGGCGTCGCGATACGGTCGGCGATGATGCCGATGACGACATCATCCGGCACGAGATCGCCAGCATCCATGATTGCCTTAGCCCTCTTCCCGACCTCGGTGCCCTTGGCGACGGCCTCGCGCAGCATATCGCCCGTCGAGAGATGGGCGACGCCATACTTCTCGCGGATGCGCTTGGCCTGAGTTCCCTTGCCGGAGGCAGGCGGACCGAAGAGGACGAGGATCATTTCTTGAGCCGCGCCTTCTTGATGAGGCCCTCGTACTGGTGCGCAATGAGGTGACTGTTGACCTGCGCGACCGTGTCCATCGTGACCGATACGATGATGAGGAACGAGGTGCCACCAAGCAGCAACAGGTTGCCGCCGTACTGAGCGAGAATCCATTCGGGTATCAAGCAGACGGCGACGAGGTAGGCGGCCCCGATTACCGTCAGCCGTGTGAGCACGTAATCGATGTACTCAGCTGTCTTTTTTCCAGGGCGAATGCCGGGGATAAAGCCGCCGTACTTCTTCAGGTTGTCAGCTGTGTCCGCTGGATTGAACACGACGGCAGTGTAGAAGAATGCGAAGAATACGATCAATAGCCCGTAGAGCAGCATGTACAGCGGTTGGCCGTGGTTCAGGAGGCGCACGACCTCCGTCAGCCAGTCCGGCGCATTCTGCGCATTGAACGAGGCGATTGTGATCGGCAGCACGAGCAGCGACGAGGCGAAAATCGGCGGGATCACGCCAGATGTGTTGAGCTTTAGCGGCAAGTGCGAGCTTTGCTGGTCCACCATGCGGTTACCAACCTGGCGCTTTGGGTAACTGACCAGAAGGCGACGCTGCGCGCGCTCCATATAGACGATGAACGTGATCACGGCGAGTACGAGGACGTAGAGCCCGAACGCGGAGAACCACGAGATGGAACCCGTGCGTGCCATTTCCATGGTCGCAAAGAAGCCCTGGAACAAGTTTGCGACGATACCGGCGAAGATGATCAGAGAGATGCCGTTGCCGATGCCGCGCGAAGTGATCTGCTCGCCAAGCCACATCAAAAACATCACGCCGCCCGTAAGTGTCAGCACGGTCGAAATGTCGAACATCATTCCCGGGTTGATGACAAGACCGGGGCTTGCTTGAAGGCCGCGCGCAATCGCGAAGGACTGGACGACGGCCAGAATCACAGTGAGGTATCGTGTGTATTGGTTAATCGTCTTGCGACCGGCCTCGCCCTCCTTCTTCAGGCGCTCCAGCCGCGGGCTAACCGTCGACATCACCTGCATGATGATCGACGCTGAGATGTACGGCATGACGTTGAGCGCAAAGATCGCCATGCGCTCGACCGCGCCGCCCGACAGCAGGTTGAACATGCCCAAGATGCCCTGGGTCTGCTGCTCCATGATGCGCTGGAGCTGGGCGGGATCGATGCCAGGTAGCGGGATGAACGTACCCAAACGATAGACGACAAGCGCACCTAGCGTGAACCAGATGCGCTTTTGCAGTTCTTCGGCCTTGGAGAACGCCGACCAATTCACATTGGCAGCGATTTGTTCTGCGGCGGACGCCATCAGCTATTGCTCCTCGATGTGCGGGCGAACCCGCATCTGCTCCTTCGGCGCCGCGCCTGTTCTTAGGCCTTCTTCGCCTGGTGGGCCGCCGCCGCGCGTTCTTCGCGCTTCTTGGCGGCCGTCACGCGCCGTTGGGCGCGCTTGCCGGGAGCCCGATCCTTGCGCGTGACATGCTTGGCCTTGACGCCCAGCACTTTCACCGTGCCGCCAGCCTTCTTCACCGCTTCGATCGCCGAACCTGATGCGTGCGCGACTTCGAGGTTTAGTTGGGTCTTCAACTCGCCTTTGCCAAGAAGGCGCACACCGTCGCGTGCACGACGGGCCACGCCCAGTGTTGCAAGCGTGTCAGCATTCAGTGCCGTGCCGGCCTTGATCTTGCCGCTTTCAACCGCCTTCTGAAGCTGGCCGATGTTCACTTCTGCGAATTCACGGGCGAAAATGTTGTTAAAGCCGCGCTTCGGGACGCGCATGTGCAATGGCATCTGGCCACCTTCGAAGCCAAACATGCCGTGATGGCCTGTGCGCGCCTTCTGGCCCTTAACGCCCTTGCCGGACGTTTTGCCCTTGCCCGAACCGCTGCCGCGGCCGAGGCGCTTGAAGCGCTTGTGCGCGCCTTCGTTGTCGCGGATTTCGTTGAGTTTCATTGTCGTGTGCTTTCGTTCACGCGCCGTCGACGACGCGCACCATGTGGCGGACCTTGCAGATCGCGCCCCACACGGCGTCCGTGTTTTGCAGCGTCTTGCGGCGATTGAGTTTGTCGAGACCGAGGCCGATCAGCGTCTGCCGCTGGCCCTCTTCGCGGCGGGCGGGGCTTGCGACTTGCTGGATCGTCACCGTCTTCGTCTTCGGGCGGCCCTCGGCCGTGCGCAGTGTCATGTTCTGTTACTCCGGCGAAACTTCNNTTGGCGACCATCTTCGGGCTCGCCTGCTGCTTCAGCGCATCGAACGTCGCGCGCACCATGTTGTAGGGGTTCGACGTACCAACCGACTTTGCGACGACATCATGGACGCCAAGCGCGTCGAACACCGCACGAAGCGGACCGCCGGCGATGATGCCCGTCCCGACGGGGGCTGGACGCAGAACGACCTTTCCCGCGCCGTGACGACCGTAGACATCGTGATGCAGCGTACGGCCTTCGCGAAGCGGAATACGCACGAGAGCTTTCTTGGCGGCTTCCGTCGCCTTGCGTACGGCTTCCGGCACTTCGCGCGCCTTGCCGTGGCCGAAGCCGACGCGGCCTTTTTGGTCGCCCACGACGACGAGGGCCGCAAAGCCGAACCGCTTACCGCCCTTCACAACCTTCGCGACGCGATTGATGTGAACGAGCTTGTCGACGAGTTCGCTGCGCTCGCCGCGATCCCCGCCGCGATCACGGTCGCGCCCACGACCGCCACCGTCGCGGTCGCCGCCGCCGCGGCGGCCGCGGCGTGGTTGTTCGGTCGTTTGTTCTTCACCGGCCATCGGTCAGAATCCTCTCAAAACTTCAGGCCGCTTTCGCGGGCCGCATCGCCGAGTGCCTTGACCCGGCCGTGATAGATGTAACCGCCGCGGTCGAAGACGACGTTCGAAACGCCAGCCTTCTTCGCACGCTGCGCGACGAGCTTGCCGACGATTGCGGCCGCGTCCTTGTCGGCGCCCTTGCCCTTCGCCAGCGCTTTCTTCGTCTCTTCGTCGAGCGTCGAAGCGGCAGCGATCGTCACGCCCTTAACGTCGTCGATGACCTGGGCGTAGATGTGCTTCGACGAGCGAAACACCGACAGCCGTGGTTGGCCGCCCGCAACCTTGCGCAGCTTGTAGCGCGTGCGGCGCTTGCGCCGTTCAAAAAGCTCTTCTCGGGAAAGTGCCATGGCCGCCTCTTACTTCTTCTTGCCTTCTTTACGCCGGATCTTCTCTTCAGCGTATTTAATGCCCTTGCCCTTGTATGGCTCCGGCTTTCGGAAACCACGAATTTCGGCGGCAACTTGACCGACCTTCTGCTTGTCGGAACCCGACACCAGGATCAACGTCGGTTTCTCGCACTTGATGTCGATGCCGGCCGGGATCGGGTAGATCACGTCGTGGCTATAGCCGAGCTGCAGCTGTAGGTTCTTGCCTTGAACCGCCGCGCGAAAGCCGACGCCCGCAATTTCGAGTTGCTGGGCGAAACCTTTGGACACGCCTTCGACAAGGTTATTCACCAGCGTGCGCTGCAAGCCCCACTTGGCGCGCAGATCGTCCGTCATCTCCTTCGGCGTCAGCGTCACGCCACCCTTGTCGACGGTTACGTCGATGCCTTCGACCACGCGGAGCGACAGTTCGCCCTTCGGACCTTTGACCTTCACTTCGCGGTCTTTGACGGTAGCCGTCACGCCCGTGGGCAGCAGCACCGGTTTTTTACCAATTCGCGACATCTCTTTTCCCTTCCCGCGCCCGTTTGCTCTTTAGAACACGTGGCACAGAATTTCGCCGCCCACATTCTGCTCGCGGGCCAGCGCGTCCGACATGACGCCCTTCGGCGTCGACAAAATCGAAATACCCAGGCCGTTCCGCACGGGCTTGAGTTCTTTGATCGACGAGTAAACGCGGCGGCCCGGTGTGGACACGCGGCGAATCTCTTTGATCACCGGCTTGCCGTCGAAATACTTGAGCTCGATCTCGAACTCCGGCTTCGACTGAACGTGCGTCACCTCCGCGTAGCCGCGGATGTAGCCTTCGCCGGCAAGCACGTCGAGCACGCGGCCGCGCAGCTTGGACGCAGGCGACGTCACCTTCGCGTGGCCCCGTTCTTGCCCGTTGCGGATGCGGGTCAGGAGATCGCCAATGGGATCGTTGATCGACATTTATCTTCCCCCCCTTACCAGCTCGACTTGACCATGCCCGGGATCAACCCGTGAGCGGCCAGCTCGCGCAGTTTAATCCGGCACATTTTTAGCTTGCGGTAGTTGCCGCGCGAACGGCCCGTCAGCTCGCAGCGATTACGGATGCGCGTGGGCGACGAGTTGCGCGGCAACTCGGCGAGCTTGAGCCGCGCGGCGAAGCGTTCCTCCGGTGCGAGCGACATGTTGTTCGCTTGCTCCTTCAACTTGCCGCGCTTGGCCGCGTAGCGCTTCACGAGGCCGGTGCGCCGCTTGTTCTTTTCGATCGAGCTTTTCTTCGCCATTTCGTCTTCGCCTTACCTTCTCGTCACTTCGCAAACGGCATTTGGAAACCGGCAAGCAACGCCTTGGCTTCGTCGTCCGTTCGCGCCGTGGTGCAGATGGTGATGTCCATGCCCCACACGTTGTCGATCTTGTCGTAGTCGATCTCGGGGAACACGATGTGCTCCTTCAGACCCATGGAATAGTTGCCGCGCCCGTCAAAGCTCTTCGCCGACACGCCACGGAAGTCGCGCACGCGCGGTAGCGCGATCGTGACCAGGCGGTCGAGGAAGTCGTACATGCGGTCTTTGCGGAGCGTGACCTTGCAGCCCAAGGGCATGTTCTCACGCACCTTGAAGTTCGAGATCGCGATCCGCGCCTTCGTGACGACCGGCTTTTGACCAGCGATCAGCGCGAGGTCGCGGACCGCGGACTGAATCTTCTTCGTGTCCGCAGTCGTCTCGCCGACGCCCATGTTGATCACGATCTTGTCGAGCTTCGGCACCTGCATCGGGTTCTTGTAGGCGAACTGCTCGATCAGCTGCTTGCGCACGACGTCGTGGTAGCGCTTCTTCGCGCGCGGGACGTACTTCTCGCCCGCCGCAAGCTTCACGCCCTTCGCGCGTTGCGATTCCGACTGAGTCGTGACGGCGGGGCCTGTGGCAGCTTCGCCCTTACCCTTCGCCTTCTTTTCGGCGCGCTTCTCTTCAGTCTTGGTCGGCGGCGGACCTTTCGGTTCCTTCGTTTCGCCCTCGGCCTTGCCCTTTTTGCCTTTGGCTTCTTTCTCAGACATCGATCAATTCCCCGGACTTCTTCGCAAAGCGCACCTTGCGCCCGTCCTGCAGCGTCTTGAATCCGATACGCGTCGGCTCGCCCGTCTTCGGGTCGACGTGCGCGATGTTCGAAACGTGAATGGGCGCTTCCTTCGTGATGATGCCGCCCTGGCTGCGCGCCGACTGTTTCGTGTGGCGCTTGACCATGTTCACGCCCTGCACCAACACGCGATCTTGATCGGCGTAGACCTTCAAGATCTGCCCGATGCGCGGCGTTGAGCCTTTGCGCTTCTTCTCTTCACCCGCGACCACGACGACGCGGTCACCTTTCTTGAATTTCGCGGCCATTACAGAACCTCCGGCGCGAGCGAAACGATCTTCATGTGGTTCTTAGCGCGAAGTTCGCGCGTCACCGGGCCGAAGATGCGCGTGCCCACGGGCTCGCCTTGGTTGTTGATCAGGACCGCGGCATTGCGGTCGAAGCGGATGCAGCTGCCGTCCGGACGGCGCACTTCCTTTGCCGTACGCACGACGACCGCCTTCATCACGTCACCCTTCTTCACGCGACCGCGCGGAATAGCGTCCTTGATGGAGACGACGATGATGTCGCCGACGGTTGCATAGCGGCGCTGGGCGCCGCCAAGCACCTTGATGCACATGACGCGCCGAGCACCCGAATTGTCGGCAACGTCCAAGTTTGTTGTCATCTGGATCATGGCGTGGCGCCTTCGTCTTTCCTAAGCTTTGGACGCAGCCGCGTCATAGAGGACTTCCCAGCGCTTCAGCTTCGACATCGGGCGGCATTCTTGAATGCGCACCGTATCGCCGGACTTGAAGCGCGCCTGTTCGTCGTGCGCGTGGTAGCGCTTCGAGCGACGAAGCGTTTTGCCGAGCACCGGGTGGGTGAAGCGGCGCTCCACCTCGACGATGACCGTTTTCTTGTTCTTGTCGCTGACGACGACGCCTTGGAGAATTCGTTTCGGCATTTTTTGCTCTCTTAAGCCTTCGCCTTCGCCCGCGACTTCTCGCCGAGCACGGTGTTGATCTTCGCAATCGTGCGGCGCACGATCCGCACGCGCGCGGTCTTCTCGAGCTGCCCTGTCGCCTTCTGGAAGCGCAGGTTGAACTGCTCTTTCTGAAGCTTGGTGCGCTCTTCGGTGAGCTGATCCGGCGACAACTGCCGGAACTCGACAACGCTGCTTTTGTCTTTCTTCGCCATCGTTCAGGTCCTTATTCCGTGTGACCCAAGCGGGTAATGAACTTCGTCTTGATCGGCAGCTTCGCGGCCGCAAGGCCGAGCGCTTCCTTTGCGGTCGCCGAAGTCACGCCGTCGACCTCGAAGAGGACACGGCCCGGCTTCACGCGGCAGGCCCAAAACTCCGGTGCGCCCTTGCCGGCGCCCATGCGGACTTCGGCCGGCTTCTTCGACACCGGAATGTCGGGGAACATGCGGATCCAGACGCGACCTTGGCGCTTCATCGCCCGCGTAATCGCGCGGCGGGCCGCTTCGATCTGGCGCGCGGTGATCCGATCGGGTTCGATCGCCTTCAGGCCGAACTCGCCGAAGTCGAGCTTGTTCGCCGACGTCGCCTTGCCGTGGATGCGGCCCTTGAATTGCTTGCGGTACTTAGACCGTTTCGGTTGCAGCATGTTTCAGTTCCGAATGTGTCCTATGCCGGCGCCGGAGCGGGACGCGGGGTACGGTGTTGACCACCCTGCTCCTGCGCTTCGGCCAGGCGTTTGTCCTGCGCCATCGGGTCGTGCTCCAGAATCTCGCCCTTGAACACCCAGACTTTCACGCCGCAGGTGCCGTAGGCGGTTTTGGCCGTCGCGATGCCAAAGTCGATATCGGCGCGCAACGTGTGCAGTGGCACGCGGCCTTCGCGGTACCACTCCACCCGCGCGATTTCAGCGCCACCCAGGCGACCGCCGCAATTGATACGGATACCGAGCGCGCCGAGTTTCAGCGCTGACTGCACCGCGCGCTTCATCGCACGGCGGAACGACACGCGGCGCTCCAGCTGCTGTGCGATCGACTCGGCGATCAGATGCGCGTCGACTTCCGGCTTGCGAATTTCAACGATGTTGAGGTGCACTTCGGACTTCGTGAATTTGCCGAGATCGCTCTTCAGCTTCTCGATGTCGGCGCCCTTCTTGCCGATGACAACGCCCGGGCGCGCCGAGTGGATCGTCACGCGGCACTTCTTGTGCGGACGTTCGATGATAATGCGCGCGACGCCGGCCTGCTTCAACTTGTCGAGCAGGTACTCACGGATCTTCAGGTCTTCGTGCAGCAGCTGACCGTACTCGCGGCGATCCGCGAACCAGCGCGAATCCCACGTGCGGTTGATGCCGAGGCGAAGCCCGACTGGATTGACCTTTTGACCCATTACGCGGCCTCCTTCTTCGCCGCTTCCGGCTTTTTCTTGGCGACGGGCTTGCCTTTGCCCTTCGCCTTCTTGGCTTTCTTTTCCTGCTTCTCTTCGCGCAACACGATGGTGAGCTCCGAGAATGGCTTCAGCACACGCGCGCCGCGGCCGCGGCCGCGGGCGTGGAAGCGCTTCAGAACCATGTCCTTGCCGGTCCATGCCTGCGCGACGACTAGATCGTCAACGTCGAGGTTGTGGTTGTTCTCGGCATTGGCGACCGCTGACTTCAGAATCTTCAGCACCTCGTTCGAGATGCGCTTCTTCGAGAAGGTTAGGTCCGCGATGGCGCGGTCGACCCTCTTGCCGCGGATCAGGCCCGCGACCAGATTCAATTTGTACTGCGACGTACGCATCATCCGACCAACGGCTTGCGCCTCGTTGTCGGGAAGTGTCCGATCTCTGCTTAGCTTACTCATGTCCTAAGCCTTCTTCACTTTCTTGTCGCCGCCGGAGTGGCCGTGGAATGTGCGCGTCGGCGAGAACTCGCCGAACTTGTGGCCCACCATTTCTTCGGTCACGAGGACGGGGATGTGCTTCTGACCGTTGTAGACTCCGAAGGTCAGGCCAACGAACTGCGGCAGGATCGTGGAGCGGCGGCTCCAGATCTTGATCACGTCGCGGCGGCCGGACTTGTGCGCGGTTTCCGCCTTCTTCAGCAAAAACCCGTCGACGAACGGACCCTTCCAGACTGAACGAGCCATGTGCGCTCTAGCCCTTCTTCTTCAGGTGACGCGAGGTCACGATCAGTTTCGATGTGCGCTTGTTCGAGCGCGTCTTCATGCCCTTGGTAAACTTGCCCCAGGGGGTTACCGGGATTCGGCCGCCCTTGGTGCGTCCTTCACCACCACCGTGCGGGTGGTCGATCGGATTCATCGCGGTACCGCGGACGGCAGGACGCTTACCCTTCCAAACATTACGGCCGGCTTTGCCGATCACTTCGTTCATGTGGTCCGGGTTCGAGACCGCACCGACTGTCGCCATGCACTCTAGGCGAACCTTGCGGGTTTCGCCGGAGTTCAGACGCAGGATGCCGTAACCTTGGTCGCGGCCGACGAACTGCACGTAGGTGCCCGCGGAGCGCGCGATTTTCCCGCCGGCGCCAGCCTTGAATTCGACGTTGTGCACGATCGTACCGACCGGCATGGCCGCGAGCGGCATTGCGTTGCCGGGCTTCACGTCCGCTTTCGGACCAGAAACAACCTTGTCGCCGACGCCAAGGCGTTGCGGCGCGAGAATGTAGCTCTGCTCGCCGTCAGGATACTTGACGAGCGCGATAAACGAAGAGCGGTTTGGGTCGTACTCGATACGCTCGACCGTACCTTCGACGTCGAACTTGCGACGCTTGAAGTCGATCACGCGATAGAGCTTTTTGTGCCCGCCGCCGCGCCAGCGCGTCGTGATGCGGCCGGTATTGTTACGCCCACCATACTCCTTCTGCGGTTCGGTCAGGTGCTTGACCGGACGGCCTTTGAAGAGCTGGCTGCGGTCGATCAACACCAGTTGGCGCGTCGACGGCGTCGTAGGTCTGAAAGTCTTTAACGCCATGGTCTTAGAGCCCCGTCGTCACGTCGATCGTCGAACCTTCAGCCAAGGTCACGACCGCTTTCTTGACATCGCTCCGTTGCCCCATTCGGTTACGGAACATCTTCTTCTTGCCTTTGGTCACCAGCGTGTTCACGCCTTTAACTTTCACCTTGAACAGCTCCTCAACCGCCTTCTTAATTTGCGGCTTCGTCGCGTCGTGCGGCACGCGAAATACAACCTGGTTGTGCTCCGAGAGCTTCGTCGACTTTTCGGTGATCACCGGCGATAGGATCGCCTGATAGCTGGACTTCGTCATTTGAAGCGTTCCTCAATCGCGCTCAGCGCCGCCTTCGTCAGCACCAGCTTTTCGCGACGAAGCACGTCGAGAACGTTGATGCCGGCGACCGAAAGGAGGTCGATATTCTTGATATTGCGGGCCGCGCGCTCGAAGCCGGTGTCAAAAGCGGGGCCATCAACGATGAGTGCCGACTTCAGGCCGAGCTTGCCGAACGAAGCGGCGACTTTCTTGGTTTTGGCTTCTTTGACTGCGGCCGCATCGAGGATAACCAGCTGGCCGTCTTTTCTCTTCGCAGACAGGGCCATCTTCAGCCCTAAGGCACGGACCTTCTTTGGCAGATCGGTCTCTCGCGAGCGGAGCACCGGGCCCATGGCCTTCGCGCCACCGCGGAACTGGCCGACCGCCGCCGCGCCGTGACGCGCTTGGCCGGTGCCTTTTTGTTTGTAGATCTTCTTCGTCGTGCGATCGACTTCCGAGCGAGTCAGTACGCGCGCTTGACCTTTGTGGCGCTTGTTCTCTTGCCACTGCACGACGCGCGCAAGGATATCCGCGCGAGGCTCGACGCCGAACACGCCTTCCGAGAGTTGCACTTCACCGGCGTTACCGGCGTCGAGGGTGAGGACTTTGACTTTCATATCCGTCGCTCCCTTACGCCGCCGCCGTCGCTGCAGGCTTTTTCACCGCAGCTGGCTTCGGGGCTTCCTTGGGCAGTGGACGCTTCACCGCGTCGCGCACCATCACCCAGCTGCCCTTGGCGCCGGGGACACCGCCCTTGATCATGATCAGACCGCGCTCCGGATCGACCTTCGCCACTTCGACGTTTTGCGTCGTGACCAGAACCTGACCCATGTGGCCGGCCATCTTCTTGCCTTTGAACGTGCGGCCCGGGTCCTGACGGTTGCCAGTCGAGCCCGGCGAACGGTGCGAGATCGAGACGCCGTGAGACGCTTCCAAGCCGCCGAAGTTGTGACGCTTCATGACGCCCGCGAAGCCTTTACCGACAGTGATTCCGGAGACGTCGACGATCTGACCCGGCACAAAGTGATCGGCCGTGATGAACGAACCGACGTCGACCAGGTTCTCCGGCGACACGCGGAACTCGGCGACCTTGCGCTTCGGCTCGACCTGAGCCTTCGCGAAGTGGCCGCGCTCTGCCTTTGTGACGCGTTTGACCTTCGCCACACCGGAGCCAAGTTGCAGCGCCGTGTAACCGTCTTTTTCCTTGGTGCGTTGCGCGACGACCTGACAACCATCGAGCTTCAACACCGTCACTGGCACATGCCGACCGTCGTCAGTGAACAGCCGCATCATGCCGACTTTTTGAGTGATCACCCCTGTGCGCATGGCGAGCGCCACCTTCTCTTCGTTATTGCAGTTTGATTTCGACACTGACCCCGGCGGCCAGGTCGAGCTTCATGAGAGCGTCGACCGTTTGCGGCGTGGGATCGATGATGTCGAGAAGCCGCTTGTGGGTGCGGATCTCGAACTGCTCGCGGCTCTTCTTATCGACATGCGGCGAGCGGTTCACGGTGAACTTTTCGATCCGGTTGGGAAGCGGGATCGGTCCACGCACGCGTGCACCGGTGCGCTTGGCCGTGTTCACGATCTCGCGCGTCGACAAGTCGAGCACACGATGATCATAGGCCTTGAGCCTGATGCGGATGTTTTGGCTTTGCATGGGCCGTTCCGTTCTTCCTTCGGATCTTCTTCGCGTTCGTTATTTGACGATTTTCGAGACGACGCCCGAACCGACGGTGCGGCCGCCTTCGCGAATGGCGAAGCGCAGCTTTTCTTCCATCGCGATCGGAACGATCAGCTCGACGTCGATCGTCACGTTGTCGCCCGGCATCACCATCTCGGTGCCGGCCGGCAGTTGAACCACGCCCGTCACGTCCGTCGTGCGGAAGTAAAACTGCGGGCGATAGTTCGTGAAGAACGGCGTGTGACGGCCGCCTTCTTCCTTCGTCAGAATGTAGGCCTCGGCCTTGAAGTGCGTGTGCGGCGTGACAGAGCCCGGCTTCGCCAGAACCTGACCGCGCTCCACGCCTTCGCGCTCAACGCCGCGCAGCAGACAGCCAACGTTGTCGCCAGCCTCGCCCGAGTCGAGCAGCTTGCGGAACATCTCAACGCCCGTCACCGTCGTCTTCGTCGTCGGACGAATGCCGATAATCTCGACTTCCTCGCCGACCTTGACAATACCGCGCTCAATACGACCCGTCACAACCGTGCCGCGCCCCGAAATCGAGAACACGTCTTCGACCGGCATCAGGAACGGCTGATCCTTCGGACGATCAGGCTGGGGAATGTGCTCGTCCACCGCCTTCATCAACTCAAGGATCGCCTGCTCGCCCAGCTTCGGGTCCTTGTCTTCCAGCGCCATCAGCGCCGAGCCCTTGATGATCGGGATCTTGTCGCCCGGGAAGTCGTACTTCGAGAGCAACTCGCGGACTTCAAGTTCAACAAGGTCCAAAAGCTCAGGATCGTCGACCATGTCGACCTTGTTCATGAAAACAACCAGCGCCGGCACGCCCACCTGGCGGGCGAGCAGAATGTGCTCGCGCGTCTGCGGCATCGGACCGTCAGCAGCCGAAACAACGAGAATGGCGCCGTCCATCTGGGCCGCGCCCGTGATCATGTTCTTCACGTAGTCGGCATGGCCCGGGCAGTCGACGTGCGCATAGTGACGCTTGTCCGTCTCGTACTCAACGTGCGCCGTCGAAATCGTGATCCCGCGCGCCTTCTCTTCCGGTGCCTTGTCGATCTGATCATACGCCGTGAACGACGCCTTGCCAGACTTCGCCAAAACCTTCGTGATCGCCGCCGTCAACGATGTCTTCCCGTGATCGACGTGTCCAATCGTCCCGATGTTGCAGTGCGGCTTGTTGCGTTCGAACTTTGCTTTGGCCATT